>Ga0209992_10000005_pt1 | contig 370751 bp, 327 predicted proteins | sample 2SBtaG_2_FD_182564 | JGI IMG/M metagenome (GOLD analysis project Ga0209992, IMG submission 182564) | Deep subsurface microbial communities from Kolumbo volcano to uncover new lineages of life (NeLLi) - 2SBTROV12_ACTIVE470 metaG (SPAdes)... | ecosystem: Environmental > Aquatic > Marine >... | reverse complement strand
ATGTCGGCTCACCGCATCCTGGGGCTGAAGCAGGTCCCAAGGGTTGGTCTGTTCGCCCATTAAAGCGGTACGCGAGCTGGGTTTAGAACGTCGTGAGACAGTTCGGTCCCTATCCGTCGTGGGTGTGAGATATTTGAGGAGAGCTGCTCCTAGTACGAGAGGACCGGAGTGGACGAATCTCTAGTGTTCTGGTTGTCACGCCAGTGGCATTGCCAGGTAGCTATATTCGGAACGGATAACCGCTGAAAGCATCTAAGCGGGAAGCCAACTCCAAAACTAGATATCTCTTCTTCTTTCGGGAAGACTGAAGACTCCATGAAGACTACATGGTTGATAGGCTGGATGTGTAAGCACAGTAATGTGTTCAGCTAACCAGTACTAATAAGTCGTGAGGCTTGACCTTCAAAATTTTTTTTTCGCCCCCAAGTTTCGGCTTGGAGGCGATCTCAGCTTACTTCAAACTTATTCAATTTAAAAATTCCAAGTTTTTCTCGGTCTTTAAAGCGAAAGAGTCACACCCGTTCCCATCCCGAACACGGAAGTTAAGCCTTTCTGCGCCGATGGTACTGCATGGGCGACTGTGTGGGAGAGTAGGACAAGGCCGGGATTTTTATTCAAACCCGCTAACAATGTATATTGTTAGCGGGTTTTTTTTCGCCTAATTTTTCTGGCTTCCTCCCCGATCTTAGATTCTGATTCCAATCAAATAAGGCTATAATCCACTTAAATTGATTACTTTTTTTTAAACTTTATATGCAAGAAAAATACACAGCGGAACTTTACAAAAACCCTGTTTCCCTCATGTCAAACCGGAGACTTGAAACACATGGAACTTTTTTCCTTCCGTTTTTAAAAGATGGAATGGCCGTTCTTGACTGCGGTTGTGGTCCTGGCGTTTTGACTTGCGATATTGCCGAATTTATTCCAAATGGAAATGTCCTTGGAATTGATTTGGATAAATCTCAAATTAATATTGCCGAAGAAGAAGCGAGAACAAGGGGAATAAAAAATACAAAGTTTCAACAAGCCAACGTATACGATTTACAAAGTATAAACGAAGCCTTTGATGGAGTGTTTTCACACGCGTTAATGGAGCGTCTTGCAGAGCCCTCTAAAGCTATCAAACAGGCTTGGCAAATTCTTAAACCTGGAGGAACGCTTGCCGTATGTAGTCCTGATTGGGGTGGGTTTCTTCTTGCTCCATCTTCTGAAGAATTAAACCAAGCTATCGAAGCGTATAAAAATCTTCAAACTAAAAATAGAGGCGATGTTTTTGTCGGCCGCAAGCTTTCAAGGTTTTTCGAGGATACGGGTTTTGAACAAATAAAAATGGACGCAAGATATGAGGTATATACATCTTTGAACTTCATTGGCAAGTTTTTGGCGTTACAACTTGAAAAAGGCGGAGAATTAACTCATGCGCAATCGTTAAAAAATTGGATGAGTGAATCCAATGGGTTTTTCGCCCAAGCCTGGGTTTCATGCGTTGGTAAAAAGACTATCTAAAGGTTTGCTTATAATTTCAATTTAATGAAATGAATTCCGAAAAAACTACTTTTTACTTAAATAAGAATCTTAGTGCTATTGTTTTTTTGTCTTTACTGACTTTATTAATTTATGGGCAAACTGTTAATCATGATTTTGTAAACTACGACGATGATTTTTACCTAACCGAAAACCCATTCATAAAAAATGGACTTACTTGGCGGGGTATTGAATGGGCATTTTCGATTGACTTTAAAAACTCGCAATGGGTTCCAGCAAATTGGATTCCGTTGACCCACCTCTCTCATTTGATTTCGGTTCAGGTTTTTGGATTAAATCCGACGGCTCATCATTTAATAAACAGCAGTCTTCATTTTTTAAACGTATTATTGCTATTTGGTTTTTTGACAAAGGCGACTGGAAATAAAAAGTCAAGTTTAATGGTCGCGGTTTTATTTGCCATCCACCCTCTACATGTTGAATCGGTTGCCTGGATAGCGGAGCGCAAAGATGTGTTAAGCCTTTTTTTAGGTCTGTTGGCATTGCACTCATATTTAAAGTATACAAAAAAAAAATCAATTTTAAATTTATTTCAAGTTTGTATTTTGTTTTTCTTAGCGTTGACCGCAAAACCGATGTTGGTTACTTTTCCATTTGTACTTCTTCTACTCGATCATTGGCCTCTTAAGCGAATTAAATTCAACGGCCCTGTTTTTTTTAAAACAAATCGAAACTTAATAATTGAAAAAATTCCATTTTTTTTGATTACTGTTTTCTCTTGTTGGGTCGCTTTATTATTTCAAGCTAAAGCAAATGCAATTAGTACGTTTCAGTCAGTCTCTTTTTTGGCAAGAATTGAAAATGCGTTAGTTTCCTATTGGGTTTATTTACAAAAATCGTTATGGCCGTTGGGTTTAACGGTTTTTTATCCTTTACCAAAAAATGAGTATGGAAGTTTAGAGGTTGTTTTTGGGTTTTCTATTACTATGGCAATTTCGTTTTTTGCAATATTTTGCAATAAGGAGAAACCTTATTTTTTAGTGGGCTGGCTTTGGTTTTTAGGAACTTTGATTCCGGTAATAGGCTTAGTTCAAATTGGAGCTCAAGCTTTTGCGGATCGTTATATGTACCTTCCCTCTATAGGGTTGTATATTGCGGTAAGCTGGGAATTGTCAAGTTACCAAAAGCTTCATAAATGGAAAAAAACAATTTTATCGTTTGTTTTGGGAATAATTGTATTTTTGTTAACGCTTTCCAGTTTTTTTCAAGTTAAACACTGGGAAAATAGCGTCGCTCTATTTTCCCATACCCTTCGACACACCAAAAATAATGAAACGGCACACTTAAATCTTGGGATCGCTTATTCTGACTCAGAATATATCGACAAAAAGTTGGAACACTTTTTTAAAGCCGCCAAAATTAACCCTAATAACCACAGAACCTATTACAATATAGGGGATATTTTTTTAAAAAATGGCGAAACTGAAAAAGCTATTAGTCATTATAAAAAGGCTTTAAGAATTAAACCCAATTTTGCCAAAGCCCACAATAACTTGGGAATTGCTTTTTCAAGTAAAAGAGAATTTAAACAAGCCGCAAAACATTTTCAAATAGCAATGACTTTAGACCCACAGATGATTAATGCGCGGCAAAACTTGGAAATTATTTTGCAGAAATAAAAAGATCTTATCCATGGTCCTTAAAATGAGTATTTAATCGCATAAAACCAAACACTCCTCCCTTAATTCTCGACATTAGTTCTAAGCAACCGAAAATAAAACTATCAATGAAATAATAATTTTGAGAGGACTTTGAATTTCAAACAGAAAAACCAACAATTTATTCTGAAAAATTTTGCAATATTTTTGTAAAGTATTATATTGAAATTATACTAAACACCTGAGGTACTTTATCTGTTGAAAGCAGCTAAATCTGTCTCATATATAATTTAAAAACTTGATTAAAGGAAAAAGCTATGCGTCAAAATCTATTTTTGGGTTTGGTTTTGTGTTTTTTGCTCATCCCGTCAGGTTCTTGGGCAAGCGATCCAGCCCAATTAAAGCTATTTAAAGTTAATAATTTCACTTTGTGTTCCATTTGTGGAGAGTTTTATCCTGTTTTTGAAGACCAAGATGTTAGTAGCCTCGAAAGCTACAGTCAGTTTTTCCAAGATAATGAATATAATCTTACATTCTGGGGGGATGCGGGATCTACCACTACAATATTTGGGAATTTTAATCACGCAACAGATAAGGGGTATTTGATCTTGCATAAATTGGACGATCAACCTATCTATCTTTACGATTTGGAAAAGTATCCTGAGAACCAATGGACGGAGGTGGGCGCCGAGGGAGTTTCCAAAGGAAAATTTTTAGTTTATTATCAACCTTACGAAAACTTTAAAACAAACCTTGCTTCAGTGAAATGGGGGCAATGGTGGCCAGATTCTGTTGAAAAATAGATTTCAATTATTAAAAACCAAATAAAAAGTTTGGGTGTTTGTGGATAATAAAAATCCGCCTTCACCCCTACTTGAACTTGTTTTTTAATTATCGATTAATTATTTAGCGTTTTGATAATGTGTGATTCTAGTCTTTCTTGATCCCTAATTTAAAAATAAGGTACTGATCCTTAGGAACGTTACCAATAATGAATGGTAACGGTCCCCATGAGTAAGAATAAAATCCAGCTCCCATTACGTTATTCATCGAAGCGACGCCAAAAAAAGAATCAAATTCGACCTTTTTTTTCCAAAGTGTTTTTTCTGGAGGAAAATAAAGGTTGAAATCGCGGGTATTGAACGTTGGCACGATCATTACGTCCCCGTTTTTTAAACCTGCTCCACTAAAATGTTTAGCCCCCGCATTTTCCATATAATATTGAAAACCCCAGTGACCTGAAAAAAATAATGTGTCGGGCTTTTGTCCGTAGGCTTGAGTAAACTGTTTCGCGGCGTTGCGAGCGTTATTTGCCATTTTATAATCTGCGGCAGTAATCCATAACGCGAAAGCTAATGAAATCGCTAAGGGGGCGATTATTTTTTGGTTAATGAAACTGAAAGATTTGCTAGAGTTGAGGATTTCAAATCTTCGAATAATCAGAAATCCGATAGCGGGAGCCATTGGTAAAAAAGATCTACCATTAATGGCCCAATTTACATTCGCCGCAAAAATAAGAGTTCCCAAGATCCAAAGAGCCAATAAAATAGAATTTGGTTCAAAACGATTTTTTAAATCTTCAAAAACTAAAGCAATCAAACTGAGTCCACTAATTGCAAAAATTGAACACTGAACAATTCCCATCAAATAAGTATTGCCTTCGTTTGGAAATGGCGGCCATTCATGAATAGACGTTTTTGGCAAAATTAAACCCAAAATTAAAATTAATCCTATCCATCTGATCAAAATTCTCATCCGACAAAGAAGGGGAGAGAAAAATAGGATAGAGGTAAAACAACCGCCCGCAAACGATAATCCAACTAATGTTCTTAACCAAAAAGATTCGCTCACCGCTTGTCTCGCCGATCTAGAATATTTCATCGCGGAAAAAAACTGACCGGAACCATAAAGGGAATGAGTGATCCATTCATAGCCAATTAAAGTCAAAATGGGAATTGTTAGGAATATGAGTTCTTTAGATAATTTCTTTCGGTAAGCCAGAGTATAAGCGGTTAAAAGAAAAATTAAGCTAACGGCAAAAAATTTAGTTAAGAATGCAAGGCCAATAAGAACTGACGAAATTAAGAAATATCGATATTGATTTTGATCTGTTCCCAACATCCAAAAATAAATTGCCCATGTCCAAATGGCGACCAACCATATATCGCACATTAAGTTTGTGCTAGAAACCAAAACAACCGGAGCGGCTAAAGCTATTAAGCTGGCTTCAAAGGGTTTGTTGCAAAAGTTGTGAGCTAGGAAATAGGTTCCGAAAATGAATAATAATAGAGGTAAAAGAAAGAATAGGTGAAGGATTGTTTCGTCCCACCCGCCAATCCAAGCTGTTAGAGCAATATAATAAGCGGCAAAAGGTGGGTTTTGAGTTATCTCTGAAATCGGTAATAATTTTCCGGTCCAATTTACGGAAAAACCGAAAAAATCTAATGGATTGTTGTGGATTTGACGCGCTACCCAAACAAACAAGGGGTCGTCAATGTGGAATGCTTTGCCAATAAAGGGTAGGTAGAAAATTAACGAAACGCCAAAAAGAGCGGTTATATGAGAGCGGGTTTTTGTATTAAAAACGGGTATCATATTGGGTGAAAAGCATTAGATCGTTTATTAAGATGGATAATTGCTCAATCTAATAGAACGTACGTTCTAAATTGGACAGTAGTATATCTGTCTAATTTGAATTTGCGAGTTTAAAGAAGCGGAATAAAAAATGTTTGCGCTGAGAAAATATCTTTCATAAATCCAAATGAATTTAGAAAAAAAAATAAACTCATGGCTTTACGCGGAAGTTATTGATAAAGATACGGCCGATCGAATTCGCCAATTTGAGGGGAATACTAACAGAATTGGCGTTATTTTTGTTTTAGGGGCCTTGGGCGGCTTGGCGTTTGGCATTGGAATAATTTCAATTGTCGCCAGTAATTGGGAGTTTATTCCGGCATGGATAAAGCTTACGACAGATATTCTAATATTGATCGCGCTTTCATTTGGGATTAATTGGGCCGACACTTTTGCTAAACAATGGCAAAAAGAAACTCTTATAATTGTTTATTATATCGTTTTTCTTGCCTCCATAAGCCTTGTCGGTCAAGTTTATCAACTGGGAACCCCTACTTACCAGGGTATGATTTTGTGGACTTTAGGTTCGGCGCCTTTGGTATTAATGGGAGCTAGTAGATCCTTGGCGATATTTTGGCTTGTAGGAATTTTGGCAACTTATGCATGTATTGTTGAAGTATTTATTGGAGGTTTGGAGCATATATATAAAAAAGAAGCGATTGCTTTATTTATATTTTTTCCTCCTTTTGCGTTATTGATGATTTCTTCTTTATCGTTTTTTAAAATCGCAAAACCCAATTTTGTATCGGTTTTTAAACCCGCCGCAATTATTTGGATTTTAGCAATGGGGTTTGTTTCTCAATTCATCTGGTACCAAAAAATTTCAGATCACGAAGTTTTGTTTTGGAGTCCTGTAGTTATTTCGATGTTTACTTTAGTTTTCGTTTGGTTTTATAAGTTAGAGTGGATCGTTGAAAACTCCATGCAAGCATTAATTTTACGTGCTTTTTTAGTATTAAATTCATTATTAATTTGTCTTCCGTGGATTTTTCAAAGACCTGCTTTTGATTTAATCGGGGTTGGTTCCCACTTTATTTTATGCGGATTTTTAGGATGGATCGCTTTAAAGATACATCATAAAAAGTTGTTTAATTGGATGGCTGGTTTGGCGGGTTTTCGCATAGTGACAGTTTATTTTGAAGTATTTGGATCTTTGCTAGAAACCGGTTTTGGACTGATTGCCACGGGAGTTATCATTTTATCTTTTGTGCTGGTTTTCTTGAAAAAATTTCCAAGATGGGAAGCTTTGATTTCTAAATAGAGATAGTTGAGAAATGATGAATAAGAGATATCGAATACTAGCTTTGCTTATACCGATTTTAATAGTTATAGGAGCAATTGGAAAGTCTGAATATCAATTAGCTAATGGAGAAACGTGGAGATTTAAAATTTCCGGTTACGATCCAAGAGATTTATTGCGCGGGCATTATGTGACCTATCAAGTGGAGTTTGATTGGGAAAAAGATAAAGGAATTTGCAAAAATAAAAAAAAATGTTGTCTATGTTTTAAAAGAAAAAAAGATCCATTAGCTTCAGTTAAGGTTTCAAAAATGTCCTGTTCAAAGGCGATAGATCGATGCGACGGTTTAATGCAAGAAAAGTTTCTTCCAGAGTTGAGGAAATATTTTATACCCGAAGATAAGGGTAAGGCTTTAGAAAAGGCTATCAGGAAAAAGAATGCGGAGATTTTGTTAGAGCTAAGCAAAGACGGTCGTCCAATAGTCCGCGATTTATTGGTAGGTGAATAACTTGGTCAAAAGCCATTAAATATTAGAAGGAATTTTAAGAAAAAAGATATAAAAAGTGTTAGAACGTTTATTTTTTTTCGATTATTAAAATTGTAGTTAGTTGAATATTTTTAGATAGTCAAAAAAATATTTTTGATAAAGGCGGTTACTATCTTCGAAAAACTAAAACTCATATTAGCTGATATAAAAATCCAGCACACGGTGTTTGCTTTGCCGTTTGCGGTGATGAGCGCGTTTCTTGCGGCTGAAGGAATGCCGGAAACTCGATCTTTATTTTGGATTGTTATTGCGATGGTGGGGGCGCGGAGCGCAGCAATGGCGTTTAATCGAATTGTCGACGCCAAGTATGATAAAGCCAATCCCAGAACGGAAAATCGTGCCTTACCATCAGGTAAGGCAGTCTCAAGTCAATATTGGGTTTTTTTAATTGTGGCTTCAATTATTTTTATTATTGCAAGCGGTATGTTGAATCAATTAGCTTTGATGTTGTCCCCTGTGGCATTGGCAATCGTTTTTTTCTATTCGCTTACGAAGCGGTTTACTTCGCTTTCTCATTTTTTTCTGGGAATCGCTTTGTCGGTTGCTCCAGTAGGGGCATGGGTAGCGATACGGGAAGAAATTTCGTTTGCTTCTTTGGTATTAGGGGCGGCTGTTGTGTTTTGGTTGATTGGATTTGATATTATTTATTCTTGCCAAGATATTGAGGTTGACCGAAATGCTGGACTTCATTCTATTCCCGCTAAATTTGGGACTCGGAACGCTTTACGGCTAGCGGCTATTTCCCATGCGATTATGATACTTTTTTTATTGGGACTTTTGTTCTTGCCGCTTTTAGGGACGTTATATTTAGTAGGAGTTTTATTGGTAGCCGCTTTATTAGTTTATGAACACTCCTTAGTTAAATGGAATGACCTTTCGAAAGTGAATATAGCTTTTTTTAATATTAACGGTTGGGTGGGCGCCGCTTTAATGGCGGCAGTGGTTGTTGATTGCGTTTGGCTTTAATTTTAATGTAAAATACCCGCTTGTTTTCAATTTTATTGGCAGAGAAGAGTTTTTTCTTTTTTTAATACTAGGTTGGGTGTGTGTGAGGAATTTATGAAGTTGTTTGAGTTTGAAGATAAAGCGTTAGATCCCATCTACGATAAGGTAGAAGAACGTAAAAGGCTTAGTTTTGACGATGGCGTAACTTTATTTAATTCTCCAGATATAAATGGAGTTGGTTTTTTGGCTAATAAGGTGCGAGAAAGATTGAATGGAAATAACGCTTACTATATTCATAATCGTCATATCAATCCAACCAATATTTGTGTGCATACCTGCCAATTTTGCGCTTTTGGCGTCAAAGCCGAAGATGAAAGTTCGTATGTAAAATCATTAGACGTTATTTTTGAAGATGCCGAAAAATATGAAGGCGGCAACGTTAGCGAATTTCATATTGTGGGAGGATTGCATCCAGATTTACCTTATCAGTATTATGTCGATATGTTGAAGGGATTGAAAAGTCGTTTTCCTGAAGTTCACATTCAAGCCTTTACTGCTGTAGAATTAGAATATCTGGCAAGATTAGCAAGGATGCCGCTACGAGATACTCTTTTAGAGCTTAAAGAGGCTGGTTTAGGTTCGGTTCCGGGAGGTGGGGCCGAAATTTTTGCGAAAAGAGTCAGAAGGAAAATTTGCGCCGACAAAATCACTGGAGAGGAGTGGCTACAGGTTCAAGAAGCTGTTCATTCGGTTGGTTTAAAAAGCAACGCGACAATGTTATATGGCCACTTGGAGAAAGTTGAAGAGCGCGTTGACCATCTAATTCGATTGAGAGAGCTGCAAGACAAAACAAACGGTTTTGTGACGTTTATTCCTTTGGCTTTTCATCCGGAAAACACAAACTTGGATTTTTTGAATTCAACGACCGGTCAATTGGATTTAAGAGCCTTGGCTGTTTCTCGATTAATGTTAGATAATTTCCCTCATATTAAAGCATTTTGGATTATGATCACTCCAGAGATAGCCCAGCTTTCGATGGCATATGGCGCCGACGATATGGATGGAACGGTAGTGGAAGAAAAAATTATTCATGCAGCTGGAGGCGTCACGGGGCATTTATTCCATAAAAATAATATCGAAAATAAAATTCGCGAAGCTGGACGTATTCCAGTCGAGCGCGATACTCTTTATGAAGACCTTCAAGAGCATTTAGTTTGATTCGTAGGCGGTTTCGCAAGCCAGGCGAAACTTATGTTACAGTTTATTTTCTTGACATGGGCTTTACATAGTAGTATCAAATTAAAAAAAACATTAGTTTTGCGTCTTTGAATAGATGCTTGGGCCGAGATAGAGTATCGACTAATAGAGTTATTTCGGGTATCAAATTGTTTACTAATTTGGCTAGGGGTTCTAAAATCGATGAGTGATAAAAAAATATTAGTTGTAGACGATTCGAACGTAATGCGGCAGATTATTAAGAATAATTTGAAGCAATTAGGTTTTCAACCCGATAATATCGCCGAAGCGGAAGATGGCGCTGCAGGCTTAAAGTCTTTAGAAGCTAATATGGTTGATCTGGTGATTTCCGATTGGAATATGCCTAAAATGACAGGCATTGAATTTTTGAAAGCTGTTCGCGCTAATGCAGGATTAAAAGCCGTTCCTTTTATGATGGTAACTTCAGAAACTGAAAAAGAAAAAATCATGGAGGCTGTTCAAGCCGGAGTCAATCAATACATAGTAAAACCTTTCAATGCGAATCAATTAGAAGAAAAAATTAAAGCCATATTTGGTTAATATTTTTTTAGAGGCCCGGATTAAAATTAAATTTTAATCCGGGCCTTTTTTTATTTCTCGCCTTTCTAATTTTAACGCTTCAACCATTTCTATGTTGAATCGGTTTGCTTTAAAGGTTCCCCACCGATTTTTTAAGGCAAGCTTTACAAACTTTCGAATTTCTATTTTTAATTAATTTAAATATTAAAAATGTCGTTATTTATTTAATAATTTTTTAAAAAATTAAAACCTTCACGCTAAAGGAAATTAACAGCTATTGTTTGCATGGTATCTATTTTGGGCTTTACCTCCTGTTTAAATTTCGTTCAAAAACCGAGAGTTATTTAAAAAAAAATCAATTTTTTTGTTGACAGGATTCCATGAAAAGTTTTTAATATAGTATATGTTTGAAAAATTGTAGTTTATTTGATTGTTCTGTTGAGTAAGCAGTTCGAAGTTTTTATCTAAGATTAAAGGAGCCCGATTGGGCATATGGTTTAACGGTCGCATTTTTTTTATAAAGATTTAGTAAAGATAAGGAAAATGACACGCTACCAACCTCGAGAAAAGGAATAGCTATGGCAGCCTTGGATTTATCGGACGAGCAAACGCTAGAAACATTAACTGATTGCGTTATAAAAGGAACTGAAAGTATTTTTACCACAATCCTTGGGGTGGATACCAAATACAGTGAAGGTGGTGTTGATGGCATAGGTGGCGAGGGCGTGGTTGGAATTATTTCTTATGTCGGAGATATTTCCTGGTCAATGATATTAGTTTTGCCAAAAGAGTCTGCCATCAAAATGGGAAACCAATTTACGGGTTTCGAAGTGCCTTATGATAGCCCAGATATGGGCGACGTCGTTGGCGAACTGGCTAATGTTTTAGCGGGCGATTTAGTTGGTCGTTTGAGTACGGAAGGAGTTAAAGTCCAGATGTCTCTACCCACTATTATGAGAGGTGAAAATGTCGAACCATTTTTGCCAAGAGGTATTCCTTCTAAAAAAATGGGTTTTACTTCCAGTCATGGTAATTTTACCTTGAAAGTAGCAGGTTCTAAACCGGATCATTTGGGACATAAAAAACCTGGAGCCTAAATGTGATAAGGTTTGAAAAAATATTTTTGTTTGTCGATTAATTATTGTTTACATTCAGTGTTAAACAGTATAAAATTAGGAAAATCTACTTTTTAGATTTTCCTATTTTTTTGCCCGAATTTTAATAATTCAGGTAAAAAAATAATTAAATATTCGGTATGAATATTATTGTTTTACAGTATACTAGCTATATTATTAGAACGCTTAGTTCTTATAAGCCGATTAATGTTTGCAAGATAAATAATTAAATCTGGATTAAATTTCCAGGAGGTTTCCTAATGGATGACGTCATCAATGAGTTTTTGGTGGAAAGTTTTGAAAACTTAGACCAATTAGACCAAGATTTGGTGGACTTAGAGCAAGACCCTTCCAACACCGAACTTTTGAGTAATGTTTTTCGTATTATTCATACGATTAAGGGTACCTGTGGTTTTTTAGGTTTTTCAAAACTAGAATCATTGGCGCATGGAGGAGAAAATCTCTTAAGTCGACTCCGCGATGGGGAGTTGGCTTTAAATCCCGAAATTACTAGCGGGGTTTTAGCCATGTTTGATGGCGTTCGCAGGATTTTAAGTTGTATTGAAGCGGACCAAAACGAAGGCGATGAAGATTTTACCGTGTTAAAGGATAAATTAGCCCGACTCACTAAAGGAGAGTCCGGTGTAGGGGTCTCTGACGCTCCGGACGAAGCTCCTGCCGCTGCTGCTCCGCCTCAGGAGGAACCTGCCGCACAACCTGTGGAAAAAGCCGCCGAAGAGTCGACACCTGAAGCTCCCGCCCCAACTGCTGCTGCCGAAAGTTCTGAAGATCCTGAAATAAGCGACGAAATGGAAGCGGTGGTAAATGAGTTTTTAGTTGAGAGCTACGATAACTTAGATCAAATTGACCGTGATTTAGTCGATTTAGAACAAAACCCTTCCGACAAAGAACTATTAAGCAGTATTTTTCGAGTTATTCATACCATCAAAGGAACCTGCGGATTTCTAGGTTTTTCTAAACTAGAATCGTTAGCCCATGTTGGAGAGAATTTGCTTAGCCGATTACGCGAAGGCGAACTAGTTCTTAATCCGACTATCGCAAGCGCTTTGTTAAAAATGGTAGATGCGGTAAGGCAAATACTTGGGAGTATCGAATCCGATAAAAATCAAGGCAATGTGGATTATAGCGCTTTGATTGAAGTATTGAGCAAATTAACCAAAGGCGAGGCGGTTGACGAAGTGCCTGGGGCATCTCCCGCATTTGAAGAAAATGCGCCTGAAAAAGTTGAAGCTGCAAGCGAAACCAGCGTTGCTCCAGTTGCTAATGAGCCAGCGGCTCCAGCGCCCGCCGTTGAGCCGTCTGCCGAGAAGAAACCAGAACGTCGGCAAGAAGCTAGGGCTGGAGTTTCAGAGTCAAGCATCAGAGTGGATGTAGGTTTGTTAGATAAATTAATGAATCTCGTCGGTGAGTTGGTTTTAGCGCGTAACCAAATTATGCAACATTCCATTTCAAATGACGAAGCTAAAGATTCGGCTTTTGTCGCCAGTTCTCAACATTTAAATCTCATTACAACTGAATTGCAGGAAGGGGTCATGAAGACTCGCATGCAACCTATTGGAAATGTATGGAGTAAATTCCCACGTGTTGTTAGAGATCTTGCCGTCGCTTGTAATAAAAAAGTTCGAATAGATATGGAAGGTAAGGAAACGGAACTTGATAAAACTATTATTGAAGCTATCAAAGATCCGCTTACACATATCATCCGGAATTCAGTAGATCACGGAATTGAAAGTCCACAAGATCGTATTGCTAATGGTAAAGACGAAGAGGGAAGTCTTTTGCTAAGAGCTTTCCATGAAGGCGGCCAGGTTATTATTGAAATTGTAGACGATGGCGGCGGTATCGATCCAGAAAAAGTAAAGAAAAAAGCTATTGAAAAACACGTGATAACGTCTGAACAAGCTGGTCGGATGGGTGAACGCGAATTAATTAACCTGATTTTTGCTCCAGGTTTTTCAACGGCTGCCGCAATCACCAATGTATCTGGGCGAGGCGTTGGAATGGATGTTGTTAAAACTAACATTGAGAAAATAGGCGGTTCGGTAGATATTCATAGTAAATTTAAACAAGGGACTACCTTAAAAGTAAAAATCCCTTTGACCTTGGCAATTATCCCAGCTCTTGTCGTAACTTGTGGCGGCGACCGGTTTGCTATTCCGCAAGTTAACTTGTTGGAGTTAGTTCGATTGGATCAACAAGCAAATCGCGACGTGGAGATGATTCATGGAACTCCCGTTTATCGATTGCGCGGCAATTTATTGCCATTGGTAAACTTGAACAAAGAACTGGGTTTGGATACAGAAAATGATAGCTTGGATGAGGCTAAAATTATTGTTGTATTGCAAGTGAATGACCGGCATTTTGGGTTGGTTGTTGAGGGAATCGCCGATACGGAAGAAATTGTTGTTAAACCGCTTAGCAAGCAATTAAAAGGAACTAACGCTTTTGCCGGCGCAACAATTATGGGAGATGGAAAAGTGGCTTTAATTCTTGATGTATTGGGTCTCGCGCAATCTTCTAGAGTCCTATCTGAAGTAGCGGAGCGAGCCATGAGCGAAAAATCAACAGTAGAAGCGAAGAAATCAACATCTATGCAGAACCTCTTAGTGTTTGCCGTTGGTCAAAAAGGGCGAATGGCGATTATTTTAGATATGGTTGGACGTTTGGAAGAATTTAAGACCTCAGAAGTAGAAAAATCAGGTAGTTTGGATGTTGTCCAGTATCGCGGTGAAATAATGCCTCTAATTTATTTATCCCAAGTGTTTAACGCCGATACCTATGGAGAAGAAAAGGATATGATGCAGTCGGTAGTATATTCTGAAAATGGTCGTAGTGTTGGGTTAGTGGTCGATCAAATTCTCGATATTGTTGAAGAGGACGTATCAATTCAAAGGGGGTCGGATAGACCAGGAGTACTTGGCACTGCAGTAATTAAGCAAAGAGTAACGGATCTTGTGGACGTTCGCGACGTAATTCAGTCTACAATTATGGGATATTACGATTCTGAAACGCCGGCCTTGCAGGAGGGGTAATAATGGAAATCGAAAAGCAGTTTTGTACTTTTTACGTAGACGATTTATTTATGGGTGTTGAAGTTGCGAAGGTTCAAGAAGTTCTTAGGTATCAGGAAATGACCAGCGTTCCTCTATCAGCCCCTACCGTTAGCGGTTTGATCAACCTTAGAGGTCAAATTGTTACCGCCATTGATTTAAGAAAACGTTTGGAATTAAATGAAAGGCCCGAGGGGCAATTGCCGATGAACGTTGTTGTTCGGACTAACGAAGGTGTTGTGAGTATATTAGTAGATAGTATTGGAGACGTTTTAGAGGTTCCAGACCACGCTTTCGAGCAACCTCCAGAAACGATTGATGGGATAACGCGTCATTTAGTCTTAGGAGTATATAAACTTTCCGATAACTTATTGCTGATTCTGGATACGGAAACAGCGGTTAACATCGAAAGTGTCCCCGACCAGGTAAAAGTAAAACACGCTTAATTGTTTTATTAAAGTCGGCCTTTTAGCCGACTTTAATTTGGCATCCAAGCGTATCGACCTACTTTTACTCTTTCGGTTATTTCGTGCGCTATTTCTTTAAGAGGCAAAACTTTTTCGGCGATACCAGATTTTGCCACAAACCCTGGCATTCCCCAAACAACGCTAGTTTCCTCGTCTTGAACGACAACTTGACCTCCCACTTTTTTGATTTGTTCACATCCGATCAAGCCGTCTTGGCCCATTCCCGTTAAGATAACCCCCAATGTTCTAGCTTTATAAATTTCGCAAACGGATCTAAATAATACATCAACTGCGGGTCTGCAAGAATTTTCCAAAGCGCCTTGGTTAGTGTTTATCGTAATGGAATTGGCTCCATTTTTCTTTAAGACCATATGGAAATTCCCAGGCGCAATCCATATGGTTCCAGGTTCTAATTTTTGTCCGGATTCGCCTTCTTTAACCGCCAGTTTACATTTCTCATTTAATCGGTCTGCTAGAAGCTTTGTGAAAAAAGGCGGCATATGTTGTACAAGAACCACTGGAACTGGAAGATTACCGGGAATTAAAGGCAAAAGGTCCGCTAATGCATTTGGACCGCCAGTGGAAACTCCAATCGTCAAAATATCTACTTTTCCTTTATTGATGGGGGAGGTTTTGAGAGATGGAGTTTTAGCGCCTAATCCCCCTCCGCCGAGTTTGTTAGAAATGCCAGTGGTTACTTTAGGAACCGATCTTCCGCAAAGAGCCTTTATTCTCGGTATTAATTCATTTTTGACTTGGTCCATTGCCTTAGAAACGCTACCAACATTTGCGGGTTTGGTAACATAATCGCTAGCCCCAAATGATAAGGCGTCCAAGGTCGCCTTACCTCCCCGTTGAGTAAGGGTGCTAAACATAATGATGGGAACTTTTTTATCCCTTTTCCTGATTTCTTGAAGGGCCTGAAGTCCATCCATTTCAGGCATTTCGATATCCATTGTTATTGCGTCTGGCTTTAGATTATCGAATTTGGATTGGGCAATTTTACCGTTAGCCGCAGTCCCAACGACTTCGATTTCGGAGTCTGTGGCTAAAGTATCGGTAACTATACGTCTAACTACAATTGCGTCGTCTACAACTAAAACTCTAATTTTTTTTAATGGCGGCATTAGAAGTTATTTGGGACGTTAAATTTGTCCCTTCATTGAAAGAATATTTAACAATAATTTGGTAAAGACAACTTTAAAAACTGTCTTAGTTAAAACTTTATTTAGGTTACACTACGCGGATCTATTTTTCTATTAATTTATTGAAATAAAGAGATTTAGTTGCGATTGCATAACATTTTTATCAGTGGATTTTTTATGCTTTTTAGGAGTTTTGGGTAAAAAATTAAGTGAATTATTATTTATTCCTTTTGAAAATACTGTAATTTCCGAAAAGAAAATTAGCGGTTTTTTTTCATGATACAGATTTTTGATATAATGAGTGTCTTAACTGTTCTGGAGAATGGTTTTGGTTAAGAAATTATTAGATATTTAATAACTTTATTTAAGATAAATGAAACTAAGTTGTTGGAAATATTTTTTTGCGGTTTTTGGGTTTCTCCTGGCTACAGGAAGCCAAGCTTTTGCGGCTCCTGAAGATTTTGACCCAAGTGTCACGGATTCTCTTAAAGATGTGCAAATTGGTTTAGATGGAGATTTAGGTTTAGATGCTGGGGATTTACAAAGCGCATTAAGCGACGTTGCGGATGTTTCAAGCGAGGCAGTCAGAGGATTGGCCGGTCCGGATGGTGAACAGCTAGAGCTTCCGAAAGAAAACTTAGGAGAGTTATCCAAAGAGTTAGATGTTGGCGATACGGTCAATTCTTTAAAGTCAGAAACAGATTCTCTTAAAAAAGAAAGCGAAGGATTAACGAAAGAGCTTGGTAGCGCCAAATCGGACTTTGATACTTCCGAATTAGAGATTGAGGACCAATACGATATTAGCGCCTCCCGCGGCGACTTTGACTTAGCGTCGCTAAGAGATGTCGTTTCTCAAACAGAATTTGACGCCGAAGGGTTTAGCGGTAAAGGAACTTCTTTTTACCAGGGGTCTCGAAAGGGCGCCACTAAAATTCGTAAAGAGAATAGAGACCTTTTACAAACGGCTAAAGCCAGTACTTTAACCTCTTTGCTCTCTGGAAAATCGTCCCTCAGAAAATCGTCAAAGAGTTTCAGGTTTGATAAAGGAGCGGGAAAGAGAAAAGGGTTAAAAGGAGTTTTTACCAGAAGAGGAGGGCAAAAAAAATCTGAAGGTAGATTTGGAGGTAGAAAAGGAAACCGCGTTAAAGCCGGTTCGGGTTTACGAAGAGGGTTCCAAAGACGAAACTCTTTATCAAGAGGGCAAAAAAGAGTTTCTAACTTTGGCAGCGGAAACCAAAGTACAAAACGTTCTGTTTCGAGAAGAACAGGGAGAAATAATTTTGCTTCTTCACGCTCTAGATCTTCTAGAGGAGGTAGATCTAATTCGTTCGAAAGGTCTGGCGCAAGATCTAAGTCTGCTAAATCACGGATTAAGGCTTTGAATGAAGCGCTTGCGCGCGCGAAAAAGAAAAACAGTAAAGAGGAGAAAGATAAAAAATTGCTTGGAGCCGAAGGACTTTCGAGCGACGAACAAAAAGCTTTGGATGGGACTGGCGTATTAAACGGTAAGAAAGGTTTTTCCAATTCTGGAGAAAATCTTTCGGCGGAAGAGGTTATTAGCGCTGAAAAGAAAAAACTAAAGGAGGAGTTTGGAGAAGATCAATCCAGCTTGGCTTACCAGATAGCGCAAGATCTAAAGAAAAAAGGTTTTTTAACCGATGACGACCCCTTAAGGTTTAAAAAAATCCGATTAGCTTTATTGAGCGAATCCATAAAAAAGCTCAAAAAAGATTTAATTAAAAATAAGGATAATCAGAACCCAACACTAAAATCTCTGGGATTGGATTACTTAAAATCTCGCAAGTTTTTAGATTCATTACCTCCAGTTGAAAACCTAGCTTTATTAAAATTTGCCGATCTTTCTAAAACTATATTAGGCAGCTACGAGACTGCTATATGGGCTTATAATTCCATTCTCCAAAATAATCCATTGGATGGGCAAACTAATCTTGAGCTAGGAAAAGTATATGAAGAAATAGAAAATAAGTCTTATGCGGGTTTTCATTTTAGAAGAGCAGAGTATGTTTTTACCGCAAACAATCAATTCCAAAAAGCCGTTGAAGCAAAGGAAAGAATTAAAAGTCTTGAAGGAGGTAAAGAGGGCTCCCCCAATGAAACTTTAGCGGCTATTTAAGTATGTAGCGCCCTTCTTCTCAATGTTTCTTTAAAATCTTTTTATCCAGATATAACGGAAAACTATCGACAAAAACAAAAAACACCCTGTGAAAGTAACTAAAAGCATTCCTTCGAAAATTAAAGTTAGGGAAAGTGGAATGTTTTGCAAACACCAATCGACAACCTGATGCAACCCAAACCAAGATTGAGGGCTATTAACCCAGCCTTGAATTGCGGCTCCTTCGAAAAGATAGTTAAAAACTATCAATAACGGCAGTTCTGTCCAAACCCCTTCTTGCAACCATAAAGCCAATTGATAACCCAAAACTCCGAAACCAGAAAAAACGACTAAAAAAGCGCACCCAATGGCGCATAAACTTGCCGCTAAAAAAGCATAATCTACCACTGTTAACTTTTCGCGAATTTCATTAAATTCGTTGTAAGCAGTTTTTAACCCCTTTACCATAGCTTGAAATAAGAAGATCAGTAGCTGAGAAAACGCTATTTGAAATGTTTCGTAAAACTTAGAAAACTTCGTTATCCAGTTATCGAATAAAGTAGAACTTTCGGAGGATTGGTTAGAAGTATTCATGACAAATGCTCCTTGATTAAGCTTTATAAAGAGACCCTAATTAAGAATGGGCTTTTTTAAAGTCTAATTTTAGGATTGAATAAAGTCAAATTAATTAGAAGTTGCCAGAGCGCAAATAATGCCACTGAGTTAAAGATTATATTAATTTGTTTAAATTACTTGAATTATTAATGTGAAGTGATATAATTTAATTGGACGAATTATCCTCCTTTTAGCTGACCCGTTTGCCGGGAATCCTGCCCACCTGGCAAACGGGTTTTGCTTTTTCTTCTGATTTTTTCACCCGCACTAGAGCTTTTCTCTTTGTAATTCTGAATATATACATTCAAATAAAGGTTTTTTCATAAAATATAGTTGAGGAATGATGTTTTATTTTTTATTTTGTTAAATAAATATTGAAAAGATTCAACTTAATATTTAAAGTTATTTTTCCATTAGCTCGATAAGAATTAAATAAGATTAAACTTTGAGTTTTTCAAAAAAAGAATGGAAAAAAAATCCTTTAGAAAACGAATTGTCGAAGCTACTCCAGCGCTAGTATCGTTGCCTATTATTCTTTTAGGCATGTTGGGTAATTCTTGTACACAAGGAGAACATGATCTTTTGACGACGGGGTTTAATTGTGAAAACCCTTTTCATGTGAATCATGCAACTTGTGGCACCACCACGGTTGCTGCAAGCTCAACTACAAGTTTTTTAAGTCCCAACCAAGGATAAACAGTTCCATTTGAGAACTGCCTCATCTATCGATGAAAGCTCCTTTTCAAGTTATATCTATCCAAAAAATCTAGATATTCTCTCTGAAAAATCGCCCTTAGTTCATGAAAGTAGAAATAAAGACAATAAAAGGTCGGCGGCGTTATTAAAAAAGCTATGTCCGAGAATGGTTGTGGCGGAGAATGTAAAAGAATTAAACGGAAACATTTTGATTTACAAAGGAGACGAAATAGAAGATAAGCGTGAGAGAATTCTAAGATATTGAGACGTTTCCGAAATAGAGGTTTTTGGGGAAAGGATGGATCTAGTTACTTTTCATCGATATTTAATTCGAGTAAACTCAAAAGATCTAAAGCAAGAGCGCAAATTGAAAAAAATATGTAATTTCTAAGCTAAAGAATTTTTTAGACTGAAAATTGTTTTAGCTTAAGTTCATTTAATATTTTTCGATTGTCGCGAATCTAACTCCTCGCGGATCTACTAAAAGAGTGAACTGCTTTGAAGGATCGACCGGAGGATTTGCGGCAATAAGCGGAAAGCTCCATTGTTCTTCCGTAGACGGTTCGTGCGTTCCTCCCTTTATAGGGAGTCCGCTTTTATTGGGATTGTTGACTAAACGAAATTCCGAAACTTGGCCATCGTCCTCTTTTTTGATTTCGTACACCCAAGCAAAAATACTTTGAATACTTCGGGTAGCGTTATTTTTTATTTTGAAAATAATTCTTTTGGCCCTAGGGCCAATTTTGTATTTTGGCGAAACGGAGACATACCCAAAGTTCACAAACTCCACTTCTTTTTCGTCTGGGTTATCTTTATTTTCCTGCGCAAGAGCCAAGCTGTTTCCTTGAATCCATAATCCTAACGTTAGCGAATAAACCCAAAAACAAAGCCTCAATTGTTTTGCGATTTCTTTCATTTTATTGGAATATTTCCTTCGAGCTTTTTAATCGCATCGATCCTTTGTAAAAGAGGTGGGTGTGAGTAATTTAGAAAAACATAAAAAGGATGAGGGGTCAAATTTGATAAGTTTTGGACGCAAAGTTTTTTCAAAGCTGTAATTAAAGGCTCGGTTTGCTTTGTTGTTTCCGCGGCAAATTGATCCGCTTCGAATTCGTGTTTTCGTGATAATTTTTGAAGAAAAATTGACAAAAATAACTCAATAGGGGCGAATAGCATTCCAAAGAAAATTAAGCCGGCATAAACAGACATTTCTTCCATATAAAAAGCGGAAAATAATTCAGGGGATTTTAAGAAAATAGAAAGTAGAAAGAACAATAGTCCCATATGAATAATTGAAGACGCCATTCCTATATAAATATGTTTCTTTTTATAATGGCCAATTTCATGAGCTATAACAGATACGAGTTCTTTGACGCTATGGCCTTCTAAAAGAGTGTCGAAAAGGGCAATCCGCTTGTTTTTTCCAAACCCAGTAAAAAAAGCGTTGGATTTACTCGATCTTTTAGAACCATCCATTACATAAATATTCTTTAAAGAAAATGAAACCGATCTGGAATAATTTAAGATTGCTTCTTTTAGGTCTCCATCTTCCAGAGGCTCAAATTTGTTAAATAAAGGCATTATCCAGGTTGGAGCAATAAACTGGATTACCACCATGTATAAAATTGTAGCTATCCAGCAATAAAACCAACCATCCGCTTTTGCATATTCAAAAAACGATAAAATCCCAGCTAAGATCGGAATTCCAAGAGCGCAAGTGAGTAGAATCGATTTGAGGGTATCGAGCCAGAATGTTTTCGCATTCATTTTATTGAACCCAAACTTTTCCTCAATCACAAAAGTGGAGTAAATCCTGAAGGGTAAAGAAAGTAAACTTTGCCCAAATAATAGAATTGAGATGAAAAAAATGCCGGTAGTAACTGGTCCCCGGCCAAAGCCTATTAGCCATTGATCCAAGCTATTAAAGCAGCCGGCAAACCAAAATAGCAAAATGATAATTAGGTCTGCGCCGCCCGAAAAAAGCTCAAGACGAGTGGTTGCGCGTAAATAATCTTGAGACTTTTCGTATTTTTCCGTTTCATATATATCCTTAACCGCATCAGGTAAATCAGCTTTGAGGTGAGAAATATTTAAATAGTCGGCACAAAGGGTTAAAAGAAACCCGAATATTAAAGAAAAAAGAACGATATATCCGATTAAGTTCATGGTTTTTTAGGAATAAAGTTAAAAAAATTTTGTATGTATACTAATTTACTCATAAACTGCAATGCATGCAATTTATGAGTAAATTTGTTCGCATTTTGATGCTAGGGAGTGGCATTTTTTTCCATTTTGGTACTAGATAGGTTGATTTTTTTTAATAACTAAAAATAAAAACTGAATAAATCCTTTGTTTTTAGCTGGTTATGGTTTTTGTTGAATTTTGGCGCTAACTTTGCTTATTAAAAGGCGTGTACTAATTTAACATGTTTTTAGGAGAAAAAAAATGAACCTGGTTATTGAAAAGTCTGAAAAAAATAATGAGCTTAAAAAACAGGATATTCGAGGCCTGAAAAAGAACTTTGATAGCGATGATAAAAGTTTACCAAATAAATACAGCCAAGTAACCGAAGGTTTGAAAAAAAGGCTTCATGATTTTTGGTATGGTTGGGTGTGGGTTGATTAATCTTTTTGAGTTTCAAGCCAGATCGATAAAATGAATTAATTTTCAGAGTTTACGCATTTTTTACAGAAAAGGGGAAAACCTATAAACTCTTTCCTTCCCTCTTGAGTTTGTGTCCAAGGTCTTATCTTCCATGGCGGGTTATGTCGAACATGTTGCTTGTGCCCACAAGCTAAAACCGCTGTCCAATGACCTTCTTCATCTTTGATGAAGTCTACGATTTTTCTTTCCATAGAAACTATTAATTAAAATTAAGTTCCTGTTTCGATTAGTACGATATTTTTTTGAATCCCTTCCTTAAAATAGGAAAGGCCTTTGGAAAGGCCTAGCGATCTTTGCGGCCTAGATTTAGCGCTACGAGTATTTCTTGAGATAATCTTATCAAATCCATTGATTGCGGAGTTTTTTAAAACTAAACCCACTTCTTTAGATAAAGCTATTTTTATATCGAGAACTTTTTCAAAATCCTGAGCCGTAAGCGCGAATCCTATTACTTCTCCATTGCTATTAAATACCGGAGCTCCGCTTTGTCCCGGTTTGATGGGAAAGCTTATTTGAAACACTCTTTTATCTCCGTTCGTTCCATCCATTGAAATGATATTTCCTTCCTCGGCGATATGCTGGTCTTCTTGCGTATTTGCTATAGGATAAAATAGAGCGAATACATAGTCGCCTTTTTTTACTTCAATTGAATTTGAAAAACGGATTAAGCTTCTTTCGATCTTGGGTGAGGTTTCCAGTTGTAATATGGATAAGAGATTTGAATCTGCTTTAATAGCCTTATTGGCTCTAATGTCATCGGCATTAGGAAACTTGACGATGATGTCCGTAGCGTTTTCCACTAAGTGAGTCAATGTAATCAAACGACCGTCTGTACCTAATAAAATACCAGTTCCAATGGTTCGAGTAGGCGTAGCGAGAAACAAGGCAATAAAAAGTAAAACGACCCCAATGCTTAGCAAAAAAAACTTTTTCATCTAAGTTATTGTAAGACCTTGGAAGAGGATAGAGCGCAACGAAAACCAAAATAGTTGGCAGCCGAGGCCGGGTCGGACCAATTTCTGAAAGCGGAACGCAAAAAATCTGGCGCGTTAATCCAGGAGCCGCCTCGAATAATCTTTGCAAAGCCAAAGTGAGGGCCGTGAGGGTTTTTTGAGGGAGCTACATTATAATAGCCCTCTCCATACCAATCGTTCACCCATTCCCAAACATTGCCAGCCATATCGTAGAGACCGTAACCGTTTGGCGGATAACTCCCCACAGGAGCCGTGTATTTTGCGCCATCTTCAAACTGACCGGAATGGGTGACGACAATACAATTTTTATCGCATAAATTTGCTTTGCCCGACACCATGGCGTCTCCCCAATGATATAAGGAGTTTTCGCCGCCTTTCGCGGCAATTTCCCATTCTGTTTCGGTAGGCAATCGTTTTCCAATTTGTTCGCAGTAATCGCTAGCTTGTTTCCAATGGACTCTTTCTACAGGGTGGTTCTCCCCTAAAAACTCGGAGGGGTTTTTACCGGTAACGTCTTCAAATCGTTTCTGAGTTACTTCATATTTATCGATATAATAATCGTCCACGAAAGCGGTATGTTCAGGGCCTTCCTCCAAAAAAGTAAATCTTTTGCACCGGTCAAAATATTTTTTACACTCTTCCAATCCTTTATCAGGCGCTAAACCAACCTGAAAATTTCCGCCCGAGATTAAGACCATATCCTTTATCAAATCATCTGTTTTTTTTACTTTGGTTTTATTTTGGTTTGCGGGAGGCGCTGCTTTGGGTTTAGATAACGGGTTTTTTATATTAGAAATGGCAGTTTGAGCCGAAACATTAGTACAGGTCAATAGCAGACCTAACGATATAATGAGGGCGACAAAACTAATTGAAGCAATGATTTGGTTATGGGGAGGCATCCTATTCTCCTAAGTAATTAGGTCAATAGACGATTGCTATGGTATTTCATCTCTTATTAAAAGGCTAGAAAAAACATCTGATTTTAAAGTCGAAAAATTGCGCAATATTATTTTAAAAGAGCATACGCGGCAGGAAAAATTTTTGAAACCCATTCTACATATTGTCTAGCCGATGGGTGAAGCCCATCGGGGGCAAACATTTGGGGCTTGTCGCAAAGCTCTTGCGAAAGGGGAAAGATATCGATAAATGATAATTCCCTTTCATTGGCCAACGCTTTGACGATTCCGTTAAACCTAGAAATTCCGTTTACGGCGCTTTTCCCAAAGCCAAATTTAGCGCCTGTAGGCGAGCAGGAAAAGTCTGGTATAGCGACTATTATTAACCGTTTTGTAGATGGAAGTGTCTTTAAAATTTCATCGATAAGAATTGTTAGATCTTGTTTGAAGCGCTTTCCATTACCATGTCTTATCCAATCGTTTGCTCCCATTAAAAGAGTGACAAAGTTGGGTTGAGATTTTTTTAAAATTGGCAGTTCTCTTTGAATTGCCATTGGAACAGTCCACCCAGATTGTGAAGGGTTTGCGGTTAAGACTATGGGAACACCCGCTTCATTCAGTTTTTGTGTGAGTTGAAAAGGCCAGGAATTCTCTTTGGTAAGCCCCTCGCCTATGGTGTAGGAGTCGCCTATGGCAACATATCTTATAGAGCTTATTTCCTTAGCTTCAATCCCGACGTCAATAAAGGATGTCATAATTGTTATAATAAAAAAGACAACGTGAAATCTTTTAGGGATAATATTAAAAATAATCATGATGTAGGCCGAGTCTTTTTTGGTTTAATTGAGGAGATAGATTTAATGAAGGTTAATTTGCTTGAAAATATAGGGAAATCTTGTGTGGCTCTTGAAGATGGATTAAAGCTTTACAATATAGTGTTGCCTAGTATGAATAAAGGAGAAACTGTAGAACTTGATTTTAACGGCGTCGATACTGTTTATACCCCTTTTTTAAACGGTTGTATTGGTAAATTGTTCGAACGTTTTGACAAAGAAACGTTAATGGCTAGATTGGTTTTTTGTCAAATAGATTCCGGTCAACTAAAAAAAGTTAACGAATTTATAGATAGCATTGATAAAAGAAATACTGAGAAGAACGAACGAGAAATTCTATCCGAAATTTTTGAAGAAGATGGGATTGATAGTATTGACGGTCCCTAAATTATGGCGCAGTAGCTTCCGGCTCGATCTTCGATTTTTTTTGTTTCCAATTGTTATAAAGCCCGGGAGCTATTATCGCTAAACCTAAAGCTAATAGAATTCCCATGGATTCAGGAGTCGCAATTTCTTCCATGGAATTAATAGTCGCTAACCGGTTTCCGGCTCCCACGAAAATAAAAGTAATAGGCAACGACCCCAGAAGAGTCGCCAAAGCAAAAGTTCGTAATGATATTTGAGTCAATCCCGATAAAATATTAACCATGAAAAAGGGCATAATAGGAACCATACGAACAAACAAAATATACTTTCCCGCATCTTTCTCTATTTTTTTATTAAATGCGGCAATGGACGATTGAAATTTATTTTCTAACCAGTTCCTAATAAAAAAACGCGCTGCAATGAAACCTAGAATTGCTCCTAAAGTATCCCCCATGTTGACTAAAAATGTTCCTAGCCAAGGTCCGAAGACTAAACCAGCTCCCAAGGTCATTATAGGGGCCGCTGGAATCGCCAAAGCCATAGTGATTATATAAATTATTAGGAATCCAAAAATAGTTCCCATTTCATTTTTTTGGTAGAACGATAGCAACCATCCTCGATTTTCTTTCAGACTTTCTAACGTTAAGTATTGTCCAATGTCGAAATAGTTATAAAAAAAAACCATTAATACGAAGCTTAAGCCGATTGTAATTTTATTTTTCATTTTTCGGGAAATATTTAGTTAAAAATTTTTTCAATCATTTGTTTTCGGTAGCTAAATATTTTTTCTAAATCTTTTTTTATGAAAATATTAGTAATGACATCGCCAAAAACCCCAAAAGGAGCCCGGTAACTTACTTTGTCTCGGATTAGAGTGCCGCCGTCTTTTTCGGTAAATTCGTGAATATGGAGCCAATAGCTGTAGGGGCCGCGTATTTGTTTATCTGAAAACCGAAAGTTTGGTTCCCATTCGACTATTTGAGACTGCCACCAAAATGGAATACAGCGTAACCAAAGGCGGTAATTTATTTTAGCGCCTTTTTGAATTTCTTTTGGAGATTGATTTAATACCTTAAATCTCAAAAAATCCGGAGTTAATCGTTCTAAGTTTTTTGCTTCTTTAAAAAAGGAATAGGTTTTTTCTATCGGTTGATTAATCCATTGCTCCAGGTGGATTTCGTGGAATTTACGAGAACATATTTCTGTTAAGGCTTGTTCCAAATGAGGGAATTTGAAAGAAAATTCAGATCTTAATATTTTTTTTGCGGAAACCCTTTGACTCGCTAGAAGTAAACTGGATAGTTCTCCTAAGACAAACTTCAGGGCAAAAGTAGGAACCGTAAAAATTGTAGGCAGTTTAAGAACTTTCCCCATAGTTTTTGTGAACTGTTCGTTAGTTTCCGGATAAGGACTTATAGCGTTTACTGGACCGTTTAGATTCGTGGCGGTTAGTGCATGAACTATCATTTCGGTTAGATCTTCTAAATGAATCCAGCTTATCCAATTTTTTCCGCTTCCAAGTTTCCCTCCAAGGCCTATTTGAAAAGGCGGAAGCATTTTTTGTAAAGCTCCACCATCGTGACCAAGTACCATTCCAATTCTTAAAGCGACAGTTCTAATTCCAAGCTCTTCAGCTTTAAAAATTTCAGTTTCCCATTTTTGGCAAATTTGAGATAAGAAATCCGAACCAGGTAACGAGTTTTCGTTCATTTCTTTATCTCCGTTATCTCCGTAAAAGCCTATTGCCGATGCAGATAAAAAAACTTTTGGCTTTTTGTCTAAATTCTTCATGGCCGATACTAAATTCCTCGCAGAAAGAATTCGCGAGTTTTCAATCGATTTTTTTTGGTTAACAGACCATCGTCCAGATGCTATGTTTTCTCCAGTCAGATTAATTACGGCGTCTATTCCTTCAAGCGATTTCAATGGTAGGTTGCCAGATTCAGGTTCCCATTCATAAGCTTTGCAAAGAACCGGCAATCGAAATGTCGCCTTATCTAAGTTTCTTGTTAAAACGACAATTTCATATTTATAGTCGGTCAGTTTTTTGAGTAATTCATTTCCTATAAACCCAGAAGCTCCAGCCACTAAAATTTTCATAAGATCCTTCAGCTTTCTACAGAAAAACGATTTGTTGAATACCAGGAAGGCGTTTATTGTGCTTTGTATTAAACTCTGATTATCTCAACTTTTTTAGCATTTTTGTCTATTTATTTTTACTATATTCTATAAATTTTAAATTTTGTCTATGTTTTAAGTTTTTAATTGTTATTGAGAGAGTAAAATGAGCTCTAATATTAAGTTAAGTCAAAAATTTTTGATTTATTGAAGATGTAATGCCAGAAAAGTTGTTCCTAAGGCAAACTTTTGAATTATTGCAAGAGCTTTGAAATGAATTTAAAAGAATCGGTTCCAAGAAGCCCAAAAGAAACTCTGGCAGGATTTGCCCATATTCCAAGGATGTTGGATAAAGCTAGAGCTTATAAAAAAGGTTTTTTAGGAGATTATATTTATCCATGTCCCATCGATAAAGAAGTTTTAACTTTTCTAAAACTAAATGGCGACGAATTCGCTATAAAAGCAGAAAATGCAGACGACGTTTTATTTGGAAAATGGCTTGTTGAGTTTATGGAAAATCGAAATATCAAGGATAGGGAACATTTGAACAGAAGTATTTTAAAAAAGAAAGTTGGGTTATTAAAATGCTTAAAATATTATTTTGCGTTTCCCGAAAGAATAAAATTTGTCGAGCTTAAAGTTACAACCTGGGCAGATTATGTCGACTGGGAAGAAGGAAGGGTCTGAGGTTTAAATATATTTGGATTCCCCAAAGGTGGTTGATTTACAAACTCATAACGACTTGCCGTCCTTATTGACCAAATTGCACAAAAATGTGAAAATCCCCATCAATCCTTTAAGTTTCTATTTAACGAAGTATTTTAAGGTCAAATTTCATGGGAATTACAATTGAAGATTTACTGGATGGAGAAATAAAATCGCTGCCTGCCGTATTTTATAAGCTTACCGAAGCTTGCGAAGACCCCGACAGTTCTTTTGAAGATATAGGTAATATCATTAGTATGGATGCCGGTTTATCGGCTCGATTATTAAAAATCGTAAATAGCCCGTTTTTTGCTTTATCTCAAAAAATAGACAGCGTTTCCCATGCAATGGGCATTATTGGCGTGAAACAGTTAAGTGACCTTGTTTTATCTACTGCGGTGGCCGATAAGTTTCAGGGGATTCATGAAGACCTTATCGACATGGAATCGTTTTGGCGACACAGTATTACCTGCGGGATGATTGCCCGAGATATTGCAAAATATAATAAAAACCCAAATGCGGAACAACTTTATTTAGCGGGATTAATTCATGATTTGGGAACTTTGGTTATTTGCGATCGCCAACCCGAAAAAACCCGCGAGATTTTGAATCGTTGTAACTCTTCACGAGAATTTTTATATGAAGCTGAACAAGAGATTTTAGGGTTTAATCATGCGGATGTCGGAGGGGCTTTACTAAAATCATGGGGTATGCCCGATTTATTAATAGATACCGTTTTATTCCACAACGATCCACTATCAGCAAAAGAAAATACGCAGGAAGTTGGAATTGTTCATATTGCCGACCGCTTGACTTACGATTTACAGCTTGGCACTGGCGGCGAATACTTTTTCCCTCCGATTAACGAAGAATTATTTTCGACGATAAAAATTTCTACAAAACTCTTTGAATTCATCAAAGTTAGAGTCATGGATAAAATGGATGAAATCGTTGGCACGTTTTTGGCGCATGCTTAATATTATTTCCCGTCCACTGTGTAAGCTTTTCTTAATTTCATTAGTTTTATTTTTGTTTATCCCATCTGGTTACGCTATCGAGAGCGACTCTGATATTAGTTTTTTAACGTCTGCAGAACGAGAATGGCTGGAAAAACACCCCACGATTAATTTGGCTCCAGATCCTGAATTTTCCCCCATCGAATTCATTGATGAAACTGGCGAGTACAAAGGAATTGCGGCCGATTACGTCCGTTTAATAGAGAAAAAACTAGGCGTTAAGATAAATATTTTAAAATTTGATAATTGGACCGAGGTCCTGGAAAAAACCAAGAAAAGGGAAAACGATATGTGGGGGGCGGCGACTCCTACCGCTCGACGATTGGACTATATGCTATTCACTAAGCCTCTTATTAAACTGCCGTCGATCATTTTAGTGAAGAAGAACGTTGATAAGTCGTTAAATTCAATTGAATCTTTCAAGGGAATGCGAATTGCCGTAATTGAAGGTTATGCTATTCAAGATTACTTGACCAAAAAATATCCCGAGTTGAAAATTGACACCGTGCCAGATATTCAAACAGGTTTAAAAAAAGTTTCATTTGGTCTAGTAGACGCTATGGCCGCTAACATTGCGATTGCGACTTACTATATAGAAAAAGAAGGGATCGCCAATTTACGAATTGCAGGCGAAGTTGGATATATAAATAAATGGGCGCTTGCCTCCAGGTCGGACTGGCCAACGCTCAATGTTATTTTAGACAAGGCATTAGCTCAGATAAGCGAAGCGGAGAGAAAAACAATTTATAGGAAATGGGTCGGTATTAAGATCGATAGCGGTTTTTCATTAAAACAATTTTTGATTTTATTTTTTAGCGCAACGGCAGTTTTTGGAATCGTGGGTATTATCTTTTGGAACGCTTCTCTGAAACAACAAGTTCGATTAAGGACTATTGAACTTAATAAAAAAAACGAGGAACTTAACGACGCAAACGCCGCTAAAAGCGTTTTTCTTGCCAATATGAGTCATGAAATCCGAACTCCAATGAATGCTATTTTGGGGTATGCGCAAATATTGGAACGCGATGATACCTTGAATCAAGATCAAAAGGAATCTCTCCGAAATGTATTGTCTAGCGGCAATCATCTATTGAACTTGATAAACGAAATTTTGGATTTATCAAAAATTGAAGCCGGTAGAATGGAACTCAATATGTCGGACTTTGATTTAAGCGAGATCTGCAAAGATATGTCCGCCATGTTTAATTTGCGTTGTAAAGAGAAGAATCTATCTTGGAATAGTCAAGGGCTTATAGAAGCTCACACTTGGGTAGTTGGAGACGAAACTAAACTCAGACAAGTTTTAATAAATCTTCTGGGAAATGCCGTGAAATTTACGGACTACGGAGAAGTTGCTCTCAATTTAAAATTAGATCCAGACGATTATTATACGTTTGAGGTTATCGACTCAGGCGCGGGAATTCCAGAAGAGGCTCAAAAGCAAATTTTTGAGCCTTTCAAACAAGATTACGAAGGCGCCACTAAAGGTGGGACTGGTTTAGGGCTTGCTATATCCAAAAAACAAGTTGATTTGATGAATGGGAAACTCCAAGTCGATTCTGAAATAGGGAAAGGTTCTCGTTTTTATTTTTCAATCGAACTCTTACCTGCAATAAAAAAATCAAATTCCAATAAAATTGAAAAATATAAGCATGTCAAAAGCTTGGCTCAAAAATATTCTTTGAAGATTCTTATTGCGGATGACGTAAAAGAAAACCGAGAAGTTTTGAAAAAATTTTTGCTGGGATTGAATATAAAAGTTGAATTGGCGGAAAATGGAAAAATTGCCACCGAAAAAGTTCAAACGGAATCTTACGATCTTGTTTTTATGGATTTGAGAATGCCGATTATGGACGGACTCCAAGCCTGTGTTTTTATTAAAAATGTTTTAAATAAGAAAAATTTGAAAGTTGTAGGACTATCCGCTTCGGTTTACGATTATTCAACCGAACAAGTGCAAAGCTCAGGGTTCGACGATTTTCTTCTCAAACCCTTCAAAACTGAAGAGATCATTGGTTGCATAGACAAGCTTCTTACCTTGGAATGGGAAGGAGAAAGTATGGATTCTTCTACGAGCGCCATTTCAGATGAACCCGATCTTTCAGATATTCAAATCCCTCATGATTTATATGCAAGTTTAAAGAACGCCGCCGAGGACTTTAATTTGACTCATTTTTCAGAGATCTTAAATGAATTAGAGCGGACGGGGCAGGCAGGAGAGGGGTTAGCGACGGAATTGAATAAACATTTAAAAACTTACGATTTTATTGCAATTCAGAAAATTTTGGAGAATGTAAATAGACAAGGCTAAAATTATTAGAAATGCTTTTAGTTAGGTATAAAGAATGCGGCAATGATTTTATATTGGTAAGCGCTGAGATAACCGGAAACGCTTCCTAAAACCAGAGATAAAATTAAAAATTGATAAGCTTTCCCTCGTTCGGTTCGCATTTGCAAAATATCGGTTAAAAAACCTAAGCACAAAATCCCAAAAAAAATGACTTGTTGAGCTTTCCAGATGATGGCTTCTTGTTCCAATGGTTCTGTTCTAAAGCCAGGGAAGTAAGATTCGTCGATAAACCCTAACGCATGAAGACCAATTAGAAATAGCGTCCAGATCTTTAAAATAAGTTCTAGGGTTTCCTTCTCATTACGTTTGTTTTCTTCCAATAGTTTTAAACTCATTAACGATTAATGAGCGCCTTTTGTATTTATGTTTTTAAAAATGATGGGTTATTAAAAAGATTATTTTCCCATGATTTGCGGTAAAAGCGAAAGATTTGAAAGGTAAATCTATTTTTGATCCTTTTTTGGAAAATAAGAATAATGATTCTCCTTGACAATTATTGGATTTAAGGAGACAAGAGGGAGATATCTTTCCATTAATCTTCTAAAAAGGGCTTTCCAAATGACCAAGTTTTATTTTGCTTTAGCGCTCCTTTTAATTGCATTTCCAGCTTTTGCCGAAGAAACGAATATCCCAAGTTGTTACCAACTGGTCAAAGCAAAGGAATTCCCGGCAACGACAGAACCTTGCGCTTTACATATTGTTAAAAAAGAAACGGCGTCTAAGATAATCAATAAACAATTGGGAATGAGGAAGATAAAAGAAAACTGGTATTTTTGGATAAATAAAAAAGAAATCGCTCAATGGACAACAGAGTTATTATGGGTCAACTTAGTAGTGGCAAGCAGCGCCGTTCAGTCTTTACATAATAAAAATGCAGATCTATATTTTGCGTATCCCCCGGAAACAGACGCGTTGAAAAAAAGTTTTTTAGAAAAAGGAATTTCTGAAAGATCGATTATTGGTCATGCAAAGTTTATAGCGGCAACCGATAAATCAAAGGAAAATAAATATCCGAAAAACCACCACCAGAACACTTATACTTTGCGGGTCAATTAATTTCAGAACAAGAGGTTGATTTTTTTAAAGTTAAAGTAAGGTTCAAGCTTTTTTTAATAAATTCAAAAAGGTTGAATTGGGAGGCGAAATTTTATTAAGTTACGTTAACTTAAAATCGATTTTCTATTTGAAATGGCCCTAGCTCCTCCCATAATGATGGGCAAACTCCGCTTAATCGACATCGCATCTCCTACCATCCCATTGGTTTCCTTCAAACCATAGAACAATTTTTTTTCAATAGGGCGGAATAAAATTAAGTTTTCTTAAATTTTATTCTTATTTGAAAGCGCTTCCTATTGCAAATGTTTTTGATCGCCAGTACATTATAAAAATATACGAAATTGAAATAAGACGGATTACTTCTCTAGATTAATATGGCGTTAATCGCTATGGCGCTAGGTGGCGCTAAATTATCGGTGCGGCTTTTTGATGAACCTTGAAAATAAACAAATTCCAATAGTCGTTAAAGTTTTTTTACTGGCTTTAGCGTATTTCCTGTCGGGTTATATTGGTCTGAAACTTACTATTTTATCCATCGGCGTTACCCCAATATGGTCGGCGGCAGGCGTTGCTTTTATTGGAATTTATTTTTGGGGATTTCGAGTTTGGCCTGGCGTGGTTTTGGGGTCCATCGGTATTGATCTTGCCGTTTGGATAGAGACTGCAAATACGAATTCTTTTCATCCCTCGTTGATTTCAGTGGGAGTTGCCCTTGGAGCTTCCTTACAAGCTTTATTTGTGGTCTGGTCCTTTAAAAAGTTTTGTAACCCATCCCAATTTTTTAATAATGTTCAAAATGTCTTATGGTTTGCGGTTTTACCCACTGGAATAGGAGCTTTTATAAGTCCTGTATTGGGGACCTTAACAATTTATTTAAGCGGCTTCGGAGATTGGAATAGCTTTAACGCCTATGTCGCTAGCGGTTGGTTAGCTGAATCTACAGGAATTCTGATAGTTGTTTCCCTTATTTGGTTGTTGGTATTCGATAAGTCGCCATTTGTATTTAACAAAAATTTAAGAGGTCTTGAATTTTATCTTTTAATTTTTTTCTTATTTGTTACGGGACAAATCGTATTTGGAGAAATTATTGGAAGCCCTCATTATCCTTTGGTTTACTCTCTTTTCCCTTTTCTAGTCTGGGCTGTTTTTCGATTTGACGGTAGAACGACACTCATGACCTCTTTTTTGATTTGTTGCTTTGCCATTTGGGGAACTTACAACCAAAACGGCCCATTTGTAGGACATTCAAGTTTTGAAACGTTGATTTTACTCCAAACCTATTGTTGGTTCGTTATGGTAACGACTCTAATTCTTATTGGAGCGGTTACAGAAAGAATTGTTTCGGAAAATAAGTTGAGAGAATCTAACAGGTTATTGGATTCGATTCGGGAGATCCAGAATAAATATATGACGGAGATTGAGCCCAAGGTCTTATTTGAGGACCTCTTAAATAAATTTATTAGTTTAACGGAAAGCGCTTTTGGTTTTATTGGAGAAATTTTACACGATGATGAAGGTTCGCCATACTTAAAAACCTATGCAATAACTAATATTGCTTGGAATGATGCAACGCGAAAAACTTATGATGAATCCATTGAATTAGGTTTCGAATTCCATAATATGGAAACCCTTTTTGGACAAACTATTCTTACTGAAAAAGCGTTCATTTCAAATTCTCCTAAAGAAGACCCGAATAGTGGAGGGCTTCCAGGAGGACACCCCGATTTAAATTCTTTTTTGGGTGTTCCAATACATGTCGATAAACGGTTGGTTGGAATGATTGGAGTCGCTAACAGAGCTAGCGGATATCAAAGGGAAATCGTAAAATTTTTAGAGCCTTTGATTTCAACGAGCGGTCAATTGATTTTGAAATTTAGAAAAGAAAATGAACGTTTAGAAATTGAAAACCAGTTGAGATTAGAAAGAGAAAAGCTTAAATCAATAGCTGACAAACTCCCTGTTCTAGTCGCTTACGTAGATTCAGAAATGCGTTATCAATTTAATAATGAGGCTTATTTTGATTGGATTGGCTTATTTCCCAGTGAATTACAAGGAAAAAAAGTTGAAGAAGTATTGGGGGAAGAAGGGTTTTTAACCGTAAAACCCTACATTGAGTCGGCTTTGAAAGGAGAACCTCAATATTACGAAACAAGTTTTCCCCATCCTAAAAAAGGTCTTCGATTTATTTCGGTATCTTATATTCCGCACAAAAATTTCAAAGGAGATGCCGAAGGGTTTACAGCTTTGGTGCAAGATCTGACGGATAGAAAAAAAGCGGAAGAAGAAGTTGCGGAGAGAGAAAGACAACTAAAAAGTATTTTGGATAATACGCCAGCCATTATTTTTATGAAAGATATGCAAGGACGTTATCTACTAGTCAATAAAAAAAATGAAGAAGTTATTGGTTTAAAAAATGAGGAAATAGTTGGAAAGACAACTCGCGAACTTTTCCCAAAAGAAATAGCGGATCGTTTCATAGAAAACAATCAAAGGGTAATGAATGAATTAAAACCTGTAGAGGTAGAGGAACTAGTCCCATTTAATGGCGATTTAAGAACCATGCTATCGGTCCAATTTCCACTACGTGGCGAAGATGGAAACCCTTATGGGATCTGTGGTATCTCTACCGATATCACGGAAAGAAAAATTGCCGAAAAAAAACTACAAGAATATAAAGACCAGTTAGAAAACATTATTCAGGAAAGAACCAAGGAGCTTACTAAAGCTAATGAAAAACTAAACGATATTACAAGAGAATTACAAATTAGCGAGGAGAGAACGAAATTTGCTTTAGAAGCGACAACGGACGGTTTTTGGGATTGGAATTTAGAAACGGACGAAGTCTTTTTTAGCGATACTTGGTCAGAATCTTTAGGCTATAAGCCAGGAGAATTGAAGCCGAATGTGGATTCTTGGAAGAAACTGGTTCATCCAGAAGATATGCCCAAAGTCATGGCAGCTTTAGCTCCGCATTTAGAAGGCAAAACTCTTTTCTATCAATGTGAAAACCGACTTTTGACAAAAGCCGGGTATTGGCGTTGGAATTTAGATCGCGGTAAAGTCGTTAAGCGTGACGCCAACGGGGCCCCCCTAAGAATGGTGGGCTCCGATACCGATATCACCGAACGAAAGCTAGCGGAAGAGGCATTAAAAATTAGTCAGGCCGAATTAGCGCAAGCTCAAGAAATAACTCATATTGGCAGTTGGTCGCTTGATATTGAAAAAAATCATTTGCGTTGGTCCGACGAGGTGTACCATATATTTGGATTGAAACCGAAAGAATTTGCCGTTAGTTATGAAGCTTTTTTGGAAAGAGTTCATCCTAAAGATCGCGAATTTGTAGATAGAGCCAGTAAAGAGTCAATTTATGAAAAAAAAGAATATAACATTGAGTATCGTATCGTTTTATCGGATGGATCTCTAAAAGTTGTTCACGAGCAATCTAAAACTTTTTACGATGACGGTGAAAAACCGTCAAAAGTTTTTGGAACCGTTCACGATATTACAGAGCGGAAAAAAGCCGAAGAGATACTCAAAAAGACGGAAGATCAAATTTTACATATGGAAAAGCTTTCGGCGCTTGGGAAGTTGACAGGTTCGATTGCCCACGAGTTTAACAATCCAATTTATGGCACTAAAATTATTTTAGAGCAATTAAAGGAAGAAGCGGATTTAACTGGCCAACAAATGAAGGGGCTCAATTTAGCCATCAAGGAATGTTATAGAATGGCGGATCTCATTGCAAAGCTTCGGGATTTTTATCAACCCACTTCAAAGAAACCCGAACGAGTCGATGTTCATAATTTGATATTCGATGTCCTTCTTCTGATGAAAAATAAATTCAAGGAAAAGAAAATTTCTATCGAGAATGAGTTTGAAGAGAGGTTGCCGGAAGTAGTGGCAGTTGGCGATCAAATCAAACAAGTTCTTTTAAATGTATTACAGAACGCGGAAGACTCCTATTCGGAAGCTTCTATTAAAAATAAATTAAAAATAAAGACAGAAGTTAATGGCTCCCATATAACCATTCGGGTTCAGGATAATGGCGTCGGAATATCTAAAGAAAATATCAAAAATATTTTCGATCCTTTTTTTACGACAAAACCTTCCGTTAAAGGCACTGGATTGGGACTTTCCATAAGTCATGGTATTATTAAAGATCATGGCGGCAATATAGAGGCGAAAAGCAAGTTAGGCCAGGGATCTACTTTTATTATCAAATTACCTATTGAAGCGATATTAAATGAAAAATCGTAAAATACTGTTAGTAGACGACGAAGAGACTATTTTGTTTGGACTTGGAAATGAGTTAGCGAAGGAAGGATACCAAGTCGACACCGTTTCTAATGGCGAATCTGCTATAGAGAAATTAAAATCGAAGTCGTACGACCTAACGATAACAGATTTGGTAATGGATAATTTGGGGGGAATGGATGTCTTAAAAAACGCTAAAGAAATCGATTCCGATTCTATGGTAATTCTCCTAACGGCTCACGGCAATCTGCCATCGGCTATTCAGGCTATGCGGTTAGGGGCTTTTGATTTTATTGAAAAACCCTGCGAGAAAGAGAGCCTATTAAAAAAGGTGAAGGTGGCCCTCGACCAATTGGATTTGAAGCGTCAGGTAGAAGAAAAAGCTAAAGAGTTAGCTGCGGCAAATAAGCGTCTTGAAAAAGAAATCGAAGAACGGAAGCAATCGGAGAAATTATTACAACAAGTTCGTTTTGAATTGGAAACGCGTGTCCAAGAAAGAACCGCAGAGTTGGACAGGAAAAATACCGCTCTTGGGGTTTTGTTAAGTCAGTTAGAGGTAGAAAAAAAACAATTGAGTAAAACAATGCTAGCGAATATTGAGAACATAGTATTTCCTCTCATTACTAAAATAAAAGCAAATTCTTCCGACGATAATTTAAAAAATATCGAAATTTTAGAAAGAAAAATTAGAGAACTCTCGTCTGATTTTGGATCCAAAATATCCGATCCGCAATTTAAACTCACTCCTAAAGAAATCGAAATTTGCGATATGATTCGTTCCGGTTTGAGTAGTAAGCAAATTGCGGAAATCCAAGCGGTTTCTTCCGAAACCATTGAAACCCACCGTAGTAATATTAGAAAGAAACTAGGCTTGGCGAACCAAAATATAAACTTAACCTCTTATTTAAAAAGCATTTAACCCACCTTCGCTCCTTTAGATTTTTTATTCTTGAGCTAAATACCCAGTTTCTACCTACTTTTTCTGGGTTGTTATCTTATTAATAATACACGAAAATTACTATCAACATTTTCTGTAAATCTAGTGGTCGCTTTTATTCCCTCGAATTTATTTTTTAGAGATTTACAAACGGCGGCGTCTGGCCTCTCCAAAATGGTGGGAGACTAAGAAACGCTTGATAACGAATTAGAATAATGGAAATTACTTCTCAAAAAATCGCCTTAAAAGGACGCGTTTTATGTATAGACGACGACTGGGATTTCCTGGTGTCTTTAGAACAGGTTTTGAGTAACGAAGGTTACGATGTTTCTATCGCTAAAAGCGCTTCTAGCGGTTTTGAAAGATTTATTGCCGAGAAATTTGATCTAGTCATTTTGGATTTGGCGCTTGGCAATACATCGGGAGTGGAGCTAATTTCTCAACTAAAACTCGTTGATCCAGCTATAGAGTGCGTCATAGTAACGGGAAATGGAGAGTACAAATCGGCCCTAGAATCTTTTAGATTAGGGGTAATGGATTATCTTGAAAAACCATTTAACCCTGTTACTTTTTTGAAACGGCTTGAAGAGGGATTAAAAAAATCTAAAAAACTTAAGCCAAATGGATTTAAAGTTAAAAAAGAAATCCATTCTTGTAGCCTCTGCACGAGAGTTTTTGATAATAAAGAACTGGAATCCAACGACCAAGATTGGATTCCAATTCAAGACTGGCTAAAAAATCAGTTTGAAATTCATTTAAAGCCTACTTTTTGTTCGGGATGTTCGCAATTAAATTTTGATCAAGTAGAAGCTTTTTTTATTCGAGAAATTAGAAATTTTAAGGAAAAGTTTCATAATAATCAGTCTGGTAAATGAAAAAACTCTGAAAACCAGACAATAACTTTTTGAAATTTCTTATTTTTGGATTACCATATAAAAATATTTTATCTCCCTAGTAGATTTTGAAAATTAAGCTTTTTTTTCGAAGAGCTGAATTTTTTATGGAATAAAACATCTTTTTGTATTAAAATATTGACAAAAAACGTAACATTTCCTGTAAATATAAACTTTGAACCCTTTATTTTTGATTAGGAGGCCCAATGACTGGCTCCATTCGATTAGCTAAAGATTTTAAATTGGGAATATTTCGAATACCCGTGAAGTTGTATGGGTTGGTAATAGTTTTGCTTGTGGCATTTGGCTTAGTTATGAATTTCACCATTACCACATTAGATAACCAAAAAGACGATTCCAACGTAATTAATTTGGCCGGTAAGCAAAGAATGCTGACTCAGAAATTGAGTAAAGCTGCGATGGAATTGCAATTGGGCAATATGGCTAAAATTGAAGAAATTAAAGGGATTCAGAAAAGTTTTAGTCAAGTTTTGGCTGGATTGCAAAAAGGGAATGCGAAGTTGAAACTTCCTCCTGCGGAAACTAAAGAGATATCTGGAAAACTTGGCGAAGTTGATAAGAAGTGGGCGATGTTCAGCCAAAATGTCGACACTCTGTCAAATATTTGGGGTAAGGTTCAAGTCAACCTGCAAGCTATTGTTGATACCAACGTTCCTCTTTTTAAAGAAGCCAACCAGGTGGTTATGGAGATGGGAAAAACTATGGATGCCGCGACGGTATCGTTTTGCGGTAGGCTGCGGGCGATCACGCAACGGGTTTCCAAGGCGACTTTAGAATATGTTTTTTTCAAGGATGAGAAATATAAAGAAGAATCCATTAAATTTATGGGACTTCAAGATAAGATCATCGACAATTTATTAAACGGCGGCTCTACGTTGCCTATTAGTAAAGCCGAAGACCCAGTGGTGCGAGCAAAAATTGAGGCTTTTAAGGCAAACTGGAGTGGGTTTAAGGATCGCGTCAATAATGTTTTAATTAGCTTGGATGATGTAAAAGAGGCGTCTACCTATATTGGCGCTAACAATGTTGACTTATTGAAAACCATGAATGCGGCGGTGCAAGAGCTGGCAAAACATTCTGGCAGTAAAGTCGCGTCAATGATTGATACTGAAAAAAATATATTGATAACGCTTATTCTTATTGGCTTGGCTTTAAGTTCATGGATTATTTTTTCCATTACAAAGCCTCTTAATGCAGTATCCGAAAAATTAAATGCTATGGGTAATGGCCATTATGATCAGCAACCTGTTACTGTTTCGTCTCATGACGAAATAGGTCAAATGAGTCATAACTTCAATAAAACGTTGGAAGATATCAAATATTGCCTGGGGCAAACCCGGTTTATCACGAATAACGATTTATTTAATAATGAACTTAAAGAAGAAGGTTCTGGGGATATAGGTTCCGCGATTGGAACCATGGTTAAAAACCTGCGCAAGACTACAGGAGAAGCGGCGCGGGTGGTATCCATGATGCAAAACGCTCCTATTAATATGATCTATGCGGACGCCGATTTTAATATTCAGTACAAAAATCCGGCTGCCGACCAAACCTTAAGAACTTTGCAACAACATCTACCGGTATCAGTCGATCAGGTGGTTGGAAGCCCTATCGACATTTTCCATAAAGATCCGGGAAATATTAAGAAGATTGTTAGCGATCCTAAAAACCTTCCGCATTCTGCTGAAATTCATATAGGACCTGAGATTATTGATCTTTTAGTTTGCGCTATTTATGACAACAGCAATAATTATTTAGGACCGATGATCACTTGGGAAATCGTGACAGCAAAGCGAAAGCAAGAACAAGCGATTCAAACAACGGTTGGAGAATTAGAAATAAGTTCATCGTCCCTTTCCGCTTCGGCAGAGGAACTATCTGCCGTTAGCGGTAGCATGAGCGCGAATGCTGAAGAAACGGCTGCGCAGGCGAATGTGGTTAACTCTACTAGTTCTGAGGTGAGCGACAGTATTAACTCGGTAGCGGCTGGAATGGAAGAGATGTCATTGAGTATTAAAGAGATCTCTCAAAATTCCGCTCAAGCGGCTCAGATAGCGGGAACGGCTGTAACCGAAGCGCAGACTACGAACGAGATTGTTTCCAAGTTAGGAGTGAGTAGCGCGGAGATTGGCGAGGTCATTAAAGTGATAAACTCAATCGCGGAGCAGACTAATTTACTCGCCTTGAACGCTACGATTGAAGCTGCAAGGGCGGGTGAAGCCGGTAAAGGTTTTGCGGTAGTCGCTAACGAGGTGAAAGAGTTGGCTAAAGAAACCGCTAAGGCGACGGAAGATATCGGTAAAAAGATCGATACGATTCAAAACGATACCGATAAAGCCGTTAAAGCGATTGCCGAAATTACCGGAATTATCAATCAGGTTAACGATATTTCATCAACCATTGCTAGCGCGGTAGAAGAACAAACGGCAACAACCTCCGAGATCAGTCGTAGTATTCAAGAGGCGGCAAGAGGCGGTAATGAAATTACCGAGAACGTTTCAGGAGTTGCAACGGCAGCCGCAAGCACCACCCAACAAATTGGAGATTTGCAAACGGCATCTGCCGACCTTTCCAAAATGGCGGGAGATCTAGAAACGCTTGTCCATAGTTTGAAAGGTTAAAAATTAAATTCTTGAGCGGAAGCGATGAATAGTATGTCGTTTCCGCTCAAGCGATATTAAGTTTTTTTTGATTTGTATCCCCTTGATTAGGATTCACTTCCATTAAATGAAAACAAATCAACACCGAATGGGGCTCCCCTGCAACCTGCTAAACCTTTTTCTCAAATAGGTTCAAATCATTTATCGATTTTTATCTCAACAGCCACTTTTTAAGTTACCGTTAGCAAGGGTTTTGTTTTAGAAATTAGAATTTTTTAAGAAGATTTTAATAACCACTTTCTACTTGTTTTTTAAAGGGTTTTTCGAGATAATGCATTACACTCAGTGTGCATTTATTGTTTTTGCAAGTTTCCGCTAATTCCTTTGTTTTCAAAAGTTATTGCGTTTAACTTTAATAAAATGATTCGAGGCTATTTAAATTTTAAAAAAACTTTAGAAACGTTTTTAAACTATAGAGTTATCTTTTCAGGTTTTAATTCAAACTAATTATCGTTGAGTAGTTCAAAAAAGGAGTGTGCTATGCAGGACCAACCAAATTCCGGATTATTTGGAAAAATCAGTCTCAAGATCAAGCTAATTCTGGCTTTTATGGCGGTTGGTTTAGCGCCAATCATTTCGATTACTTTTATTAATAATCAATCATTTGATCAAATAAAAAATCTCAACGCCGCTAATTTGCAAACGGCGGCTCAAGATATTGGCGATAAGATTGACCGGAATCTTTTCGAGCGGTATGGAGACGTTCAAGCTTTTGGATTGAATACCATTCTTCGGAATAGGGAACTCTGGTATAAGCAAGATAGCCCAATTGTAGATGCCATGAATAGCTATGTTGACACCTATGATATTTATTATTTTACCTTGTTAGTGGATTTAGATGGAAAGGTTATCGCGATCAATTCAAAAGACGATTCCGGCGGATCCATCAACACAGGCGACTTTTATGGAAGAAATTTTTCTAACACAGAGTGGTTTCGAAATGTAAAGAACGGAAAGTTTTATACCAGTCAAGAAGGCAATCTTGGAGAAAATAAACCCTTTACCGGTACTTCCATTCTACCTTTGCATCAAGACCAAGACGTTCAAAAAGTATATTCTGGCGACGATGGCTTATCCATTGGTTTTATCGCTCCCGTTTATGACGCTGATGGAAGTGTAATAGCCATTTGGCATAACTACGCAAAATTCTCATTAGTTGAAGAAATTTTTCTAGCAAGTTATCAACTTCTCAAGAAGAAGGGACTTGGAGATGTCGAGTTAACCTTGCTTGATAAAAAAGGAAACATAATATTAGATTATGATCCGGCTTTGGGTCGCGGTACCGAAAATTCGGTGAAGCGGAATTTCGATAAAGTTTTATTTAAATTAAATTTGGCAGAAAAGGGAGTCTCCGCCGCTCAAGAAGCGGTTAAAGGCAAAGTGGGGTTTATGTATGCCACCCATGCCCGTAAGAAGATTGTACAAGCTGCCGGTTTCGCTCATCTTACTGGAGCTTTGGGTTTTCCGGGTATGAATTATTCGGTATTGGTGCGAGCTCCAGAGGAAACTGTAAATGCCCAATTGATCGCAATTCAAGACAGTACGTTGAAGAATACCGGTATATTTATGGTGATTGTGGTTATTTTTGGTTGGTGGATATCTAAACGACAGGCGGCGCCGATTATTTCTCTGACCGATAGGCTTCAACGATTTGCCGAAGGAAAATTAAAAGGCACCCGCGTTATGAAAGTTAAATCGACCGACGAAATAGGACAGATGGGTTTCGCATTTAATCAATTATTAGATAATTTAAACGGTATAGTTGGGCAAGCTGAATATATTTCCAACAACGATCTTTATAACCCAAATTTGAAAGAAGAAGGTGTTGGAGATTTAGGCGGGGCTATGGGATCAATGGTTAAAAACTTGCGCCTATCTACCGGCGAGGCGGCGCGTGTGGTATCCATGATGCAAAACGCCCCTATTAATATGATCTATGCGGACTCAAACTTTGATATTCAATATATGAATCCCGCTGCGGAAAGTACCTTAAAAAACTTGCAACAGCATTTACCAGTCTCCGTAGATAAGATGATCGGCAATTCTATTGATATCTTCCATAAGGATACGGCTAATGTTAGGAGGATTGTGAGCGACCCTAAAAATCTACCGCATTCCGCTGAGATTCATGTCGGATCAGAAATTATTGATCTTTTAGTTTGCGCTATTTACGACAACAGCAATAATTATTTAGGACCTATGATCACTTGGGATGTAGTGACCGTAAAAAGAAAAGACGAGAAGAATATTAGAAATGTTATTGAAGAACTGGGAACCAATTCATCTTCTTTATCCGCTTCTGCCGAAGAGCTATCGGCGGTTAGCGGTAGCATGAGCGCCAATGCGGAAGAAACAGCCGCTCAAGCGAATGTGGTTAATTCGACGAGCTCTGAAGTCAGCGATAGTATTAACTCGGTGGCGGCTGGAATGGAAGAGATGTCGTTGAGCATTAAAGAAATTTCTCAAAACTCGTCGCAAGCGGCTCAAATAGCGGGAACGGCTGTGACTGAAGCGCAGAATACTAACGAGATTGTTTCTAAGTTAGGAGTTAGTAGCGCGGAGATTGGAGAGGTCATTAAAGTGATTAACTCAATAGCGGAACAGACGAACCTATTAGCTTTGAACGCTACGATTGAAGCGGCAAGAGCGGGAGAAGCGGGTAAAGGGTTTGCGGTTGTCGCAAACGAAGTTAAAGAGTTGGCTAAAGAAACCGCCAAAGCGACGGAAGATATCGGCAAAAAGATCGAAACGATTCAAACCGATACGGACAGGGCGGTTAAAGCGATTGCCGAAATTACTGAGATCATCAATCAGGTGAACGATATTTCATCGACGATCGCCAGCGCGGTTGAAGAGCAAACGGCAACGACTTCAGAGATCAGTCGCAGCATCGCCGAAGCGGCAAGAGGGGGTACCGAAATTACCGAGAACGTTGCCGGGGTTGCGACTGCAGCCGAAAGCACGACTCAACAAATTGGAGATTTACAAACGGCATCTGCCGACCTCTCCAAAATGGCGGGAGACTTAGAAACTCTTGTCCATAGTTTGAAAAGGTAAAAACTAAGTTCTTGAGCGGAAACGATGTGTAGTGTCGTTTCCGCTCAAGCGATTTTGGAATATTCGTTTTTTAATTTTGACCTACCTGCTTGAAGACGGACGCAAATGAAAGTTTGTCCATGCCGAACAGTGCTTTTTCGCGGATTCATCAAACCCTCTCAAGCGATTACCCCATCGCGGTTCCAATAACTTAAAACAACTTGCAACGATAGATTTATAACCTTCTTCCAAAAGTGGACCGTTATTTGGAGGATCTTGTTTTACCGCTTTATTTACTGAAGCTATCGATTGTAAGGCTTTTTTGTTTGCGGATTTAGTGGCAAAATAATAATTGAGTATTTCTTGCATTTCTTTTTTAGCGCCAGGACGATAATAATTTCCGGAAGCATAGGTTTCAAAATCATATTTTAAGACTTCTTTTAAACCTTTTGCGCGTCTGAAAATATCGGAAGCTTGTATGTTTTTTGGCGGAGCGGTTTTTGGCGTTGCGGCGTTTACATACATTAAAATTTTTTGATCGGGAAAATATATTATGACTTTTCCTTGATTTCCTGCCTTTTCTGGATATACCAAACTAACGCGCAATCCTCCAATCTCAAGAGAATATTTTTTACCAAATAAAATGGATGGCTTTGGAATGTTCGACTCTCCAAATTCGCTAATGAACTGAGCGGTTTCTCTATGAGCTACTACCCTGACATTTTCGGAAAACATGGAGGCTGAGCCTATTCGCCCTAAATTGGCATGGGTATAAATCATCGTTTTTACAGGCGGAGCTTTTACTTCTATCAGGGCTTTTTGTAACGTTTCGCCCGCTCCCTTTAACGGGTCGAGCATTAGAGTCCCTTCAGAGGTGACGGCGAATAAGGTGTCATTTTTTCCTGTAGAGAAAAAATATAAACCTCCGGGCAGGGATTTTAAATAATACCCTTTGGCTGGCAAAACTGGGGGCTTTTCATTGGAACTGGCGCTTGTTGTGGCGGCGTCATTCGTCGCTATTTTTAGTTCCTGTTTTTCCATTGTTGGAGTTTGTTGTTTCAAAGGAGCGCAGGCAGAGAGTAATACCATGAAAAATAACCAATATTTTTTCGAAGGGAACGGTGTGAGTTTCAAAGGATTTACCAGGACAACTCAATAGACAGGTTATTGCGTTAGAACAAAATCAGAGGTTTTTTTTGTGTGGAGGTCAATATTCTGTCGTCTAATTGAGCGATGGATTAATAATTATTGTTGGATATTTTAAGCGGATAAACTAAGATGGTTTATCCATCGACACTAAAATTATAAACGTGTTTTAGGGCAAATTTCCGTCTTTTTTTAAAATGACTGTCTATACGTCAATACATAACGCATTATTCTTTTTTGTTAGAATGAAAAACGAGAGATTTATAAGATTACTAAGCGTTTTTCTAATTGTTTTACTCGGAGCCTGCGCAACTATTGGAAAACCTTTTGACGACTCACATGTAAAAGATTTGAAAAAAGGAGTAACGACTAAACTGCGAGTATTGGATTTATTTGGCCTTCCGTTTAAAGAGGATGTTGAGAACGGATTAGATACCTGGACTTATTTCGAAAAAGAAAACGCGATTTTTGGTCCAGATTTGGAAAAAGATCTTGTGATATCATTCGACAAAAACAATGTGGTAAAATCCTTCCGTTACGCTTCTACCAATTGATAGTTCATTCCACTTTTTTACTTTCCTCAAAATGCAATTCGTTACATTGTTAGTTTACGATTTCGATGGCACCCTGGTCGATACTAAGGACGATATCGCATTATCGGTTAATTTGACATTGAAAGAACTGGGATTGTCCCAAAAGAACTCAAGCGAGATTTTTGGCTATATCGGCAATGGAGTGGGACAACTTTTGGAGCGGGCGTTGAGTGGAAGCGATTATTCCGATGTGGAAAACGCCGTAAAAATATTCAGAGGAATTTACGACAGCCATTTAATTGATCAAACTAAGTATTATCCCGGATGCCAACAAATAGTCGATCATTTTTCCTATAAAAAGCAGGCGATTTGTTCGAATAAACCCGAATATTTTATTAAACGAATTTTAAAAGAGTTTGACAGCGAAACTTGGTTCGATCCCATTGTGGGAGGAGATACAACTCCCGTGAAAAAACCCGACCCAGAGATTTTGTTAAGCATTATCGAAAAACATCAATCTCTCCCCAATGAAACGGTATTGATTGGGGATAGTGGAGTAGATATCGAAACAGGCAAACGAGCGGGAGTGTTGACTTGTGGCGTCACTTACGGCATTGGAGGAAAAGATGCCGTTAAAGATGCCGATTTTGTTATCGATCATATCAGCGAGCTGAAGGAACTTTTTCACTAAAAAGACGTCGCTAAAAAAATATTTAGACCTTAAACCCTTTTTAAAATAAAAGGCGAACGAGTTTTCTCAAACTAAATTCTCGAATTATTAGAGTGTTATAAAAAAATGTCCCAAAATAAATCCATTTATATAATTGCCGTTTGTGGAACGGGTATGAGCGCTCTGGCAGGGCTGCTTAAAAAATCTGGACAATATGTGGTTGGGTCCGACGCGAATATCTATCCGCCTGTAAGCGATTTGTTGGACAAATATGGTATTGAAGTGAAGCCAGGTTACAAAAAAGAGAACGTTCCATTAGACGCCGATTTGATTGTGGTTGGAAACGCAATATCTAAAACGAATCCCGAGGCGGAAGTCGCTCTGGAATCGGGAATACGTTATGTTTCTTTTCCCGAAGCTTTGGGAGAGTTTTTTCTCCAGGATCGCAAATCGCTTGTTGTGGCCGGTACCCATGGAAAAACCACAACATCTTCGCTATTAGCCTGGATGTTAGAAGGAACGGATCAAAAACCGGGTTTTTTAATCGGTGGGTGGCTGAAAAACTTCGATTCTAACTACGGTTATCCCGAAGGGGATTATTTCGTGGTCGAAGGCGACGAATACGACACGGCATTTTTTGATAAAGGGCCAAAGTTTTTGCACTACCGTCCTTATGCGTCGATTCTGACCGGCATTGAGTTTGATCATGCGGATATTTATGATAGCTTGGAGCAGATTCAAGATAATTTTAGAAAATTCGTTTCCATAATTAATCCGAATGGTTTCTTACTTGTCGAAGACTCTAAAAAAAACATGGAAAACGTTTTAATTAGCGCTTCGTGTGAAATTGAAACCTACGGGTTTTCCGATAACGCAGATTGGCAGGTCCGCGACTATACTCATTCGGAAGGAGTTGGAAGTTTCAGCCTATTTCATAGACAAGAATTTACCGGCAAATTCTCTCTTCCCATGATTGGACGCCATAACATACAAAATAGCTCCGCCGTTGTGGCGATGGGGTTAAAATTAGGAATTGATCCCGACGCCATCAATAAGGCCTTGTTGAACTTTAAAGGGATCAAGCGTAGACAGGAAATTGTGGGCGTTAAAAACGACGTCACGGTAATTGACGACTTTGCGCATCATCCTACGGCAATTGAGTTGACTGTCGATGCCGTGAAGGAAGCTTATCCCAAGCGTAGAGTTTGGGCTGTTTTTGAACCCCGTTCCGCTACATCGCGAAGAAACTCTTTCCAAAATGAGTTGCCGCAAAGTTTGATGGCGGCAGATAAAATCATTCTAGCTAAATTATTTGCGCCGGATAAAATAAAACCAGAAAACCGATTCGATTTGGATAGGGCGGTAACCGATTTAAAAAATAAAGGAAAAGATGCCTACCTGATTTCCGAAGTAGAGGATATAATTGAATATATAGTCTGCAATAGCAAACCTGGCGACATTGTTTTGATCATGTCTTCCGGCGGTTTTGACAATATCCATCGAAAACTCTTGGATCGGTTATAACCTTAAAAAGGTTTAAATGTTTTTATCTCAAACATATGGATTACTGAAGCATGGCTTGATGCAAAATGGAGTGTTCATATCTTCCGAAGTTGCGTCGATGCAAGAAATCGCCGAAGGTATTGTTAGCCTGGAAACGGGTAAAGAAATTACTTTTGCATTTTGCGAAGATTTTTTTGTTAGAACTTTTTTAAGTCCCGAAACTCAAAACGGTCCTAAAATTCAAATTCACGAAGGCCAAATTATGCTTCGGGCTGAAAAGGCAATGGCAGAAGTAGATATTGTTCCTTTGCCGCGATTTTTAAAAGATCATCTGAAAAATCGCAATCCCGTTTCTCATAATATTCAGTTGGATGGCAATTGTCTTAATCTTTTTTTGAGGTCGGTTCGCAAGCCTCCAGGTTTAAACATGGCTTTGAAGGATATTCTTTCGGTTATCCAATCCGCCTTCGAAGAAGGCGTCGCCGATTTAATTCAGTTAAACATGGATTACAATGAAAAGCCGGATAGAGATTTTTCTAAATTAGATTCGGTAATCAAAGAAATAAGAAAAAATTTTAGAACGTTTATTTCATTAAGAGGTTTTCCCCCCGATAATGTACGAGGAATAGATGGTTTATACGCTTCTGGAATTGATTTGATAAATTTTCCTTTGGAAGGTTTTGCTCGATCCGAAAAATTAGTAGCCTTACAACCGAGAATTAAAGATGCATTAAAATACGCGGTTAGCGTATTTCCACAAGGCGCTGTTTCTACTGAATTGGAACTGGGACCTACGGATCAACTTAAAGAAAAGATCGATCAACTGGGGGAGCTTGGAATTGCTCCTCATATAAAACTTCCAGAAAAATTGGAAAACTCAAAAACGGAATTTAGTCGAATTGAGGAAATATCTCGCCACTTAACCCATTGCGCACACCGCGATAAACTTACTTTAAAGTGGTTATATCCCACCGCGTCGTTCGTTACTCCTTTAGACGCTTCTTTTTTTGTAGAGGATCCTAAATTAGCCAAACTGGCAGTTCGTCCCCTTTATCAGTCTATGTTAGGAAGAAAGACTTCGGAAGGGTTTACGGCTTTGAGGAGGAAGCTGCGAGTAAGGAATATAGACGACTCTTTTGAATCTGCCGGATTGTAAGTTCTTTTTTCAAAGTTTTTATAAAACTTTTACCTAAACCGTTATATTTTTTAGCGGATAAATATTCCCCCGACCAGTTCAAAACCTATCTCGTTTCGATTTCACGGTAACTATCTTTTCCTATTCCATCAAGGCTAATTTTGGGAGCCCGATAATATGCGTTCCCAGGGGTTGATTTCCATAAACCACCGGCCTTTTTTGTTTTCTCTTTCAATAATATATGAGATGGAAGATTTTCCCGTTCTTTCAAGACTCTCAATTCTTCCTCGCAGTAATGGATTGAACTTTGAAAATTTAAATATTCTCGGGTTTGCTCCGCATCCTTAAATGAAGCGATATATGGAATGAGAAAAAGGCTTGTCCCCATATAATATAAGGCTTTTAGAGGTTCTTCGTTATAAAACTGACCCCCTCCAGGAAAAATAGCCAAAGTTTTAGCCATTCCAGGATCTTTCATTTGAAACTTATCCTGACATCCTGCAGCTTCTAATTCTGCCATCTTTATTTTCATCTCGGGGGTGATTCTTTTAATTTGCAAATCTTCGGACAATCCCTCGAATAGCAACTGGCTTTTAGGTCCGCAAGCTCCTACAAGGATCAAGGACAATAACGAAACAAATAAATTTCTAATACCCAAGTTTTTTAACATACGCTCTTCCCGCCAATCCGAACGGGTCCTCTTAAGCTATTGAAAAATATGGAACTAAGTCTATTTTTTCAATTATAGCAATAGAGTTGTAGAATGCCAAGACAATAATTGCTTAAAAATCAATGAGTTTTAAGTAATTTGGGGTATTTGGGTTTAATGGGGGGGGGGTAGTAGATCAAACAAAATTATAGGAGAAGCAACCGCTTGAGCATCGAACCATATAGTGAGGACAACTTCTACAGGGCTCTTTTGCTTTTGTTTCTTCGAACACATTATTTAAAAACCGAGCGCCCATTCTTGCAGTCGCAATACTATTGATTTCTTTAAACTCACTAATATTGCCAAGCTTCATATTATGGAAGGGAAAGCAATTGAAGCAATCTCCTTTGGAGTCAATATCCATTGGACTGCCATCGGCACACCCAAAATAAAGGTGATGTTGGTTCCATTCTTCTAAGGGGGGAACTTGTTGTGAGCCGTGAAAGAAAAATCTTTCCGCAAGAGAAAATTCGTCTCCTTCCAATTCGTCCAAAAAACAAGGCGGAAAAGAGCAATCAAAGCGAAAGCTCAATTGTGGAAATCGTTTCAAAACCTCTATCATTTTACGGCCCATTTGAGGAAATTGTCTAATGGGTAAATAAACGTTTAAGTCTTCGCCAACAATAGGAAACGCTGGGCTTACTCTGATTTTGTACATTTGATCTTTGGGAAGACCTACTTTTTGGTAAATGGCGTCTATTTCTTCGCATTGGCGCATAAGATCTTGTTCAATGGAATATAAATTTAGGCTAAAAGTTACGCTATACCCATTAATCCGCAGCAATGTCTCTGCGACTTCCCCGCAACGCTGATGATTTTTTTCAGAAATATTTTCTTGAGTCTGCCAGTTTAAAAGAACCCCAAAGCCAACTTTTCTGCTGACTGCTCCATTTCTTCCGCTGGCCCCAATCAAAACATCTAACGCTTTTTCTGGCATTAGACCATTAGTGAAAACGCCTAAAGAGGAGTAGGGAGGCATGCTTTCTAATGTTTGCGAAAACATCTCGGGGAACTTGGGGTGGAGAGTAGGTTCTCCCCCCATAAAGTTGATGTTAGCGTCATTTTTTATTTTGGGAAGTAAATCGCCTGTGAAGTAATCGTAATCCATCGATTTACCAGGCGATTTAACCGTTTCTTCCATATATTCGTCGGCAAAGCAATAATTACACTTTAAATTGCAATAACTATTTAAAATAATATTCATTAAATTTGCCTTCTCAATTTATTAGGGGAGTTAAAACCATGGAAATTTTAACGATCTGATTTACGCCACACTTATTAGGAAGTAGACGTAATAACTCCTCTAGCAGTTCTAGATTTTTTAAATCAGCTTTATATTTATGCACAGAATTTTTCTGAAGCATGTAATAGTGATTTTCTTATAAATGATAGGTCTTTTATGGTTTGTTAGCAAGTGAGGATTTTTAAAAGCCTTAAACTGAAATTCGTTTTTCTGCAGACCAGCGAAGAAGAGCGGGAAGTAAGGTCACTGAAGCTAGGAGGCAATTTGCAACTCCAATGGTTAATAATAATCCCAAACTATGGATTCCTTGATGATCGGCCACGGTTAAACTGCCAAAGCCTATCATGGTTGTCAAAGTTGTCAATACGACCGCTTTACCAACGCTTTTGGTGAGTAAGTTAACGGTTTTGTTCGTTTCTTCACGAAACCGATGTACTAGATGGACCCCGTCTACCACCCCAATACCTAATATAAGCGGCAAAATTACTAAGTTGGCTAAATTAAATTGAATATCAACAATTGACATGATTCCTACTGTCCATATCGAGCCGGCCAGGGTAGGAATTAAAACTAAAACTGCAGTCCAAAGTCGCCGTAACGAGAACAGGAGATAAATAAATATAGAAAATAAGGCAATTTTTCCTCCCTGTATATATCCTTCTTTCATCTTCTGTCCCGATTGATAAAGATGCACTCCATTTCCAGTTATGTTGGAGTCAATGGAGCGAAGTTCTTTTAAAAAAGATTCCATTTCTTTTTTCTTCCAAATATCAATATTAGGATAAATGACAATTAAAAACCTCCCTTTGTTGCCTAAATACCGTTGTTTAAAACTTTCAGGCAACGCCTTTAGGGCCACGGGTTCTGAGTCGACGTTTTGTTGGAGGCCGTTTATTTTATCCCGGTAATCTGAAAATAATTTTTCCGAATAGCCGCTCAGTCTTTTATTTGAAATATTTTCGCCCAATTGATTTAAATTCTGCAGAATTTCTTGAGCCCACTTTTGAGATTGGGCTATCTGGTTGCCTTCGTTGGGGGCTTCCCTGGTTTGTAGTTTGAACAATATTCTTTTTGTAATTTTTTTTAAGTTTCTAATCGAAACGGGTTCATTTTCTGAATTAATTTCAATTTCCGAAACAAACGGTTCCAATTTTTTAATCTGATTAATTTTATTTTCTTGGTTATCGGGGAGTAATGAAATAACGCTTTCAACCTTTTCGACGGTTGAAAGTTTTTCAAATAAGGCGCTCTTTTGTCTCGCTTCTTCTAAATTAGCGGCTAACGAAACCGCATACCAGGTGGATCTATTGCCTGTTTCGACCATTTTTAATTCATAAGAAACCGCTTCGGTATTTTTTGCTTGAAGATGGAGGATGTTGTAGTCAAACTCAAGATCTTTTAATGGCCATGAGGATATCGCTAGCATAACCAAACACGCGAAAATAATTTTTCCGTAGCGGGAATAAATATTGTCGAGAAGGCCTGGCGATGTTTTGGGCTTATGGGTAAATTGTAAAGTTTTTTTTCTCCATTTTTCGTCTAACAAAATCGCCGAAGGTAGGGTGATGGTCATTGCGATAAAAGACAATAAGACGCCTCCAGCCGAAATTATACCGAGTTCGGCAATACCTTTAAAATCCCCAACTGTAAGAGAGGCAAATGCGATCGTTGTGGTAACCGCTCCAGACAAATTGGCTTTTCCCGTTCCTAGAACGGTTTTACGCAAAGCTAATTCAATATTTTGTTCAGCGGACCTTTCTTCGCGGTACCTCTCCAATAGATGAATTCCAAAATCAATACCCAGTCCTATTAAAATGGTGGTAAATACGACGGACAATATATTAAGGCTGCCAACGGTTAAAGCGGCATAGCCTAGGGTCCAACATAAGGCTAACAATAAACAAAAAACAGCGATAAGAGGTTTGACTACGCTTCTAAAAGCGATAATAAATAAAAGCGCCACTCCCGCAAATGCAATTTGAGAAGCAATTGCAACATCCTCCAACGTTGCGGCCATTTCATCTGCCGCGACGACTTCAGCGCCTGTCAATCCAACTCGAATCCCATTAAACTTTGGATTTAACTCTGAAATGATTGCGCGAATTGCGTCGATAGATCTTTTTGCTCCCGTAAAATCTCCCTTAGTTTCATTTGGATTTATTAACAGGAAGAGCATCGATCCGTCATTGGAAGTTAGATAACCTTTTCTCTTAAGCGTTTCCTCTTCTTTATTTGGTAGGAAATTCCAAGGTGATTTATAATGATTTTCGTTCTTTAGATGGGTGGCAATTTGCTCCAATAGTATTGTGAGAAAATTTAAATCGTCTTCTTCTTTGTTTTTTGATTTTGGTTTTTCTTCGTCTTCAACCAGTCCCATAAGCATGGTATCGACCATTCCCGAGCTAATTTGACGGTTTATTAAAGTTAATAAGTTGTTTAACCCGGGGTTTTCATTGAGGTCTTCTAGAAAATCTTGGCGCTCTAATACTTTCAAAATCAGATTGTCCAAATCAGCTTCGCTCAGATACAACAATCCTTTATTTTTAAAGTACTCAATATCGACTTTATAAAATATATTTGAGAAAAGAGAAGGTTGACCATTTAGCCGAGCGGCAAAAGCTTCGGCAAACTCAGCCATAGTTTCTGGGTTTTGGCCTTCAATAACGACAATCATTCCGTCGTAATCTGCGAAAGCTTTTCTATAATCCTTATACAGCCGATTATATTCAAGGTCCTGAGAAACTAAATCGTCGCGGCCGGTTTTAAATTGGAGGCGGTCCTGTGCGATCCACAAAGAACCAAAGGCAAGAAGAATGGAAATAATTACTGACGGAATTGGCCAAAAACAAGACAAATCCGCAAACTTTTTCAAAATCCCACAAACGACTAAATCAAAAAAGGTAGACTTCAGAGGGGATACCCCGGGCGAGTCCATGGAAGGCTTTCAGTTCGGATTTTGAAAGGGAAAAACTTTAAAAAAAAGAGATTGATTTAAAAAGTAAAACCAAGCGTGAATAGATTAGCGTTTAGGCCGATATTAGGTCTTTGGGTTCCTGCGTTGGAAATATGGTAGAACCTATAATTAACGGAGAAAGAACCTCCCTTGGGGCGAAAGAACTCCAACCCTGCGCCTAAATGCAATAGAAACTGAAAATCTCCTCCGATTTCCCGTTCTGCCAAATCTTTTTCGTCCCAGTCAGTTAGGGAAACGCCTCCGCCAGCTAATAGAGTAGGAGCCCATTTTTTGCCTGGTTTGACGAATTTATATTGCATCATCAAAGGGGAAAAGCCTATCAACGATCCAAAATCTGGGTTATGCAATAAATCGACGTTCAACTCATTAAACCAATATAAATTGCCTTGATACCAAGACTTTCCAATATTGCCCGTTAAATCGTATTGGAAGTTTGCGGCAATATGGAAAAACTGAATATCTGTTCGATCTCGTCCATTTGGAATATTTATGCCAGCGCCATAGCCTAATTCGGTTCCAAATTGATAATGGCCTTTTTCAAACCTTGGAGCGGATCCCGCATATGAGTTTGTGGCTAAAAAAAACACAAAGGAAATGATAAAAAGATTTAATAAGTTTCTAAAAAATTTCATCGAAGCTAATCCTAAATTGATAAACAAGTAATAAAACGTGGAGATTGTATCACAATTATTTCTCAATTTTCATCTCCTTTATTCCTATATTTTAGCTTAAATAGTTATAAAATTTATTGTATATGGTTTTTCAACAAGCTTGGCGGACTGTTAGGCGCTTTTATTAAATACCTAATTTTTATTGCATTGAGTTTTTATTCAATAAATGATAAATATGTAAGTTTAATGCATGATAAAAACTGCGGAGGTAATGCCCTATGATGGGAATCGGTTTTCCCGAATTATTTGTTATTTTGTTGATTATTATGATCATTTTTGGCGCTGGCAAATTGCCTGAAATCGGGAGCGCATTCGGAAATAGTATCAAAAACTTTAAAAAGTCCATGAAAGAAGCTGACGAGATAAAAGCGGAAGCTGAAATTGAACAAGCCGTAATTGAAGCGACATCAGATGGCGTTGAAGAAGGGGCTAAGGAAAACGAAGCTACAGAGGCGCCTCCAGAGCCTGAGAAAGAAACCCAGGAAAAATAAAAACTTAAAGTTGGTTAAATTTTAAGTTGATTTATTATACCCAATTTAGTTTGTTCGCCATAGATTAATTTAAATCTTATGACAACCGATCAAAAAGCGGAAGAAGAGATTCTCGCAAGAAAATTAATTGAAGGCGATTTGGAGGCCTTTGATCGCTTTGTCGAAATCTACCAAAAAAAGATTTACGCGCTCGCTTATAACCTCACCCACAACCAAATGGACGCTCAGGATGTTACCCAAGAAGTGTTCTTGACAATATTTCGTAAAGCCCATACTTTCCAAGGAAAATCGGCATTTTCGAGCTGGGTTTATAGGGTTGCTCTTAACGCGGTTTATATGAAGTTAAGAAGTAAAAAGAAAGATAAATCTATTTCTGTAGAGGATGCTTTCCCTAGTTTTAATGGAGCGGGTTACCACCAGGAGATAATTAGAGATTGGTCTGAAAGCGCAGAATCGTTAATGTTTTCGAACGAAACTAAAAATGTTATTCAAGGCGCTGTCGATCAGTTACCTGAAAAAGAAAAAATTGCTTTTCTTTTGAGGGATGTAGAAGGTCTTTCAACTGAAGAAGCTGCCGAAGCTCTGGATTTATCTGTTTCTGCCGTAAAATCTCGTTTGCATCGAGCCCGTTTAATTTTAAGAAAAAAATTATCGGGTTACTTTGAGGAGAAGCAAATTCCAGGAGTGTCAAAGTGATTTGTTGCAAAGAATGCCTCGAGCTGTTGCATGATTATTTAGATGGGACCCTAAATAAAGAGGTCGAAAATTCACTTGAGGAACATTTTCAAGATTGTCCCCCTTGTATTTCATTTTTAAATACTTACAAAGCGACGTCTAACGCCTGTCGTCAGACCCTTACTGAAACCGAAATTCCTGGCGAAGTTGCGGCGAGTTTGAAAGCTTTTATCGAAAAAAATATAAAAAAGAGTTCATAACGATAAAGCTATACATATAAGCTCCCGCCATTGACAAACCTTGTAAGTTTAACTATATTTAAATAAAGTGGTATAACCCTAGTAGAATAGTTTTTAATTTTTTCCATTTCTGCCGCGTGCGACCCTCAGGGATTGTTTAATCCTAATCTCCTTGACGGCAACGAGGTTTTTTTAGATTGTTAACGTCGAGGAGCTTTTTATGGTCGAAATGAAAGTCGAAGGTTTGACTTTAGACCCTCTTACCAATATGCCCATAATCATTTTAAAAGATTTAACGGGGGCTAAAGCTTTACCTATTTGGGTTGGGATATTTGAGGCTAATGCTATTGCCTTGGAAATCGAAAGTATTTCGACTCCGCGACCAATGACTCACGATTTACTCAAAAATTTAATTTATACATTTAAAGCTGAAATAAAACATATTTTAGTAAACGAGCTAAAAGACAATACTTTTTACGCGGTTATTTCTCTCGTTATAAATGGAGATACCCTTAATATAGACTCTCGCCCGAGCGACGCTATTGCGCTTGCGTTGCGAGTTAAAGCGCCTATTTATGTTGACGAGACTGTTATTGAGGCGGCTAAAAATATTGAATTACCTGAACAGGATAAAAATAAAGCCGAAGAAAAAGAAGATTTATCTAAATGGATAGATAATATTAAACCGCAAGATTTTGGCAATTTGTAAGGCTGTTTTTACTCCCCCCACTCATAAATAAGTTACTCCTTTCTTTATTCTTGCCGCCTCCTGGCGGAAACCCTATAATTAACCTACAGCTATATTCTATTTAATTTATTTTCCAAAGAGACCAACTTGGTACCGATAAAAACAATCGGAATTTTTTGTAAGTATAAGCCACCGGTCAGAAAAAAAGTTCTTGAAGATATCGTACTCTGGTTGGAAAGCCAAGGCTTCGATATTATTTTGGACGTTGAAGCGGCGTCAATCATGGAACGCGACACGGGACTCGATTCCAAAAAAGTTCCGGCTCTTTCTGATTTAATAGTTGTTTTGGGTGGAGATGGAACTTTATTAGGGGTAGCGCGTCTTTCTGTGGGACATAATGTCCTGATACTTCCCGTCAATTTAGGCGCCTTAGGCTTTTTGGCAGAGATTTCTTTTCCCGATTTTCGATACGAATTTGAAAAAATCAATAATGGGATCTATCAAGTGGAAGATCGCATGCTATTGAATGTTTCTCAATTCAGAAACGGGAATAAAATTGCGGAGTTCCACGCAATGAACGAAGTGGCGTTAATAAAAGGCATCGAATCTGGCATCATTGACTTGGAAGTGAATATAGACGACAAATATATGACATCTTACCGTGCGGATGGACTAATCGTTGCAACTCCTACGGGGTCTACGGCCTACTCACTCTCTTCTGGAGGACCGATTCTACATCCTTCAATGAATGCAATGGTTCTCTCACCCATCTGTCCTTTTGCGTTAACAAATCGTCCTATTGTCGTTCCAGACGGGTCTGAACTTGACGTTAAACTCGCTTATGATGGAGCTCCGATTCGCTGTGTTATGGATGGTCAAGAAGAGGATTCAATGAAATTTGGCGATATTATTAAAATAAAAAAAGCGGAAGCTCCAGTAAAATTTGTTCAACCTTCTGGAAAAAATTTCTACCAGGTTTTACGCGAAAAACTTCATTGGGGAGCAAAGCCTGAAAATGGCAATCGAAGTGAAAATTCTAAATGATGAAGGAATGCAGGGTCTTAAAACAATTTTGGCCTTACTTTTAGTTTTTATTTTCTTAACAGGCGAAACTCCCGACCCAATCCAAAAGCTTTCCTTAGTAGATCGCGATATGATTTTTCTTAAAGCAGCTTGTTTTGTGATGGGTAGCGAAGAATATATTGCAGAGGAGCCGGAACACAAAGTTTGCCTAAATGCTTTTTACTTGGACAAATTTGAAACTAACCAGGAACAATTTGAAAAAATAATGGGTTTTAATCCCTCTCATTTTCGAGGAAAAACACTCCCTGTCGAAAATGTGACTTGGCCAGAGGCGGAAAACTATTGTCGGAAGTTAATGTTAAGATTACCCACTGAAGCTGAGTGGGAATATGCGGCCAGAGCTGGAGCGGAATCGGCCTATTCTTGGGGCTGGGATATGGATGGGGCTTATGGATGGGACAATAATAATTCTAAAGGAACGACTCATCCTGTAGGTAGAAAGAAGTCAAACCAGTTAGGTTTTAATGACTTAAATGGCAATGTTTGGGAATGGGTAGCGGATTGGTATCACCCCGAATATTTCGAAACGGTTGCTCTAAAAGAGCCTGTTGAAAATCCACAAGGTCCTTTCACAGGTCAATTCATTATTATTCGAGGCGGCTCTTTTGCAAACGATCCCTTTTTCCTAAGGTCTGCTTCACGATATTGGTATTCGCCTAATATTAGAAATCGAGATATCGGTTTTCGATGTGCGGGTAATCCAGAAGAAATCAACGTCAAAGAAGGACCTAAAAAATGAAGACAGTAGTTTCGTATTTTATAATTGGGATTGTATTAAATTTTATTTTAATTCCTTCGGCAGCTTTTGCTAAAACGGTTGAAATCTTAGTGGTAAAATCTTCCTTCGTCCCAGCCGTCGTAAAAATAAAACCGGGGGATACGGTTCGATGGATTAATACTGAAGAATTATTACATACAATTACTAGCGGCAAAGCTCCACGACATGATAAAAAATTTAACGAGAATTATCTTTATCGAGAATTCGAAGTCACTCTGAATGAGCCTGGTTTCTATGATTATTTTTGCGTTTTACACAATGCGACGATGCGTGGAGTGATTATCGTAGAAGCAAATAATAATAGAGGAATAATGAAATTAAGCTATTAAAAGAATAGTTTTCAAATATAACTTAATAAGATAGTTTAAAAAAAATGGATAATCTGAATGGTGATATTTACAAAGGTTGGGAGTTGTTAACGAAACGCTAGCTTAATTTTTTTATAGTTCCGTTCGGGTATACGCCAAAAATAGAGGAGGGTTTGAGGCGTTGAGCGACTTCATATACGTTTCGATAGCCGTCTAAATGGTTATTCGCCATAGGAATTATGATGGTTTGGTATCTAGTTTCTTCTAATTGTGCAACTAGGTTGCTTGAGATAGTGTCTTTGGAGAAAAATCCCGACTCATAAGTGAACTTTTTGTTGAGAGTTGGGTAGTCTTGGAAATCGCTCATTGCGTTAGCTTGGCCAAGAAGATCGGGTTTGATATGTCTAAGTCTAAAAAGGCTGTCTACTATTAAATGAATCATCCACGGTCGTGCGCAACGCATAACAAGGGTATTTGATCTTTCGGGAAAAGCGGAAAACTCTTGGTTTGCTTTGCTTTCAAAAGCCCGCGCTCGGTTTTTTTCTTGGCCTCTGTCAAAAGCCGCAAATGTTTCGTCGAACTTTTTTTGAATTTGCTCTGCGCTATAGCCTGGGTATTCGACAACAACATGGCGATTGCCATCGTAATCGTCCGCATTCAAACCCGTTTTTAGCAAAGAATTTTCAATGGCGTATCGATAGAAATCGGTACCTGGCTGAGGCGTGTTAATTGAAATCTGGATTTCATCCAGCCAACCTTTGTATGCCAAATCGTTAACGAGCTCGACAGTTTTTCCGTCCTCTATTTCGCTAGAACCAAGGCCGCCAATGCTGATAGTCCCATAAAAAAGCATGCCCAAGTCTTTCCCATATTCTAGAATCTCTTTAAGTTTTTTAAGATCGTGTTTTTTCCCAAGCGTCATTTTTTCCGCTACTAGATCGCTACCGGTTTCGATGCCAAATCGAATTTTATAATAACCGGCGTCTTTCATCTTTTTTAACGCTTTTTTATCTAGAGAAATATACTCGCACATGGCTTCATATTTCAAATGATCAAGTCCTTCGGCCTTAATTGCTTCGGCGAGACCAATATTGAAATTGCTACGGATATTGTGAACTTCTTCGTCAAAGAAGATTCCTTCCATTTCCGGATATTTTTCCGATAAGTATTTTATTTCATCTACAACGCTTGTTATTTGCCTAGGTCGCCAATTGAGTTCGTCGTAATAAAGAGTCGCTGCAGCGCAGAAATTACAACGGCGTGGGCAACCTCGCGAGGCGTACATTTGGATTTGCCGATAACGGCAATTGGGTTCATGGTAATCGAGTCTATTGACGTCGTCGTCTTCTGGAAAGGGAAGAGAGTTTATGTCTAATAGTTCTCCTCGCTCGTTTGGATATACCCCAGGAATTGTTTTTGGGTCCTTCCCTTGAATTAAATCAAGGGCGGCATATTCGTATTCGCCGATGCAAACAAAATCGGCGGTTTCTAACACAGCTTCAGGCTCTGCCATAGGATGTTGACCGACCAAAATAGATCGAGTTCCAAATTCTTTTTTTGCGGCTTGGACTAACCTAAGATCTTCGGTGATTGTACGCGTTGAACTTTCCATTATTATCCAGTCGGGGTTTTCTTCGGTTAAGCGACTGAAGTATGTTTCAAAATCCCAAGCATTTAATACGCCGTCGAGCATTTTAACATCGTGAGAAGTTTCTCGTTTAAGTAACGAAGAGGTATAGGCTAATTGCCAGGGATAATATCCACAATTTGTAAAATTTTTAACGCCAAGCGACCATCGGGATGGCACATGGACCATGTGGTATCCGTTTGAATCTACGCCTACCGAATTAGCGACGACTACTTTCATTGCTGATTGCTTAGTTTAATCGGTTGCAGATTGGGGATTTTTTCAATTCGACGTCGAAATACTTTTCTTACGATCCATTCGGCTATGATTCCAACAGTGATCGCAAGAAATAAGATCAAAGTGAGAATGCAATTTAGAATGATCCAAAATGAAGAAAGCTTTTCTCGTAATAATTTTTGAAAAATATTTTTTCCAGAGAATTCTTGAAACTGTTCTTTAGAATTGAAACTGCGTAAAGCTTTTGACTTTGTTGCCCATGCTAATAGATCGATATTGGAATACCCAAGCCCTTGTTCCACGTTATAAAGAGAAACCGCTAAGTCGAAATTTTGATTCTGCAGTTTCCGAATGGTTTTCGTTCCACAAGAAAAAAGGCTCATTCGACCGCTGCCTTGAATTTCGATTATTTCGTCAATCAACGGGTCTTTAGAAAGAGTCTCTTTTAGTGAGTGGGGAGCGAGTATTACGATCTTGGAGTCGGGAAATTCCTTTTTGAGGGCGCTAACGCAGGGATTAAAAACTCTGGCAGCAGAACGAATAATTAATATTTTGGATTTATTCATAAACGTGAGTTAGTTCATTCCAACTTTGCCGTTCGATAGATCAAAAATCTTATTTTCCATATTTACGCCGATTAATTTTGGTAGATTCATTTCTAATCCAATAGCGCGTACTTCCCCATACCCATTTCCTGTCATATTATTGTATGGGATTACGCCTAAATCAAAACGTCGATCTTTCATTTGATTCATTAAACCGGCGGGAAAGTTTCGCGCTTTAAAATGTCCGGACCCATAAAAAAAGGCTTCGTCAACCAGAGAATTTCTTAAAAGATCTTCTTCCGCTTCGGTTTGACCTAAAACTGAAATCCGACTTTTAGGGAACTTTTCTTTGAGTGTTCTCACCACTCCTTCAACTTGCCACATGCGAGAGCAGCGAAAGACAATAATTTCTTTGGGCGATTTAACGTCTAAAGCTTCCAATGGGCCTTTAGAGGATAACAAATATCTATTTCTAAACGCTTTGTCATAAAGTTTTTGAGCTTCTGCATGATTGGCTTCCACTAATTTTGCGGGATAATCGGGGCGGTCTACAACGCAAAAATTCCCTCCGTCAAAACGTTTCCAGTCCAAGTCTTGTAAGTAACCTTTTTGCTTAGACCGATTAAAAAATGGGGTGCCTGGTTGCGGAGTACTGATTGATAACTGAAATCGCCATAATAGATTATCGTCAACTAGCTCATCGATTAATGCGATCGTTTCTTTATCTCCAGAGTCGGTTGAGTCCTCTCCGCCAAATGTAAACGTACCGTAAAATTTTATTCCTATATCGGTTCCAAACTTTAACAATCGTTTTAATTTTTCAGGATCGAATTTATTGCCAAGATCCATACCTCCAGCGGCTCTAGCTTCTGCGGTTTCAATTCCTAAGCGGACCATGTAGTAACCAGCGCTTCTCATATTCTCAAGAACTTCCTCATCCATAGGCCATAAACCACACATGACGTCATACTTTAAATCGTCATGTCCGGCTTCCCGGATAGCTTTTGTCAAATCCAACATATATTTTTTACTGCCGTTATGAACCTCTTCGTCGAAAAAGATACCTTCCATTTGAGGATATCTAGAACGAAGTACGTCAAGTTCGTGTATGACATTAGAAGGATTTCGAGGTCTCCAGTTTGGTTTTTCGTATGAGATATTGCCGCATACGCAGAAGCTACAAGACAATGGGCAACCTCTTGAGGCGTAAGCTTGTATTTCTAAATATTCGCTAGAAGGTTCTCCAGGAATTCCATAATCTAAACGGGAAACGTCATCGTCTTCAGGAAGTGGCAAGTCATTGACATCCAATAATTTGTTAAGACCATTTGGAAATAATCCGGGAATATCATTGGGATCTTTACCTTGTACAATATCGCGGACTGTAAGCTCGTACTCTCGACTAATTACGTAATCGGCATATTGTTTCACTTCTTCCGGATAAGTTGTTGCATGAGGACCGCAAAAAATCAATTTGGTGCCAAATCGTTTTTTAATTTCAATGGCAAACTTACTGTCAGCATCGATAGTTCTTGTTGCAGAATCCATAATAAGGAAATCAGGGCCAAACTCAGAGACCTTATCTACAAACGCTTTATGGTCTAATTTTTCTAAACACCCGTCAAAAAATTTAACTTCGCTGTCTGTATCCCTTTTTAGAATGCTGGAACAATAGGCAAGCTGCCATGGATAATAGGTGAAGATATTTAAATCTTTTGAGCTATTGGTCCATCTACTTGGAGAATGGATCATTGCATAACCGTTTTCGTCAATACCCACCGAATTACAAACGGCAACTTTCATATATTGGCCTCATGAAAAAAATAAAAAATGCTTTAAGATATTTTTTAGGAAATTTCGAAAAAAATCAAAGTCGCTAGGCCTAGTTTTTAAAGTTAATTATTAAGCGATAGCAAACGGAAAAATTTTGAATTTCAAAGGTTCCCTTTGTTTAGTTTTTTTTCGTTCTTAATGAATTTAAATAGAACTATTAGAATTTTAGTATAGTTTAGAGTCTACTTTGATTTTCTTATCCTAATGGTAGTAGAATTTAACTAAAAATTCTAATTTTCCTAACGGTTGAAAGCAATGAAAACTTTATATGTTATGGTTTTTGTTAGGGAGAGTAGTCTAAGTTATTAAAAAAAAAGAGTTAACGGTAAAGCGTAAGATTTTTCTAAACCACTAAAGTAGCGTAAAAATCAATTTAAGGCATTACGTTATAATAGAATTTTTGAAAACATACTTTAAGTAAGGAAATTGCATTGGAAGAAGTTGAAGACGAAAAAGAAAATGTTCCTCAAAAAACAGGTTTTTTCGCTCGATTAAAATCTGGTTTGAGTAAAACACGAAACCAATTAGCTGCTGGCATAGATAATGTAATTAGCGGTAAAGCGGAAGTCGGACCGCAATTATTGGAAGAACTAGAAGAAGTTTTGTTAACTTCAGATGTTGGCGTGGCCGCATCTATGGCAATCTTAGATGAATTAAGGGCCGAAGTGGCCTCGCAAAGAATTAGAACAAAAGACGAAATTATGGAACGTCTTAAAAGCATCTTATCTGATACGCTCAAAAAAAATAACCAATCTTGGGTAGATTCTGGAGAAGACCCTTTGGTTATTTTAATGGTTGGAATCAATGGATCCGGAAAAACGACGACTATTGGGAAGTTGGCCGAAAAATGGAAGCAAGAAGGGAAAAAAGTGTTGTTGGCTGCAGGAGATACTTTTCGCGCTGCAGCAGCTGAACAGTTAACTATTTGGGCGGAGAGAGCCGGTGTTGCAATTGTTTGTCAAAAAACGGGAACCGATCCATCAGCGGTAGCTTTTGACGCAGTGAAAGCTGCTGTTGCAAGGAAAATGGATATTGTTTTGATTGATACGGCTGGAAGATTACAAACAAATCATAATTTAATGGAGGAGCTAAAAAAAATAAAACGCGTTATTAGTAAGGCGCTTCCCAATGCCCCGCATGAAACATTTTTGGTATTAGACTCGGGTTTAGGACAAAATGCCAATTCTCAATGCAAACTTTTTGACGAGGCTTTATCTGTGACAGGATTAATAATGACGAAACTTGATGGCACAGGAAAAGGCGGTGTTTTGTTTAACCTTGCTAAAGAAATAAAAAAACCTGTTCGTTTTATCGGTGTCGGAGAAAAACCCGAAGACTTGCAAGAATTTGATTCAGAATCTTTTGTGAACGCGTTATTTGAATCTTAGATTTTTTCTAATTGGCTCGGTTTTTTAATTGCTCGATTTGTTTCTTAAAAATAAACTCGTGAACTTTGTCCTGTTCCTGTTCTGATAACAGATGTGCAAAGCAAAACCGATAGATATGAGTCTTATTTGAATCGGCTCTTGCCCAGGATATTAAAGACGCTCGGGTTTGAATTCTTTCGGGCTTTTTTATATTAAGAGGGAATGAAATTGACGCGATTTCACCTTCGTCCATCCATACTGTTTGGTCGCAACAAAAAGATATTCCCCCTGCGCTTAAATCATTGATTGTGGCTCTTATGGTTTCTCCACCCGCCAATCGAACTTCTAAACGGAGAGGTTTATTTGATTGTAAAGGTAGCCTGAAAGCTTGACGCCTATCTAATGATCCGGAAATAAGTTTTTTGTTAACGCCTAAGAGACGCTTGAACCAATGACCTAATGAATTGTTTTTTGTCCTAAAGTGAGGGGCTGTCCGCGCTGTCATACCGTTTTTCCTTATTTGAAATTTTCAAAATAGATCGTTGTTTACTAATACTTACACAACGGCAACTTGAGAAAAATCCATTAGGTTTTTTTCGGAAAAAATGTTGGCGTTAACTCGTCAATTTAAAATACTTATTATTTCTTAATATATGACAAGGGCCGAAGTTTCATTAGAAAGACGCAAGGATGAAAGAGATATCTAGATTTTTTTTATTAAGTTGGTTTCGTTGGCACCAGTGGAAATAACAAATCTAACTTAGAAAGATTTTAAGAAAGTCGAAAGAAGGCGAAGAAGGAAGAAGATGGTATAAAGCGGTACTATTTCAGGTTTTTTAAAAACTTTTGGAGGGTGAAAATGAAACTTACCGTATCGATTGGTTTAGTTATATATTGTTTAAAACCTTCACGCATGGCGTCTTCGATATCCTTTTCCCATTGCGTTAGGGGATAAAGTTGATTCAGTCCAATAATTTTGTTCGACATTCACATCGCTTAAATATCAATATAAAATAAAGTAAGTTTGAAAAATCTTTGAAGTTTATTATAAAGGGTTGTACAAATAGAGCTATTCTATTTATATTATATGTAAATGTAATGTGGGTTGGCTGAATGGGATGATTTTATGTGAGGAATTTGATAGATTCTAAAAAAAACATTTTGCAGGCTCGAGTTTACTCAAATAGGTTTTTTTATACGAATGAATTTATAGGAAAAGTTCTTTTGGAAAATAATATTAAAAAACTAGCGCAAAAATTAGATAGTTTTCTGCAAGACAGAAACTTTTCTGAGAAGCTTCCGGGTATGGAAGAAGAAGCTTTAAATCCAATAATAAAAAAAATAAATGATTTATTGGAAGAAGTAAAAAAAAGCGATGATAAGTTAAATCAATATAAGAAGTCGTTGAAAGCTCAAATTGCAGTTCGGACGGAAGAATTAAAAAAAGAAAAAGAATCTTTTGAAATTGCATTTCGAGAAGCTCAAACTGCGAGCAACAGCAAAAGCGTGTTTTTGGCCAATATGAATCATGAACTCCGAACCCCATTGAATGCCATTATAAATTATAGCGAAATGCTTCAAGAGGATGCCGAGGATGAAGGGCTCGATAACTTTATTCCAGATTTGGAAAAAATACGGTCCGCAGGAATTAATTTGCTTACCTGGGTAGATGAAATTTTAGATTTATCTAAAATTGAGTCGGGTCGAGCCGAGTTAAAATTGGAGTCTTTCGATATTGTTCAGCTCGTTAGGGTTGCTGAAACTTTCGCTAATAAATTAGTGGAAAAGTCCGGTAATAGGCTCTTAGTTGAAATTTCTGAAGATTTAGGAGAAATGCAAGCGGATAAAGAACGCACTCTCAGAATATTGACCAACCTTTTAGACAACGCTAACCGATCAACTCAAAACGAAACTATTTCTATTAAAGTTCAACGCGAAAAAGTGCAAGAAGTGGATTGGGTATCGTTTATTGTCAGCGACAATGGAGCGGGAATCGATCCAAAAATTTTAGAAGCGCTATTCAAAGATTATGTTAATGCGGATGCTTCTGTTTCAAGCGCATACGGAGGAGCCGCATTGAGTTTGGCAATCAGCCACAGGTTTAGTTTAATTATGGGCGGTAATATTTTTGCCGAAAGTGAATTGGGGAAAGGGGCTACATTTACCCTAAAATTGCCAGCCGAGATGGAAACGCATCTAGAAAAACCTCATGTAAAACGCGCCACTGATCGGCTCCTAAGCGACATATTTAATTTTAGAGATTAAAAATTTTATTTAATATTTCTCTAAAAATCAGACGTTAACTTTGGATAAAAAGCCGTAGCCAAGTTATAGGAAATATTGATGATAATTGTACCTATGACGTACCTATGGGAGGTAACGTTAAATGATTAGTTTGGTTAAGTATTTGAAAATAAATGGAGGCGCCGGGCGGATTCGAACCGCCGATAAAGGTTTTGCAGACCTCTGCCTTAGCCACTTGGCCACGGCGCCTTAGCAATCAAAACGGTTGGATTAAAAAAGAAATGGAGCGGGAGAAGGGATTTGAACCCTCGACCTCAACCTTGGCAAGGTTGCACTCTACCACTGAGTTACTCCCGCAATTTGGAGCTGACGAATTGGATTCCCTAACGGGTAAGTGATCTATTATATTTTCTCTTGATCGTTTGTCAAATCGTATTTTAATTTTTCTGTGATTTTTTTCCAAACTTGGATTCTGTCCCAGTAAGCAAGCGGTTAATATTTTCGCGATGTTTAATAATGATAAGCGCTGCAATCCCAAAACCTGTAATTATATAAGCTTTTGGGGCATCTAAGATAATTCCTATTATAGGCAAGGAGAGCGCTCCCAAAATTGAACCTAAAGAAACATAGCGGCAAATTGAGAGGGTAATAGCAAAAACCGCGATTGCTCCGAATGCGGCGAGGGGCGCCAAGTATAAAAATACTCCCAATCCAGTGGCAACTCCCTTGCCTCCTCTAAACTTTAAAAAGACCGAGAATAGGTGGCCCAAAAAGGCCATAAAACCTATTACAGCTAGTTTTGAGGGATCGCCTAAAAAAAAAGAACATAACCAAAGAGCTAAAACTCCTTTAAGGCTATCGCCCAATAAAGTAATAATTCCTTCTTTTTTCCCTAGGGTACGAGCAATATTAGTCGCTCCAATATTTCCAGAGCCATGTTCTCTGATATTAATATTTTTGGTTTTAGCAACAAGAACGCCACAGGGAACAGATCCTATTACATAGGCCAATAATCCTAAAAAAATGGTTGTCATCGGGTAAGTTTGTATTTAAAGGACTTTTAGATGAGAGAAAATAGTCTGCTTTTATTAAGAAGTAAATATGAAATTAATTCATATCTCCTGCCTCAAAATTTTGCTTGGTTTTTTGAAGAAGCTTTTTCTTGGCGCGTTCTTCTATTTGTCTCACCCTTTCTCTAGAAAGACCAATTGTTTTACCAATACTTTCTAAAGTCATTGGGTCCCCTCCAAAACCAAACCGCATTCTTAAAATACTTTCTTCGCGAGGAGAAAGCGCTTTTAACATTTCTTCAGTTTTTTCTCTCAAACTGGAAATAAATATTTGGTCGTCGTATGGAATGTAATCGGGGCTTTCCAATAAATCGACATAAGGGGTTTTATCGTTATCATTTAGTGGAGTATCTAAAGATAAGTGAGTCTTATAAGCTCGTAAAATAGATTCCACTTGATCGATATCCAGATCCATCACTTCTGCAATTTCGGCTTTAGTAGGTTCCCTTTCAAGGTATTGAGAAAGACTTTCATATCGTTTTCCAATTTTATATAAATTACTCGCTTGTTTTACGGGAAGTTTGACGGTTCCTGATTGTTCTGCCAAAGCGTGCATGATTGCTTGCCGAATCCACCAGCTGGCGTAAGTAATAAATTTAATATTTCGAGACCCATCAAATCGTTTGGCAGCTTGAATAAGGCCAATATTGCCTTCTTCTATCAAATCTTGGACAGAAAGACCGCAACCTTTAAACTTATTGGCGACAGAAACAACATATTTTAAGTTTCGGCGAACTAGTTCCTGCATGGCTTTGACGTTTCCATTTTGAATTTCAATTGAAAGTTCGCCTTCCTCAGCTTTTGTAAGATGTTTAATTTTACTAATATCTTTTAGATATTGGCCAAGGGTATTATCGGTCTCAGAAGAGCTAGCGGTGGATTTAGTTTTAGCCTTGGGTTTTTTTTTCGGGTCTTTTTCAGAAGGAACCATAATGTCCCATTTATTTAATGCTTCTTAATCGAAGACGCGCTTCCCGCGCAAAAGAACTACTTGGGTAGTTATCCAGAAGCTGATTAAAGGTTTTTTTTGCCTGTATAAAATTTTGTTCTTGGTAAAACGATTCGCCTAATAGATAAATTACTTCGTGCATAAATTTATGTTTGGGATAGGCTTGCATCAAACTCTTTAAGCGAAGTATTGCAGATTGATAAGAGCCCGTTCGAAAATAATATTTCCCAATGGTAAAGGCGTTCTCTGCGAGTTTATTTTTACTTTGACTAATTTTTAGTTCCGCTTCAGATCGGAATTGACTTTTAGGAAACGCTTTGATCAGTTCTTCAAAACCTTCAATGGCAGATACGACGGCAGATTGATCTCTGGCCACGTGGTCCGTTGATTTGAAATCAGACATAGCCCTAAAAAAGTAGGCGCGATCGACTCTAGGATGGGCCGGATATAATTCTATGAATTTTTCGTAATTTAATTTTGATTGGTCGTAAGCTTTAATTTTATATTGAATATCTCCTAAGAGCATCAAGCTTTCAATTCTTTCTTTACTATCCGGATAATCTTCAAGCAATTGCGTGAAAGTTTTTTCCGCTTCGGTGTATTCCTTTTTTTTGAAATGTTTTTTGCCTTTTAATAGCAACTCCTTAGAAGAAGCTGTCTTTAACTCCAAGCCATCTGAAGCGCATGAATTAGAGAAAATAATAAAGAATAATAAAGCATAAAAATTAACGTAACTATTCCACTTTTTAAGCGACATCAAAAATATCCAATTGGGATTTTTATTTTCCATATATAATAAAGCTAAATTATTGAAAGGCCAATCATTTTTAAATGCTTATTTCTTGAAATATTGTTTAATTGAGATTTAATTAAATTGAATTCGGAAAATACGGTAGTATCGACAACAGTTTTCAGTAAATCGAATGGATTAAGAAGCGGACAACAATGAAGAAAAACTTTTATATCTTTTTTTATGGCGTTTTAACCCTGTTTTGGGATGTTATTTTTTCGAAATCGGCTGGAGCGGAATCTTTTGTCGCAGTAAGCGAATGGGAAATACTTACAGTAATTGAAAAGGGCGGGCTATTAATGTACCCAATCATGTTCTGTTCCATTTTGATGGTAGGTATTGCAATCGAAAGAGCTTATAGCCTTAGAAGAAAAAATATTATCAATCAAGATTTTCTAAATAACATACGCCAGCATTGGAATTGGAAGGACGCCCAAAAGGGATTGCAGCTTTGTAACTCTTATAATAATTCTTTAGCGCGGATACTTAAGGTGGGATTGCTTCGTTTCGGAGGTAAAGTTGACGAAATTGAAAGAGCCATCGAAGGAGCGGGCCAACATGAGGCCTCTTTATTAAATTCTAATTTACGAGTATTGGGAGCTATTGCCAATATAACTCCTATGTTGGGTTTGTTAGGAACCGTATTTGGAATGATTAAAGCATTTAATGTTATTTCTCAAAGTGGAACTGGTAATCCAGGGTTAGTGGCTAGCGGTATATCTGAGGCTTTGGTTACTACCGCCGCTGGTATGGTGGTTGGGATTCCCGCTTTGGCCCTTTATCATTATTTTCGAGGAAAAATCGACAGATACGTTTTTGAAATGGAAGAAATTTCGTTTCAACTAGTTGAAGAACTTTCTTATGAATCTATGAAAAAGAGAAAACAAGACGCAGCGAAGCGAGTAGAGCTTACAGCTAACCAAAGAAAGAAATCCGTTTAATAAATATTAGGTGTGCGGGATTAATATAATACAAATTGGTTGTGATATTTAGAGCTCAATGGTTAATAACCATAAAGAAATTTTTATTCATAAACGGAATCGCCGATGAAGTTTCGAAAAGAAGAAGAAGAAAATTTTAATTTCGACTTAACGCCAATGATTGACGTTGTCTTCCTTTTATTGATTTTCTTTATGGTTTCGACCGCTTTTGTTGACTTTTCTCACCGTATGGATATTGCTCTTCCCTCCTCTAAATCTTCAGAAGTAAGTGAGACTCCTCAGGAGATTACTGTCGAAATGACTTTAAAGAAAGAGATAATTTTGAACGGTAAAAATCTGACCCTTACAGAATTAGAAACTAAGATGACGGAATTTGCAAAATCTGAAAAGGCTACAGCTATTATAAAAGCGGACAAAGGTTTGTTTTATGGAAACGTAGTAGAAGTTATGGGAATAATCCAAAGTTCTGGAATTGACGATATAAGTGTTGCCGTTAAATAATGTTTTATCTTCTGGTCGACCGTTTTTTTTTGGCGCTTCGATTTTTTCCTTTCATCACAGAACCCTACCGTTCAATTGAAAGTCCCGAACAACTAGGAAAGGCCGCTCCCTTTTTCCCCGTAGCCGGATTTTTAATTGGAATCTTCGCTATGGCTTGTTATTTATCTTTTTCATTTTGGTTTGGCGCTAAGCTTTCCTGCTTTCTGGCCTTGATGGTTTTAATTTTTTTTTATAACGGACGACGTTTTTTGGGATGTTTGAGGGTTGGAGATCGGTTGCTTATTTCCAGATATTGGACGTTTGAAAATAGGGGAATTATTCGACTAGAGCAAGGAACTTTTCGCGTCATTCTTTTGTTTTTAATTTTCGCGCTAAAGTTTTTTGCCTTATTACATGTTGGCGAGGGCTGGATTCCAAGTATGTTAGCGTTATTGCCAACGGTTTCCGCGTGGTCTTATATTTATTTAGCTCATTCCTTGGCTTCGGCCTCTGATAAGGAATTTGGTTGTTTCCCTCATTTTAAATTTGTGGGCAATTTTCAATTTTGGAGCGCTACTTTATTTACAACCGCGATTGCTATCTTTTTTATGGGGTTAGAAGGATTATTTCTTTTAATGTTTATTTCGCTAGGGACGGTTATATTTGAGCGATACTTGGTTAACCGAAATAAAAAGTATTTGGGAAATGCTTTAGGGGTTATGTTGGAGTCCAGCGAATTAGGTCTTTTAATAATCGCGATTTTAATGCGAGATGGTTTTTTGACCTCAACATCAATGGGTCTATGGGTTTAAAATTTTTTTATATTGATTTGGGTTTAATTTTTGATCTATTTACAATCCATTCGTTTTGCATGCGAACCTCTTCCAGGTTCAAAATTTTTAATAATGATCTGGGATCGGAGTGGTCCTCATCATTGACCACCATACAATAATGTCTTTCGACATAGGCAGCTACATGGTCTTTGAATTGAGGAAAGCCAGCGAATAATTCTATAAAAATTTCTTCGTGGTAAGTTTGATCGGCTATTTTAGGATTGAAGTTTTTTAGTTTTGGACTCAGTTTTACTTTAAAATCGACTTTCAGAAGAGAACCCATTAATCCGCCTCTAAACAAAGATTTAAAGAATAGTTTTAGAGCTTGTAAGGATTAAAAAGCTTTAAAAAATAAAGAGCTTATTAACAAACTCTATAAAACACTATTAATAATAAACTTCTTGTTTTATTTTAAGATTTTTTTTATCAAGGGAAAAGGAAAAATTGACTAAAGGGTTTGAATCGTCCTTTCTTAAAGCCTTGGATAAAAATTGAATAATGTTTCCTGTTTATAAGTCCTTACTTTTCAAGGTAAAAAGCCTTTTTTTTTGTATTTTTTTAATTTGTGGCGATAACAATTTTTACAAAATAGGATGTTTATGAGCGAGCAAGAGAATCCAAACAACGACCCCTATTTTAAGACGATTGGCGACTTATTGAGTTTTATTGATAATTGTCCCACTCCTTTTCATGCTGTCAAGGAGTCAAAAGAGCGATTGATAGATAAAGGGTTTAAAGAGTTATTTGAAATCGAATCTTGGGATTTATCTCTTGGAGGGCGTTATTTTACGACTAGAAATGATTCTTCAATAATTGCATTTAAAATAGGGGGAAAAGCTCCACAAACTACTGGTTACAAAATAATTGGAGCTCATACTGATAGCCCCAATTTGAAATTGAAACCAAACTCTGTTTATGAAAAATCTGGATATTTACAATTAGGGGTAGAAGTTTACGGAGGAGTTTTACTTTCTGCCTGGACAGATAGGGATTTATCCCTAGCGGGTAGGGTGGTTTTGAGAGAATCGAAGAATCAACTTATAACGCGGCTTGTAAAGATTGATAGGCCTTTATTAAGGGTTCCCCAACTGGCGATTCATTTAAATCGACAAGTAAACGAGAAAGGTCTGCTATTAAATAAGCAAACTCATATGCCCCCAGTTTTTGCGTTAATTGATGAAAAGCTGGGAGGGGATTGCCCTTTGAAAAAGCTAATAAGTAAAGAGTTGGATGTTAAATGCGAAGATATTGTCGGATTAGAATTGTCTCTTTTTGACATACAAAAAGGAACGCTTTCCGGTCTCAATAATGAATTTGTGCATACGGCAAGATTGGATAATCTCGCTTCTTGTCATGCGGCGTTAATGGCATTAGAAGATGGAAATGCCCACGATGAATCCACTCAAGTAATCGTTTTTTACGATAATGAGGAAATTGGAAGCGAAAGCAGACAGGGCGCTGGTTCGCCTTTTTTAAAAGACGTTTTGGAGCGAATTCAGGGAAATTTTGAAGAAACAAGGGAAGCTTATTTACGGGCGATTTCCAAGTCTTTTTTCATATCTGCCGATATGGCGCATGCAATCCATCCTAATTACTCAGATATGCACGAGCCTCGTCATATGCCTCGAATTAATAAAGGACCGGTGATAAAGGTGAATGCTAGTCAGAGGTACGCTACGGATGCAGAAACCTCCGCGCATTTTGAATTATTGGCGGAAAAGGCCAAAGTTTCTTTGCAAACGTTTGTTACAAGGTCCGATTTAGGATGCGGTAGCACCATTGGGCCGATAACTGCGGCAAATTTAGGCATTAAGACCATAGACATTGGCAATCCAATGTTATCTATGCATTCCATTAGGGAAATGGCGGGTACGAAAGATCATTGGGATCTTATTCGCGTATTTTTGGAATATTTTAATTAACTTCTTTTTAATCGGGAGACTCTAGGCTGTTGCTGCGATAGTTTCTACGCATTTAGCCTTTAGCGAAGCCCAACGAATACTATCCGATTTTGATACTTGGATTGAATTGCCCAATATCCATACACTTTCAACGCCATTGATTTCGAATAGCGCTTTAGCTATAGAATGAGATTGAGCCATTTCTTTATTCGGATAAGATAAGCCAGTTCCAGGTGGAATGAGATCCTTGTCTAAAGTGAAAGTGATTAAGTTTTCCGTTCTTGTTGGTGTCGTTTCGATTTTTACAGCCATTTTGATTGCTTTAATAAGTTTAAAAAGTTTATAAATTTTTTCTGAAGGATGAATTATAACAAAAGGCGTTTAATTTAAAACTGATTTTCGTCTTTAAATCCAAATTTTTTTTTGGCTTCTTCTAAGGTTTTTTGGGTCGCTTCGGCGGCTTGGAGCATTCCATTTTCTTCGAACAACTGAACTGCGCGGCTTAAGTTTGCGATAGTTAATAAGCGAAATGGAGGTCCCGAGTTGTAGTTAAAATAAGCCCAACCTAAGTTTCCATGCGCTATTGCGTCGTTTGGACGGCGATGGATAACTAAATTAATATGCGAAATAGCCTTTTCCCACTGCTCTAAAAAGTTATAAACATTTCCCAAACTTAGGTGAATATCTAAATTTTCTGGAGCTAATTTCAAACCTTTTTGAAATACTTCGGCGGCTTTTTCAAATTTGCGTAATTTTTGATAAGCTAATCCCAAGTTTTGATAAACAACCCAGAAATTGGGATTTAATTTTGCAGATTTTTCATAGGCTTCGATAGCGTTTTGATAGGCGCCTTCATTTTTAAAAGCGTTACCTTTTTCAAACCAATCTTGAGCAGAATTTGCAAAAACCAGGTTAGCTGAAAATAAAAATAAGCAGCTAAAAAATAAGGCAAAAGCTACCTTTAGATTTAATCGATAAATCATTTGAAAGTTGCCCCAAATATTGAATTTAAGATTCTATATTAGAACATTTTTTTGAAAAGTTTGGGTAAAGAATTTTGAAAAGTTATTTAGCGAAAAAAGTTTTCTGTGTTTGCATAAAAATGGGGTTTGGAAGCATAGCTCCTAAACCCCATTTCTAGTTGAATCAACTAAAAAAATTAAGATTTAACGGGAATTCTTAAAACAATTCCGCCCATATTGTCGCCCATTTTGAAGTCCTTTTTGGGACTGTCTTTATGACCGTTATGACAAGCGACACATGCCATAGAAACTGCGTTATCTGGATATACTGCGGTAAAATAAGTTTTGGAACCCAACTTTTCTTTTTCGTAAAAGTTTTTACCTGGGTTTGTTTTAACAAACTCTAATCCTTTTTTTTCCGCCTCAGTTTGAGGGGCATTTTGTTTGTTAATAGGCCAAAGCGACAATAGGGAAAAACTTATATCGCTTCCCGATTCTTGAAGAATAGTTCCCGTTTCGCGAAACATTTGAGCGGGTAACAATAAGGCTTTATCGTCTTTCCATTGCTCGCTCGCTTCGATAACTTGTTCGTCATTGACCAGCCTATTTATAATCAGTTTAGCGTAAGAAGTTCGATGAGCTTTGATGACTTGAGATGCAGAGTTTGCATAACTTTCCATGTCGATGCCAGAAGAGTCTCCTTCGTTGATTGGAATTCTTATAACGACTCCACCCATATTGTCGCCCATTTTGAAGTCTTTTTTGGGGCTGTCTTTATGACCGTTATGACAAGCGACACATGCCATTGAAACTGCGTTATCAGGATATACGCCGGTAAAATAGGTTTTTGACCCTAATTTTTCTTTCTCGTAATAGTTTTTTCCTGGATTAGATTTAACAAATTCTAATCCCTTTTTTTCCGCTTCGGTTTGAGCGGCATTTTGTTTGTTAATGGGCCAGAGAGACAAAAGAGAAAAACTTATATCGCTTCCCGATTCTTGAAGAATGGTTCCCGTTTCGCGAAACATTTGAGCGGGTAACAATAAGGCTTTATCGTCTTTCCATTGCTCGCTCGCTTCGATAACTTGTTCGTCGTTGACGAGCCTATTAATGATCAGTTTAGCGTAAGAGGTTCGATGGGCTTTGATGATTTGATGTATGGAATCCGTATAGTGTTCCATGGAAATATTCTTCGATCCGCCTTTTTTTTCTCCTCCACCGTCCCCACTGCCACCACAACTAACTAGTGAAATTACAAAAGCGCCTAACAATGCAACTATTCTTAATTCTTTCAAATATGTCATTTTATCGCTCCTATTGTTTAATCCGCTCTTTTACCATTTCGATAATTTTAATATGATTTTCAGGAGATCCCAAAAAATTATTGTTCACGAGTTTAATATCGCCTAACGCGTCTAGTGAAAAACCGAGACCATGACAGTTCATACAAACCGGTCGAATCATTTTTTGGTTTGGGCGAAGCGTATTGTTTTGGTTGTGGTCTACCAAAATATGTTTGATCCTTCCAGTTTTTGTTTCTTTACGTGGAAAGTGGCAATTTGCGCAAGAGACTCCAATTTGATTCGATTTGTCCTTGGAATTCCATAATTTGAAATGTGGCGATGTTTTAAAGGAAACGCTATGTTCATCGTCATGGCAACCTAAACAGGATTCGACTTCCGCTGGTCGGGTTTCATATTGATGAGCTCCATGGCAGGAATTACAAGTGATCTCTTTTTCTAAAGAATCTTCTTTCATTGAAATTTTTGCTAATTTAGGCTTCATAGGAGAAAGGTTTTTTTGTTTTAACCTCATACCATGCCGGCTTTCCAGGAAGCCCGTTGTTTCTAAGTAATGACAGTTGTTGCAAGCCTCAATTCCAGGCTTATTGCTCCACTCTTGGCTTTCGGATGTGTGGCAATTTTTACAATTTACTCCAGATTTCGCATGCGAAGAATTTGCCCATTCTTTAATATACTTTGGATCTGAATCTGAAGGTCCATTATGGGTTTCAATATTTAAAGCTTTATTCGAACGACGTAATAGCTTTGGATAAACATCCTTGAAGTTTCTATCTAAAGTAACGATTTTTTTTAAGTTTTTAGGTTCGTCTAAATGTTTTTTAACGAAGTCTTCATAGAGGGCTTTATTATCATGGTAATTATGACATTGGCGACAAGTATCAAACGCTAAATTTTTGTGGCTCTGCCGGTCCTCGGCAATATCGTCGTGACAATGGATGCAAAAGCGGTCTTCAACAGTGACGCCTAATTGAGTGACAAGACGGGGTTTATGATCATCATGGCAAGCTTTACATTCAAGAGCGTTAATTTTAGTTAATTTAGCCGCATTGCGAGGGTCTTTGAACTTAGAAATAGAATGAGAGTCGTTCACTGCTTTTAATTCTGCGGCATGACAGTTTAAGCAGGCGTCTTTAGAAACTCCCTCAAATGGTGAGTGACATGCGTTACAACTCTCTTCAATTTGATAATGACCGTCTATTAGAGTCCCTGGAGTCAGTTTTGTTTTATCGCTGTTTGAAAAAATAAATGGCGAACCGTAGTAGGCAAAAAGCGTTAGAGATAAGGTGAACCAGCCCAAAAAAAGAGCTAACCATTTAAAATGTTTCCAGCACCATACTAAAACTTTATCTTTCACTAGCAAACCTTAGAAATAATAAATAGATAAAATATGAAGACTTAACAAAACGGGTAAAGGCCAGGAAATGGCCCAATGGACTGTTTTAAATAGTTCTCGGATTTGAAAATAGGATTCGTCCGTACTTCTATTTTCTAAATATATTAGGTTTCCCGCCAGGGCGCCTAAAATGGCGACCAATAAAAAGTTAAACATCAATAAAAAGTTTAAATTTGCTCCGAAATGCATCCCTGAATGGATTGCAAGAGTAATAATCGAAAGGGCTCCTAGGATGATATGCAAGATTCGAATGTATTCGAAGTTTATAAAACTTAAAAATTTTGTCCTTTTTGGAATGGAGAGGATCATGCCAATAGTTACCAATCCAAGAATTGAGTACCCCGATAAAATTTGTGGGTCCATTTCTCCAAATACGGATTTTGTCATAGTCTCCCAAGAAGGGAGTAAAAAGAAAAGAGCGCCTAGAATAAAAGTTAGCGTAGATCCAAAATATAACATTTTGGGGGCTTTCAGCGGAGGTTTTTCGCTAGCCTTCTTTTGAACTTCAAAGCTTTCAATGTTGATGCGATTTTTGGAAACACCACATTTGGCAAGCATTTCCTTTGTGGATTCTTGAAATATTTCAGGTCCACAAATAAAAAAAACGCTATCTGGATATTGTTTTGCGACTTCGTTTAATCGCTCTTTATTTATTCGTCCCTTTTTAGATGTTTCATGAAAGTCTATAGTCAGGTTTGGAAGTTTTTCAGCATGTTTTTTGAGTTCGTCTTTGTAAGCGAAAAGATCTTCTGTTCGCGAGCTGTACACTAAATGGAGTTTTCTGGGGTCGTTACTTTTTGCCATTGTCCTTATCATGGCAAGAAAGGGTGTCATTCCAATACCGGCACATAAACAAACGGTGGATTTGGTTTCTTTCGGGTCTAAATAAAACGAGCCGTGAGGTTTTGAAATTCTAACAATGGAATCCTTTTTGAACTTATCATGAAGCCAATTAGAAAAAACTCCTTGGTATTCTTTCTTGACGGTGATTTCATAGTGATCGTTTTGTCCGGAAGGTGAAGTCAATGTATAGGCTCTTTGGATCCATTCTCCTCCAATCATGGCTTCGATGCTGATATTTTGACCTGGTTTGGACGGTTGAACCGTGCCGTTTTTAGGTTTTAATTGAAAAGTTTTTACCTCTGAAGTTACCTGGAATTCTTCAATTTTTATAGCTTGTTCCATATTGGAGTAGCCTAAAAAGTTGGTGATCTTTGGACCGCAGGAACCACACACCAAACAAGCGCCCGTTTTTTTTGTTAATGATTCAAAGTTATCGCAGCCTTCCAAAAGAGCTTTTTTTAAGCAACCCAGCGAAACTTGGTTGCAGTTACAAATTATTGCGGCGTCTCCCAATCCTTTTTTTTGTTCTAAAGACAGGTTACCTTCGGTCCTGAATAAGGCTAATTGCCAAGGAGATAATTTATTTCCATTGATGATGTACTGGAAAATCTGACCCATTTGATCCCAGTGGCCATAAACATTAGCGCCAATTAGTTGGCCGTCGCATATTTGTAACGTCCTTGAAATTCCAAGATTATTTTCCTCAAAAACTTCTTCATGCATTTTGTTTTTTTCGGACCCTACTTGCACGCGAGTCATTAGGATAATAGGTTTTTCTTTGACTTTTATAGTAGCTACATCATGACCGTCTAAACCGTGATAAATTGTGGTCAAGGCATCCATGTCCATGTATTTTCCAGTATGGACTGTTAAAACGCCCGAGCCTTGAGTTTGATAAATAGTTTGTAAATGCTCAAACTGATCTTTAAGGGAAGGAGAATCTTTGTAAAGTTTTATAAAATATTCGCCTTCCAGACTTATAACATTTAAAGTTCCATCTGCTTTGACAGTGGCGGATCGAGGTTCGTTTTTAAGGAGAGCTAATTCGCCAAAGAAACTACCCGGGCCGTATTTGGTTAATATTTTTTCTTCTCCGTTTTCTGTTTTACAGGCCACGGCTTGTCCCGAGACGATTAAATAAAAGCTGTCTCCTATCTCTCCTTCATGGAATACTTCTTCTCCATTGGAATACTTTTTTTGTTCAATCCATTGGGAATAGCTTTCGGGAATAGAGAGAGATCGAAATACGGAAGAAGTTGCGTCAAGTTTTTTCCGTAATTGGTCTTTCCCAATTTTATTTAAGTAGGCGAGTATTTCGGGGTCGGTTTCTAAAACCTTTTGAAAATCATCTTTGGATATTTCCACCAATACGCTTTTTTCAATAGTGCGTCCATTGGCGTTTCTTTCTCCTCGGCTTTTGGGAAGTAGGGCCTGCTCTCCAAAGTGGAGACCTTTTTTTAGGATGGCTAACTGCACCTCTTTGCCATCTTCGGAGTGGGAATAAATTTCTATTGCCCCTTCGAGAATTAGAAACATTGAGCTGGCAAGCTCATTTTCCCTTAAAAAAATCTCTCCAGAATCTAAATTCAATACGTCGACGCTGTTTGCGAGGGAGTTAAGTGTGTAGTCGTCTAAAGACCTAAAAATAGAAATTTTTTTTAGGAAGTCGCGAATTTCTAGGGTAGTGGAATTTTCCAAGATCAGATTAACCTCCTAATCAATTGCTTATAAAATAATGGCTATGCCAATTATTTCATCAAGTTATGAAAGGGTTTTATCTTAAAAATTCTGGATATTCTCTCAGCTTGTGGGCCAATTTGCAAATTATGTTTGGCCCTTTTTTGAAGGAACTTTTAAACGGGAGGGGAATAATATTTCTAAAAAATAATTCTAAAGCTTATTTAAGAGTGGGATTTTTTCTGATAAAAAATATTAATTTGTTTGCAACTTTTTAGGATAGATTTAAAAGTTATAAATAAAGCCGCCGTAACCTGCAACTCCAGCAGTTTCAAACCCGGGGATTTCTTCATAATCTTTATCAAGAAGGTTTTCTCCACGAGCGGTGATTTTTAAATTTTCGTTTATCTGGTATTTCAAAGCCATTCGAACGGTAGCGAATCCCTTGGTATTGAAAACTCCATCCCTAATACCGCTACGCGCATAAACTCCAAATAAACCAGTCAATGGCCCAGTTGAATAATCAAGCGAAGCGTTAAATGTATGTTTGGGCACTCTCACTAAAGGAGCTTTGCCTCCATCTACGGCCTGGTTCCAAGTATGATTGGTCGAAAAGTTTAAATCTTTAAGTATTTGATAACTGATATAACTTTCAATGCCCTTTGATTTGGCCAATCCAATATTACCGATGCTGAATGTTATTAAATCGAACTGGATTCTATTTTCTGTTTCGGAATCGAAATAGACCGCCCCAAAAGTTAATCGGTCATCTAATAAAGCTTGATCAAAGCCAACTTCCCAATTTTCGTTTTCTTCTGGTTTGAGGTTGGGATTACTGAAAAAAGGAAAGAATAAGTCGTTACCTGTAGGAGCGCGAAATCCTGTGGCAACGGACGCTCTAAGAGTGGTTCCCGTCTTAGCAAATTTATATAGGCCTTCAAACTGATACGTAGTTCTATCGTCGAATACTTGATTTTTGTTGTAGCGAACGCCTGCAGTCAGAATAAGTCGGTCTTCGTAGTTATACTTGGTTTGGAGATAAATTCCTTGTTGAAAATTAGAAACATGTAAATCGCTTTCTTGGTTAGAGCCGTTTAGGATTTGATGTTCAAAACCTGCGACACTTGAGAAACCATGGCCAAAATCAAATTTGTTTTGCCAGTCTGCCGTCCAAGTTCGATTATGAATCGTTGAAGTGGAAGAAAATAATGGGTCCGTGCTACTAAAGCTATGAGATTTATCGTAGGAAAAATTTAAGTTTAATTTTGTATCCCACCAATCTGTTATTGATTTTTGTATGGGAACGGCAAAATAAACTGTGTCTCCACTGAGAAATCGAGCTTCGTCGGTGGGACGAAAAGTGGTTCGACTAAACTCGTCGAATTCGCTTGAAGATTTGGTGTATCGGCTAATCAACTCAACTTTGCCATTTGAGAGAAATTCTCGCCCCATCCTGAAAGAAAAATTTGAAGCTTCGTAGTCGTCTTTTTCTGAGTTCCCTAAATTTCTTGCAGCGGCGGTAATTCCTTCAGAATCGGTTCTTGAAGCGGAAATGGAATAATCGTAATTTTTAATGGTACCTGAGCTTCCGGCAGTTTCTTTAAAAGTAGAAAAGCTACCTCCTTCAAATGAAACATAGTGAGATGGAGTTCCCTCTCCTTTTTTAGTGATGATTTGAATAACGCCGCCTACAGCGTCGGCTCCCCATAAGGTCGACTGTGGTCCTTTTAAAACTTCTATCCTCTCTATATTATCGATATTAAGATTACGGAAGTCGAAGGAACCGGCAAGGGTTTCGTTGACTTGGATTCCGTCGATCATTACTAAAGTTGCTCCTGCCCCTGCGCCACGGATGTTGATATTAGTTAATTGTCCTAAACCGCCATTTTGGGTAACGGTCAATCCTGGAACCTGCCTTATGAGTTTTTCTATTAAAAATTGACCGGATTTTTTAATTTCCTCTTCAGTGATGATTGTTACAGAAGCGGGGGTTGTTTCTTTTGTGAAATCTAATCGAGTAGATTTTACTTCGATGGGTTCCAAAACCTCCGGTTTCTGAGCCATTACATGAACGGGTAAAACCAAAGAAAATACGGAAACTAAAAACACGCTAATATTTTTTATATTCATCATTTCCCTAATAAGAATTTGTTGGAGCTAAGTTTTATATGTGGATATTTTTATAATTTCGTTTAATTAATCACCGACTCAAGTTTTCTAGAAATATGAGAGATGCAAAAGTGAGTGTCGGTAAAATTACTCTTAACGGATTCTTAAAAAAAACCGTCGGATAGGCCACCAGAAGTTACGTAGCTTAAAAGGGAATCTAGAAGATCTTATTCAAAAAAAAATCCCCTTTTCCGGGGGAAAAAGGGGAATAACGATCAAAACTATTACCTCTTTGTCCTCGAAGAGCAATTGAACCGTATCCAGTAAGGTATTCTGGCTTTGGGGCTAGACCTAGTTCTCGCGCCTTCCCATTAAACTTTAAACAGTGGCATTATGCGAGTTTCGTACCCCTTACAGCGGCGGGACCGCGACGGAATTGCACCGTCTTCCCTTAGCTAGGATATATTAAATTTCATTGAGGATTGTGCAATTTACGGCGGGATTTGTCAACTAAATAAGGCCGTCACACCGCTTCGCATTTGCAAAGTTCCCGGATATAGCGGACAAGCGACCAGATTGTTTCTTCGTTAAATGTAGAACCCCAACTTGGCATGCAAGGAGCTCGACCAATTTTTAAGCCGCCTTGGTCGATAGCGTCAAACAACTCTTGATCGCTTCGTGTTTCTAAATAGTCGGGTTTAGTATGGTTTCTTGGAGGAACCGTTACGTACGGCGAGTTAATGCCGTTTCCTTTTCCCTTAACGCCATGGCACTGGGCGCAATACCATTGATATGTTTTTCTTGTTTCTTGAGTAACAGGGTGAGGGTTTAGTTTTTCTTGAACCAGGGGAACTGGGCTTACGCTTGGAATTGGCGGAGATGAGGCTGTCTTTTCTTTTTGAGATTGATCGCAGGCGAACAGCCAAAAAATTGCGAAAAGCGCAAGAATGATTTTGAAAGGAGAGTTTTTCAACATTGTTTATTAAATTGATGAATATTGTTACCGAATATTTTCTTTTTTTTGAATTAATAAATATTTTGTCAAAGAAATAAAATCTTTTTCGGGAATTTTAAAAATTGGCATCCGGCCTTGAGGTTCGTACTTCCTAGGGTGTTTAAGTTTATCGTAAATCCAATCGCCCTGTAATCTGTTTCCGGCATTGATCAGTGAAGGACCCGATATCCCACCGCGCGGTTGACGAGCCAAATTAATCGCCTGATGGCAGGCGGTACAACCATAAGTTCTTTCAAATTTGAATTTAAATTTAGCTTTTTCTCCCTTTGAAATAGGGATATTGTCTATTATCCCTTTAGAAGATTCCTTTAGCGTTAGTTTAATAAGTAATTCGGTAAGTTTAATTGCCTCTTCCGCAGAAACGGTCTGATGCTTTTGGAGTTTAGACCCCAAAAGAAAATCTGGATCTAAAATAAATCCCCCTGGCCGAACAACTTCTGGTTTTTGAAGAAACTCTATCAACCACTTTTTTTGAAATTTATCTCCGGAAAAAAACAGGTCTGGAGCTTTTCTTTTTTTTTCGTTTTCGTTAGCGGAAAAACGATGGCATTCTGGACAACCTAATTTTTCGGCTACCGTTTGGCCATATGCGACGCTTTTTAGGTGGTTGTAAGTAAAGGTCACACATAACAATAGAATGAAAATTTTTGTTTTGTTAATCATAGCTTAAGGAGAGTTTTGAGGTGGCAAAAACTCAATGGTTTTCTCTTCTGATAGAGATTGCCATCCATTTTGCGGTAAAACATTTTCCTTTAATGAAGTTGCAGAATTTGAGGTCGAATCCTGGGAATTTTGATCGGGTAAACTAGGAATTACGTCGTCTAAGGAAAGTTCGGGATTTTGCGATTGAGTTTCGAAAAACGAAGTTTCAGAATCGATAGTTTGAGGCGTAGAACCTTCTAACGTTTCTGATGTGGAAATAAATTCTTGTTTTTTAATTATTTGCATAATTAAATCAAGGTCTTTTTGTGTCGTTTCTTCCATTAATGAACTCTCGTTGTCTATTGGGTTTCCGTAGAGCTTGTTATTAGCTTCATGCTTTATATCGAAAGGGAACGAATCTCTACTCAATAATTTGGGAAACCCACGCTCTCTTAGCGCAAGATATCGATTTGCGCGGTATTTGTCATTTTTTTCTTGTATCAACGATAAATCATTAGAATTCAATAAACGAGCTCCTAAAGGCCAAACGCTTTGTAAAGATGCCCCATTTGAATCTACTGTTTGCCACAATTGAAAATTTATTGGCAAAGGCGTTTTGTTTGTTAATCCGTTAAAAAAAGAAGGCGCTTCGGGAATAGTTTTGAGTTTAGGGTCGCCCAACCCAAGAGTTTCGGGGTTGGAATGACAACTTTCACAAGATCGAGCAATTTTACGGATTGTATGTGGAGTGTATGGAGTCATGATCAAACCAGAGTTTCCATCTGGAAGGAGCGGTATCTCGGCTGATTTAATTATTTCGCCTTGGGAGGAAATTTCAGAAATGAAGTATTGTTTTTTAGGTTTAAAAATTGAATATTTTCCTTTGGAATTTTTACCTAAAATCATTTTATCCCATGACGCCTTTGACAATAGTTCTATCCAAACTCCAGTTTGCCATCTTCCCGATATCTTATTCAAAGAGTCTGTTGCGGTTAGCCAATTAAAATCCTGATTAATGTAAGGCATTGGTTCGAAAGCTTTTTCTTTACCGAATAGTATTTGCTGCAAGTTAGGATCGGAAAAACTCCAATTTTTCCAGGTTTCCAAGTTTGGTCTATTATCAAGGATAATATGGTTTCCCCATTCGGAATAAGCCCATCGCGCATGACATGCCGCGCATTCTATTGAGCTCATATGTTTTTTTAAAGAATGGGCTATTGGTTCTTTCGTATCTTTTAAGATGGGAATGATATGTTTTTTACCTGTAACTTTGGAAATTAAGATCCATTGCTCTTTATATTTTTTGATGTGTGAGTGTAATTTCCCTTGATCGTCTCTTAATATTAAGTCGCCAAGTTTGATTTTCCCTTTTAGATTAGGGTTTAGGGATACTTTTTTTATAATTTGTTTGGCGCTATTTAACGACCCGACTAGAAGAAATTCGCTTGGTTCTTTTTCGTGCGTTCCATGACAATTTTCGCACTTTGGGTTTACGGTTAAGTCTTTACTGGGAAAAGTAGATTTTGAGTTTTTTAATTCATTGCCTTCATGACAATCGATGCAATGCATTCCACGTTCGCGGTGGATATCTTGAATTAAAAATTTGTGTTCGGAGCCAAATAGAATAGGTTTGTCTTCATCTATTGAGTTTGAAAGGGGTTTTTCTCGCGCAGGTTTTTTGAAAAGTCCTTCATATTCAATCCCTGGACCGCTTTCATGATGGCAGGTTTCGCATTGCGAACTAGGAATTGCTACCGAAAATTTATGGAGAATCGGGTAGCCTCTTGAGTTTTTAAAGGATTTTGCGGCAACTTTTTTACTCAGCGGTTTATTTTGTTTTTTAACCTTTTCTCGTTGTTTCGATTGAATAGCCCTATCCCGTGTCATGGATAGCCCGTCATTTGCGTAAATCATATGGCAAGAAGCGCAACCGGTAGCTCTATATTCCCCAGGTCTATGAGGGCTAGGAGATTGAATATGACAACGAAGGCACTTTTTTTGTAAAAAGTCGTCAACGAGTTCAACTTGCCCCTCAGGCGGTACTTCTGGAGGAAATAATTTTTCCTCTTTTTCTCCATCGGGAATTAATGAAAAAGTTGGCGATTCTAAACTTTGCGCTCCCCAATTGTACCGAGTGAGGTTGATTTGTCCTTTAGCGGTTGCCATGGAAGAATTAGAAACTTTGTTAATGTGGTCGGCATGACATTTGCCACAATATTTAGGAGCGTGCTTTAGATCTGAAGGATTCGAAACCATTTTTTTGTGAGCTGATTTTTTTGAATAGGCTCGTCCATTTCCCCCATGGCAACGGGTGCAAGAAAATCTATGATTCGAGCTAATTTCTTCTATTCCGCCGTGGCATGTTAAACACCTTTGCCCTTTGTCGTATGCTACTACACGGCCATAGATATCGTCGATTTTAAAATTGGAGTTTCTATATTCCGTTTCAACGAAGGATTGGATTTCATCTGAAGAATAAAACCGAATTCCATCAATGGTTGTTCCCGGGCTCAGAACTTCTTCGGCATTTAAGTCCATACCGCGGACAGATAGCAGTGGATCTCGTAAATTGCTTGCGTCGATGTCCGAGACAGTTGGCGAGTCTGGGATTTCTGTCATCCTCTTTTCTTGAAAGAATTGAGAATTGTAAGATGGATTATTTTTTGGCGAAATTTCTTTTTCTTGATTTATAAAATTTTTATCGTTTATGGCAGAATGATTTAACGTTTCTTTTTTTGAGGGTTCTGCGGTTCTCTCGGACAAGAGTGATTTTTTATTTTTAAAATAATCTTTATTTAAGTTAAATGGCGAACCGTAAGGATAGTTAAAGGGTTGCGCTCCAGAAAAAGATAATGAAAATGGCACAATTAGTATCAATGAAACTGAGAAAAGAATAATTTTTTGAAAAAAACTAGGTTTCATCTTATGAGTTAGCGAGCTTTTAATATTTTTTGCCTTAATTGACGATGTTGATTTGTTCCGGCAAATTTATAGCTTTTATCCATGTTATCGTAAATATTATCTTCAGGTTTTTCGTGACATGGTATGCAATTTCCAACTTTCAAAATACGAGAAATTTCTTCCTGATTAAAGGGGCGAGTGTTTTTTTGTGTTGTACCTGCGACGGGCTGTCCTTTTATTGTTGTATAAGCATCTGGCGGGGTGTCGATGTTTTCCGCCAATTTTGATATCCTATTGAGATATTGCATCTTGTCCGATTTTCCCGAAACATTATTTCCAATAATTAATTTTCCAGCTCCCAATCCCAATGTTTCAGGGTTCATGTGGCAATCTGCGCATGAGCGCGCTTTTGAGGAAACGGTATGAGGGAAATTAGAAAAAGCAAGATGAGATCCTGAATACCCTTCTGGGTTTAAAAAAGTTTTTTCTAGATAGTTGCCAACCGAATCGCCTTGAGAATTGATTATTGGAACAGGATTCCCTTTTTTATCAAAAACCGATACGTGTCTTTCGGGTTGGGCTAGCATTGGAGCTACCTTACCTCTTGGCCCGACCATAAGAATGGGTTTTTCGGCGGACAATTGATAGTTTTGTTTGAGCCAAGAATTTCCATTTATATCTTCTTGTTTTTGATCAAAGGTCAAATGACAACCAGAGCATTTGGGAATCCATAAAGAATGGCAGGCGGAACACTCTAGTTTATCCTGATGCGCTTTAATTGCATGTGAGTTTTTACTTTTATGAATCATAGGAATAGGAAATATTTTTCCTGTTCTTTTTCCTATAACGGATAGTTTGTTGTCTACCATTTTGACATTAGATAATGTTTGTTCTCTTTCCGATAAAGCGAGAATATCGCCTTCTTGGATTTGGCCGTCCTGATAGTATTTACTGATTATAACCGCTGGATCGTTTGGGTCTATTATTTCGCTAACCTCAGGAAATGTATTATAAGTGCCATGACAAGTTTGGCAACGGATTTCGACCGCTTCATGTTGTTTAGAATATATATTTCCATCGCCCATTATATCGTTTGATGTATGACAATCGATACAATCCATACCTTTTTCGAAATGCAAATCTTGAAGTGGAAGGCCGAGCCCTGGGAAAAGATTATTTTCGAAGTGAACGTTTTTTTCTGAGCCCGAATGATTAGTCGTGGGGAGGCGTTTTTCATTTGCGAAAGCTCGGTGGCAGGTTATGCATGTGGAGTTTGGAGGTAAGGCTTCAAATTTATGTTTTGCCGCATGGCCAGTTTGAGTTTTATCTATTGTTTGGTCGTTACCAGAATAAAGACCATTTTTGGCGTAGGGCATATGGCAAGCGGCGCAACCCTGGCCGCGAAAAATACCGGGTGGAGGAGGAGAGTCTAGGTGACATTGAAAACAAGTTTTCCTTAATAAATCATCGGCGATGTGCCGGGATAATTTCCCTTTTTTTAACGCAGACTTGTTTTTTAAAGCGTTTCTAATCCAATCCGTTTTAGAAAAAAAAGGAAGGGGTTCTAAAAAAGGAATTCCTGTATTCTGAAAGTCAGTATTCTCAACTGGATAAACGCCGTAACGAGCTGTTTTGGGAACCTGAGCCGCCCATTGGTAGCGTAGGCCGGAAATGACCCCCGCTAAGGTACCCATAAGAGATTTTTTTAGTCTAGATACATGGTTCTGATCTGGAAAGTATGAAGAGTAATGACATGCATTTTGCCCGCAAGATTTATCCGCTATTTTTATATGTGATGGATTTTTTTTCCCTGTACCCCAATCAGGATCATAAATGAGAGTAGAATGAGCGTCTTTTTTTATTTGTGAATTTTCGTTGCCGCCATGGCAAATAACGCATCCTATTTCTGCTGGATGAGAATCGCTTATGACCTCGATGCCATCATGGCATTTAATACACTGCTCGGTTGTTTTTGTTTCCCAATTGATGGAAGGGGGATTCGGAAGTTCAGCTTGTTCTTCTATTAAAGGTTCAATAATCTCATTTTGTTGAGAAATTACAGAACGTATTTGAGGTTTAGAAGCAAAATAAAAATTAGTTTCTTGCAAAAATGAGGGAACGGATGGCCAAAAAGCGATCAACGCCAAAATAGAAAAAAATGTTAAAGGAAGTAGTCGGCGAAAGGTAGTCACAGAAAGTTTTGAAGGGTTGAATTTTTAAGCCGCCCCAAAAAGCTCCATCACCGACTAAGGGGCTGTGCGCAGTAACTGCTTAAATGAAACTTTTAGTAAACCTTGAAATGAGAATAACTTCTACAGTTTTGAAAAAAACGAGCGATCTCAATCACTCATAAGTAATGTGGATGCGATCCAAATAATCTAGAAGTTTTTTTAAGGCATCACGAATGGTTTCTGTTTTTTTTTGGATTCCTGATTTTTCGATAGTCAGTCCAATAACTGAAATTTCTTCGAAACCATAAGATTTACCATTTCCCTTCATTGCATGACCTAAAATGCGAGCGGTTTCAAAATCTCCTTGATCGATGGCTTTGGATATTTTTTCGATATCAACGCGTCGATTTTTTAAATAGCCGGGGACCAGTTCTTCGATATCTCGGTCTATTTTTAAGAAGATTTTATCGTCCAAAAGAACGTCCTTTTCAAAATAATTAAGACGCCTCGCATAAATGAGGACAATTTAATATACGGGGTTATGGAAATAATATAAAGCGTCGTCGTTCGGGGTAATCGTATAGTCTGGCAAACTTGCGCATTGTTGCAGGGCAACTCTCCAGTTTGTGCCTTCTTTTTCAAAAGCATAGTTGCAAAAGCTGTGTTGCCGGTCATCGGTACTTAATCGCGATGAAATATTCACTATTTCATCTACAAATAAATAACCGACTGATTCTCCAACCTTGCCTCCAAGTACCGTTCGCTTTGTAGTGCACTTCATTTCCTCAAACTCGGCTATCATTCTTTCAAAGTCCTCAACCTGTTCTTCCAAACTAATCCGGGTATCGTCAGACATGAGTACAGCCCCTTTTTTATAAAAAGGTAATAAATTTTTGGGGCTTGAACAAATTACTTGATCCATACTTTTTAAAATATCGGTAAAAACGCCCATGTCGGCCGCACTAGCTGATTTTAAGGCTATAGTTCCAGAGAACAATGCCGCCGTCAAAAGGACGATAAACTTTTTCATTACATCAACCTCCATAATTAATTCTTATGGGCGAAAATAATTTCGCTTTTTATATTTCTTCCAAAGCGATAATGCTTATGGAAATTTGTGGAAAAGAATTTCAACAGTTTCTCCTTCTTCGCCCCAGCCATAAGACCCACCAGTTCCAGCGAGAGTAGAGATAATGCCGTTAGTGTCAAGTTTTCGAATTCGATTGTTTCCTAGATCCGTAATATAAGCGTTTCCTTTGGAGTCAAAAGCAATCCCTGAAGGTGTTTTTAACATAGCTTTTTCTCCAGGTCCGCCGTCGCCATAATAACCTTGATAGCCTTTTCCAGCTACGGTGGTAATTGTGCCGTCTTTTTTGATCTTTCGAATTCTATGAGTTCCGGCTTCAACAATATAAAGTTCGCCAGAAGGGCTAAAAGCTATGTCAGCCATGGATCGAATCCCAGCTTCAATAGCGGGTCCTCCATCTCCAGTATCTTTGTGTTCTCCGTTTCCTGCAAATGTGGTTATAATTCCATTTGTATCAATTTTTCTGATTCGATTATTTGTCGAATCCGCTACGTAAATGTTTCCTGCGTCATCCAAAGCTACCGCAACTGGAACTGCAAAGGTTGCCTTAATTGCGGGGCCCCCGTCGCCAGTAAAGTCGGACGAGCCATTTCCCGCAATGGTTGAGAATTCGCCATCGGGCGTGACTTTACGAATTTGATGGTTGACACTATCAGGAATTATTAGGTTTCCTTGTTTATCAAGGGCAATATCGGAAAACTGAGTAATCGCAACTAGATCTGATTTTGACGACTTGCTATATCCACCCGATTGTTTAATTACTTTTAGATACTTTTTATCTGATGTTGTATGAAGCAAATGGACGATATTATTTTTATCAATTTTTCGAATTAGGCTCATAAATCCGCTAGGATTAATAAAATACATTTCGTCTTTGTCATTCAAAATAAGAGACGTTACGCTATAAAGTTCCGCATCCAGGGCAGGACCTCCATCGCCCAAATTTCCGCGTTTACCATTGCCGGCGATGGTGTCGATGATACCCTCTGGAGTTATCCTTCTAATTCTAAAATGAGCTTTGTCTGAAAAAATTACATTATCTTTTGAGTCAACGGCAATTCCATGAGGGAAAAATAGACTAGCCCCCGTTGCAGGTCCGCCATCCCCTTTAAACTTTTTCTGACCGTTACCCGCAATAGTTTCTACGGCTCCAGATTGGATATCGATCCTTCGAATAGTATAATGTGAACGGTCAACAACTAGTAGTTTACCGTCTGGATCGAAAGTAAGAGCAAATGGAAAATGCAGATTGGTCTCTCTCGCTAATTCACTATCGCCATTGTAGTCTCGTTGGCCGGTTCCAACAACGGTGCGAATCAAACCATTGGTATCTACCATTCTCACTCGATTATTATATTTATCGGCAATAAATAAATTGCCTTCGCCGTCAACAGCTACCCCAGTAGGACCTGCAATACTGGCGCGATAAGCGGGGCCGTTATCTCCAATAAAATAAAATCCTCCGTCGCCTGCAGGAGTTGTAATTATCCCATTAGTATCGACTTTTCTGATTCTATTATTTCCTCTATCGGCAATATATAAGTTGTCATTTTTGTCGATTGCTAACCCAAAAGGCTTATTCAGTTCGGCGTTAATTGCAGGACCTTTATCGCCTTTATATTGATCGCCTCCATTGCCGGCAACCGTCTTAATTATTCCATTAGTGTCAACCATACGGACTCGGTTGTTTGATCTATCGGAAACATATAAATTCCCTTTAGAATCGAAAGCCAATCCTGCGGGTAGATCAAAACTCGCTTTAGTTGCCGGTCCGCCGTCGCCGCTAAAACCTCCCGTTCCGTTTCCAGCTACGGTGGTGATGGTTCCATTGGTATCGACTTTTCTTACGCGATTGTTTGTCCTATCGGCTATATAAAGGTTTCCCTTTTTATCGAAGACCAGTCCTGCAGGTTGGTTTAATCTTGCTTTGGAAGCCGGGCCGCCGTCGCCAGAAAACCCAGATATTCCTTCGCCATAAACTCGTTTGATTTTTCCGTTTTTATCAATTCTAAGAATTGAATGGTGATCATGAGTTGAAATAAAAACGTTACCGCTTTTGTCGACGGCTATTCCATCAATTAGCGAGATTTCTACATCGGTTGCAACGTCAGTTTCTTTTAACGATTTAGCGTTAACATAAGTAGATAATATTAAAAAAATAAACGTCGTTAAAGCGACGTTTCTAAAAAAAGAGCGAAAATTGAAAGGCATTATTGACCTCTTTAATAGACTTAACTAATGTTATTTTCCAACCTTAAATATTAAAATTTTAAAAGGTAAAAATATGGAAAAGTATTGAAAATTTAAATATAAGTGATTGATTATACGGAGACGGTTTTTGATGTCAAATGAAAATTAATTTTTTTCAGAATTATGTTTATCGTTGTTTTAACATAGGGCCGGTAAGCCAAAAATTAAAACGATCATATCATTAGATTTATTCTAAGGACGGTAATTTAATAAACTTGGCGTTGCCAGTTTTGGGATATAGCTTGAAAAATGGTATTATAAACAATCATGAAAACGCTTCTAATATTTCCTTGCCAGTGGTACCCATCTCAGCCTTACTTGAGCACCCCTTATTTAACCTCGTATTTACGAGCTAAAGGTTGGGATGTAAGCCAAAGAGATTTTAATATTGAGTCATACGACCTTTTCTTGTCAAAACCCGTGCTTGACGAGGCCGTTACTCGTATTGATAAAAAAATTGATTTAATTCGCGCAAAATCGTCGTTGTCTTTTAAGGATAAATCCTTAATGGATGTTCTGGCAACAGGTAAAAAGTTTTCAGAACAGATTATTTCTCAAGTAGACCAGGCGAAAAAAGTTATGCGGACGCCCGATCTATTCTTTAACTTCGATATTTATCAACAAGCGGATATGGTAATAAAATCCGCTCTAAAATTGATATCGGACGCCTATGCCCCTTCTATACTGAGTTTGTCTACGTTTGAAAGCGGAACTTTGGCGGAAGAATCTTCCAGGAGAGCCCGATTAGCGGCTAAAGACGACGAAACAAATCCATTCATTTGGATTTATGAAAAGTTTTTATTGGGTACTGAACGCTGGGAAGATTACGATGTTGTGGGGATTTCAATTATTGGAATTTCTCAGATAATTCCAGGATTGACTTTAGCTCGAATGTTGAAGCAGAGATATCCACATCTTCACGTTGTATTGGGCGGTCCTATTTTTAGCGTTGCGGGGGGGCAACTAGAAAAACAGCCCGAGTTTTTTGAAGACTTTTGTCATTCTATCGTTACATTTGAGGGCGAAGAACCTCTTCACCAGCTTTTGACCAGATTAAAAAATAAGGAATCTTTAGAAACCTCTCCCAATTTAATTTATTTGGATAATGGGTTAGTTCGGTTTAATAAAGATCGTGTTGAGCTACGCTTTGAAGAATTACCGTCGCCAACGTTTGAAGGGTTGCCCATGGAAAAATATCTTTCTCCATATCCTATTTTGCCTGTGTTGCAAAGTAGGGGATGCTATTGGGGAAAATGTACTTTTTGTACCCATAGTTATGTTTATGGGCATCGTTATGGGAAACAGAAAACGAAACAGATGGTCTCCGAGCTCAAAATGTTATCGGAAAAATATCAAACTAAATATTTCACTTTTTCAGACGAAGCGGTTTCCCCTCATTCTTTGAATGACGTTTCCGAAGAGATTTTGGAACAGGGGTTAGATTTAAAAGCCTTGGCATTGTTAAAATTTGAAAAAGTTATGGATGAAGAGCTATTTCGAAAAATGAAAAAAGCGGGTTTCATCTTTTTAATGTTTGGCATGGAAAGCGCTAACGATAGGATTTTATCCCTTATCGATAAAGGGGCTAATCAAGAAATTGAACGCGACTCGTTGCGAAAAAGCAGCGCCGCCGGTATTTGGAATCATACGTTTTTATTTTTTGGTTTTCCAACTGAAACGCGCGAAGAGGCGATGGATACCATTAATTTTTTAAAGGAAAATATTGATAATATTCATTCCTTTGGGCCGGGAGTTTTTCTTTTAAATCGTGATTCTAGCGTTTTCCAATACCCAGAGAAATATTCCATCACTAAGATCATTAGTGACTTAGATTCTGATTTGGCCATGAATTTAGATTTTGAGATTAATGTTGGGATGTCGCGGCAAGAAGCGATTGAGTTAAATAATCAATGTATAAAAATGGCCGAAGAAACATTTGAAAGTATTAAGCTTTGGGGTGTAATGCCTAGAGAACACTTTCTACTATATCTAGACCGATATGGTAAAGACGAGTTGACGGGTAATAAATCAAGTTTTGGAGAGGACGAAAAAATATTGTGCAAAGCTTAAATTTGTATGTCTTCTTTTTATTAAGGGAACAATTATGAAAGTGACGCTTTTATTTCCGCCAGACTGGTTACCATCGGAACCTTACTTGAGTTTACCGGCTTTGACTTCTGTATTGAGGCCCGCCGGTCACGATGTAACCCAAATGGATATTAATGTCGAAATGTACGACATGATGTTTGGGGAAATGTTTTTACGTCACGTGCAGCAAAGAATCGCTTTTGAGCTTCGACATTTGCAAAAGCTGGAAGAAATGCAAACCCTAGACGAAGAGGAAAGTGAATTAAAAGCCCAACTTTCTATTTGCACGGAAGAGTTTTTTGTAGAATTAATTCAAAAAGCTGAAAAAGCCAAAGCCATTCTAAGAAGTCAAGAGTTTTACGAAATTGAAAAATTAGATTGGGCGAATAACTCTCTTCACGAAATTATGTCCGTGGTATCGCTTGGATATTACCCCGCTCAAATTTGTTTTCCGCCGATTGAAACTGATATCGTTTACAAACCGTTTATGTCTTCAGAAATTATAGAGGCTTTAGACGACGACCAGATTAATGTATATCGAGATGTATACAAATTTTTGATTGAGCCTGAGTTAAAGAAAGATACTCCAAAGGTTGTTGGCATTTCAATTGTTCAACAAAAACAGCTGATTCCAACCTTTACCTTTTGCAAATTAATTAAAGAACAGTTTCCGGATATTCATATTTGCATCGGCGGTAATATTGTCACTCGATTAAGAGACGAACTCGTAAAAAATGAAGAAATATTTAAATTGTACGATTCCGCTATTGTTTATGAAGGAGAGAACGCATTTTTAGAATTGGTAAACTCGATTGAAAAAGGCGAAAAAGATTTATCTCCATTGCCAAATTTAATTTATAGGGATGGCTCGACCATCCAGGCAAATGAAAAAGTATGCGCCGAAGATATGGCAAAACTGCCTCCACCCGATTTTGACGGTTTGCCGCTAGAGAAGTACTTTGTACCAGAATTGATTTTGCCATATTTAGCGACTCGCGGTTGTTATTGGGGAAGGTGTACGTTTTGCGATCACTTCCAAGGGTATGTAGAAGGATTCCGAACCAAACAAGTCGAGATGGCCATTGACGAAATACGGTTTTTAAAAGAAAAGTATGGCAACCGTCATTTTCATTTTACGGATGAATCCTATCCTCCGGCGTTATTCAGAAAACTATCCAAGAGGTTGATAGAAGAAAAGTTAGATATTTCTTGGACCACCCATATGAGGTTTGAAGAATCGCTTTTAGACGACGAAGTTTGGAAAGACGCTGCTGAGTCCGGTTGTAGATATTTACACTTTGGTTACGAGTCTGGAAACGAGCGCGTCCTAAACTTAATGGATAAAGCGACAAATTTAGATGCCATACGAACTAATTTAAGAATGTCCGCTAAATTTGGAATTTGGAATCATTGCATGGGCTTTTTTGGATTTCCCGGCGAAACTTTAGAGGAAGCGGACGAGAGCAAAAAGTTTTTAGAAGAAAACAAAGAAAATATCCATTCGGTCGGGTTTATGACTTTTGTATTGGGTCGGTTCAGTCCGGTGGCCATGGAGCCGGAAAAATATAAAGTAAATTTCTATAAAAAACCAGAGTGGGACCTTGCCTTGGATTACTACTTTACGGCGGAAGGTGGGTTAGGAATTTCCGAAGCTTTGGATGTATTTGAGGAGTTTGAACGCAACCACGACCCCAAGTGGGATCTGAGGACATGTGTCCGAGAGTATATTTTTCTTTATATCGACAAGTTTAAAACCAACAATCTTACCCAACTATATATCAAACCCGACCAACGTCGTGAATCCTACCAAAGCCCTGTTGGAATGGTTTGATTTTAGGCTTTAAACGTCCATTATTCAGGTTTCCTAAGCGTTTAAAACAATTTGCCTCTTTTATGTTTTCTTAAACTTCTAGGCTTTAAACTGTTCGACCAGGTTTTGAAGTTTACCGGCTAATTTTGTAAGATCGGCCGCCGAGGCTTCAGTATCCGTAGCCCCCGCATTGGTGTTTTTTGCGGCCTCGGTGACAGAAGCAATATTTTTTGAAATTTCGACGCTTCCCTGAGAAGCGTTCATTACATTTCGTCTCATTTCAGTGGTTGTTGCAGATTGTTCTTCGACCGCGCTCGCAATAGTGGCTGAAATATCGTTGACCTCGTTGATAACAGTCGTAATGTCTGTTATAGAGTTAACGGCTTCGGAAGTATCTGTTTGAATCGCATCAATCTTTTTGCTGATATCTTCAGTTGCTTTACTGGTTTCTTTAGCTAAATCTTTTACTTCGTTTGCGACCACGGCGAAACCCTTTCCCGCTTCCCCGGCTCTAGCCGCCTCAATAGTGGCGTTAAGGGCCAATAGATTTGTTTGTTCCGCGATAGAATTAATTACTTTAATTACCTGACCAATTTCTTCGCTACTATCGCCAAGTTTGCTGATAATTGTATTTGTTTTTTGTACGGTTTGGACTGCTGACGAGGCGATTTGCGCAGCCTTGGCCGAGTTTTCCGCGATTTCTTTTATACTTGCGGCCATTTCTTCCGTACCCGTAGCGACTGTTTCGATGTTACCGCTAACTTCTTCGGAAGCGCTCGAAACAATCATGGATTGTTTTGCGGTATCTTCGGCGTTGTTATTCATTTGCGAGCTTACTGCGGCCAATTCTTCGGAAGAACTAGCCAATGTTTGAGCGCTTTCAATAATATTTTCTATGAGTACTTCCTTTTCTGATTCCATTTGCCGTAGGTTTTTAACCATGGTCGACATGGAGCCGGTCAAAGTGCCTTTACCTTCCGAATTGAGATTTTTATTATGTAAATCGTTATTGGCAATATATTGCGCTTGTGTCGCAGTATCGTTCATCTTTTCGATCATTTTAGTGAAAGCGTCTCCTAAATCGCCCGAAAATTTTTCTTTTAAAACAGGACTGTCTAAATTATCTTCGGCAATAGCAATGGCCTGAACGGCAAGTTTCCTCATCTTTGTTGTCAGATCGTCAAAGGCTTCCGCAAGAGTTCCCTGAGTGACCTGGTATTTTAATTCAACAAAATTGCTGGCCTCGTCAAATTCTCTTCCCTGTTTTAACGATTCCAACACTTTTTCTGCATTTAGATTGCCTTCTTCTATATCCTTGGCTTGATCAACCAATATGTTCATATTAACGACCATTTTATTACACGCATCGTTCAATGAACCAATTTCATCTGAGGATTTTACGGGCAAAGATTCGACATCAAAGTTCCCGTCTTTTATTTCCCCTAAAACACCAGTAAGTTTTTGAATGGGTTTGATTACAAATGTCGTCAAATAAAAACCTAGTAGTAATAAGATAATTAGCGTTAATAGACTAGAAATTAAAACGATGGAGCGGATATTCTTTTGATTCTCATTGGCTATTTTTGTGAAAACCGAAACGAGTTCGTTGCTTTTAAATCTTAAGTCGTTGGAATTTTTTAATATTTCGCTTTGAGCGATTCTATAATCGAGGGAATTTACTTGGGAATCAAGAAGGCGATCTATTGAGGCTATGAAAACGTTGTAAGAGTATTCAATGTTTTTAATGGAATTTTTGACGCTCTTAAAAATTATGGGTTTCGTTTTTTTGAATTTGGTCAAATTCAGATCGAGTGGGTAAGATCCTCCATTTTTAAAAGCCATTAAAGTTTGGGAAAATATTTTTTTAGCTTTTTCATATTCATCCAACTTTGGCTGAATTTCTTCTCGCCCAATTTCTAGATCAGAAGAAAAAACCATTTCATACTTTCGAATTCCCAATAGGTCGTTTAATTTAAAAGCTTTGCCCATAAGTTGTGTGTGGCAGGAAACACAAGCCTGAGCGGTCGCCCTATCTGCGGTATACATTTGAACATAAAGTTTTCCGCTTCTTTCCACCACTTTCGAAAACATTTTATTTTTAGAGTTTTTTAAGTGTTCATTGGCTTCCCGATCAACATCTGAATTTAAATTTTGGACGGGGTTGACGGGATGCTCGGAAATGATATTGACCGATAGATTACTTCCTTTTCTAAAGTTTTCGTTGACTAAGCGGGCAAATGTAGCGGGAAAAGGAACCGCTGGATGTTCTTCTCCAGAGGGATTAATACTGATACCCAATTCGATTTTTTTGGCGACTTTTATTACGGACTTTGTATATATAGTCCGCATTTGGGTAATATATTTATCGATTTGACCCGTGCTTTGCTCGATACTCTTCAAACGGCTTTTAGCCATGGCATATCCTAAGGCAGATTTTCCCATAGCTTGAGTCAACATACGTTGTCTTCCCATCGCGTTTAAAACGGAGGCGTCTTCTTTGGCTTTATCAAGGCTAGATAAAATTACGAAGCTAGCCGCTATCGTTACTAAGAAGGATACGGCAAGAATCGCGAATAATTTATACTTCAAGTTTAAACGAGCCATTAAACCAATCTCCTAATATTGGAGCTACATTAAAGGGAAAACTTAATTACGTGCATTTATTGTCGAGACTATTCATCTCCATTATTGAGTCCCAAATTCTATGAATTTGTTTTTAACTTAAAAGTTTGTAAAACCAACTTTGGTAGAGCAAATAACTCGATGGTGTTAAAAAAAGATTTCAACCCACCTTCATTTTTTTAAAGAGGTCTTTAGAGTTGGAAAGAAATTATGTAATAAGGTCTTAGTGTTAGCAACCGCTGAAGACCTATAAGAAAATGGGTACAATTTCTATGGGAAAATTCCTATGATGTTGGCTTATTGGTATGGATTTGTCGAATTTTTGTTTTATATGTCAAAAATCTCTTATTTTTATGGCTGGAGTGATTAAATGCTGGAAAAAAATTCAAAATAAAATCGAACTTATTGGTTTTTCTATTAGAGGTTCAGGCTAGTTTAGATCGAAATATTTTATTTCTTGGCAGGAAGGAAAATCTTTGCTCACTTTTTCCATTAACATTTGGTAGGAGATACTTTGCTCCATTTCCATATCGTCTTGGTCGCCGATAACGCATATATAGAGGACTTTGGAATTTAGTTCAGGCAACAAATTACCCATTTGGTTTGCATGACGGCCCATGAAAATCTTTCCATCCCATTCGATAATATAATGAAATCCAATTTCCAGAAGGCCATGATCTAAATGACTTTTTTTGATGCTTTCATAGCTTGTTTCGACATTTCCAGTAAAACAAACCACGATAATATCGGTTGAGGCGCGTTTTATTATTTCAATTTCTTTAGAAAACTTTGATTCGACTTTCATTGGCTATGTGAGGAATTAGAATTTTGCTTTTTAGAAGTAAACTCCGGGCTTATTTTTTCTAATTGATTTTGAAGACTTTCTCCATGTGTTTGGATCCACTGAGAATAACTTTCTGGATAAATGCTAACTATCCAAACATCGGATACTTTAGGCGTTTCTATAGTTTCTATACTTCCGTCTAAAATGGCATGCTTAACCTTTTCATAAACTTCAATTTTTGTCTCCCATTGTTGACCGTCTTCAAAACACTTTAAAATGATTTCTTTGGGTATATGCCCTAGAAACTTTTTATAAACATCAGAAAATAGTTCTACGTTTCCGTAATATTCAAAAACCTCGGCTACGCTTTGCTGTCCTAATAATTTTTCTAATATTTCTCGTAAACAGGTGGTTTTATTTATTTGTCTCTTTTGCTTGGCGATATGATCCCTTCTCAAAATCTCTCGGAAAATTTCAAGTTTTCTTTTTTCTAAAAAAGAATCAAATTCTTTTCGATTAGACAAAATGGGGAGTTGAGTCGATAAGCTCGGTGGTTCGGAAGAAAACGACTTTGATGATATTTTTTGAGAGGTAAGGCTTTGTTTGGGGGTAAAGCTTTTAGCGAAAGATTTATCGCGACGAATAATAAAAACCAAGTAGCAAATTAATAGAGCCATTCCTATTGTTGCAATAGCTATCTTAATTTCCATTAAACTTTAGTCTCGGTTTTTACATTGATAAGTTTCTTCCGAAGTCCAAAGGACTTCAAGGTAAGAGGGAACTTTAGTGAGTTTATCAATGCGAGCCGATTGGATTTGTTCCCACGTTAAATTAACAACGTACCTCAAGATAGCTTTTTGAAGATTTGCCCGTTCTAAGATAGCCCCTTGCAAAAAGGCGGAAGAAAGATAAGCCTCTTCTAAATTTGAATCGTTTAAAAAAGCGCCTCGTAGATCGGCTTTGAAAAAATTAGCTTCTCGGAGGTCGCAATTTCTTAAGTTGGTTTTTCTTAAATCAGTTTCGCTAAAAATGGTTTTTCTTAAATCTTTTCCTGAAAAATCAATTTTTCGTAAATTTGCTCCAGACAGATCGACCTCCCGAAGATCGACACCAGAAAAAATCGCCCCTCTTAGATCGGCATTTTGAAATTTAGCGCCATTTAAAATAGCTTTTGAAAAATCGGCTTGATTTAATTCAGCGCCCGAAAGATTGGCTCCGGTTAAGTCCGCTTCGGTAAAGTCGGCCTTTTTTAACTTCGCTTCCGTTAAATCCGCGTTTTTTAAGTTAGCGCTATGAAGCGTTGCGCTTGTTAAATCCGCTTTTTTTAAATTGGCGGAGCTGAGGTTGGCTGAACTGAGGTCGGACGTCGATAAATTGCGGCCTTTTAAGTAAGCCCCCTTAAAATTGGCGCCTTCCAAGTTTGCATTTTGTAAAATCGTTCTACTCAAATTAGCTCCTAACAGCGCGGCTTGAAATAAATTAATCCCGCTTAAATCTTTGCCCGAAAAATTAGCGCCTGGTAGACTGACTTTTGTTAAGTCTGCTCCTTGCAGATTAGCGGTTGAAATATCTACTTTCAGAAGAATCGCTTGACGTAAATTATAATCTTCTTCTTTTAAGGGGATGCTATACGATTTTGCTTTCTCTCTTAACTCTTTTTCCCAATCTTCCAAAATTTTTTCCTAACCCATCAAAGGAATGTGACTAATCCTCTTTCTGTTTATGTTGTACCTTTTTGCATTCATATTCGGTTTCGGATGTCCAAGAAACGCTTATGTAATCTGGCAACTTTGTAGACTTATCGATGAAAGAGGAGTTTAACTGTTCGCAAGATAAGTTTTGAACTTTTGTTAAATCAGCCTTACGTAAATCTGTTTTCATTAAATCGGCTCGGGTTAAATTTGCGGCCGTCAAGGTTGCATTTTGCAAATCGCTCCAACGCAGGTTAGCTCCTCTTAAGTTAGCTTCCGATAGATCGGCCCCTTTTAAATTAGATCTTTTTAAATAAGCTCCGTAGAGATAAGCCTTTTTAAAGATAGCGTTTTGAAGAGAAGCTCCAACCAACGCGGTTCCCTTAAGGTTGACTCCAGATAAATTTGCCTGGTTTCCTTCGGTTCCATCGGATTGTAGCCAAATCTTATGAGACTCAAGAATGCTCAATAGCTCTTCTTTATCGAGTTCTTTATATTTTGCCGGTTGAGATTTATCAGTTTTTTCTACTCCAGTTTCTGATTCCATTCAAGAGGCCTTAACTATTGTTGTTTTAAAGAAGTTCTAAAAGTTTATCGTGAAGCAAATAAAAATAATTCAATTGACCTGATTTCGAAAATAAAGCCTAGATGAGTTCTATTATAGGGCGCTAAGCAAAAAAATGGATTATAAACTAAAGTTGTTTGAGAATAAGCTGGGAAAGAGTTTAAAACCTGAAGGATAAATTGTTTTGGAGGATAGATTATTTTCTTAGTTTATTAAAATAGTCATAAGATAAGTTTTGGATCATTTTTAGGTCTTTCGATTGAGTGACTATTTGGTCAATACCTTCTCGAACGTGGTCGTAAGCCGTTATAAATTGCCCGAATTCGGTTTTAGCTTCGGCCATGGAATTATTCATTTCGTTTAATCTTCCAATCAAGACGTTAAGCAGGTTTTTGAAAAAACGATTCATCACTGCTGTGGGTAATGCGTTACAGAAAAACTGATCCATTTTTAATACCAGTATTTTGTTTTTTGCCACTGCGTTAGTTAGCCTGGGAGTTCCAGTAATTAAGGGAACCTCGCCAAATAGCGCTCCGGGCTTTAGCGTGTTTAATTCATGGTCGGGGGCTGATCTTTTTGTGATTGCTATTTCACCTTCCAGTAAGACATAAAGTTCTTGGCCAATTTCACCTTCGGCAATAACGCGTTCTCCATTCGTGTAACGGATAATGTTATTTTTAAATTGTCCTAACGTTTTTATTTCGTCTTCTTCAAACTCTTTGAAGAAGTCCAAGTCTTTAATTAGGTTAAAAAATTCATCTTTATCCATTATTTTCGGCCAATTTTTTTTAATTGTTAGTCGATTAGCCCTTATTTTAGCACGAGTAACAGTGGAAATTATTTTTTAAATCAAAAAACGGGCGGGATTGCAGAAATGGATTTCGAATGTACGTCGATCAAATTGAATTTGGCGTCAAAAAGAAAGTTTTGAGTGAGGATATTTTAATTGAGGTAGGTCAGGTCTGGTTCTAGATTGCATTCGGCAACATACGTTCTCCGATTATCATGGCCTTTTACATGATACCAAGGTTTATCTTTTGGCGGTTTAGAACGAGCCATTGATTGATACCATTCTTCGGTTCCTTTAAAACAAGGATCTACCCAAAGGACAATTCCCCGATACTTAAAAAGCTTATGGTGAATAAGCTGTCCAATACAATATTTGGGTTTTGAAGATTCCATCAGATTTTTTAGAGGTGAAAATTTTGACCAATATATATTAAAAAATGATGGAAGTAAATCCGCCTAATTACTTACTATTTAAAGAAATTATAAATTAAAGAGTTTTTAATAATTGACGTTTTAATCGGATTAAAATTGTTTGCCCAAGGGTTTTTAAAATTAAGATTCATTTTTAGAAATCCTTATAAGTCAAAATTTTGTTTGGATTGGATTTCGATCAATCTTTCTTTCATTTTTTGATCTTTTTTTATGGAAGGATTAGAAAAATTTTGACCGGCCATTATAGTTTTCATTCTTTGACGCATTTTAGAGATTTCTGAGTTATCCAAGTCCATAGCTTTATCTTTGTTTGGTTTTACAGTCGGAAGAAGAGGTTCTGAATCTAAATTTTCCAATTCAAATGTTTCTTCGAGTCTTTTTGTTCTGTAAGTCGCTATTAGTTTTGCAATCGCTTGCCGTCTCATTTCCGGAGATACATTAAGTTGATTGTTTTTAATCAATCGTTTTACCGAAGCTTGGGCTCTTTGGTAATCTTCTTCCCATGGAACTGAATTCAATTTGGAATTAGAGTCTGTGAGAGATTGTTTGAGGTTAGATAATTCGGAATCGATTAAATCCATTTTTATTTTTTTGTTAATGCCTGTTTTATTTTTCTGTGATTTAGAGCGTAAATTTTTTAATGCCATTAATCGTTCCTGTCTTTTGTTTCTATACCTATTTATCAACTTTGTAATCGCAAGACGTCTCATTTCCGACGATATTTCAAGCTGGTTATTTTCTATCAATCGATCTACCGCAATTTGAGCTTTTTGAAAATCTTTTTCCCATGGGACGAGTGGCAATTGAGATTCGGGGTCTTCGAGATAATTTTTCATTCGTTCCATTATTAAAGACCATTCTTTTTGTTTGATCTTATTACGGGCTTCTTCTGCGGCGGCTCGTTTTTCAAGTTCTATCATTATTTTTGCTTTTTGGCTTTCAATTCGTTTTCGCTCAATCTCTGCATCAGTAATACGTTTGGTTTTATATCCTTGCATCAGTTTTTTGATTGTCTCTTGACGATTTAGATCGGGTATTTCTAGATTTCGGTAAGAAACCAGGCGAGTTAAGGCTTCTTCCGCTCGTTCTCTTTCGCTATCGCCTTTTTTTATTTCTTCGCGTTCGTCTAAAAATAAGGTCAAAGTCCCATTTTTAGGTTTTTTTCTAGGGAAATTTGCTTTTACCAGATGAAAACCATGAGAAGAGTAATACCCCTCTGTTTCAGCAATTAGAAGTTCGCGCATGAGGCCATTCATTTGAACTCCGTTACCGAGCGCTGATGATTTGGCTAATGAGCGGTCGTCAAGGATCACATTTCCTTCTAGCTTTATTTTTGTCGCCACCATTCTTTGACCTTTATTGACACGTTGAGCGGATGATTCGGTGGCAATAAAAAATGTTAGGCAGGTAGCAAAAAAGAGAGAAAATGTTAGCGAAAAGCGTTTAAAAATCATGGTTTATGATATGGATAATATTTGAATGATAATAATATTCTGTATAATAGGCAGTATCGGAATAATCGAGAAAAATCTTAATATCAACACCTTATGTGTAAACGTTAAGTTATTTAAATTTTAGAATATTTTTTAATTACTATTCAAGGTGATTTGGAATGTTAAATTTCTACACCCGCTAATATTTCCCGCAGTTTATTTTTTAGGAGACAAAATGAGTAAATCCCTTATAACCCCCAACGCGGGAAATAGTATTTTAATTCGTTTGAAATTAGAGGGAAAGATAGGAATTTTAGCGGAAATCACAAAGAAAATTGCGGATCTTAACGGAATTTTGGGAGCTGTAGAAACTTTACGAGCGTTAAAAAATGGAGGTTCTATTCGCGATTTAAATGTTTTTACATCCGGAACCGACCATGCCAATCAAATTTTGGAAGGCGTTAAAGAGATTGCTGGTTCGGAGATTGTTCAGTGTTCGGATCGAACCTTTCGATTGCACGAAGGCGGTAAGATAGAAGTTAATAGTCGAACTCCCATTGAAAACGCAGAAGATTTAGCAATGGCTTATACGCCGGGGGTTGGCAGGGTTTGCATGGCAATTGCAGAAGATCCCGAAGCGGTCAAAAAATATACGATAAAAAATAATATGGTAGCGGTTGTTACCGATGGAACTGCGGTTTTAGGTTTAGGCGATATTGGACCTGAGGCGGCTTTACCTGTGATGGAAGGTAAGGCCATGTTGTTTAAACAGTTTGCTGGATTAGATGCGTTTCCAATTTGTTTAGATGAGCAAGACCCTGACGAAATCGTAAAGATTGTAAAAGCGATTTCTCCAGGATTTGGAGGAATAAACCTGGAAGATATTTCCGCTCCCAGATGTTTTGAAATTGAAGAGAAATTATCCAAGGAATTGACAATCCCCGTTTTTCATGACGATCAACATGGCACCGCCGCAATTCTCACGGCAGCTTTAATCAATGCTCTAAAAATTGTTAACAAAAAACCGAAAAACCTTAAGGTTGTTGTTTTAGGAGCCGGAGCTGCAGGAACGGCATGCTCAAAAATGATCATGAATTTAGGAGTGAAAAATTTAATTGCTTGCGATCGAAAAGGAGCGATTCATAAGGGAAGAGAGGACTTAGGTTCGGCAAAAAGATGGTTTGCTGACAATGCAAATCCAGATAGCGAAACCGGAACGCTTTCCGAAGTTATTTCTGGAGCGGATCTATTTATTGGTTTGTCGGGACCCGGTTTGTTGTCCGTTGAAGATCTAAAAAAAATGAGTAAAGACCCTATTGTTTTTGCGATGGCCAATCCAATCCCGGAAATTATGCCAGAGGTAGCTTCGCCTTATGTGAAAGTAATGGCTACGGGTAGAAGCGATTATCCCAACCAAATAAATAACGTTCTTTGTTTTCCAGGAATATTTAAAGGGGCTTTAGAATGCGGAGCTAATAGAATAACGGAAGAAATGAAACTTGCGGCAGCGCAAGCGATAGCAAACTGTATTAGTGAAGATCTTTTAGGTCCTGAATATATTGTCCCGAGCGTTTTTGAGCCAACCGTTGCGGAGAATGTGTCTCAGGCAGTAAAACAGGCTGCGGTTTCTTCGGGGGCCGTACAAATCCGAGGGAGAACGCCTTTTGTATGATGGACGAAAAATTCTTAAAAACTACATCTAAGCTTTATGAAGGTGAAATCTGGTAACTTTGAATCTGTAAGACCCTTCTTTTATCCAGCTTTTGTTTTTTTTACTTATGGTGTATAATAGACGTATTCTCAAATAGTTAGGACGTTACCTATTATGCGCTTAAAATCCATTTTTTGGGTTATAACGTTTTTTGCTTCATCTTGTCTGGTTGTGGACAAAGGTTTTGCCGCAAATGATCCTCATTCGGCTAAAGCTAATAAGACTCAATTTAATAAAATCTCTCAACAAGATCTTCAGCAAGCGGATGCTTATTTTGGAGTGGGAGTTAAGTATTTAAAAGCTAAACGCTATGAAAAAGCAGTCGAGTCTTTTATATCGGTTATTCAATTGTTGAAAAATAACAAACTTTCTTCTAAAGCTTTCAATAATTTGGGAACGGCCTATTATTATCTTAAAAATAATGAAAAGGCTTTAGAAGCCTATCAAGGAGCTGTCCATCTCGATCCAGAGTGTGCCACAGCCAATTTTAATCTTGGAAGGTTATTTTTTAATTTAAAGAAGTATGAAGAGTCCATTAAAGCTTACAGGCAGTTTTTAAAAGTAAGCCCCGGTCATATAAAAACTGCTGACGCCTATTTAGAAATGGGAAAGACTGCAGATTTGATGGAGGATGGGAGAAACTCCATAATTTTTACTCGCGAGGCAAAACAAATTTTCTTTGAGAGTGGAGATCGGAAAAATATGGCCAAGGCGAAAGACATTCTCTTAGAATTTTATGAGAAGTATGAGTATAAGTCTGAAGATTTTGCATTTTCCCCACAATCTTCGACGGAAAAGATATTTGCTCCCTTTATTTCATTTTTTCAGTTTTTAATGTCCTTTGTCGTTTTTATTTGATTCGCTTCGAGACTTTTAGTTAAGACTTTAATGATAGAATAAATAGATCCCCTTCAATCCAAACGCCTTTATCCTTTCTAATGTTTGCCGTTTCTTGAAACGCAATTGCAAAATTGTTTTCTTGAGCTAATGTTTTAATATAATCTTCAGAATGTCCGTACCTTCCGCTGGGCAATAGAGTGTATTTTTCTTTGTTAGATCGTTCGGTTGAAAAAAGAAAATAAGACCCTGATTTAATACTCTTTTTGATAGATTCAAAAATAGGACCCAAATTTCCCGAATAAACAAAGACGTCCACTGCAGCTATTAAGTCGCATGGTTCCTGAATCTTTTCAAGAGCCGTTATGATATCGCCAGTTAAAAACTGGCTGTAAATATTTTTTTTCTTGGCCAATGCAATCATTTTTGAGGATACGTCAATCCCTGTTATTTCGTCCACGATATCTTTGAACGCTTCTCCGCTCAATCCTGTCCCACAACCTAAGTCGATCATTTTATTAAAATGAGTTGTTTTATCGATTATGTTGTCAAAAGCCTTACGAAGTAAAGTAGGAGTGCGATAATCTAGTTTTTCAATAAGGTGTTTGTCAAAACTTGAAGAGAAACGATCGAAAAGGCTTACTACATATTTTTGAGGAGCGCTGTCTGTTGTTTCTCCTTTTAGCGCTGAAAGCATATGTTGTGCCGAATAATTTTCGGGGTCGAGTTTAACGCAGCTTTCGTACGATCGAATAGCTCCTTCGTGGTCTCCCAAATTATTTAAGGCTATTCCAAGATTATACTGGGCATCGGCGAAGTCTGGGCTTATTTCAAGGGCTTTTTGATAAGTTTCCACTGCAGCTTGTAAGTTATCTTGCGACGCAAAAATATTTCCAAGGTTATTATAAGCCTCAGGATAATTTGAACGAAGCTCAATAGAACGTTTATACGCTTCTATCGCTTCTTCAGAACGGTCAAGGTCTTTGAGAGCGTTGCCCATATTATTGTGGGCTGAGAAAAAAGCCGGGTTAATTTCTAAGGCCTTTTTATAAGATTCAAGAGCTTTGACAGGTAAACCTAAATCGCGTAAAGAATTTCCCAAGTTGTTGTGGGTTTCAGCTTTTGTCGGATTTATATCTAATGCTTTTTTATATATTTCTATAGCTTCCTCAAATTTTCCTAAATTGTTTAGAGAGATTCCTAAGTTGTTTAGGGCATCTAAGTAGTTAGGATCCAATTCTAAAGCTTTTTCATAACAGGATACCGAAGAAGCATGGTCTTTTTTGGTTTGATAGGCGATCCCGAGGTTGTAATGGGCGGCTTTTAAAGAAGGGTTTGTTTCCAAAACGCTCTTGTATTCCTCAATGGCTTCTTCTGGTTTGCCAAAGTCGTTCAAAGCCACGCCTAAGTTAATTCTTGCGTCTAGCAGAGAGGGAGCAATTTGTAACGCTTTTTTATAACTTGAGATTGCTTCTTCAATTTTACCTAATTCTTTCAAAGCGACTCCTAAATTGTTATGGGCGTCCGCATATTCCGGGGATATGCGTAAAGCTTCCTGATAACAAGCGATAGCTTCCTCAAGTTCACCGTTCTTTTTCAGAGTATTTCCAAGGTTATTTCGAGCTTCGGGATAATTTGGATTTATCGCGATGGCTTTTCTAAAACCTTCCTCGGCATTTTTAAGATCTCCTGTTGAACTATAAGCGATTGCTAGATTATTTAAGATTTCGGTATTGTTAGGACTTAAACCCAAAGCTTTTTGATAACTCTTAATCGCATCCTCTGCTTTGTCTAGAAAGCTTAATGCCAGGCCGAGTTGATTAATCGGTCTCGGGTCCTTAGGATTTATGAGCGTTGCTTTTCTAAAATATGACTCGGCTTGCCCCCATTTTTTTTTCAACTTATAAGCGATCCCTAAGTTAATACAAGCTTCGAGGTGATTTGGATGGGCTTTTAGCGCGCTCTCAAAAGCTTTTATCGCCTCTTCCCATGTTCCCATTGCTCCGAGTAAGGAGCCTTTATTGTTAAAAGCGTCTGCGTAATTTTTGTCGGCGGCAATAGCTTTATCGTAACTTACAATAGCTTCTTCAAACCGATTTATACTTCTAAGAGCGTTGGCCATATTATTATGGGCTTCGGCATAAAAAGGATCGATGTCTAAAACTTTTTTATAGCAATCTATTGCTTCGTTTGTTTTTCCATCCTCTTCGAACGCAATACCTAGATTATTATGAGCTGGTATGAATTTAGGATTGGCTTCAATTGCTTGCCGGTAAGAGTCTTGAGCTTTGCTAAACTCGCGAGTGGTTCGGTAGGCGTTACCAAGGTTGTAATATGCTTGAAAAAATTTAGGATATACAGATATTGCTTGTTGAAAAGCGGCGATCGCTTCTATGGTATTTCCTAAAGCGGCTTGGACGGTTCCGTAATTATTATGTGCGTCTGCGAATTGAGGGTTTATTTCTAACGCTTTCTGATAGGACTGAGCCGCTTCTTTTAGTTGGTCTATATCCTTTAAAACAATTCCAAGATTGTTGTGAGCGTCGGCATAGTTAGTTTTTAGTTCTATTGCCTTGCGATATGAAGCAATAGCATTATCAAATTTTCCTTGAGCTCTTAAGGCAATGCCTAGGTTATTGTGCGCTTCCGCAAATTGAGGATTATGAGAAATTGCCTTTCCAATATATTTTTCCGCCGAGTCAAAGTCTCCTTTTTGAAACGATAACACCCCTAAAAGATGGAGGGCGTCCAGGTTGTCTGGCATGGCTTTTAAAACCTGTTTGTAAAGCGTTTCTGCGTCTTTATAATGGCCTGATTGATGAGATTCTACAGCCTTTTTTAAGGCTTGTTCCAAAGTGAGGCGTTCTTTTTTCATTTTGAAATTACCAATAAAGGATTTGGAAAAATAAGTAGAAGTAATACTTAACTTATTTAAAAGAAGAGAATAGAATGATGGAATTAAAAAAAGGAGATTAAGGAGATTATAAAAACTCCTAGTTGCCAAGATCGGTTTGTAAAGTCAAGAGCTGGACGGTAATAAGCCGTTAAAAAAAACAAATTATTAGAGATTTTCTTAAATCTATTTAATAAAAATGAAGCTAACTTTTGATTGAAAAATATGGACTCGGATACTTATGCAGAGTTTTTTGAAAAAAGTCATAACGAATTAGTTTCTCAACCAGATAAGTTAATATTATTTTCGGTGAGTTATTACCGTTTAATAACGTTTTCTGTTGAAAAGCTTTTAGAAATGTCGCAATGCCCAAAAAAATAGGGGAAAAAGAATTTTTGCTAGCGTCGAAACATCGTTAAAATCTAAAATTTTCAGAGAATTTAATTTAACCGTTTTAACTGAATGAAGCGCGATGTTCCATCGATATATGTCACTTTTCCTTTTATTAAGACATTATCGAAAAACTCTCCCTCAAGTTTTCTTCCATCCTTATATATTTTTTTTCCTCTAACCAGTTTATGATTTTCAAACTTACCTTCGAAAATGTCTCCATTCGGAAAAAATACTTTGCCTTCTTTTAGAATGCCATCTACAAATTGGCCTTCCATGTAAGAGGGGCTATTTAAAACCGCTTTTTTCCCAATTCCGTTTACACAGTCGCCTTTTTCGCAAACATATTGTCCTAAAGCGTTTGCAGGAAGCAAAAGAACTGATATAGCTAAAGAAACTATTAAGAAGCGAGAGAATTTAAATAAATAATTTTCAGACGGTTTAAAACGAAAATTCATTTTTCTTCTATTGAGTTAATTTAATTGTCGCTTGCCAAGGTTAAGGTCGTTTGTTATTTTGTGATACACGTTAATCCCTTTTATTCTAATAAAATAGTCTCGATTTGTCTTTCAAAATTAAATATTTTCATTCGACTTTTAAATTTTTTTGAGGTTAGGTTGCTTGCAACTTAGAGAACTTCGATGGTTTTTGGAAATTATTAGGTTATAGATGCTTTTAGTTATTGATGTAGGAAATTCAAATAATGTAATAGGGTTATTTTCGAAAGAAAAATTACTAACTCATTGGCGTATTCGAACGGAATGCAACCGAACAGCCGATGAATATTGGGTTTTGATAAAAGAGTTTATATTATTAAACGAAGTTGCGGCTGAAACTGTCGACGATATTATCGTGGCATGTGTGGTGCCTTCTTTAATTCCAATATTGCGAGAAATGGGGCAAAAGTATTTTTCTTGCGATCCCATGATGGTTGGTCCAGGAATTAAAACAGGGATTTCTATTAGTTATAAAAATCCAACGGAAGTGGGAGCGGATCGAATTGTAAATGCTGTAGCCGCTTTTTCTAAACATAAGAAGTCCTTAATAATTGTAGATTTTGGGACGGCGACAACATTTGACGCAGTTTCTAATAAAGGTGAATATTTAGGCGGGGCCATATTCCCAGGAGTTAATATCTCCATGGAGGCTTTATTTAAAAATACCGCCAAACTTCCGAGAGTGGATTTAGTCACTCCAGAAAGAGTAATAGGCAAATCGACTGTAGAAAGTATCCAATCGGGAGGAGTTCATGGAGTGGCTGGTATGGTAAACCATATTGTCGCTAAAATGAGGGAAGAAATGGGTGAAAAGGCGATGGTGATTGCCACGGGAGGAATATCAAACTCATTTTTAGCGGAATTGGATATTATTGATGAGGTAGACCCATTTTTAACTTTGGATGGTTTGTTGATTTTATATAACCGAAACCGCCCGCAGAGCGATGCAATTTAGAGTTCAGGAGAAAAAGATATGAATAAAGTAACGAAAACAGACGAGGAATGGAAAAAAGTTTTAAACGAAGAACAATTTAAAGTTTGCAGAAAAAAAGGGACCGAGCGAGCCTTTAGCGGTAAGTATTGGAACACAAAAGAGGCTGGAGTTTATAATTGCATTTGTTGTCAAAATCCGCTTTTTGATTCGATAGCAAAATTTGATTCAGGAACCGGTTGGCCTAGTTTTTTTCAGCCTCTGGAGGAGGAGGGAATAGCAGAAGAGGAAGATAGTTCTTTTTTTATGACAAGAACGGAGGTTATGTGTTCAAAATGCGATTCCCATTTAGGTCATGTTTTTGAAGACGGACCGGCGCCTACAGGGAAAAGATATTGTATTAACTCCGCTTCGTTAGATTTTCGAGAGGCATAATAGTTGACTTGTTCAAGTCGCAGTAATGAGTTTTTAAGTAAAAAGCCAAATGATAAAAAATGGGAAACTGAAGGATAGAATAAATAATACGACATTAGCGACCTGAGCAAGAGCTAGATTATCTCCAATAGGTTCGAGCATTTTGTTGACCCCAACGCGACGCACTGCGCTTTCAATATCGCTTGTTGTAGCCTCATTACCAGGTTTTGCCAGTAGATGATCGGAAATTTCGTTTAAAAAAAGAAATCGAAGAACTTTGATTATAAAACCAAAAAATAAAGAGCCCAATATGCCCTGGATCCCTCCCTTCAGCTCTAAATTTTTTAAAAAATTGTCCCCCATTTGACTAAAAATTCGGGCTGCTTCTTCTTTTTGATAGGTTTTGTTTAATGAATTTAATTTAGTCAACACTTCCTTACTGAGTATATCCAAAAGATCTTGTAATCCAGCAGCTACCTCGTGTAATTTTTGGCTGATAGTTTGAATGGTTGCCCCAATAAATCCATGAAAAACTCCAAAGCTGAGATTCCAGATGAGGACTAAACCAAGGTATATCCACACTAGCCAATCGCTAATTTCTAAAGAATTAAGGGATATAGATTTAAATAAAAAAGTCGAAAAGAAACCGGCAATACAACCAAAACCGGAATAAAGCGTCAACCGAACAATGGAGCCGACAAATAAATCTGCAAAAAATTTTTTCCAATAAGCAATAAGAGCCTGTCTATTCATGATGTTTAACAATCTATTAGCGTAATTTTATGAACGCAACCTTTTTAGAGTAACGGGGTTTTAATGAGTTTTATAAAAGAAAGGCCGATTTGAGTTTTGAATTAATTGAAACGATCTAACAATTCATTCTTCCTTAAGGCAAAGTATTAAATCGCCTCTATTTTCGTTCTCTCCCCAATGACCTTTATCTTTAACTCTAAGTTTTTGTCCGGGTTTCATATTTTCGGGAATATTAATTAGCAGGCGTTCTAGCTGGCGATTTGTTTTGTAAGCAATTTCTTTTTTCACGCCACCTTTAATATCTGAAATTGGAATTTTTATATTAAATTCCACGTCTAAGTTATTCGTGGAATTCTTTAGGTTTAAATATCCTTTTATAGAACTCCAAAGCGAGTTTTGCCGGGTTTCTTTAATTTCAGTTTTCTGAAAAAAAAACCTTCCGACAGTAGTTAATATCATCAAAATAGATCCAATTCTTCCAAAAGGACCCGGTAAAAAAGAAAGCAACCGTGGAAGTCCGCTTAAGGCGCCGTTAAATAAAATTTTTGAAAAAAAATCAGGGCCAGAGCGGTATCCCGACTTGTTAAATTCACGATTTAGTTCTTCAAATACTTGCCTGGAAAAAGCTTGTCGGAACATGTTTTCAAATAAATCTTCATGAGAATAATTAAAATCGGATTGATTTCCCTGATTTGATTTAGAAGAAAACCCCGAACGGAACCGATCGTATTGCTCCCTTTTTTTAGGATCAATTAGAACTGCGTAAGCCTCGGTTATTTCCTTAAATTTATTTTCGTAATTTTGATCCCCCGAGTTGTGGTCGGGATGGAACTTTACCGCAAGCTTTCGGTAATTCTTTTTTATTTCTTCAGGGGTTGCGTTTGAAGAAATATCCAAGATTTTATAATAATCCTTTGAGTTTTTGTTCATTTAAGGTTACCCTATAGCAAGTAACTAATAATCCGGTATTAAATTACAGAAACTGTCACATCCCGAGTGATTGGGGGTATTTAACTGCAACTTCATTGGGGCCTTCTAATGTTATTTGGTCTGTGGATGTGGAAATTAAGTAGGTTTTATCGCTATGCAGTCGTTGTTTCATATTTTCGAAATGAACCAAAATTGGAGTTGGTGGAAACTTTTCGCCAGGGATAAAGGAAATAATGAAGTCTTTGGAAGCGAGTACATCCCTATATTTTCTTTTCATATCCATTTGATATGCAATATAGCCTTTTATTGGTTCGGCGCCTTTATAAGGAGTTGCATTATAGACCTTCACAGATTTAGGAATATAGACGTTTGAAAAGTAATCAGGGCCTAATGAGTGATGAACCGTTGTTTTAATGTTTAATATTTGTGTGGATTTTTCAATGGGAGTTAACTTCATTGAAATTAAGTAACTTCTATCATGAAAATTTAGGTTTTCGAGAAAGACGATTCCATATAGAACGCTAAACTTAAACTGTAGAAAAATGCCTAGGCAAACCCATCCAAATATTTTAAAGAATTTTTTCATAACCTGTCTTTTTAATAAGTTAGGAGGTGTTTATTGTTACTTAAAAAATTGTTGAACTCAACAAAAACAAACCGGGAAAAATTGAAACTTTTTTATACTTTGAGATTTTAATAATTTTTGATAGGAATAGACCTATAAATTAATTAAAAATACTTTCGATTTATTGAAAATTATTGTAATATTGCCCTTTCCCAAGTAAGAAAGTAATTGTTATTTTTATTGGTTTGCTGTTTCTAGCGATATATGAAGATAAACTTTATTTGAATCGAATTTTTTCGAAAATACTTTCGATCTAGCGAAAACTGTTGTAATATTACGCTTTCCGATTAAGAAAGTAATTGTTGTTTTTATTTATTGAGTAATATCTATGTGTTCTATCGAATGCTTTTGATAGTAGCTGACTATTTATAGGAGGTAGGGATGCAGAATTGGTCCATTCAACAAAAAGTATATGGCGCTATGGCGTTATTGTTATTGTCTTTAGTGGGTTCAGGTTGGTTAATAACGACGCCTTGCACTCAGCTGCCGACGACACCGTAGTATCTAATGCTCTAGGCAGACAGGGAATGTTGACTCAGGCTATGGTTAAATCCAGCTTAGGTTATGCAATTTCAAAAAGTAGGGTACAAACCATAAAAAATAACATCGCGTCTTTGGACTCATATATTACCAAAATGCGCGGTACGTATACAAAAATGGTGATTGGAGCCGCTAAAAAAGCTGGTATTACCATAAGTATCGATCCAACCAATGAGGATCATCCCGCAGTTCCTTATCCAGCAACTTTGGCTAGAGTCGTTAACCAAAAATTTGGAGAAGGTCGGGATTTTAAAATTGATATTATTGCAGAAGATCCCGTTAACTCTTCCCAAACACTAAAAACTGATTTGGATAAAGAAGCGTTCACCGCTTTAACTAATAATCCTGAGGAGATTTTCTCAAAAGTATTTGAAGAAGATGGAAGGTTATTTATCGGGTTATATACGGCAGATAATGCAACGGTGCCGGTTTGTGCCTCTTGTCATACAAAAATTAAGGGAAAAGCTTTTAAAGTGGGCGATATGCTGGGAATAAGAAGTTATCGTTTGGTTTATTCTCCAGATATTGCGGTTGGTAAATATGAATTAAATGCTACTCTCGATGAATATAATCAAGCCGTTAATCTTTTTAGCGCAACATTATCTACTGCTTCTAAGGGCGGAAAATTATCGTTGGATTTAAAGGGAACAAAAGTTAAAAAGATTAAAGCAATTGGCAATTCTGAGTTTCAAAATAAAGCCTCTGAGGTACAAGGAAAGTTAGGCGAATTCAAGGATATCGTGAAAACGATGCTTGGCTCTGAAGTTGGTTCGGGACCTTATAGAAAAGCCCAGGCGACGATTTCTACAAAAGCCAACGAATTAAGAGGGGTGAGTAGTGATTTGGTGAATATATTTGGAGCCATTGCGGAAAAAAACCAAGCGAAAATTCAAACCGTTACTATTGTTTCAACAGTGATTGGTTTAGTTATTGCGGTGGGTATCATTCTTTTTCTAACTTCTGTGGTTATTAAACCAGTTCAAAGAATTTCTAACGTATTGAGAGAAACTTCTAAGGGAAATTTAAAACAGCAAAAGCTTAATATTACCTCTCATGACGAAATGGGTACGCTGAGTTTAGCCTGTAATGATCTAACCGAAGGGTTAGGGAAGTTTATCGCTCATTCGGAAGACATTCTTGGGGGGAATACCAGCGATCAAAACTTCTCCTTACAAGGCGATTTTAAAACAGCGTTAGATAGAATGCTTGAACAGGCCAAGGTGGCTCATGAATTCTCAGATCGCGAGCGTGAACAAGCCGAAGAGCTGAAATCTAAGGTGGATCAGATTTTAGATTCGGTTACCGCTGCCGCTCAAGGAGATTTAACGAAAGAAGTTACTGTTTCTGGGCAAGATGCCATTGGTCAATTAGGCGAAGGGTTGAACAAATTTTTACAGGATTTAAAAGGTAAATTGAGCGATCTCGGAAGTAATGTTCAAACGTTAGCCTCATCTTCGGAGGAATTAACTTCTGTTGGTCAGCAAATGAGTTCTACGATCCAAGAAACTGCCACTCAAGCTAGTTTAGTGGCAACTGCGACAGACCAAGTTACTAAGAATGTTGAAGCTGTCGCCGCTGGAGCCGAGGAAATGAATGTTAGCATTAAAGAAATTGCGCAAAATTCATCCGAGGCGGCTAGAGTCGCAAGCGAAGCTGTAAAAGTTGCGGAGACTACTAACGACACAGTTAGCAAGTTAGGTCAAAGCAGCGCCGAAATCGGTCAAGTTATTAAGGTTATTAACAGCATTGCGGAACAAACCAATTTGTTGGCCTTAAATGCGACGATTGAAGCGGCTCGGGCCGGAGAAGCTGGTAAGGGGTTTGCCGTGGTAGCAAACGAAGTTAAGGAATTAGCGAAAGAAACTTCTAAAGCGACCGAGGAAATTAGCAATAAAATCCAGGCGATTCAATCCGATACCCAAGGCGCTGTTGAAGCCATTGGAGATATTACAATGGTTATTAATCAGATCAGCGATATTTCAACAACCATTGCCGGAGCCGTTGAAGAACAAACCGCAACGACTTCTGAAATTGGAAGAACTATTGCCGAAGCGGCTCAGGGAACTATCGAAATTTCTCAAAATATTACGGGAGTTTCTCAAGCTGCGCAAAACACAACAGGCGACGCTAACGATACATTAGGCGCTGCCAAGGAAGTAGCTCGTATGGCTTCTGAGCAGAATAGTTTGATTAATTACTTCAAGTTTTGAGATACCTTTGAGGTTTTCTTAAAATCTGGTAAAAAATAAAACCGGGGAGGATTTCCTCCCCGGTTTTTTTTTATAATAAACCATGAGATTTCTTAATTTAAAAATGATAGCTATAAAACCAACCATAGTGAACATACAATCGATTAATAGTTAACAGTTATTAGACATGGCTCTTAAATATGTGTGCATTTATAAAGTGTTTTTCCAATGTTATAATATCCAAGAAAATTAATTGCGTTTTATAATTGTGGATTATTGGATTCGTATTTGGGTTTGAAGTTTAGTCCATAAATCGTGAATAAAATTCGGAAAGATTGAGGGAATATGCTTAAGAACAAATTTACGTCCCACCATAGGTTTTCCGTCGGCAGCGCGGTTTTGATTTGGATGTTTACTTTTGGTTCCGATGTTTGTGGAGCCGCTCTAACCGAAGCTGAAAAAAAAGATATAGGCCGTTCGGTGACTAAATTATTTCGGGCAACACGGGCAGTAGTCTCGCAAAATCAAAAGTTGATCAACGACCCCAAGATTGCGAATAAAGGATTAACGGGAGAGGTGGTCATTAAAAAAGCTTGGGATAATTATAATAAATCCTCTAATAAAGAATCGATAGATGTATCTTTAAACCCACTAAAAGTCGAAATAATAAAATCGTTTGAGCAAGCGACGAGCGAAGTAATGACTAACGCTCAACCGTTAATTAATAAACCCGGGGTAGGGTTTAAGCGATTTTTACCCGCAATATTTGCCCGCCATGTGGCCGATAGCTTTAATCGGATTATGAAAGGGAGGGCGTTTATAAAATTAACCGCGCCAAGAAATTTTATTCGTAATAGAACTAATCGTCCGGACAGCTGGGAAAATAATGTCATTGAAAATGTCTTTAAAAAAGACGGTTATACTAAAGATAAACCTCATACCGAAGAAACTTCACATAAGGGCAAGCCTGGTTTTCGCTTTATTATTCCCGAATATTATTCAGAATCTTGTTTAAAATGCCATGGAGAGCCTAAAGGTTCCACTGACATTGCTGGTGGAAAAAAAGAAGGCGGGAAATTAGGCGAATTAGCTGGGGCAGTTAGCTTTGTTCTATATGAGTACTGAGGACCAGTTCTCGGATAAGCATTTTCGGACGATAAATTAAAAAGGAAATATTTTGTCAGTTGAGCGGGGGTATTTATTTGCCTTTGAAGGAATTGATGGCGCTGGAAAAAGTTCTTGTCTTAAAACATTAGGCGATCGATTAACCTCGCTGAGATATCCTGTAGTTTTATTGAGGGAACCTACCAATGGCATCTATGGGAAAAAAATAAGAGAAATTTTAGTCCAAGGAAGAGAAGGAATATCTCCGGAAGAAGAACTTTCGCTTTTCATTAACGATCGTAAAGAAAATGTCGAACGAAATATTTCTCCTGCCTTAAAAGATAACAAGATCGTGTTGATCGATCGATATTACTATTCGACGGCAGCTTATCAGGGGGCTTTAGGGTTAGATCCTAAAAAGATTTGCTTGGATAATGAAAAGTTTGCTCCTCGCCCAGATAGAGTATTTCTATTTAAAGCGCCAGTAACATTATGTTTAGAGAGAATAGGGAAAAATCGTTCGGAGGGGGCAGACGCATTTGAAAAACAAGATTATCTTTCTAAAGTTCAAAGTGTTTTTGACCAGTTTACGGGCGACCATTTTCGCCGTATTGATAGTTCCCTTCCTTTTGAAGAGGTGATTGCAAAGTTAATAGAAGAATTAAAAGAATTTTTTCCAAATTTAAATGGAAGCTGAAACTCTTCATGAAAAAAATCATTATCGCTATTACTGGGGCGAGCGGAGCTTGTTACGCAAAGAAATTGTTTGATTATTTATTAGGAAAGGCGGAACTCCATGTTTTAATTTCCGAAAGAGGTCAGGAATTACTTCATCTCGAGTTAGGAATAAAAAGAGATTATTTCCAAAAAGAAGGAGCCATTCTTTATAAAAATAGTCAGATGAACGTTTCTGTAGCAAGCGGATCTTTCCCTGGCGTCGCTATGGTTATTGTACCTGCAAGTATGGGGACCGTTGGCCGTGTTGCCGCCGGAATTTCTTCTACTCTTATCGAACGAACGGCAGACGTTTTTTTAAAAGAAAAATCCAAACTCGTGATTGTTCCTAGAGAGACTCCTTTTAGCTCGATTCATTTAAAAAATTTATTGACTCTGGATCAAGCGGGGGCGGTTATTTTGCCAGCTTCTCCTGGGTTTTATCACGAGCCAAAGTCAATAAATGACTTAGTCGATTTTGTAGTAGCTAGAATTTTAAAACATTTAGAAATCGATCAAGAGTTATTGCCCCCTTATTCTCCTCAATAGTTTTTCCTTTGGTTTGAGTGTCATGATTTATTTTGATAATGCGGCTACCACTAGGATTGATCCGCAAGTAGCGTCGGTCATTACCGATTCAATGGTAAAAGATTTTGCAAACTCTGGGACTGTTTATCGACTGGGCCTGGATGTGAAGCGAAAGTTAGAAACGGCCGAAGAAGAAATAGCGCAAATGCTATATCTGCCGGCACATTTCCGGATTATTTTTACGAGTTGCGGTAGCGAGGCTAATAACCTCTTTATAAAAGGATATGGGGGAATAAAAAAGAAAATAGCTTCTTTGGGGTTAGAGCATTCTAGTGTGCTGGAAACAACGAACTTTTTAAGACAGGAGGGAGGAGAGTTTCTAGATCTCTCTGAGTTTAGAATCGGCGGTAGGCTGGATCCTTCTTCCTTAAAAAAAATATTTGACTCGAATGTAAAATTACTTTGTTTATCTCATATAAATAATGAATTAGGTAGCATAAACGATCCTTTGCAAATAGGAAATAAAGCTAAAGTCGAAGCTCCTCGTGTGAAACTTTTTTTTGATGGCGTGCAAGGTCTAGGAAAAATTTCAATTAACCGGGAAATTTGGGATTATGCTTCGGGCTATTCTATATCAGGGCATAAAATTAATGGTCCAAAAGGGGTAGGGGCTTTAATTTACGATTCTAGGTTACCATTGACGCCAATGATTCATGGTGGCAAGCAACAATCGGGTGTTAGATCGGGAACCATTCCCGTTCCATTGATTTTGGGGTTTACGGAAGCTATAAAAATAGCTTTACGCGATTTGGAAGTTAATGAGGCATTGTATAAAAAATTAAGCCAAAAGTTGATAGGCGGATTAAAAGAGTTATCTGATAAAAACCCGGATTTGCAAATCCAATTTAATTCAGAAATTGATGAGGATTGGTGCCCATCAATTGTCAATTTTAGTTTTGTTCCGGTTGAAGGGGAAGTGGTTCTGCATCATTTGGAAGAATCGGATATTTTTGTTGGTCTGGGTAGCGCCTGTTCCGCTCGCTCAAAAGAACCGTCAAAAATATTATTGAATTTAGGGTTGTCGCCAAACGAGGCTCGCTGTAGTCTTCGTATTTCCTTCGGGCCTGGAAATCGGTTGGAGGAAATTGATAGTTTTATTAAAGAATTTGATCGTGTTTATAAAGCTTTATATCCCTTATTCCGCAATAAGAAAGGCCGTTAATGCCTAAGCAAATAACAATAGTACGATACGACGAAATAGGGCTTAAGGGGAAAAATCGTAAGTTTTTTGTAGATGCGCTTTCTAGAAATATCCGTGGCAAGCTACAAGATTTGGAAAATATAAAAGTACTGTCTCCTCACGGAAGAATTTTAATCCAAATGGATTCGGAAGCCGTAGAGCAATGCGACTTACGATTGCGGAATATTCCTGGAATTTCTTCTTTTAGTTTTGGCGTAGAGACTACAAGGGATTTTGACGCTATTGCAAAACTGGGAATTGAATGGATTGAACCTCTGCTTCTGAGGTGCGATAACTTAAAATTTTGCGTTCGCTCTAGACGTTCCGACAAATCTTTTTATAAAACGTCTACAGAATGCGATTTTGAGATTGGATCGCGCATTATGCAAAAATTGAGCGCTAATGGATTGACTGTAGACATAAAAAATGCAGAATATATTTTAGAAATTGAAATTGGTCGCGAGCATGCTTGGGTCTATAGCGGAAAAAAAATAGGTTTACGCGGATTGCCTGTGGGAGTTGCAGGGGAAGCCTTGAGCTTGCTTTCGGGTGGAATTGATAGCCCAGTCGCTTCTCATATGATTATCCGAAGAGGATGCCGAGTTCACTTTATTTTTTTTGAAAATAGAGCTTTTTTGGGTAAGGGCGGTTACGAAAAAGTTCTTCGATTAGCAAAAAGACTGAACGGCGTTCAAGATAAAGGAAAATTATGCGTGGTCCCCTTCGGGGATATTCAGGAGGCGATTAGGGATTGCTGTCGACCTGAAAACCGAGTAGTCCTTTATAGAAGGATGATGTATAGAATTTCGGAAGAAGTAGCCAGACGATTAGGCTATCAAGCTTTGGTGACAGGGGAATCTTTAGGGCAGGTGGCCTCTCAAACTTTAGAAAACTTAGCGGCTGTCTCCGCTGTTGTTAATACAAGCGTTTTTAGACCGCTGATAGGAATGGATAAATTAGATATCATCCGAAAAGCCGAAGAAATAGGAACCTATGAAATTAGTATAGAACCTCATCAAGATTGTTGTTCGATTTTTATGCCTCCCAATCCAGCGACAAAAGCAAAAATTCGGTTATTGGAAGACGACGAGACCAAATTCCCTTTTCAAAATTTAGCTCAAGAAGCTATGGAAAACCTGGAGTGGTTAGAACTTGATAAGTTACAAAACGGGAGTTAATTTTTTAACTATTTGCGCGGGGTCGCACTCCTGCGTAAGTTCTTCCAAGGTTTTTTTTAGGGTAGGATGAAATAGTTTTGGAGCGATTTCTCTAAGAGGCTCTAAGACAAACTTTCTCTTATGTAGTTCGGGATGAGGCACTTTAAGATTAGTTTCTGAAACGACAAAGTCCTCGTAAAAGAGCAAATCTAAGTCGATGATACGAGGTCCCCATTTAATCCTTCTCACTCGGCCCATCCTTCCTTCTATCGCCAATAATTCATTGAGTAAAGCCTGAGGAAGCAAAGATGTTTTTATTTTTACGACTGAATTAATAAACCAATCTTGATTTTCGATTCCTATTGGAGCCGTTTCATATAGAGAAGAACTCGATTCGACACAAACTTCAGCGAGCAAATCGAGCTCTGTAACCGCTTGTTCGCAATTTTCGCGAGCCAGTCCCAGATTTGAACCAATACCGATAAAAGCGGTTTTTCCCATAAAAGGAACCTCTAGAGATTGTAAAATAATAAATATGAAATTATTAAAGCCACTCTTAAAACTCAAAAGTTTGTTTTGATAATCGGTTTTTAATTTCTGCCATGATCCGGTTTTCGTCTTCTTCTCCTTTTGCGGCGAAAGTTGCCGAGAAACGGACAAATCCTCCAACATTGTCCCATGGAACTGTTGAAATGAGGTGTTCCGTAATCATATATTGTGAAAAGTCTTCGGCTGACGAGAATGTTCTGCCTCCTTTTAAACCTTTTGGGGCTTTTGTGTAAAGAAAAAACGTGCCGCCGGGCATGGAGGCTTGAAAGCCTACAGATTGGAGAGTTTCTACAAGCTTTGATAACCTCCGTTTATATTTCTTGGTAATTTCTTGGGTTATTTCTGGATGCCTTAAGCAATATGCGGCAGCTTTTTGAATTGCGGCAAATTGTCCCGAGTCAATGTTGTCTTTTACGTTAGCGAAACCTTTAACAACAAGTTCGTTGCCTGCAATAAAACCAATTCGCCAGCCAGTCATATTATAAGATTTGGACAGCGAATGGAGCTCGGCTCCAACTTCCATTGCGCCAGGAACAGAAAGAAAACTTAAAGGTTGGTTATCGTATACTAGCGCTGCATAAGCGGCGTCTTGAAGAACCACAATTTCATTTTCTTTGGCGAATTCCACAACTTCTTTGAAAAAATCTAGAGTGGCTTTGGCGCCTGTCGGATTATTAGGGTAGTTCAAGCAAAGAAGTTTGGCTCGTTTTTTAATATCGGCATCGATTGATTTAAGATCTGGTAAAAAATTGTTAGCTTCTTCTAGTTTTAAACTTACCGATTCCCCTCCAATATATTCCGTATGAGTACCCATCACTGGATAGCCCGGAGCGGTCATCAATGTGACATCGCCTGGATTTATAAAGATGAGAGGAGTTAAAGCTAAACCTGGTTTTGCTCCTATGGTGTGATTGACGTGTTTTGAAGGATCTAAGCCCTTCACGCCAAAAACGTTTTCCATATACTCAACAGCGGCAATTTTAAACTCTTCAATGCCGTTGTCTGAATATCCTCGGTTTTCTGGTTTTGCGGCTTCTAATTGGAGGGTTTTTACAGCCTCGGGAAAGGCCATTTCATCCGGTTCGCCGACGCCCATATCGAACAATTCTTTACCTGGGTTTGCGTCCAAGGCTGCGCGTTTAGCTCGTTTAATTTTTTCGAATTTATAAATAGTCGTATCTTTACCAAACCGATTGCCTCCAATGCGATCGGCAAATAAAGATTGAATATAACTTTCTTGCTCGGACATAAAATTGATAACTCCAAAAATAAATGGAAAAATTGAATCTAGCCAAAAAATAAACCTCTGTCAACTGCTAATGAAAAATGTTATGGAAAATAATTTTAACTCAATTCTTATAACTATTTAATTTGTTTAAATAGTTCAATGCTAATTGGTTTTGTGGTTCAAGCTCTAAAACTTTTGAAAACATTGTATGAGCGTTTCCGCGTTGATTTAGTTTGAGATAAGTCAACCCTTGAAGAAAAAAAGATTTGGGGTTTTTAGGAGAGATTTTTTGCGCAGTTTCAAATTGAGATAAGGCTTGTTTCATCTCTCCTGTTTCTAGATAGAATGTACCCAATAGAATATAGTATTTTATTGAGTTAGGACTTTTTTGAATTGCCTTCAACCAGCTTTGCTCGGCCAAAGAGTATTTTTTTGCCCAAAAATAAGTTTGCGCCAAATGATTGTGCGCTTCACCAGGGTTAAAATCTTCAAATTGAGCGGCTTTTTCAAAAAAGGATTCCGCTTTGTCAAATTCCTTAAGTTGTAAATAGGCCCTTCCTGCATATAACAACGTTTGAGGTAGAGACAACGGAGGTTTTGGGTATTGGAGAGCTCTTTCAAAATATTCGGCGGCGTTCTTGGGGTTTTTTATTTCAAGATAAAGACTGCCTAGGTAAAAAAGAGCTTCGGAATTATTGGGTTCTTTTTGAATAAATTGTTCTAGAGTTTTAATAGCCTCTTTAAAGCGATTATTATTGGCGTGAACAATCGCTTGCATAAATTTTTGCGAAGGGTTTTTATTTAAAAGATGTTCCAATTTTTCGTTGGCTTGTTTAAGTCGTTGAATAATAACTGGAGAACTGATATCGATATATTTTTCATTTGTGCCTTTTAAATATTTTTTGGAAATTTCATTATAGGTCGCTAATGCGGCAAATAAATTACCTGCTGGAGTCCAATGAGAATCTTTTGGGAAAAACAAGGGTATGTTCTTATTATTTTGGAAGTGAGTCATACTTTCTATTAGAGAAAATTCATCAGGGTTTTTCCCGGCTGAGGAATATTGATGATGGTAATGGACCATTTTATAGGCCTGTTGAAAAGTGGGCAGTTTTAATAATAATATTCGACTTCCAATGTTTAGTATTTGTTTTTTTAGCTCTGCGATTACCAAATCATATTGAAGTTGCATTAGCGAAGGTGGGGCAGGGTTTGAATAGCCTGATTCTTCAATGGACCAAACTATTTTTTTATTGTTTGAAGGATCGATTTTATGCAAAAATTTTTTTAATGGATCGTGCCCAGAAAGTTCTATTTCGCTCAATTTTACATGGATATTCCAAACTCGTTTTCGTATTTTGTTAAATACAAATAAATTTTCTGAAAGTATTCCTAGCTCATAATTATTTAAAAAGTAGTCTAGCAATAATGTTTGTTTAGTAATTTTTTCTTTTTTTATTTTCAATTTTCCTAATTTGACGAGTATTTCTTTATCAGATATCCGAGAATGGTCTAACTTTCCATAGGTAATTCGATTCGTTCTTAATCCGTCGATATCGTCAATGAAATTGGAAGCTAAAACCAGATCAGGCGAGAACTTATAACCCTCTCTTTTTAGGTAGATCAGATATTCGATAGGGCTCCAACCTGGGGCTGCGGCATTAATAACCTCAAATTTTCTAGAGGGAAAATGTTTATTTAAAATGGTTTCGAGCTGGTAAGAAAAGGTTTCTTGATAATCGACACCGGCGCCAAATAAAATCGAATCTCCAAGGCAAAGAATTCGGAATGTGTCGCGTGGTTTTGCATAAGAAATGGAACGAGATTCTCGAAGTCGTTTTTCATTAGTTATTATTTTGAATTTAAAATAACCGCCAAGAGTTGTCTCGGACTTATAACTCGCTTTTAATGCAATTGGAATTCCATAGGCTGGCGTTGTGAAATAGAACTTAGGTTTAATTGAGGAGGTGGGTATAGTTTGGAATAGAATTTCTAAAATTAATAAAGCTAAAAAAGTACTAAGAAAAAAAAAGAATAAGTATTTTTTTAACATGAAAGCATTTGTTAGTTAGGAAGGGTATTTGTTCGAAATTTCTGCCGATTCGAAGGTGGCCATTTCATTATAAATTTTTACGGCGCTTTCTAAAATACTGATTCCTAAGGCAGCCCCGGTACCTTCGCCAAGTCTCATTTGAAAATCAAATAAAGGCGATTGATCGTAAAGACTAAAAAATAAATTGTGACCGGGTTCTAAAGATTTATGCGATGAAAATACGTAATCCGAAACGGTGGGATCTATTTTAAATGCAATTGTCGCCGCCGCTCCAGAAATCAGACCATCGACTATGATGGCTCTTTTTTTTTCGGCAGCTCCTAAAATTAAACCGGCCATTCCTCCTATTTCGAACCCTCCAACTTTTGATAAAACATCCAAAGGATCTTTGGGATTGGGTTTATTAATTTGAATTGATTTACGAATGACTTCGATTTTTCTTTTAAATCCGGCCTCGTCAATTCCAGTCCCACGACCTGTGGTTAGTTCTGCGGAAGCGTCGGCAAAAGTCGCCATGATTGCCGACGCCGATGTGGAATTTCCAATTCCCATTTCGCCTGCGGCAAATAAGTCAGTTCCTTTGGAAACCCATTTGGCGGCTAAATCAAACCCTGTTTGAAGAGATTCAATCGCTTGATTGCGGGACATTGCGGGCATTTCTGCCATGTTATTGGTTCCATAGGCGATTTTTTTGGGAATGATTCCTTCGATATTCCCAAAGTCATAGTCAACGCCCATATCCACAACAATTACATCTGCTTGAACATGTTTAGCGAGAACGTTTATGGCCGCTCCATCCGATAAGAAGTTATGCGCCATTTGTTGAGTTACTTCTTTTGGATAAGCGCTGACGCCTTCTTCTGTGACGCCATGGTCTCCGGCAAAAACGAAAATAGATTTTTTATTTAAAGTGGAATCACCGTTTCGAATAGCTACATATCGCTTTGCTAATTCTTCTAGTTTTCCAAGGCTGCCGGGAGGTTTAGTTAAAATATCCAAGTGCGATTGGGCTTTTTGTAGGTCCGACTCTTGAACAGGTTTGATTTTTGGAAATAGATGGTCGGACATATACCTAGCTTTCAAATAATGAAACGAAGTTTAAGCTTTTTACTATTTTAGCCATGGTTATGTCCCTTAGTCGGTTATTCTTCTTCCTCTTCTTCTGGCTCGGCAGTTAATCCAGCGGCTCTTTGTGAATAGCGAAGGTATTTGATAATTTCATCTATTTGTTTTTTATTAAACTTACTTCCTTGTGAAGGCATTTTATCGGTGCCATTGATTATGGTTTCGCGAATATCATCATCGGAAAAACTTCCTGGAAGATATTCTTCGTCTATTAGTTTAGGAGCCTTATAGCTGCCAGTTGAAAGCGCGTCGGGACCATGGCAATTAGAACATATAGTATGGAAATGAGTTTGCCCCGCTTGGTATTCTGGCGGTACTTGCAGAGTAGGGGGAGGAGCTCCACCGCAACTGGAAAGAAAAAATACAATAATCAATATTAGTGGATAATTTTTAGTTTTCACTCGATTCTCCTCTTATTTTTTCTTGATCTGCGATACCGTCAAAATTTTCGTCAATTAAAGCGCGAATGGCTTCGCCGTTATCATCAAAGTATTCCCACCTGTCGGGAGCGCCGTCGGCATTCGTATCAAAATGAACTTTTTTAAGTTTAGAAAAAGAGTTGAAGAATTGCCATTGATCGGGTTTTTTATTTTTATCTTTATCGAATACGGAAATTTGAAAAACTTGTTCTTCGTTTAATAGATCCCACCTGTCCGCTACGCCGTCAAAGTCAAGGTCGAACGATATTCGGGATTGCTTACCGGAAGAATTAAAATATTGCCAGAGATCCGTTTTCCCGTCAGAATTTAAATCTTTTTCGACTTTTATTAAGTCTTTTCCTTGCCTATAGAATTCTCGATGATCGATTTTCCCGTCAAATTTAGTGTCTGCATCAATTTGACGTAGATTCCTTTGATTGTCGTAATATTGAATATAATCGATAATTCCATCGTTATTTCTATCTCGTTCCATTTTTAAGACGAAGGTTTGGGTGTTATAAACATCCCTTTGATCTATCGCGTTGTTATAATCTGAGTCGTACTCAATTTTTATTAATTTACGATCCTTGGAAAAGGTGCGCCATTGGTCAATTTTACCGTCTGAATTGGTATCTAACTTTTGCACGATAGCCCATGACTCGACAGGCCAGCTGGCAAAAACTCCCAAAACGAATAAAAAGATATTTACGTTAAAGTAAAATTTTTTTAGTTTTAATAAAGTCATTAATTGAATCTAAAAAAAAACATTAAATGAGCCTAAAGGTTTCTATTATACCTATAAATAACGTCAATGCGAGAATAGAAGAAACAAACATTATTTGATGGCATTTAGAAATATCCTTTGGTTGAATCTGATTTTTATCGTCGCCAATATAAGGTTTTTCGACTAATAGACTTCCATAATAATTAGGTCCTCCTAGCTTTAATCCTAAAGCTCCAGCGACAGTGGCTTCTGGGATTCCTGAATTGGGGCTGGAATGATTTTGTCCATCTCTTATTGATATTTTATATGCTTGCCATCCGTTAAGTCCTATTAGAAAACTGGCAATGGATAAAATAAATCTTGATAATCGCGCTGGGATCCAGTTTGCTACGTCGTCTAATTTTGCTGGAAACCAACCAAAGTTAATGTAGCGATCATTTTTGTAGCCAAACATAGAATCAAGCGTGTTGATAGCTTTATAAGTTAAGGCCAGAGGCGCTCCCCCAAGAAAGGCGTAAAATAAAGGCGCAATGATCCCATCAACAATATTTTCTGAAATAGTTTCTACCGTAGCTTTCAAGATGCCGCTTCGATTTAATTTTTCTGTATTTCTACCAACAATCATAGAAAGACTTTTTTTAGCCGATTCCTGATCGTTATTCAACAGATGGCGTAATATAGGAACGCTTTCATCGAAGAGAGCGCGAGTCGCCATACATGTGTATAAAATTAAAATGGAAGCGCAGGTATAAAAAATGGGAGAAATCGTATTAATGAAATTGAGAATTTCATAAGTCGATACGTACACGCCACCTGCGAGTAGTAATGTTGTAACGACTCCCGCTAGGGTTAAGTTGGTTATATAGTTTCGAGTTTGAGTTTCAAGCCAGGTAGCAAAGAACCCGATTAGGCGAACGGGGTGAGGCCATTTTTTTGGATCTCCAATGACTAGATCTAGAAAAAATGCCGCTAAAATTTGCATGGAGAGCCCCATAATTATTGTTCGGGCGAAAAGAAAAGCTCAATAGTCTGGATTAATTTTTTATTTTTTTCTTGGCTTAGGATAGCGCTTCTAAAAAACGAATGATCTAATCCGGGAAAATTCCCGCAGTTTCTAACGATTAAACCTTGAGCAAGGATATGTTTGAAAAAAAGATTGGATATATCGGAATTACCGGTAATGAGTTTGAAAAGAAAAAAGTTGGTTTCGGATGGAAATACTTTAATTGCATCAATTTTGTTTAGCGCAGAAAAAAAACTTTTCTTCGTATTAGATAAGTATTTTTGGGTTCGCTCTAAATATTGTTTGTCTTTTAAAACTTCTGGTCCGATTGTTTGAGCGATAGAATTGACATTCCATGAGGGAATAAAACGGTTTAATCGATCTGCATTTTCAGGGTGAAGTATACAAAAACCTAACCTGGCTCCAGGGATACTAAATAGTTTGGTAAGAGATTGCACGACTATCAGATTTTTAGATCGATGGGCTTCCTGAATGAATGAAACTTTTTTGTCGCAAAAATCTACAAAAGCTTCGTCTATGATCAGAAGGATGTTCTTGCGTTCACAAAACTTTTTGACCGAAAATAAGCTATCCATTTCCCAGATATGTCCCGTTGGACTATTTGGATGCCCTAGAATAATCGAACCTAAATTTTCGATACCTTGTAAATAGAAAAGAAACGCTTCAATATCTTCTTTAAAGTTATTTTCCGGTTTTAATAGATATTGAGTTATTGGGATATTAGCCGATCGAATTGCAGAATCGTATTCGGAAAATGTAGGTTCAACAATGACGCATTTTTTTCCTTGTGGGAGAAGACGCGGTATTGTATGGATTAGCTCGTTGGACCCGTTGCCCACTACAATAGAAGCTTTGGGGATGTTTTTAAATTTTGCAAAACATTCTTTTAATTTTTCTGACGTTGGTTCTGGATAACGCTCTAATCCATTAATGATTTGAGCGATTAATTTGTCGGCTATATCGGGCGGTCCCAATGGGTTTAGACTGACGCTAAAATCGATTAATTCTTTTTCGGGTAATTGGGATAGGGCGAGCGCGGAGCTCCAGTCGCCTCCATGATCTGGAAAAAGGGAGTTGTCTATTTGGCCCGAATTGCGCGTACGGTTTTGGGATAATGACGAGAGTAATCTTGAAGAAGTCATTAAAAATCGCCGGAAGGAAATTCAATGGCTATTCCACCGGGCTCCCCCTCCCATTTATTGTAATACACCAAATTTTCAATGGACAGTCTATCTTCCCAACCCACTGTTTGCAGCATAGGCTTTTTTAGGAAATTATCCGTATATCCGATACAGAGATAAGCTATTGGAACGATGTGGTCGGGAATTTCCAAAACTGTTTTTAACATTTCTTGTGAAAGAATGCTAACCCATCCAACGCCAACTCCTTCCGCTCTTGCCGCCAGCCAAAGATTTTGAACGGCGCATGCGGCGCTCATTAGATCCATTTCAGGGATGGTATCTCGCCCTAAAACGTTTGGGCCTAAACGATCTCTATTGCAGGTAATACAGAGGTTGATTGGAGCCTCCATAATTCCTTCCAATTTAAGAGATTTGTATAGCTTTTCCCGATCTTCCGAAAACTTTTTTGCGGCGGTTTCATTGCATTCTTCAAAAATTTCTTTAACTTTGGCTTTTACTTTAATGTCGTCGATGATCATGAAATTCCAAGGTTGCATGAAACCAACCGACCCTGCATGATGAGCTGCATTCAAGATTTTGCCCAAAACCGATGGAGCCACTGGTTTTGAGTTAAATTGTCGGACGTCTCTCCTTTTGTAAATGGCGTCGTACAAACCTTGTTTTTTCTCGGGCGAAAACTCATGAGACGGTTCGTCGTTTATTTTTTCTTGAAGTTTTTCTTTTTCATTTGGTTTTATAGTTACAGGAATACCAGAAACGCAATGGGCTACTTCGTCAAAATGCGAAGCGATGATTTGATTCGCTTCGCCTATTATATCTCGGTATTCCCTGGCTAATTTGTTGTCTGGAACAATTCCCGCTCCCACTTCGTTGGTTACGATAATGATCGAAGCTGGCGATTGCATAGAAATTTGGGCTAATATTTGAGTTTGTTCTAATATATCTTCGCGTTTTCGATCTGCAAGAAGAAGGTTGGCAATCCAAATGGAAAGGCAATCCAGTAAAATAATAGAATCTTCAGGGGCAACATTTCGAATTACCGACGCTGGATCTTGCGGTTCTTCGATGGTTGTCCAAGAGGGGGCTCTTTCTTTCTTATGAAGAGCAATACGTGTCTTCATTTCCGCGTCGAGAGCTTCTGCAGTGGCAATATAAATTTTTTTGCCCGGAAGACGGTTTCCCAAAGTTAGAGCGTGTTTGGATTTCCCGCTTCGGCAACCTCCTGTGACGAGAAAAGTTCTTTTTGACATTTATTGCCTTTCTAAAGGAAAATCCAATGGTTTAAAACTACCCCTTCAACGATGATAATCGTTTCGATTATTTCAGCGGTTGCGCCTAAAGTATCGCCAGTCATGCCGCCTATTGTACGATTAAAAAACGAAAAAAGTAAAGCTAAGGTAATAAAGAATCCTAATAAGGCAATAAGCCCCGAAGTAACGCCGGTCAAAATAGGAATAGCTAGAGTAAAAGGAGTCAAACTTAAAAGACTATAGCGGTTTTTCTGAAAAAAAACATTTCCAAGCCCCCCTTCATTTCGGGCATAGTTCGTAAAGACAAGACCCATTATTAAGCTGGTTTTTGCAAGCGCTGGGGCCGCTATCAACCATACCCAGCGATTGGTTTCTGTAAGACCCAGTAAAGCGGTAAATTTGATCAAAAGGCAAAAGAAAACCACAAGCGCCCCCATTACGCCAATTCGAGAATCTCGCATTATTTCTAGAGCTTTTTCACGACCTCGATGAGATAAAATACCATCTGCCGAATCGGCTAATCCGTCAAGGTGAATGCCTCCCGAAATTATGGCTAAAAATATTAAATCAATAGCGCAGCGCAACTCTGCATTAAATATCAAACTTGAAATACTATCGACCCCCCATAATCCCAGGCCGATCAAAATTCCCACCAAAGGGAAATAAAGAACTTTTTTACCGTCTTCCCATTCTCCTAATTTTGGGAGGCGTATAATGGTCAAAAAGGCTAAGGCTGAAAAAAAATTTAACATTGAACCATCTCGTAAATTTTTTCCATATTGACATTGTTAGAAAATAAGTCGCATAAACGGTCCATTTGTCGGTCGCGAAATTTTTTATAATCAAAAGAAGCGCAATCTTGAGGCAATTTTCTTTTCTTGCATATATGTTTTAGAAAGGCTTCTCTAATATCGTTGGAATCCAGAAAACCATGGATATAAGCGCCTAAAACTGTGCCATCCGCATTAGAAATTCCAAGTTCTGGGTTGGCATTCCCCTCGGAATTCAAAAATAAAGCAGGGTAGTCTCTCTGAATTTGCGATCGTCCCATATGGATTTCATAGCCTGACGTGTTTATTCCTCTTTTAAATATAGGGCTTTCGCAAGTTATTGGATTGGTTTGTCTGGTAATTTTCTCTTGTTGGATTTCCGTTTTCATTTTTAGCAGTCCTAAGCCATCGAATTTTTTTGCCGAACTTTCGATTCCAAGAGGATCTTCCAACAAATCGCCTAACATTTGAAATCCTGCGCAAATTCCAAGAATCAAAGAGCCTTCTTTATTGCAAGCAAGAATTTTTTTATCTAAACCTTGGTTCTTTAAAAACTCCATGTCTTCCAATACATTTTTACTTCCGGGAACTAGTATCAAGTCCGGGTCCTGGATTTGATCCGGTCGCCAAACGTATCGAAGTAAAATTCCTGGGTTGTGCATTAATGGAGAAACATCTGTGAAGTTAGAAATTCTAGGAAGGCGAATTACGTCAATTTTGAGTTTGTCTTGAATACCGTTAATTTCTGTCGATATGCTTGGCAAGGGAACGCTGTCTTCCTCGTCAACATACAATTCTCTATCAAAAGGAATAACTCCTAGAACGGGTTTGTGAACCAAGTTTTCGAATTGAGTTAACCCTGGTTTTAATAAATCTAAATCTCCACGAAACTTATTGATCAAGAATCCTTTTACAATATTTTGTTCTTCGGAATCTAATAAGTCGTAAGTGCCTTTCATCCAAGCGAAAACGCCGCCTCGATCAATGTCTCCTACTATTAAAACTGGAGCGTTGGCCAATTTTGCCATACGCATATTTACGACATCATGTTGTTTTAGATTGATTTCTGCTGGACTTCCCGCTCCTTCTAGAATTATTAGATCGAACGATTGCCGCAACGATTCAAACGCGGAGACGGCTTCTTTAAAGTAAGTTTCTTTATTTCGGTAATAATTTTTTGCGTCGGAGTTCGCAACAGGTCGACCCATTACGATTACTTGAGATTGATTATCTGAAGAAGGTTTCAATAGGATTGGATTCATGGCGACAGACGGTTTTAAGCCACAGGCTTCGGCCTGGAATACTTGAGCGCGCCCCATTTCTCCGCCATCTTCGGTTACAAATGAATTTAAGGACATGTTCTGGGCTTTGAAGGGAGCAACGCGTAAACCGTTTTTAAAGAAATGTCTGCAAAGGGCGGCGACAAGAACGCTTTTTCCAACGCCAGAACCTGTTCCCTGAATCATAAGTGTTTTAGCGGGCATTTATTAATTCTCTTTTAAAGCTTCTTCCGAAGTAACCATACAAAAAATGGCCCGCCCAGCATGGCGGTAATAATGCCAACTGGAATTTCTGCGGGAGCGATGATCGTTCGAGCAAACGTATCGCAGATTATCAAAAAAGCCGCTCCAAAAAACATTGAGGCGGGTATTAAAATCCGATTATCGGGACCAACTATTAATCGAACGATATGCGGAACAATTAATCCGAGAAAAGTAATAGGACCGCAAACAGAGACGACAGCTCCAGTAATTAGAGAAGCGCAAATAAAGCCGACTCTTTGAACAATAATAACGTCAACTCCTCGGCTTTGAGCCGACTCTATTCCTGAACTCAGTAGGTTTAGATCTCGGCTAAAATAAATTAAGCAGGCGATACCGATGAAAACGAAAGGAGATATGCATAATAACGTTGAATAATCTGTTATGTCTAAACCGCCCATTAACCATCGAACAATCTGAAACGATTGAGAAATGTCCGATAGATAATGAATGAACATGACCAAAGCGGCGAAGAAAAAATTTACAGTTACTCCAGCCAAAATCATTACGGGAGCTGGGAGTTCTCCTCGACGATTGGGAACGATACCAAAAACAAGGGCAATAGCCAGTAAACTTCCAAAAAAAGCGGCAATTGGAACTAGAGAAAATCCTGTAGCCGAAACGCCCAAAAAGCGGATGGCAATTACAGCGCCTAAAGAAGCTCCGCTAGATACTCCTAATGTGAAGGGAGCCGCTAAATCGTTTCGTAATAAGGCTTGAAAGACGGCGCCAGCCACAGCTAAACCCGCTCCTGCAATAGAAGCAAGAAGGATGCGAGGTAATCGAGCCAAGAAAAAAATTTCCGCATCTACGTTTCTTGACGCTAAGTTTTCTCCAAATAAGGCATTAACTAAGTCGATATTGACGGGGCCAATCATAGGGGCCAAAATCAATGTCGTTAAAAAAAACGCAAAAAATAAGCCTAATGAAATAAAAAATTTCTTCCCTGTAGATTCTAGATGCATCAATTATTTTTGGTTCGAGGAAGAACTATTAGGGAACCGTCTTCTTCGTCTGTAAGGGTTTTAATTTGTGTTTCGTAAACCGATTCGATGATCGATTTTTCTAAAATACTATTTGGAGAACCTTCGCGAACGATTTGCCCTTCTTTTAATAAAAGTAATCGCGAACAATATTTTGAAGCTAAGTTTAGATCGTGGAGAGCGATTATTACCGTAACGGAGTGTTTTTGATTTAGAACTCGAAGAATTTCAAGAATTTCAATCTGATATTTTATATCTAGAAATGAAATTGGTTCGTCTAAGATTAAAGTTTCTGGTTTTTGCGCTAACGCGCTTGCAATTAAGATTCTTTGTTTTTCTCCGCCACTAATTTCGGTAAACCTTTTTCCAAAAAGAAATTTCGTTCCGGTCAATTCCATGGCTTCAGAAGCAATTTCTAGATCTTCTGCCGTTTCGAAATTAAACCCCGATTTATAAGGATACCTTCCCATTAAAACCACGTCTTGTGTCTTGAAAGGAAAAACCATACTGGCTTCTTGAGGAATCCATGCCGCTAATTTTGCAAAATCTTTTTTCTTATAATCATTGATGGCTTGTCTCCTGTAATAAAGTTCTCCTTTGGAGGGTTGAAGAATTCCTGCCGCCAACTTTAATAAAGTAGATTTTCCAGAACCGTTTGGGCCTATCGCTCCTATAAAATCTCCTTGTTGGATTTTAAATGAAGCGTCAATTACGGCTTTCTCTTCCTCGTGAATATAATAAAAAGAAACGTTATTAGACTCTAAAATCGAGGATTCTTCTTTTGGAAGATTATTAGTCGCGCTATTCATCATTGCGGATTAGAAGATTTCAAACTGGAAGAGTGAAGCGCTTGATAAAATTTTTCCACGATATTTACCAGGCGCGGTCCAGGAATTAGGATGTAGTCTGCTGAAACTATATGTATGTTCCTATTTTGAACGGCGCGAACCGATCCTAAGACTCTCCATACATTTAAATTTGAAGAAAATTCCTTTTGGGTGATTTCACTATTAGGGCCGGCAATTATGATGGCTTCAGGAGAACGAGAAATAATAAACTCTCTTGATACTTTTGGATATTCTGAAAGAGTTGTATCCAATACGTTTTCTCCGCCCGATAAAGTGAGTAGTTCGTCTAAGAAAGTTTTTTTCCCAACAGCGTATAAATCTCGTAGAGGGTCTTGACTATCTCCTAATATTAGAAGCGTCGACTTGGGTTTTACATTTTTAAGGCGGATCTGGTAGCTTTTTAGTTTAGATTTTATATCGGATATTAATTTTTCAGCTTCTTTTCCTCTTCCTATGGCATGTCCTATATCTTGGATCGATTGGTAAATTGATTTCAAATCTTGGAAAGAAGTTTCTATATATTTAATATTTAATTTTTTTGCAAGCTGTTTAACATTGGATTTTCCAGGTTGAAAAATTATCAGATCGGGTTTTAGAGCGATGATGGCTTCCGCGCTAGAATTCAACATGCCTCCAATTTTTGGTTTCTTTAAAGCTTCGTTAGGGTACGTGCAAAAATCGGTTACCGCCGCTACTTGATCTCCTGCTCCAATCGCAAATAATACTTCTGTTATAGAAGGAGATAGAGAAACGATTCTTTGCGCATCGGTGTTTTGTTTTGCTAATACGATGGTATTCCAATTGAGAAAGAGGAAAAGGAGCGCTAATAAAATTTTTTTGGATTTCATATATCTATATTGATTCCATTAATTGGTAGAAACTAGTTTCCAAAGTACTGATTGATCTCTAATAAATTTTCTTGGGTAATTTCATGCCCTTGGGGCGTTTCCTTAATTTGAGCCCGATGCCCCATTTGGTTAATTTCTTCCAAAGCGTGTTCAGCTAGAAAGGAAGGAACAACCTCGTCGTTTGCTCCAAAAATACCAAGAATGGGGACTGGAGTAGTTGGTTTAGGGGCTTCACTTGGCAATTCAGGTAAAAAACCGCAAACGGATGCGGCTTTATGGATAGAGTGAGAGCCAAATAATGTAGCGACTAAAACAGCTGCCGCTCCTTGAGAAAATCCCCAAGCAAAGGTATCAATCGACGCGTCTTTATATTTTCCCTTAACGTATTTCTTGGCATGGTCAAAAATTGTATTTGTAAACGGTATAAACGATTCGACAGTTTCTTTTTGTTTTGGGCCGTCCTTCCACCAACTCCAAAGTCCATTGTCGACGTCAATAGGAGCTTCTGGAAAAACTAGAATCGAGTTTGGAATGGTCAATTGGTTGCCATGAATCAACATGTTTTCTGGCGTTGATTCGGCTCCATGAAATCCAAGAACAATCCGGATTGGAATATTTGAATCGAGATCTTGTTCTCCTAAAATAACTTTTTTATCGTTCCAAATTTTATTAGAAAAATTTAAAGACATGTTTAATATCCTATTTTTATTAAATTCTTTCTGGAATATTTTGCTACTATTAACTAAAAACTTTCGACCATACTCTTGACCATTTTTTTAGCTTCTTCTTTAGTTTTAATGGTGCCCAAGACGCGTCCTTCTTCAATGTATTCTAAAATGGATTTAAAAATTGGAGAAGGCGGAAGCTTGAATTCATTCTGTAGGTCGTCCCCAGTTAATAAGGATGGTTGTTCTTGAGCGGGGAGATAACGTCGCCGATAAAAATCAATTAAATTATGCGTTGCTCTAACAAAGCCTTCTCCTTCGACATTTTCCAGGTTTAAATGCGATTTAAAAGCTCCTGCCGCCAGATAAAGGCCAGGAATCAATTCAGTTTCCGCTTGTTTGACAAAACTGTAAATTTGAGAAAAGTCTGTGGACCAACCTGCAAAATCTAAATTGGAGGTTAATGCTTCGTCTGCCGTTTGAATTGTTTTTAAAATAAAACGAGAATCAGAATTGCTGAATCTTAAATTTTTCAAAAGCTCTTCGATTTTTTTGGTTTCAATAGAGTCTTCTTTTACTAAATGCCAAATTAAGCATGAAAGTTTTACAAGGGCTAAGGCGTCTTTTTCTAAATAAACTCCGTCTTCTTTGAACCTGTCTGGGTATAATTTTTCTGGACAATTTAAAAAACGCTCGGTCTCCGTATAGACTTTTTGGGCGAATTTTAGAGAAACATTGTTTTTAGCGTTTGGGATAAGAATTTTCAGTATGCCAGACTCCATCATCATAGCGACGGTTTTACTTGAGTTATATGAAGAAAGCGTTGTTCGCAACTCGGGAGCTATTCGTTCTCCCGGAATTTGATTTAAACCCCCATTTTCTGCCTTTAGGCGATTAAGCGTGTTAGGTTCAATTTCAAAGTCTAATTGCGCGGCGAATCTGAATGCGCGTAAAACTCGCAGTGGATCTTCTATCAAAACGTTTCCAGGCAACACCCTTATAGTTTTATTTTTTAGATCTTCTTGACCTTTAAATGGATCAATAGGTGAAAAATCTCCTTTGTTGAAACTTTTTAAAGGAATTGCCATTGCGTTAATGGTCAAATCTCTACGGCCAAGATCTTCTTCAATCGAACCTCCTTGAAGAGAGGTGAAATCAAAGGTGGTTTGGTCGTTTGAAATAATCCTATAGGTTTCTCGTTTCGGAGTGTCGTCGAGCTTAACCAGAGGGAGATTGTTGGTTTTGGAAAGTTGAGTTGCAATTTCAGTTGCATTAGCGCATGCAAAATCGTAATCGGCAAGAGTTCGGTTTAATAGTTTATCTCGAATAGTTCCTCCGACTAAGTAAACGGTATTGTTGTCGGCAAGAGTTATAATTTCTTTTAATAAAGCGGAAGTATCCATTTATTTAACAGTAAACCCAGAAAAAATTATGAGGGAGGATTATCTCAAGAATTGATTTACGAAACCAACTTTAATAATTAAGAGTGCCTCTAATAATTGATATTAATACTGAATGCTATTGCCTAGCCCTTTATTTTAAGGGCAGGGCGATTGGCAATTTTGATTTTTTTGAAATCTCCTTATGTTATTGATTTTTATTAAGAAATAAAAGGGAAGATTATTTATGTTGACGACAAAAGTAAATAGTATTAACATACCAACTAGTTGGTTTTTCTGTGGGGACTATGGATAAAAAAACAAAAATATTAGATTCGGCTCAAATCCTAATGCTGGAGAAGGGTTTTATCGCCTCTACGGTAGACGATATATGCGCTAAAGCGGGAGTTACCAAAGGGAGTTTTTTTTATTATTTCAAGGATAAGGAAGACTTAGGGAAAAGTGTTGCTCTTCATTTTGCTTGCTGCCAGCAAGAAATGATTCAAGAGGGTTGTTGTCCGCAAGACGAGCCAGACCCTTTAAAGCGTATTTATAACCTTTTGGATTTAGTTTATGAATCTTCCAATGATCCAAAAAACAAAGGTTGTTTGATTGGTATATTTTCCCAGGAACTTTCGGAATCTCATCCGAACATTAGGAAAATTTGCGAAAAAATTTTTAACGGATTTATTGCGGAATTAAAAAAAGACTTTACCCAAGCTAAAGAAAAGTATGCGCCAAAAGCTTCTTTTAAGCCGGAAGAGCTTGCGGAGTATTTCTTGGCGACTATTCAAGGGTCGTTGATTTTGATGAGAGCCAAAAAAGATAATAAGGTGATTCAGCGTTCCGTTAAGCAATATAAAGAATATGTGAAAATACTATTTGGAAGGTAGCAAAAAAATTTAAGTAAATAAATACCAACTAGTTGGTATTTATGGCAAAAGCAACGACTTCCTTTTGTCGATTTCGAGATCCAATCAAACGATCTCAAAAAACCTTTTTAAGGAGAGTTCCATTATGTCTAGTTGCGAAACAGTTTCATCCCAAGGTCAATGCGATAGTTCTGAGGAATGTTGTCCCGTGGAAAAATCATTAGAAGAACTGTGTTGCCCTGTAGAGACTTCGGCAAAAATGGGAAACAAGGCTTTTTTCCAAGCGATGCATGAAGTTCAAGTTGAGAGTTTGAAGGAAAAAATTAAGGGGGCTTGGGGCGATAAGATAGATCAAAAGTCCGACGCCATCGTCAAAGCTTTAGGAACCCACTGGCATTCAATGTTAGAGCAGGCAAAAGCGCAAAAAGAGTTGCGCGAAGAAATTCAAAAAATCTACTTTTCTTAGTAATTAAATTGACGTCAACCCGGCGGTCTCAGTTTTGTAGATCGCCGGCTCTCGTAAACTTATTCTAAAAGAATCAGAGGAGAAAATGCTTAGTTAAAACTATTTTCCCCAGCTAGAAGAGAGGCGGACTTGTTTGGAGACGAAGATGGTTCCGTCTTTTTTGATGAGGTGAATATCTGAGTTGGTCAAACCGCCGATTACTTTTTGTAAGTTCTCGGAAGGTTTGCTTTGAGGGTCCTTAATTAAAAATGGGATCATATCGTTAACCGAATCTCTTACCCGTTCGCTTTCAATCACGTAACCCAGATAATCCAAATCCACGTCTAGATATTTTTTCGCCAATTTTTTCAAATTCTGACCCAAAATTAAGTCTTGCTGGCGGCGGACCCGATTCATTACAAGGTTAGGCCGGAAAGAAGCCACAATTTCCTCAAAACGCGGAATCATATAGGGTTCGCGCGCGTCGACACGCTCTTTCAACTTGTCGATCGAATACATTTGATTGGCTTCTTCAGAGTTTTGGACCACATTTACAAGTTCCGAAAAAAATGGATATTCTATAAACTCTTGATCTAATTTTCGAAACAGAGCGGCTTTGATGAAGCTAAATGCGTTTAGTACCGAAGGCATTTCAGGAACGGTTAAAACGACGCCTTGCGTTCCAATATTATAATAATCGAGAACGTTAAAGTTTGTGCCGGGACCCAAATCAATAAACACCGTATCGGCATTTAGTTTACTGATGAACGATTGGATTTTTTCTTTATGGTTTGCGTCTAAATTTGCGCTTCCAGGGTTATCTCCCGCTCCACTTACAAACTTGAGATTTTCAATGCCGGTGTCTAATAGAATGGAGTTGACGTCGTCAGAATCGTGATTAAAAAAGTCCACGAAACCGCGCTTAGGATTACCAATTCCTAGAAGAGCATGGAGGTTGGATGCGCCATAGTCGGTGTCCATCAAAACGACTTTATGGCCGCTCAGCGCCATGCCCACCGCTAGGTTGGTGCACATTACGCTTTTGCCTATTCCTCCTTTGCCGCCTCCTATCGTAATTATATTGCTTGGCGCGGTCATTGGGTTAACTCTTGAGTTTTGGTTTTTAAAGGTTGGTTCAACATCGATCCTTGTTTATTTTTGATGATCTAAAAGAATGAACGACTCCATTAATTCTAGAGAGTATTTTTTTTCGGCGCTTTCGCCAATATGTTCAAAGTCGATATCTGGTTCAATTGTTACAGGTTCCTCAACTTCAAACTCTTGAACCTGTGGTGTTGGTTGTTGTATCTCTTCAGACGGCGGAAAATATCTAAGAGTATTTAAACGTTTTTCCAAGTTTCTTTGGAAAGCTCCCAAACTCTTAATATAATTGTTTGCTTTAACGGGATCAATGGACTGCTGTTCATCTTTTGCTTCTGGCGCTTCCATATGAGTAGCGGCGTCTAGAGCGGGTAATAGTGGGTCAAATGCGTCTGGAGATTCTAAGGTTAAGTCTGGAAATTCAGTCAACTTTTCTTCCGCTAGGATAGAATGCGGCAATTCCGTTTCTTGAGAATCCTCTTCGTCTTCGACCATGCTGATGATTTCGTCCACATTTTCCGCTTCGGTAGTTAACTCGGCGGCAGCAAAATCGGGATCATTAGATTTTTCTTCCGACTCGATATCTTGAAAGGTATCGTTTTCTATCGCTTCTGCAAAAATATCTTTAAAAGTTTCTTCGACTGTGTCGGGGATTGTTTGGGTTTCGGGAATTTCTTCCTCAAGGTTTGGCGGTTCCTCAATACTCTCTTTTTCTGAAATAGATTCTTCTTCAAGAAAAACGCTATTTTCAGGGAGTAAATCTTTTAATTCTTTTTCCGCTTCCTCTTCAGCTTCTTTAAGGATTGTTTCTAATGTCGACTCGCTATCTACTTCATCTTCTAAAATTGAAGCGGTTTCAACAGGATTTTCTTCTTCGATAGAGGGAGTATCAAAAGTTGTAAGTTCTTCAGATGCCACTTCGCTTTGGAATTCAGATTCCGAATCGATTTGAGCCGAAATTTCTTGGATTGTTTGTTCCATTTCAGCTTGAAGATCTTTTAAAGTTTGGTCCATTTCTTCTTCGTCTTCAAGGCTGTCAATTTCTATTCCTTTAGTTCCTTTTTCTTGAGACGAAGGGGGCGCTGGATTTGCGCTAGCGGGTTCGGGATTGGACATCACCGCTTCTTTATTAATTAAATCCATAACGCTTGGCGGAAGACTGCTATTTTCATATGGATCGGAATCGAGATCTTTATTGGGCGAAGGGGTGTCTATATTAGATAGAGCTTCGGACGCGCTTAATAATTGATCGACTTCAGATGAGCTTTCCTCTTCGGAAATAACTTTTTCGGAGCCTGAATCTATTTCTTTATTTAGGTCAAGGGAATCATTTTTTTGATTTTCATGTTCAATGAAATCGTCGACTTCGTTAAATTCGCTTTCTAAAGCGGCGAATTCGTCTTCCAATTTTTTAAGAACGTCGTCGGAATCGTCTGAACCGGCAGAAAAGTCTTTTGTCGCTACAGGGGCTGTGTCTTCGCTATCGGAAGGAGACTCGGAAAAAATGTCGGAAAGTTCTGAATCTTCATCTGACTCCTCTTCGTCCCTAAGGGCCGCAAATTCATCTTCCTCTTCGTCTTCCTCTCCGAAGATTGAATCCTCGTCTTCCTCTTCAAGGAATCCAAAGTCGTCTTCTGTATCCCCAAAAGATTCAGATTCGAAGTCTTCAAAAACGTCTTCTTCCGTTTCGTCGTCTTCAAGAAGCGCGGTTTCGTATTCTTCCTCGGCTTTTTCTAGTTCATTTTCTTCAGTAGTTTCGGCGGTTACTTCGACTTCTTCTTCGGCGGTTTCATCTTCGATTAACTCGGCTTCTTCAGATTCTTCGTCGTTTTCTTCCTCAAACTCGCGTAGATTTTTTTGATACTCCTCGTCGTCGTCTTCTTCCTCTTCGTCGTCGTCCTCTTCTTCAAATTCACTATTCATGAATTCGTCATAATCTGGATTATCTTCTTCCTTTTTAGAGCGGAAAGCTCGAAATAAGCCAAAGGGAATCCAAATAACTCCAGCTCCAACTCCTGCGGCGACTAAAGGTTTTTCTTTTGCGTATTGAATAAGATTTTGAGTAATTTGGTTCCAATCTTTAGGTTGATCGGCAAAAACTTTAATTTTTCCCCAAAGAGGTTGGACAAACTCAAGGGTTTTTTCGTAAGCTGAGTTAAAATAATCTCCAGTAGAAGCCTGGATAGTTGCTGGCTTTGGAGAAATGGCGTCGGCGGGGAAGCGCATTGCAGAGCCAAATATAAAGATGGCCGCTAAGGCTAAGCAGGGTAAAAGTTTTTTACACGCTTTGAGATTTTTCAGCATAAAAACGGCCGTATTTAATAGAAAAATTTGCCCTAAATTAACGTTGGAATTTTACTTTATTGAGAATACTTATTAATGGTCCAACTGTTAAAATTTTCGGCGCTCAATTTTGACGTTACATATTGAAATTGCGGTATTTATCTTTCACTAGATAAACGATTAGATTATATTACCACAGTAATTCAAATTTCAAGGCAATAAATTTAGGTATCCTTAAATAATTCAAAAAGTTGCAGGTTTTTTTTGATGCCGGAGGCAAATTTAATGAAATCAATGGGGAGGACATCGTGACGGAAAAAATTTCCGTTATTATAATTACATATAACGAGGAAAAAAATATTCAAAGATGTCTCGAAAGCGTTAAATGGGCCGATGAAATTGTTGTTGTCGATGGATTTAGCGACGATCGTACCGAAGAGATTTGTCGGAGATACACGGACCGCGTTTACCAGGTTGAATGGAATGGTTTCGGCAAACAAAAGAATATCTGCGCTGAAAAATCAAGTCATAAATGGATTTTAAATATTGATTCAGACGAAGCGGTCAGTCCCGAATTGGCAAAAGAAATTCAAAATCTTCTTAACAACGAGCCAGAGTTTCCGTTGTATAAAATTCCTCGAAAAAATTACTTTGGATCTCGATGGGTGCGATATGGAGGTTGGTATCCAGATTTAATAGCGCGATTATACGATAAGACTCAGATAGCGTTTTCCGAAAACTTAGTGCATGAGAGCCTTATTCCTGATAACAGGTACGGACTTTTAAAGTCGCCATTTGATCATTATTCTTATCGAGACATGACCGATTATGTAACAAGGCAAAATCGATATTCTACTTTATCGGCAGAACAAAACAGTAATATAGGCAAGGAGGCCACGTGGATAGATATAGTATTGAAACCCCCTCTAGCTTTTTTTAAAACGTATATTATTAAACAAGGATTTCGCGAAGGCTTCCTTGGTTTTTTTCTTGCTATTTCGGCAAGCTACTATACCTTCCTAAAATATGCCAAAACCCGAAAGATTTAATGACGATTCGGAAACCTCGGACGTGCCCATTACCAACTCTTTAAAACAAAAAGAAAGCCTTGGAGTTGGGGAAGGATCTTCATTTTTTAAAAAATTACCCAAATCCTCTTTGCCGTATTTATGGGTTCTCGTTTGTTTTTGTTTTTTTTCCTATAAAGGTTCCCTGTTAAACGAATTTTCCTACGATGATTTACCCGTTGTTGCCGAAAATTATTATATTAAAAATCTAACTTACTTTTCTTCGATATTCGATAACGGCTATTTTTCCAGGTTTGGCGAAGAAAGTTATAGACCAGTTGTTACCGTAACTTATTTTGCGGATTTTTTTCTTTGGGGGTTTTCGGCCGAGGGATTTCACCGTACAAATTTGGTTTTGCATTTAAGTAACCTTGTATTGTTATTCGTATTATTTAGAAGAGTTTTTAACGAGACTCTCGGTGTTTTTTTTGCCGCAGCCCTATTTGCTGTTCATCCCATAACAACCGAATCGGTTAACGCGGTTGGCTTTCGGGAAGAGCTTTTAACGACGTTTTTTGGTTTAGGGTCGTTACTTTGTTTTTGGAATTCTTTGAAAGTCCCTTCGGAGTCTTTTCTAAAAATATGGTTACACCAATGGTTTTCAGTTTTATTTTTTGCCCTAGCCATGCTTTCCAAAGAAAATGGCATGATATTGTTCGCCCTTTTCCCAGCTCTTTTTCTGTTATCAAGCGATCTAAAAAAAATCAAACCCAGGAATAACGAAATTCAATTTGGTTTGTTTTTAACCGTGGCTTTTTTAGCTTATGTTTATCTACGGTTTGTTTGGTTCAATAATCCCAATCCAAGTTCTTTTGAACCTGACCATCTTTGGACGCGCGCTTTAACGGGAATTTCTATTTCGGGGTATTACTTTAAATCATTGTTCTTCCCATTTCCATTGACGGTCGCTTATGTGTTTCCCAAAGCGATTGGATGGGAGATGGTTCGAAGTTTTATCTCTCTAGGATTATTCGTCGGAATCTCCTTTTGGATTTGGCGTGGCGGTAATCGAAAACTTTTATTCGGTTGGTTTTGGTTTTTGATAGCCTTGGCTCCTACGATGAATATTTATCCTATCTCCAATCCCATCGCGGAACGTTATCTGTATTTTCCGCTGATCGGCGGCGTTTTGGTAATATCTGAGTGTTTTCGATTAGCTTTAGAGAAGTGGGATATTGAGTTTCCAAAATTAACTTTTTTAATGGGAATTTTTATTTTATGCGCATTTTCTTCGATGGTTGCTCGCCGAAATACGGATTGGCAAACTTCCGATACGTTGTGGCTTAAAGCCACTAAAGTTTCTCCAAAGAGTTCTCGAGCTTTAAATGGCCTGGGAATTTCCTACATGAGTAAAAAGGAACCCAATCGGGCTATTTTGACGTTTAAAAAAGCTTTGATGGTCAATCCTAAAAATGTTCGCGCATACTCAAATTTGGGCTTGGTATACCATGGACAAAAACAATTTAAACAGGCCGAAAAGGTATTGACCAAAGCTTTGGAGTTAAACTCGAAGAACCATGACACCCTGACCAATCTTGCCAGCGCAAAAATCGAATTGAAAAAGTACCAAGAAGCTTCGAAATTATTGGCTCGTTCCATTGAGGCCGAACCATTTGCCGTAGAAGCTCATATTACCAGCGGTTTGTTAAATATTCGGCTTGGCAAGCGTCAATCTGCGTTAGCGTTTTTTTTGAGAGCGGCGGAAATTCGCCCCGATTATAGCGAACCTTGGAATAATATAGGGGCTTTATATGGAGAACTGGGGCGTTATGACAAATCGGTAGAAGCTTTAAAAAAGGCGGTCGAAGTAGCCCCAACTGATTGGAATTCCAATCTAAATTTGGCGGTGGCTTTCTACTTATTAAAAGATTATGAAAACGCCGAAAAATACGCTAAAATTTCTAGTAGTTTGGGTATGACCTTGCCGGATTTTTTATCCGCTTTATTGAATTGATAAGCCGGTAGCTAAGTCGAATTGTGCCACGCAACTCGCCTTCCCCAAAAGCAATCCCCTTTATTAAAATCAATTAGAGGACCTCTAAATTCAGATTTGCCAAGAACCTTGGTTTTAAGAAAAGCTAGGGGATAGCAAACCAGTAAATACGAATTATTAGAGGCTCTTTAAAACGTTTCTTGAGTTGAGGTTTCGTTGACTAAGTCCCAGCTACTGGTAATGATGACGCCGATCATTTTGTTTTCTCTCACGGTCCATGAGTACTCGCATGGTCGAGTGGCTTTTATGCTGGGAGATCCAACGGCCAAATTATTGGGGAGATTGAGTTTTAATCCATTAAAACATTTAGATCCCATAGGTGTTTTATTTTTTTATTTTATGGGATTTGGTTGGGCTAAACCCGTTCCGGTAGACGCTCGTAATTTCATGAATCCCAGAAAAGATTTGATGTATGTTTCCATTGCGGGACCCTTTGCAAATATTGTATTGGCTCTCATTTGTGGATTCTTTATTAGGCTGATTTCACCGGTCGATCAAGCCATATTGTTTTATTTGCTAACATTTGGAGTTTATATTAATGTTGCCTTGGCTGTTTTCAATATGTTGCCCGTTTTCCCTTTAGATGGAGCTGGCGTTTTAAAAGGATTGGTTTCGCCAGCGATGGCTCTGCGCCTACACTCCATAGACAAAATAGGCGGTTTCATATTATTAGGAGTTTTTTTGGCGGATCATTTTCTGCATACAGGTATCCTTTGGTATGCAATTGGATATCCAGTTATGGTGATTGTGCAATTATTGACGCAAGAGGCCTTCCCATTGATCCAACAAGTGTTGATGATGAGTTTTAGTTAAACAATAAGAATTAATTTAACGGAATTAGAACGAGTTTATGGAATATAAAGATACCCTGAATTTGCCCCAAACAGATTTCCCCATGAAAGCGAATTTGAAAGAGCGCGAGCCTGAACAGCTTCGTATCTGGGAAGAATCTGACCTATATGGAAAGATACGCAACCAATTCTCTGGAAAACCGAAGTTTGTTTTTCACGACGGTCCCCCTTACGCCAATGGGCATATTCATATGGGGCATGCCTTGAATAAAATTCTTAAGGATTTCATTGTGCGAATTATGACAATGAAGGGATACGACTCCAGCTTTATTCCAGGCTGGGATTGTCATGGATTGCCTATTGAACACCAAGTGGGTAAAGAGCTTGGCAAAAAGAAAAAGGATTACGATAAAAACGGTATCCGCAAGTTATGCAGAGAATACGCCGCTAAATTTATTGATATTCAAAGAGAAGAATTTAAACGCCTTGGAATTTCCGCTCGCTGGGACAAACCTTATTTGACTATGGATTATGGCTACGAAGCGGCCATCGTCAAAGAGTTTGGGAAATTTGTCGAATCGGGTCAAGTTTATAAAGGTTTGAAGCCGGTTCATTGGTGTGTCAATTGCCGTACGGCATTGGCCGAAGCGGAAGTGGAATACGCAGATCATAAGTCCCCGTCTATTTATGTTAAGTTTCCATTGACCTCGGATACTTCCAGTTTATTCCCCGATATTAAAGGCGAACCGATTTCTATCGTTATTTGGACAACCACCCCCTGGACACTTCCCGCTAATTTAGCCGTTTGCGTTCACCCAGAGTTTGAATACGTAGCCGCTAAAATGAATGGCGAAAACATAATTGTCGCAAAAGATTTGTTGACCGCTCTTTCTGCCGATTGGGAAACCGAACTCAAAATTGTGGGAGAATGTTATGGCAAAGATTTGGAACATTTAGCGTCGAAACATCCTTTTATCAATAGAGAATCTAAGGTTATTCTAGGAGAACATGTGACGTTGGAGCAGGGAACAGGTTGCGTTCACACCGCTCCAGGTCATGGCCAAGACGATTATATTGTCGGCCAGAAATATGGATTGGACGTTTACAACCCCGTTGACGATGGAGGCGTATTTAAAGAAAACGTCGAATTCTTTTCGGGTCAATTTGTCACTAAAGCCAATCCAGAAATTGTAAAGAAATTAGAAGACGATGGTTTTTTGATCAAGCATCAAGATATTAAGCATTCTTACCCGCATTGTTGGCGGTGTCATCAGCCCATTATCTTTAGGGCGACCGCTCAGTGGTTTATCCCAATGGACTCCACAGGACTTCGAAAAAAATCGTTAGAAGCGATTCGCCAGACCAAGTGGATACCTCCATGGGGAGAAGAACGAATTTATAAGATGATCGAAAACCGACCCGATTGGTGCGTTTCGCGTCAACGCGCTTGGGGGACTCCTATAACTATCATCAGTTGCGATTCTTGTGGAACCTTTTTAGATTCTAAAGAAATAATGGATCGAATAGTTGGGTTGATCGAGGAGCATGGAGCCGATTACTGGTTTGAAGCGGAAACGGAGGCGTTATTACCAGAAGGCACGGTTTGCCCAGAATGTAAGGGCTCTCAGTTTAAAAAAGAAAATGATATTTTAGACGTTTGGTTTGATTCTGGCGTTAGTCATGCCGCTGTATTAGAGAGAGACGAAGAAGGAGAATGGCCTGCAGATCTCTATTTAGAAGGTAGCGACCAACATCGCGGATGGTTCCACAGTTCCCTATTAGAAGCTATTGGCACCCGAGAAAAAGCTCCTTATAAAAGCGTACTCACTCATGGTTATGTTGTCGACGGCAAAGGGAAAAAGATGTCTAAATCTGCAGGGAACGTGATCGCGCCTCAAAAAATCATCGATCAATACGGCGCGGAGATATTAAGACTATGGGTAGCGTCTGAAAACTATCGCGACGACATTAGAATTTCAAATGAAATTCTAAAGAGATTGTCCGAAGCCTATCGGAAAATCCGCAACACCTTTCGTTATTTGTTAGGGAATTTGAGCGACTTCGATCCTTTGGCCGATACAGTTCCTTTTGGACAAATGTTGGAAATCGATCGGTTTATTCTGGACCGATTCCAAAAGTTATCGAATAAGATTATGAAAGCGTATGAGGATTACGAGTTTCACGTTTTTTATCATGCGTTTTATAATTTTTGTATCGTTGATTTGAGTTCATTCTATTTAGATATTTTAAAAGATCGCTTGTATACCTATCCAAAAACCTCGGCGGAAAGACGATCTGGGCAAACTGCGATGCATCAACTCTTAACGGGTATGACGCGTTTGATGGCGCCGGTGTTGAGTTTTACGGCGGACGAGATTTGGAAGTATCATCCTAAAGGCAGCGGAGAAGAAGAAAGCGTTCATCTGAGTTCTTTTTCAAAAATGGAAGACGTCGAATTTCCTGAATCTCTAGCGGAAAAATGGGACCGTATTGTTTCGCTCAAAGGAGAGGTGAGTAAAGCCCTTGAGTTGAGTCGACGAGCTAAAACGATTGGCCATGCTTTAGACGCTTCGGTTCAATTGGTATTGCCCAAAGATTTGAAAGAAATTCTAAAAGACGATATCGGAGAGCTAAAATTTATTTTTATTGTTTCTAACGTGGATATTGTGGACAATTTAGATGATGAATCTGTTTATTCCAGCGAAAATATTCCGGATTTAAAAGTTTCTGTTGCCGCCGCTCCTGGCGAAAAATGCGAACGCTGTTGGAATTATTTTGAAATTTACGACAATCGCCCCGAACATCCAAATATTTGCTCAAGATGTTCAGATAACCTTGTCGCCGTTTAGGTTTACGTCCTTTGAGAAATAAGTATTTTAGCCTACTGATTTATTCCAATCTCTTAATTTTTTTGGATCAAGCCACAAAGTATATGGTGGCTTCCCATATCCCTTTGCATTATTCGATGCGAATTGTAGAGGGCTTTTTTAGCTTAACGCATATTAGAAACTCTGGAGTCGCTTTTGGTTTATTTGCGCGAAGCGAAGTGGAATATAAGGCTTATTTTTTTGTCGCAATTTCTTTGATCGCGATTGGAGCCATCTTGGTTTTTTTTCATCAGACCCCCAGCTCAAAAAAACCGGTCCTTTGCGGCTTAATCCTAATTTTTAGCGGCGCTATAGGTAATTTGATCGATCGTGTGGTTTATAAAGAAGTGATCGATTTTCTAGACTTTTTTTACCAAAACCATCATTGGCCAGCCTTTAATATCGCCGATTCATGCATCACTATTGGCGTAGGTTTTATGATTTACGACCTTTTTCATCAGGAAAAACCGCAGGATTCAATCAGTCCTTCCGAAAATTAAAAGCCGAAGAAAACCGGCGTTTGGTATTTAAGCTATGTATCCCATTTTATTAGAGCTCGGTCCCATCACAATATTCACTTATGGATTATTGGTCGCCACTGGTTTTTTCACCGCAATTGTCCTGGCTGCAAAGCAAGGAGAAAAGGAGGGGATGGACCCGCAAGTTATCATGGACTTGTGTTTTTATATTTTGCTATCTGCAATTATTGGAGCCCGTGTTTTATACGTAATTGTGGAATATAAGTACTTCGTCGAAAGTCCGTTAGATATTTTCAAAGTGTGGAAAGGCGGTCTGGTTTTTTATGGAGGGCTGGTTTTGGCGATCGCGGTGGCCATGTGGATGGCCAAAAAAAAGAGCCTGCCGATTTGGAAAACTGCCGACATTATAGCGCCGTCGATAGCGATAGGGCAGGCGATAGGACGTTGGGGGTGCTTGTTTGCGGGATGCTGTTACGGAGCCCAAACCGATTTGCCTTGGGGAATAACTTTTTCCGATCCTAAATCGTTAGCCCCCTTGAACGTTGCTTTACATCCTACCCAAATTTATCTTTCTTTGAACGCTATTTTGATATTTGGGACTTTGGTCTGGATGCGAAAAAGAAAAGCGTTTGACGGTCAAATATTCTGTATGTACGGTATTTTATATTCAATTGGTAGGTTCATAATTGAATATTTCCGTAACGACGACCGAGGTTATGCTGTGGAAGGAATGTTGTCGACGTCGCAATTCATTGGGATATTTACAGTACTCATTTCCATCTTCATGTTTTTCAGATTGAAAAAAAGCTCTTCTATCACGCCGCAAAAAGCTTGAATTTAACAGGAGATCGATTCTTGGGTTAGGCTCGCCGCCAGACATTGGCTTTGCGCGGGATCTTGAGGCGTTTTAACGACTTTAGAAACGTCGTATCCTTTTTGCGCAATAACCTTTATGACCTCTTCGTAAGTTTGAGAATCCATTTCAGGATTCTGATTTAGTATCCAAAGATTTTCTCTATCGGGTTCCCCTACCACAATGTGGCTATAATCTGGAGCCGTATGGATTACCCAGTAATTTAGGTTGAAGGGCCATATGAACTGAACTTTTAATTTTGCTTTGGTTTTTTGATCCACCACCCAGCCCTTACCGGTAATTTTGGCGGCATCGCCGTTAAAGCTACCCTTCTTGCAAAGATTTGTAACTCCGATATTTCCGTCTTCTTTGAGATCGTATTTAGCGATCACGCCGTAGCAATCGTCTTCAAAAATCCACGGAGTACGCGCAATTTCATACCAGGTTCCCTGAAACTTATTTAAATCGAGGAAAGGAACCACCTGTAATTCGTTGTTGGATTCGGATTCATCCGAAGTAGCGTTTGACGCGATAACAAAAAATTGGAAGAAGGACAACAGGAACAGAGTTGCAAAAATTTTTACTAATTTCATTAAACGTCTCCAGCGGTTTATATCGGTAGAATCGCTAGTATAATGCAAAGAAATGACGGGATCTATTAATTAAATCTAACCTTTGCAATATTGATTTTGGCGATGGCTTGGAGTTTGTCTAGATCCAGAAAGTTCCTTAAGCTCTATTCGTCATACTCCGTCCCTCCCATTTTGCTTCTTGGAAACAAGGTCGGAATTATAATATCGATAAACTAATCCACCGACCTAGAAAATCGTTTGGTTTCAAAACGTCTTATGAGCTATTCTTCAAAAAGAAGTTTTTACTATTTGTTGCATTGCGTTTTAGATTCGCGCTTTAATTCCCTTTCTTAAATGATCAATAAGTTTAGATTTAAGCTAATCGCAATTTCGATACTTCTTCTGGGCGCTGGCCTTAGATTTTATGAATTAGGTCGAAGTCTCGGAGGAGGAGATGAAAATGCAATGCTTCTATATTTTGGCTATCAACCGTTTTCGTATATTGTTACGCAATATTTTGAGGCCAGCAATCACATCTTTCATACCGTAGTACTCCATCTGATGGTCTTGATTTTTGGAGAAGATAATGAATTGGCCATCAGATTTCCAAATTTCTTATTTGGTATAGCTAGCCTTTGGTTAATTTACAAAACCGCATTTTACATTTTTAAAAAAAAAGAAATAGCTCTTACAGCATTATTAATAAGCTCAGTTTGTCCAATTCATATCTACTATTCTCAAACCGCGCGCGGATATAGTTTTATCGTCTTTTTTTCAATCGCTGCGATTTATTGTTGTATAAAAATTTTAGAAACTGAAAATTTGAAAAAATGGGCGTTGGGTTTGACTTTAAGCGGATTTCTTTCTATTTACACCATTCCAACTAACTCTTATTTTGTATTTGCTTTAGCTGGATGGATTCTTTCTATTTTCCTAGTCCCTAATTTACGAAAAGAATTTCAAATACTAGAAAAACGCTTAAAGAAAGTTAGGATAGTTTTTGCAAGTTCTTTTATTGCGATAGGAATCCTCGTTATTTTGGTTTATTGGCCTCTAATGGATCAAATTTTAGAAGTTTCGAAGTATGACGTTAACTACTCAAAAAGATCCTATGGGGCTGGAGATAACGCGATTCTATTGGCGGTAAGCTCTATAAAGAATATTTTTACGCTGATTTTTGAAGGGCCGATAAAATACTTCATTCCTTTAATTTTAGTGGGAGCCGTAGCTTCTACTAACGTTAAAAAATCTTATCTGACTCTTCTATTCGCCATATTATTTTTCCCATTGTTAATTGTATATTTTTCTGGTGTATCCGCTTATCCAAGGAACTACCTTTATAATTTTCCGATTTTGATTATTTTTATGGCGGCAGGTTTAATTGTTGCCGGAAAATGGCTAAGTAATGTTTGGAATATATCGAACGACTTGAAATTAACGACGATATTTATTAATCAAAAATATCTTATGTGGTCTCTTGTTGTTTTATACGTTTTGTTTTCTTTTAAGTGGTTATTTTCCGATTATTACCCGGGGCTAAAAAATGAAAATCAAGGGACTTTATCCGAAAAAAAAATCAATGGCGATCATATTGGGATTAATGACTTATTGATAATTCCAGACCCTCGGCAATATTTATATTCGCGTAGCTTATATAAAGAAAATTTAAAGAACATAATTGACCAAAATGTATTGAAGGGAGTAAAAATGATAGCTCCCAAGAATTACTCTTTAAATAATTTTCAAATCAAAACAGAGTCAAAGGTCTGGAAAATTTTTGATCGTCAAATCGTTGAAAGCAAGTTTAAAAGAGTTCATTTAAACAAAGAAAAAGATTTGATTCATATGACCAATAATAAATCTTTGACTGTTTTTTCTAGAGAGTTTGAGACTCAAGCCAATTGGAGAATAATTTCTGGAAAAGGAAAAACTTCCATCGTCGATATTGGAAATGATCCAAAAAACAAGGCTCTATCGCTAAAAGCCGATTTGGATGAAGATCTAGTTATTCAGGCGATAGATCCTATTAACCTTGATGTCCATCAATCTGGATTGTTGATTTTAATATGGACTATGAAGCGTTCCAATCCGCAAATACCCGTTTTTTACCCAGCGTTATCTTTTCAGTTAGGATCTGGTCCAAATAAAGCGACATTAAAATTGCCTTTTGGAAAAATCAACGAAGGTATGAACATATTAATTCCTGAGAATCCGATTGGCGTTTTTTCGGATGTTTGGTCGGCAAATGCAATTATGGGAAAAATACCCCCCGGGAAGTATAAGTTTCATTTGTGGTTAAAATGTCATTCAAAAAACTCTGTTTTATATGACAATTTTCGTTTGTTTTTAATACCATCGCCTATCGATCTCAGTAAAGGGTTTGGGGGGCCTTGATATCACAATTTAACCTTAATTATTTAAATGAGGTTTCGAATTAATGCAACCGCGATTGCTATCCCCTTTGTTTCTAGTTAAAATTAATTATTAAACCCTCAGCATCAGGTAAACCATGTTTCAAAACTGGGAAACATTCATTGGTCTTGTCATTGCCTTAGCTATAGTCCTCCCCATCATTTTTAAAAAGTATTATTGATTCTTGTGATTTGAATCGAAAATTTGGTTTAAGTTTTAACTTCCTATTTTTTTAACGTTTCGAATAAAAGAAATATATTTTTTTAGCTGTGATAAACAGCTATTATAGAAATAGTTAACTATTGATAAATTAAGATTGTCCAACTATGACAGATTCAAAATCCGTATCGCAAATCGCATCTGCAGCGAAGGCCGCGTCGCTTGTTTTGGCGGGACTTCCAACCGAAACTAAAAACGCCGCATTGCTAGAAATGGCGTCCATTTTGGAAGCTAATACGGAAGCTATTCTAGAAGCGAATCGAGCCGACGTTGCGCAAGCGGAAAAAGATAATCTCGCAAAACCATTACTAGCTAGGCTTGCGCTTAGCGAATCCAAAGTTGCCGGAATGGCAAAGGGAATCCGTAGCGTTGGATCTTTGCCAGATCCTGTTGGGCAGAAATTGTTGGGTATGGAAATGGACAAGGATTTGACTTTGTATCAAATGACTTGTCCCATTGGCGTGATTGGAGCCATATTCGAGTCGCGACCGGACGCCGTGCCGCAAATTTCATCGCTGTGTTTGAAATCGGGAAATGCTGTTGTGCTGAAAGGCGGTATGGAAGCGCAAAACTCGAACAAACTCATCGTTTCGCTTTTGGTTCAGGGTATCGAAAAAGTATCTGGAGTTCCTGCCGCTTCCGTTCAAATGATTGAAACCCGATCTCAAGTTTCCGAGCTATTGGATGAAGAAGATAATATTCAGCTGATCGTTCCCCGAGGAAGTAACGAGTTTGTTCGTTATATACAGGACAATACGAAGATTCCCGTTCTTGGTCATTCGGAAGGCATTTGTCATGGCTATATTGACCAAAGCGCCGACCCTGCAATGGCGATTAAAATCGCTTTGGATTCAAAGCTTCAATACCCAGCGGCCTGCAACGCGATGGAAACGTTGTTGATCCATGAGGGAGTCGCTCCAAAAGTTTTACCCGGTCTTGTCGAAAAATTTGAAGAAGAAAAAGTGGAAATAGTGGGATGTCTTAAAACTTTAGCCTGGGTTCCTCAAATTAAAAAAGCGGACGATACCGATTGGGATACGGAATACACAGATTTGAAACTCTCTATCAAACTGGTTTCAAGCTTTGAAGAAGCGGTGGCTCATATCAATAAGCATGGGTCCGGTCATACGGACGTTATTGTGACTGAAGACAAAACTGCTGGCGAACGGTTCCAAAATGAAGTCGATTCGGCAAGCGTGATGGTAAATGCATCCACTCGGTTTGCCGACGGTTTTCGCTTTGGCTTAGGCGCTGAAATAGGAATTAGCACAAACAAGACCCATGCGCGAGGTCCTGTTGGGCTTGAAGGTTTAGTTATTTATAAGTATAAAATAACGGGAAAAGGGCAAACCGTCTCAGAATACTCTGGCGATAGCGCTCGCGAGTTTACGCATAGGCGTGTTGATTGACCTTTTGTTATTCATTCTCTGATTTTTCTGGCGAGCCGGCTAATTTAAAGCCCAAAGGAGGATTCTTAGCTTTTTTTTGTTTTCGTTCTTCTTTATCGAGTTTGCAACTTACGATAACGATTTTTTCGATGGGAATGTGAAATTCATATTTTTCGCCCACTAAATGGACTAAACCGTCATCGAGGGAGGCAATGGTTCCTTCCATTTGTTTTTCGCGGATAATGATTTGGACGTCTTTTTTATCTTGAAAATATTTCTCTAGAATTTTTTGCATTATTTCCTCAAACTGTTCGGAGTTGGTAAAAGTTTATATGATTTAAGTTTTAAGGGCTTATTTCCCTTAAAAAAATCGTCTACTTAAAAACTAGCGACCAAATGGAACCTCTAACAAACCGACCTATTACAGTCGATCCGCCCAAAGAATCCCCAAAAAGCCCGTCGCCTGATTTATACCCTAAAATAAGTCCGCCTACATGGAAAAACTGGGCAATTTTTTGGTTAATGTTTGTTTTGACCATTGGAACGACCTATTTAGCGGGCGGTTGGTTGTTTTCAATTAGTTTGATCGCGATTTTGGGATGTCACGAATTTGGGCATTATTATGCAAGTTGTAAGAATAAGGTCCGAGCTACCTTGCCATTTTTCATTCCCGCTCCTCCCGTTTTTATTGCCGGAACGTTTGGGGCTTTCATGCATATTAAAGATCCTATTCCAAACCGAAGAGTTTTGCTAGAAATTGGCGTAGCGGGTCCTATTGCGGGATTTATTGTCGCTATTCCAACGCTAATGATAGGTTTATATCTATCCCAGGTTTCCTATGTTCCAGGATTTTCTGGTGTTTCTTATGGCAGTTCTTTAGTCCTCACTCTCTTTAGCGAATGGATTTTAGGAGTTAACCCTGTTTCTCCCAACATTAATATCCATTTACATCCAATGGCGTTTGCGGGTTGGATTGGAATGTTTTTAACTGGGTTGAACTTATTGCCAATTGGACAGTTAGACGGCGGACACATCGTTTATTCCTTATTCAGCAAAAAATATAAGGTGGTTTGGATGGGTTTTTTCGCTTGTCTCTGTCCCTTAGGCTGGTTTTGGAATGGATGGTGGTTTTGGGCAGGACTTATTGCTCTATTTGGGTTTAGAAGTGCTCCTGTGCTTGATGAGTCGCTTCCTTTGGAAAGAAAACACATAATATTGGGTTATATCGCCGTTATTATTTTCATTCTTACTTTTGTGCCTGTGCCCTTTGAGTTTTCCTAGTTCTCATATACCGTAATTTTAAAAAAACCACTTTTTTGAGCCTAAAGATCGATCAATAAATGCAGGCAAACCTATATGAGTTAGGTTGGTAAATAATTTTCATGTTTTAATAAATTATTGAAATATATGGATTTATTTTGATTTTCAGGCCTGTTTAGAGCTGTTTTTGGTTGTTTTTATTGGGTAAAACGAAGGATTCTTTGGACCTTTTCGGATGGCGAAATAGGGGCTCTTGGGCCTGATTAATAATCTCTTTAGAATCAAAGGTTTGTGGGTTTGGATTTTGCTTTATGAGAAACTCGAGAGTTCTGTAAATATATGATTTTAAAGGATAATTTGCCTTTGATTTACACTTGTTCCTTGCCAAAGTTTTCCGAATTTTTAATTGACACTATTGGGGGCCTATGTTAGTTTGGATTATCCTTTCTGGGGCGCTGAACGCACAACAAAAAGAGGATTTATCTTGGTTGCCATCAAGCTCTCTTTTCTTGCTAAGTTCAGTGTCCCTTTTTTTTTGGAAAAATCCCCACCCGCAAGGCTTCACGGCTGTTAAATGATTTTTTTCTTTCATAAAAAATCCCTGATTTTCACTGGCCTATCTTTCTTTTTATTTACTTTTTTCACGTCTGGAGACGCGCTAGCTGGGGGAGAAGACGTTAAACCCAAGCTAACTATTGTCTCTTTAGATGGAGCTTGGAAAAGCGTTTTAAATAAAGCTGAGAAGAATTCCTTAATATCGGCCAAATTAAAAGAAAAACCTTTTAGATCCTCTCTTTGGTTTGAAACTACTAAAAACTTTTATCGAATTCAGTTTTTTGAACAAGCTTTAAGTAAATCTCAGGAAACGAAGAAACATTTTGACGAAGCGGTAGCAAAAGCGGAATTGAGTTACGACGAAGACGATGAAAATGTGACTCAATTTATCATTACGAAGCTTAAATTGGGATTAGCGGAAATGAAAAACCATGTTGCCGAGTTTTCTAGCGGACTTGAACAGGCAAAAGTTGAGCTTGGAGCTTTAATGGGGAAAGATCTTTTCCTTCCACGCATAAAGATTAACAAACCATTGAAGATCGCTGATTTTTCCTATCACAGCTGGGAAGAGTTTTTGGAGAAAACTCCTGATTTTTTTAAACGAAAAGATCGTTTAGGCGAAATCGGAAGCTTGGACCTGTTTGGAGATCCTGATTTGGAATTTAAGGTTCGTTGTAGACAAGCATTTAGTCGCGTTTTGGAAGCTCGTAAAAAGATGCAAATCGCTCGTAAGGTAAATAAATCTGTTCGCGCTTTAATGGCCATGGAATCTTCTAACTACGATCTTGGCCTTGGCAACCCAGTCGATTTGTTCGACTCCTTCCTCGTTCATACGCGTCATATAAATGTTGGTTTAGAGTCAATTTATAATTTTAATTATGCCGTTGCAGAATGGCGCCAAGTTTCAGGTCGGGTACCTTAATAAAATACCGTTAAAGAAGGCTTTTCATTTAATTTTTAACCAAAACCCGCTCCTGTAAACTCCTTTTATTTCGTATCTTTAAAAAAAATTAAAATAAATTTAGCTTGCTAGGGATTCTCTAAACTGATATATGGTTTGTCGGGAAGGACAAGAACCCAAAACGGAGCCGACTCTTGCATGGAGGAAAAACATTACTGGGTTGCTTTGAACATGGTTCAAGGAATTGGCAGAACTTTGTTTCGTCGTCTACTAGAACGGCGAGGGTCTGTTCGCCACGTTTTTAGCTCTTCCCTGAAGCAATTGTTAGAAGTTCCGGGTATCGGCGAAAAAACAGCTAAAGAGATTTTAAGCTTTGATGTTGAAAACCGCGTTGAACGCGAATGGAATTTAGCCGATAAATTAAATTGTCGAATTTTGACCTTGGAGTCGGAAGATTATCCGAGGATATTAAAAACGATTTACGATCCGCCGCCGGTTCTTTATTTGGAAGGAACCTCGCTGAACGAAAATCCGGCGACGTTGGCAGTTGTAGGAACTCGGGCGCCTTCCGCTTATGGGAAGAATGCTGCCGAGAGGTTGACGCGAGATTTAGCCGCGCAAGGGGTATGTATTGTGAGTGGAATGGCTCGTGGAATAGATACGATAGCTCACAAAAGCGCGCTCGAAGAAAAAAGCCAAACTGTAGCTGTATTAGGTTGTGGGTTAGCGAATACCTATCCTCCGGAAAACTTTGGATTGAGGAAACGGATAGCGGAAAACGGAGTGGTGGTTTCTGAGTTTCCTATGACGCAAAAACCGGATAAATCTAATTTCCCAGCGCGGAACAGGGTGATTAGCGGGTTATCGATAGGAACTTTGGTGGTCGAAGCGGGGGCGAAAAGCGGTACTTTAATTACTGCCCAATGCGCGGTCGAGCAAGGACGAGATATTTTTGCGGTACCGGGAAATATTTTATCGCCAAAGAGTAAAGGGACTCATTATTTAATAAATAATGGCGCCAAGTTAGTGGATAGCGCGGACTCTATAATAGAAGAGTTTCCCGAATACATTAAAAATGTGCTAAAAAACGTTCAAACTGAAAAAACCGTAGCGTTGGAATTAAACGAGCGGGAAGAAAAGTTGATGAAATACATTACGTTTGAAGAAGTTCATATTGACACATTGATTGAAAATTGTGCGTTATCTCCAGCGGAAGTTTCCGCAGTTTTAATTCAATTAGAACTTAAGGGGTTGATCCGGCAATTGGAAGGCAAACGCTTTGTCTCTAATTGCCAATAAAGCGAAGGATGCGAAATGGGTAAATCGTTATTGATTGTCGAGTCACCGGCTAAAGTTGCAACATTAAAGAAGATCGTAGGCAAAGACTTTATTATTAAAGCCTCAGTGGGGCATTTAAAGGATTTGCCAAAGAAAAAACTAGGGGTTGATGTCGATAAAAATTTTGAACCTAGTTATATTACGATTAGAGGTAAAGGAAAGATTCTTGACGAATTAAAATCAGCCGCAAAAAAATCCGACAATATTTACCTGGCTCCCGACCCCGATCGCGAAGGCGAGGCAATTGCCTACCATATAGAAAATGAAGTTGCGAAACACACGAAGGGTAAAATTTTCCGAGTTTCTTTTAATGAAATTACGAAAAAAGCGGTTATGGAGGCCATCAATAACCCAACCGAATTAAACGTTAATAGGGTTAATGCGCAACAAGCGCGTCGAGTTTTAGATAGGCTCGTTGGTTATAAAATAAGTCCGCTATTGTGGAAGAAAGTTCAACGCGGTCTTAGCGCCGGTCGCGTGCAATCGGTAGCTCTTCGTATTTTGGTGGATAGAGAAAAAGAAATTCAAGCTTTCAAAACGGTAGAATATTGGTCCATTAGCGTTAATATGGAAGGATCGGCGCTTCCAGAATTTGAAGCCAAGCTCGCGAAAGTAGGAGACGAGAAGGCGGAAATTCATAATCAAGAAGAAGCGGACGCTATTGTTAAGAAAGTTGAAGCCAGCGATTTTGTGTTGGAAAGCATAACGCGGAAGGAAAGAAAGCGAAAACCAACGGCGCCATTTATTACCAGCGCTTTGCAACAAGAAGCCTCGCGAAAATACCGGTTCACCCCTAAAAAAACTATGATGCTGGCGCAAAGGTTATATGAAGGCGTGACCATGGGTAAAAAAGGAACGGTCGCTCTTATAACCTATATGCGTACCGATTCAACGCGTCTTTCCGACGAAGCATTGGGCCAAGTTCGGGAATATGTTGGTAGTAAATACGGCAAAGACTATTTACCGGATTCTCCTAATCTTTATAAAAGCAAGAAAAGCGCGCAAGAAGCGCATGAAGCCATTAGGCCAACCGACGTCAACCTTGAGCCAAAATCAATCAAAGATCATTTAGAAAAAGATATGTTTTTATTATACGAGTTAATTTGGGCTCGTACTGTAGCTTGTCAGATGACTCCAGCCGTTTTCGACGCGACAACGTTTGATATTCATGCCGCAGATTGCTTGTTTCGCGCTAATGGTTCCGTAATGAAATTCCCAGGTTTCATGAAAGCTTATGTTGAAACGGAAGAAGAAACAGAAACTCAGACCGAGCCAGAGGGTGGCAAGCCGGGAGATCGATTATTGCCTGCCTTGAAAAAAGGCGAAGTTCTAAAGATGAAAAAGATTGATCCCGAACAGCATTTCACCCAACCGCCTCCGCGTTATTCAGAAGCGGCGTTGGTAAAAGCTCTCGAAGAACAAGGTATTGGTCGGCCTAGTACTTATGCGCCCATTATCAGCGTTATTAAGGATAGAGAGTACGCTACATCGGAAGAAAGAAGATTGATTCCAACCGAGTTGGGTAATTTGGTGACAGAGTTGTTGGTGGAAAGTTTTCCAGATATTTTAACGTCGGAATTTACCGCTAATATGGAAGACCAACTGGACCAAATCGAAGATGGAAAGACTCAATGGAAAAAGGCGCTGAAAGATTTTTATACGCCTTTCGAAAAAGAGTTGGAAATTGCAGAGAAGAAAATGCGCGACATCAAGGCGGAAGTTGAAGAGACCGACGAGGTCTGCGAAAAATGCCAAAGCCCAATGATAATCAAGAGGGGTCGATTTGGAAAATTTATGGCGTGTTCTGCTTATCCGGAATGTAAAAGCACTAAGCCATTGCCTGGCGAAGAAGGGACGGGTCCTAATGGGGAGCCGGAGAAAATAGAAGGCAAATGCGATAAATGCGAGTCTGAGTTAATTCTTAAAATGGGCCGGTTTGGAAAGTTCATCGCCTGTTCGAATTATCCAGATTGTAAGTTCACTAAGCCTGTTAGTTTAGGCGTTGACTGCCCCGAAGCCGATTGCAAAGGGTACATTTCTAGTAGACGTTCTAAAAAAGGCCGGAATTTTTACGGTTGTAGCGAATATCCTAATTGTAAATTCGTTTCTTGGGATAAGCCGGTAAAAGAGGGATGTCCAGAGTCTGAATGCGACTCTCCTTATCTCGTGGAAAAATGGAAGAAGAACGAAGGTAAGTTTGTTCTGTGTCCTAAATGCGGATTCAAAAGAACCGAAGAAGCTGCTTGATGATTTTATTGAGCGCTGTTTGAAAAAAGGACTGAGATAATAAAGTGTTTGTTGCGTGTCATCCTGAAGCGAATCTTTAGGTTCGGTGAAGGATCTCGCCCCGATCCAATAAATGTCACCCGCAGCTTGTGCTGAGCATAGCCGAAGTAGCTCTCGAAGGGCGACAACCTCTAAAAAAGTTTCAAATCCAATTTCTATGCAACGGTTGACCGTTATAGGCGCGGGACTTGCGGGTTCCGAAGCCGCTTGGCAAGCCGCCGAACGCGGGATATCCGTTACCCTTTATGAAATGCGCCCCACTGTGGGAACGCCTGCGCATCAATCCGACCAATGCGCCGAGCTCGTTTGTAGTAATTCTCTAGGGTCCAACCTTCCCGGTTCTGCGCCCCATTTACTAAAGGAAGAATTACGTCGATTAGGATCGCTCGTCATGCGTTCGGCCGATAGGCATGCGGTGCCGGCTGGCGGCGCCTTAGCTGTAGATCGCGATTTGTATGGAAAAGAAATTACGCAAGCCTTGGAAAATCATCCAAACATCGAGTTTCGTAGAGAAGAGTTAAAGAATATCCCAAAAGATCGACCGGTGATAATTGCTACCGGTCCTTTGACCTCCCCCGACTTATCGGAAGAAATCGCGCAAATTATTGGAAGCGAGCATTTATATTTTTACGATGCGCTTTCTCCCATTATCGATGCCGACACCATAGATTATTCCAAAGCTTTTTTTGCGTCGCGTTATGGGAAAGGGACGGACGATTATTTAAATTGCCCGATGAACCGGGAACAATACCAAAACTTTGTGAACGAAATAAATGGCGCGAAGAAAGTCGTTTTTAAATCGTTCGAAAAAGCCGCTTATTTTGAAGGGTGTGTCCCTATAGAAGAATTGGCAAGGCGCGGCGAAAAAACATTGGCGTTTGGACCGTTAAAGCCCGTTGGTTTGAATCACCCAGAAACCGGCGAAAAATATGCCGCTGTGCTTCAGCTACGGAAAGAAAATAAAGAAGGGACCGCTTTTAATTTGGTAGGTTGCCAAACTAAAATGACCTATCCCGAACAGAAACGCGTATTTCGAATGGCTCCAGGCTTGGAGAACGCCGAGTTTTTTCGTTATGGAGCCATCCACAGGAATACCTATATCAATGCCCCGGATTCTTTGAACCGCGACTTGAGTTTGAAGACCGACCCAGATCTTTACTTCGCCGGCCAAATTGTTGGAGTGGAAGGGTATGTGGAGTCCTGCGCCATGGGTATGATTTCCGGACTAGGTATCGCTCGAAAGCTATTAGACCAACCGTTTGAATTACCGCCCTCCCAAACCGCGATTGGCGCGTTATTAGATTATGTGAGCGAGAATCGAAAAGCCAATTACCAGCCGATGAATATCAATTTTGGACTGTTTTTACAAGAAGGCCCTCGTGAACGGGACAAAAAACTCCGCAACGCGAAAATTGTGCAACACGCTCTCGACGCGCAAGAACAGTGGATGAAAGAATTTGCGAGTTAGTTTTTACTTAGTAGTTTTTTATAGTTGTAGTTAAGTGAACCAGTATTTACTTCTTTACTGATATTTAGACGGTGTTTTCTTAAAAAATAGGTTATGATTTCTTATAGGTTATATAGGAAATGCTTTAAGCGTTTCCTGAGGTTTTACTACCCATTTGATCTCGTGACTTCTGATGTTGAAAAATCGTCAAATTCGACCGATCCTTTTCAATTGCGCCGCTGCCGGATTTTTGCTGGTCGTTTTTTTCTCCATTATGGAGCTCGGTTTGCGCTGGGGCGAAGCGGACACGAAGGTTATCGACAAGAACTGGGTCCAGACCCATATTTCTTATAATAAAGACGGTTTTCGCGATAAAGATTATTCTTTTAGAAAACCAGACGACGTTTTCCGAATTCTGATCATTGGCGATTCGCAAACGTTTGGTCATGGAATTGATCGCCTTGAAGACACTTACCCCAAAAAATTAGAAACTCGTCTCAATGCCGCCGCAGGTTCTAAAAAGTTTGAAGTATTGAGTTTTGCTCGACCAGGTTGGAACTCAGACTCTCATGTTCAATATTTATATAAAAAGGGACTGAACTATCAGCCGGATTTAATCATACTATCTCTTTATCATAACGATATCCTTCCGCCAGCTTTTTTTGATTGCGACAGTACCGATTTGGATCTTGTCGACTCCTCTCATTTTTTGAGTCCTATATTAACAAGCTCATCGGTTTACCGTTTTTTAAAATTTAGGATTAATCGCGGTTTAGAAGCGACAGGTCGGAAGCCAGATTACTTACAATGTCGTAAGCAAATTTATAATTCCCGTGGTTGGGATATGCAAAGGGTTTATCTGGATACGATAGTAGGAACGGCTAAGCTTAATAAAATCCATTTTATGATGGCTGTTATCCCTGTTTTATTTAAATTAGACGACGATTACCCGATGCAGTTTGCTCACGATCAGTTAGCAAAATTTTGCGATGACCGAGGTTTGGAATGCGTCGATTTCTTTGAGAAAGCGATTCGTGGATCGGATGCGCGGGAATTTATTGTTTCGGAAGGAGATCGACATTTGAACGAAAAGGGCGCCGAACTGGTTGCGAATGCTTTTTTTGATACATTGAAACCGTTGACGAAAATAAAGGGATTAGAACGTTTTCACAGAGCTTTTGAATTGAAAGAATTGCTTACAGGGGGCTCTTACTTTGAAAAAATTAGCGGTGGTTTGAACAAGCTCGATTCTCCCGACGGATTGATATCCGTTTCGACAAAAGATTTCCAGTTAATGGCGTTTAAAGACGTTGAACGTTATTCATTTGTGAAAACCGTGATGGAGCCTAGAACGAGCCAAAGAAAAGCGCTCGGTCAAATAAATTTAGATAAACGTGGCCGGTTTTTGTCTTCTGAAATGGCCGATTATTCTTCCTTAGGCGGTAAGCTGGTGAGAAAAGAAAAATGGAACGATACGGTAAGCGGGAAAGAACGTAGAATTTTATTAGCTAATAAACGCGGCCATTTGAGAACCGACGAAAAAGAGTTTTATCCGTTTAAATATGTCTCGACTTTTCAAGAAGACTTGGATACATTCTTTTGGAAGTTAGAAATTCGCAAGAATGAATTTTTTCTAGATCCTTTTACGCTTGAGTCATCTATATTTTATCCAAGTCGCGCTAAGTTGAGACGGCCCGAGGGTAAAGAAGTTTTCCGGGCGCTCAGGTTTTATAGGGATTTTTACTTTTATGAAAAAAGCGGGAAATTCTACTCCGATTCTTTAGCTCAAGAAATCATTGATCGAAAACCCTATCCGGAAGCGGTACGCGCCGCGAAACGATATTTTCAAATTCCCGCCGAAATTTTAGCCAGTATTCAATAGTTTTTTAGGCGCCACAGAGTTATTGAGTTGAGGTCGCAGTTCGACAGGCTTACTGTGACATTAATAATTTCTTCCTCTCTATTCCCTATGCCATGATGAATTTTTCAAAGATACCTCTAATTGCCATATCAATTTTTGTTACGTTGCTGACGGCATTTGAAGATCGTTCTTTTGCTTGGGGGCCAATGGGCCATTCGATTATTGGAGAAATCGCTCAATCCAAACTATCGCTAGTTGCGACACAAGCGATTCGAGAAAAGTTGCATTCCCCTTCTTTGAGAAATATCGCCAACTGGGCGGATCATGTCAAAAAAAAGAGAAAACAAAAACCTTGGCATTACACAAATATCCCCGAAGGAATCTTAGATTACAAACGACATCGTGATTGTCCCACGAGAGATTGCGTAACCGAAGTCATACCCAAAATGGCGCAAACTTTAGCAAATCGGAGGGAACCTATAAAGAGTCGCCGGGAGGCTCTGAAATATTTAGTACATTTTGTTGGAGACATTCATCAGCCGTTACATCTGGGGTACGCTAACGATAGGGGAGGAAACCGGGTTTCTTTGCGGTATAGAGGCAGGAACACCAATCTACACGCTTTGTGGGATCAGGGATTAATCCAACGAGGAAGAAAAAGTTTGGTACAATACGCTCGACGATTGAATTGCAGAAAGTCCGTTAATATCCCCTTAAAAAACTTGCGCGACGAGGTAATTCAATGGGGACTTGAATCTCGAAAAATCGTCTTAAATTCTGTTTATAATTTTGATCAAAGATCGGGAATATCCCCGAATTACATTGCGAAGAGTCGTAGAATTTTAAATCGACGAATGTGTAAGGCTGGAAACAGGCTGGCGGGTATTTTGAATCAAATTTTTGCTTCCAATAGGAGATAAGGTTTTGACCGAAGAAAATCCATTTTATTTTAGACAGTTGCTTTCGGGCAGGGATTTTGCGAAATCCGACGTTCCCGCTCAACAAATGGCCAATTTTGTTTACTTGATAGGCGATAAGATCACTAAAGAGTGTATGGTAATAGATCCCGCTTACGATATTGACGATTTGTTAAAGATTGTAGAAACGGACGGCATGAAATTAACGGGCGCTTTGGTGACTCATTATCACCCCGACCATGTTGGCGGTCATATTTTTGGCATGGATATTAAAGGGCTCCCCGACTTGATGGATAGGAACCCTGTTCCGGTTTATGTCAATAAACACGAGGCCGAAGGCGTTAAGCAGGTTACGGGAATCTCAATGACCGACATGAAACTAGTAGATGGAGAAGATACGGTTAAAATAGGATCTATCGAAATTGCTTGCCTCCACACTCCAGGGCATACGCCAGGATCGCAATGTTTCCGCGTACAGGACAATCTAGTTGCCGGCGATACTTTGTTTTTGCAAGGTTGTGGCCGAGTTGATTTGCCGGGCGGCGATAGCGAGACGTTGTTTCATACTTTAACTACCAAACTCTCTAAAATTCAAGACGAGGTTATTTTATTTCCCGGGCATAACTACGGCGGCGACGGCGGTTCAGCGCCCATGGGCGAACTGCGCGAAACTAATTCATATTTAAAAATAAATCGGCTCGAAGAGTGGTTTATGTTGATGGGGCGTTAAGCTAAGATAGTTATTCCGCGCAACTTGTTTTTTGAGTTTAAAGCGATGCGATGCTAAAAATAATTTTTTATACAGTTTTATTTAGCTTGTCCCTTCTAATTTTTGATCCCGCCACAGCAATTGGCGCCATTCTTTTTGCGGCTTTTGCATTGCGTCATTTTTCAGAAAGATCTTCAATTAAATAAAACAAAAGTTAGTAAGGTAAAAAAATGACTACAGTCTCCGGACAGTTAGAAAAAATGACCCATGAAGACGGTCAACCTATTGCATACAGCCTCGTCTTAGACGAAGAGCTAACTCCGATTACGAATAGAATCGGGCAAAAGACTTCGATTAAATTTTTAGGCAAAATAGAGTGTATTGAATGTAATAAAAAGATCAAAAAAACTTATGGCGAGGGGTATTGCTACCCGTGTTTTGACAATTTACCTGTAACCGATCTTTGTATGGTAAAGCCGGAGCTTTGCGAGCATGAGTTTGGAGACGAAACCGACCAGGAATATTTTCAGAAATATTGTAATATCGATCACTTTGTTTATTTATCTCTAACCTCAGGAGTGAAGGTTGGCGTTACCCGCCATTTTAATATTCCGAGTCGTTGGATTGATCAAGGAGCCATTAAAGGGCTCATAATCGCCAAGACGCCGCAAAGGAAGTTTGCCGGGCAAATTGAAGTGGCTTTGGCAAAACACATGGCGGATAAAACCAATTGGCGAAAAATGCTAACCGGAGATGTCGAAGAAATTAATTTGGAAGAATTCCGAGAAAAGGCCCTGGAATGGACGCCTGAAGAGTTAAAAAGCTATATAGTTCGAGACGAAACTCCGCAAGAATTAGCTTATCCGATCAATGAAAGTCCTAAAAAAGTTTCCAGTCATAATTTAGAAAAAGAGCCAGAGTTTTCTGGCGTGCTGACTGGGATCAAGGGACAATACCTTATGTTTGGCAACAAGGTAATCAATTTGAGGAAGTATACGGGGTATTACGTGGAGTTTTCTTTCGAGGATTAATAAAAAAAAGGCCCGGCTCCCATAGGGAACCGGGCCTTTTAAAATATATTATTTAAACAGCTTGTCGAACTATAGTCGCTGTTAAAAATGATTCTTCCAAAACTTCTTCTGCAGTTTCAGCTTCTGTTTTTGGATTGATTTCCGCAACTTTAATATTAGTAGCTAGTCCTAGCATTTTTAAGAAGGCGATAGCCATCCAGGTCATATCGATTTCCCAAGGAAGTAAACCGTGCTTTGCCGATTTTGGGAAGGCATGATGGTTGTTGTGCCAACCTTCTCCATAAGCTAATAACCCAACCCACCAACAGTTGGTGGAAAGGTCTTTCTCTAGTTTGAAGTTTTTGTATCCAAACATATGAGAAGCGCTGTTTACAAACCAAGTGCCGTGGTAAGCGAGAACCAATCGTGCAAAAATACCCCAAACAACGAAAGACCAACCGCCAATGGCTAGTAAAACGAAACCAAAAAGAAATTGAATGGCGATAAAATATTTATCTAAAAAATTATAAAAAGGATCTTCTACGAGATCTTTGGCGTATTGTTCTATGACTTTAGGGTCGTCAAATGTCTTATGTTCGTAACACATCCAAGTAAAATGCGACCACCAGAAACCTTTTGCGGCGTTATGCGGGTCTTCATCGGTATCAGAACCTGCATGATGCATGCGGTGTTGAGCTACCCATTTGATAGGTCCATTTTGACAAGCTAAAGCGCCTATAAAAACTACAGTGTAGGCTAACCATTTTGGCAAGTCGAACCCTCGATGGGTAAGAAAACGATGATAGGCCAAACAAATTCCTATGGAACAAGTCAACCAATGTAGAAAAATAAATAAAGCGAAAGCCGTCCAAGAGAAAAAAGACGGAAGAAAAGCAAATAGAGCCCCAACGTGGATGAAGGCCAAAAACAAAAAAGGACCTGTATTAAACGAATAATAGGGGGAGGTCGATTCAGACTGATTCATGTCTTTCCTCTCTGCAGGTTTTTAAATAATCAACGAGCACAGTATAAAGCTCAATGCACGATAAAATTGTAAAACTTATGTAAAAATACCTGATTAAATAAGTCTTGCAAACTGCTGCAACTACTGAAAAAATAAAGTATTAGCCACTTTACAAAGGTTGTATTGAATCAATGTAATTCTAAACGATTCTTTGAACTATTATGCGTCCCAAATTTAAAACCTTATTCCATCCCGTTATTATATTTATTGGAGTGCAGATCGCCTGGGTGATTTTAATGGCGATTGGCATTGACTGGTATATTGAAAGAAGCGCCGAGTTTCAAGAATTTGCCCGCCGATTACGTCCCGATTTATTAACTCCTGAGTTTAATTGGGTGGTGCTGTTAGAGGGAAGTTTTTTGATGATGACGATTTTGGCCGGAGTTTATTTAATTTTTGTTTATTGGACTAAACAAGCAAAATTGAATCAAATGCAAAGCAATTTCGTTTCCAGCGTATCTCACGAGCTAAAATCTCCTCTCGCTTCGATTCAATTATACCTTGAGACTTTGAAGTATCAGGACGTTTCAAAAGAAGAGTCGCGAGATTTTGTAGAAACAATGTTAGCCGATACCGAACGACTTTCCGCTCTTATAGAGAATATATTGGAAGCTAGCAAATCTGATCCTAAAAGCATGGAATTAAAAATGCTTCCCGTAAAAATGGATGAGTTTTTACAGGAAACTATCCAGGGTAACGAAAGTCGGCTTAAAGCCAAAAGCTGTAATTGGCAGGTTGATATTGTCGATTCTCCAACGCTGTTGATCGATAAGCGGATGATGGGGATGGTATTCAACAATTTATTGGGGAATGCGTTGCGTTATTCGCCCAGCGGTTCAGATTTGAAAGTTGAGATGAAAAACTCCGGTAAAAATTGTGAAATTCGATTTCAAGATTCTGGAATAGGAATCGACAAAAAAGATTTGAAGAAACTTTTTAGAAAGTTTTTTAGGGTTCAAAATAATCAAACGCAAAATATTGAAGGAGCTGGTTTGGGTTTGTTTATTTCTAAGGAAATTGTAAAAAGCCACAAAGGAAAATTAAAAGTTTTTAGCGAAGGCATTGGCAAAGGCACAACCTTTACTGTCGCCTTGCCTTTAGGCTCGGCGGTTAAGAACTTTTAACGTTGAATGGATTGAAATAAATACTATTTTATGGAAAAAAATAAAAAAAGAATATTGTTAGTTGAAGACGAGATAAACTTGGCGAAGGGATTGAAGTTTAATCTGGAACGCGAGGGTTATGAAGTAGTATTGGCAGATAATGGTCAATCCGCTTTGGAGTATTGGGGTAGCGAACGGTTTGATATGCTCATTTTAGATTTAATGTTGCCCAAAATGGGAGGTATCGAAGTCGCTCGAAAGATTCGAGAAGAGAATATTCGTTTTCCAATTTTAATACTCAGCGCCAAGTCGACCGACGAAGATAGAGCTATAGGGTTAGAAGTGGGCGCCGACGATTACATCGCAAAACCGTTTCATCTGCCGGAGTTGTTGTTAAGGGTTAAAGGAATTCTGCGTCGTCGCGACTGGTACGGAGAGGCGGAAACCGAAAAAGATATATTTCATTTTTCGGATATGTGGGTGAATTTTGTGACCGGAAAGGCTATGGGAAGGAGAGGCGAGATTCAATTAACGGCTAGAGAAACCCAAGTCATGCAGCTTTTGGTGAATCGTAAAGAAGAGCCTGTTTCTCGCGAAGAACTGTTACAAAAGGTTTGGGGATATATTTCCGCAACCGAGACACGCACAGTGGACAACTTCATAGTGAGATTAAGAAAATATTTCGAAAAAAACCCAAAAAAACCCAAGTACATCCTTACAGTACGTGAAAAAGGCTATAAATTTATTCGGACATTTGAGAAAAACGTTTAAGTTTTATTTAGGCAACTTCCGCGCCCAATCCGAAAAGTATGAAAAACTGGTTTCATTGCTATATTCCCAATCTTTATGGGTGAATTTTGTTTTAGGGTTGTCGCCCAAAAAGGGACAAGTTGCAATGACGGGAACGTTATAAATTTCCTCTAATATTTCAGGCGTATATTTTTCTAAATCTGTCGGTTGTCCCTGTTCCAGACAATTAAAAACAATTCCTTCAATCTTTAGACCTCTAGTTTGCGCCGCTTCGATAGTTAATGCCGTTTGATTGATCGTTCCTAAATGAAACCTGGTAACTATAATTAATGGAAGCTCTAAATCTTTTGCTAAATCGGCCATTAAATAGTCTCGATTTATTGGGACTAGAAGACCGCCGGCGCCTTCCGCTAACATGACGCTATATCTATTCGCCAGCTTATGAAATGCCTCAATTATAACTTGAGGGTTTATTTGTTTATTTTCCAATTTGGAGGCTAGAAGAGGAGACGTTGGCGTTTGATAACGGTAGGGTGAAATGTCTTTCATAGGATCGGAAATCCCAAGGGCAGTTTTTAATAATCCCATATCGGAAAGAGTTGTTGGAACTAAAGAACTGGAAACGCCTGTTTCGATAGGCTTCATGATTCCTAGCGAAACATTTTCATTTTGAATAGTTTTACCTATTTGAGTTGTAACCAGGGTTTTTCCTACACCTGTGTCCGTTCCAGTGATAAAAAAACCTTTATTTCCCATAAGACTCCGCCATTTTATGCGTTAATTTTGTTATAATTAGGTCCGTTAATTTATAACTTTTTGTTTTGTAAAGCCAATGGAAAAACACGAAATTATATGTCCTTGTTGCGAGACCAAGTTACAAGTGGATGCAAAAACCGGAGAAGTCATTTGGCAAGAAAAAAAAGCCAAAGAGTTTGGAAGCTTATCCGATATGGTAAAAGGGCTTAACGCGCAAAAACAGGAACAGGAAACCTTGTTTAAGAAGCAAAATGAAATTCAAAAAGATCGGAAGCGGTTACTAGACGAAAAGTTCAAAGAAGCTAAGAAACATGTAGATAAAGATACTAGTAAACCATTAAGAGATTTTGATTTAGATTAAGATGTTTCTAGAGTTTTAAAACTACTAAGAAAAAAGTAGTAAGTTTAAATTTCCACAGTCATCCCATCGTAAGCCAGTTCAATAGGCTTTGGGACTTCTTTGTTGGCCGTTTCGTGATCTACTTCATGATTCATATGCGTAAACAAAACACGCTTAGGTTTTAATCTTTTCGCCGTTTTTATAGCCTCTTCAAAATTAAAATGAGTTGTATGAGGCTTATAACGCAAAGCGTTCAAAATCAATAAATCCAATCCCATCAATTCAGGTTCTGATTTTTCTGGAATGTTATTGCAGTCCGTGACATAAGCCGCGTTGTTAAATTTGTAGCCTATGATTTTTAGGGGGCCGTGATCGATTTCAAGAGGTTTTACTTTTAATTCGGAAAAATTGATAGACTCGCCATTTACTGGTAGAAGATCCAATTGCGAAACCGTTCCCTGATAATCCGTAGGTTCAAAAATGTAGTGAAACGTCTTTTTTATTTCTTCAAACGTTGATTCGTTCCCATAGCAAGGAATCGCTTTTCTTTGAAAAAAGTAGAAAGCGCGTAATTCTTCAATTCCTAGAATATGATCCGCATGATGATGTGTAAAAAAAATAGCGTCGATATTTTTAACGTCATTTTTTAAGCATTGCTGGCGGAGATCGGAAGAAGCGTCTACCAAAAAATTGGAACCGTTATTTTGGACCAAAATGGAGGCGCGTAAGCGCTTATTTTTTGAATTTGTAGAAACGCAAACCCGACATTCGCAACCTAGCATGGGAATGCCAGGCGAAGCCCCAGTTCCAAGAAATGTTATTTTCATTAAGTTGATTTATTAGAAATGGCCCGTTTGGGTTAAAAAGCGTCAACGGGGACGTTAAAAGAGAGGCAAATGGTATATATTTTAATTGTCGATGGGAAACGATGTCAAGCTACTCTAGATAATTGAAAATAAATAAAATTCCTGTTCTATCAAAAACTTACATACCTCTATAAACCGACCATTGGCTTAGAGTTTGAATTGTGCTAAATTAAACGCTTACCAAAGTTATTAGGGAACAAATTTTCGAGAAAAATAAGTAAGGAAAACGCTGGCCAAAAGTTGGTTCAAGTTAAATCGTTAATTTTGTTCTTATCTATTTGGGTATCGAATAACCAATTTAAATTAAATATATTATAGGAGTAATCAATGGCTACATTAGTTTCTCAAAAGGCGCCTGATTTTACCGCCGCCGCCGTTATGCCAGACGGTAGTTTTAAAGATGATTTTAAATTATCCGATCTTCAGGGAAAATACGTGGTTTTGTTTTTCTATCCACTAGACTTTACGTTTGTTTGTCCAACAGAAATCGTTGGATTTAGCGCCGAAATTGAAGAGTTTAAAAAGCGAAATACTGAAGTTGTGGGTGTGTCAGTCGACAGTAAGTTTAGTCATCTAGCTTGGAGAAATACAGACACAAAAAATGGTGGAATCGGAAGCATTCAGTACCCACTTGTTGCAGACATGGATAAATCAATCAGCCGAAATTACGACGTTCTGTTAGGCGAATCGGTTGCTTTACGCGGTTTGTTCTTGATCGATAAAAATGGCGTTGTTCAGCATCAGTTGATTAACAACTTGCCTTTAGGACGGAACATTCAAGAAGCTTTAAGAATGGTAGACGCTCTCCAATATTTCGAGGCAAATGGAGAAGTATGTCCAGCTAACTGGGAAAAAGGTAAAGATTCCATGAAACCTGATCCTTCAGGTTCTCAAGAGTATTTCAATAAACATGGTTAAAGTTTGAAGTTTCAAAGATTGAATCAAAGGCGGCGCCCATAAAGGCGTCGCCTTTTTTGTTTTAAGGTTTTAGCTGATTGCGTGTTGATTAAAGTAAAAGCTTGGATTACAAGATTTCCTCCGCGCGTCATCCCGAGCGAAGTCGAGGGATCTCGCCTCAATTAAAAAAAATAATTCCTTTTCTTTAAGGCGTTCAATTTATCAAAAAATAAAGAACCGAACAAAATGATATTACTAACAAACGATGACGGAATTTTTTCAGATGGCATTCGCGCATTAAGAGAAGCCATTGTCTCCAAAGAAAAAGCGATTGTCGTCGCTCCCGATTCCGAGCAAAGCGCCGTAGGCCATGCCATCACCATTTCGAATCCTTTGCGAGTGAAAGAGACGCATTTCAATGGAGAGTTTTGGGGATATGCAGTGAGTGGCACTCCTGCCGATTGCGTTAAGATTGCGGTGGGTTCGCTGTTAGAAGAAAAACCCAAGATAGTGATTTCTGGAATCAACCACGGCGGTAATTTAGGGACCTGCGTTATTTATTCAGGAACCGTTTCGGCGGCGACAGAGGCCGCAATTTTAGGGATTCCATCCATTGCGGTTTCCTTAAATGATTTTGAAAATTTGGATTTTTCATTTGCCGCATCGTTTATAGCAAAGTTTTACCCGCAAGTGTTATCAATGAATTTGCCAAAAGGCATTGTGTTGAATGTAAACGTTCCCGCCATTCCAGGAAGCGAGATTAAAGGGGTTGTTTTTGCGAAGCAGGGCGGATTGAAGGTGGTGGACGAATTCGAAAAACGAAAAGACCCACGAGGAAATTTATATTATTGGATGTCTGGCGATGTTGTTCTAGACCCAAATGAAAAAAACACCGATGGCGAATACGTCTCCAAAAACTACGTCACAATCACCCCTGTCCACTATGATCTCACCCACTACAAAACCCTTGAAAAACTTAAAGATGTAAAAATTGATTTTTGAAAAGTTAATATTAAATATTTCAATATATTGAAATGTCAATATAACTTTGTTTTTCTTTATGCCAAATGTTATTCTGTGTCAACTTTGGTAATCTCATTAATATTTGGTATTAAACCTACTTTGAGAGTTTCTATTTGTATTCTCAGTGGGTTTTTATTTGGCAAGGCATATTTCAATTTCTAGGAGTTAACAATTGTTTTTATCTTCTTTATTAGTTAAGAGAAGGCTAATAAAAAACAAGATTTTGGTCGTTGGTTGTTTTTTAAGTATTTTAATGAGTGGATGCGCATTTGATATTGTTAATGTCAAACAAATTCCAACACAAATGAAATCAGCCAATTTTATAAAAGATTCATTCGTGTTGATAAACGAGGTAAATGTTAGTTTGGATACTACCTATAGCAGTAAATTAAAAAGTGGCACGGTTTGGAATTTTGTGGGGACTATTTCCGAAGGAGATGTTTTTAAAACCAAAGACCAAATTTTAACCATTGAAGGTTCAAACATATTTGAAGCGTATATAGTCGTATTATCTAAAAAATTAATTGGATTTTATTTGCCTGTAGAAAATACATTTTCTCCACTAGGAGATCCTATAAAGCTAGAATTTAAAAAAAATAGTTCAAGATTGTAATATTTAGAAAGGGAGCGGTATATGAGAGTATTATCAAGGTGGCTTTTTGTTGCAATAATAATCTTCTTGGCAAGTGGTTGCGCATCTGGACCAAAGTTTAGTAATTTTAAACCATCTATATCAAATTTAGCTCCTGGTTCTGGAAGGATATTCATGTACCGAACATCAATGTTAGGGTTCGCATTACAACCAGACATAATGCTAAATGGAGAAAAAATTGGAAAATCAATAACCAAAGGTTTTTTCTTTATAGATCGACCCGCAGGAGCTTATGAACTTTCCACAACGACAGAAGTAGATAGAAAGCTGTCTTTTACTTTAGGCAGAGGGCAAACGCGTTACGTTAAGTTTGACGTTTCCATGGGATTCTTTGCAGGGCATGTGTACCCTGAGTTGATTGAGACTACTATAGCTGAAAAAGAAATTTTGGAATGTGAATACGCAGGAGCGTTAATTAAATAATTTTTCATAAAGCCGAGATAGTTAAAAATAAGGAACTTTTAAGCGTTCTATGAAAAAGTTTTCATTTTTCAGAAGGGACTCTAATTTCTTTTTACTTTCGGCTCTGGCTGCCTTCTTGGTGTCTTGCGCAACCCCGTCTTCTACACAACCTTCTTATGCATTTTACCATCCGACAAATATTAAACTCTTAAACTCAGAAGTGAAGGAATGTAAGGAAAAGACTATAGAAGTTATAGGCGCTCAAGAAGGCCAGTTTGAAATAGTTACCTTAATTTCCAATAAACAAATTTCTTCTTCCGCAAAAAATGCTGAACAGGTTGTCGATGAAGATGATGGAGATTCGTATGCTAAGGATGAAGCCTTGAAAGTTTTAAAAGCTTTTGGAGGAATGGGCCTTGCAGTATTAGGAGTACTTTCGGGAGATATTTTGGCCCTGGATGGTGGGATAAAAGCGATGAATAATTTTGACCAGAACCCGAAATTACCAGCCCGCCTCTACGATTCTCAGATGGTTTTAAATGTTTTCTCGTCATGGGAACCCGCCGCTACCGAAAAAACCAAAGCTTGTCTGTCGAAATTGGGTTACTCGTTTTTGTCGCAATAGAAACAAGTTGTCATTAATTTTTATAAAAAACAAAAGCCCCCTTCTAATTAAAGAAGCGGTCTTAAGCCCTGATCCGTTCCAGTTAAACAATAATTGGACACAAAAAACCCTGTTTAGATAATTCCAAACAGGGTAAACGTTTGATTTATAAGTACGCCTGGCGCGATTCGAACGCGCGACCTTTGGCTTCGGAGGCCAACACTCTATCCAGCTGAGCTACAGGCGCTTATTTATTAGCTGAGGCAAATATAAACTTTAGATTCCTTCTTCGCTCATGGGAGCGACGTCTTCGGAACTTTTCTTTAACTCATGTCCAAATTCTTTTATGGCGGCAATACGCCAACGCCACCAAGTGACTTCTTCTTTTAACGCTTCGTCGCAATCATCTGGCAAACCTATATTGATTTCTTTGTCGACGGTGACGCTGACCCTAGCCTTCTCAGGTATTTCTAAACCGAATTCCTTCATCACGCCTAGCGTATCTTTCAAAAGTTTTTGCTTGAAATCTTCTTGGGTGACTGCTTTGGCGGCAACTTTTTGCCATTTGGCGTCCATGTCTGCTTTTTTTTTGGGGCTCATGTTCATGAGTATTTCCTTTTTAAACTCTATATTTTTAGAGGTTCTCTTAGATTAATAGAAGCTTTTATGCTTCGCCATTATTTTTTATTAGTATAGAAACTTGTTCTAATGCTTTATCTAAATTTTCTGGTTTTGATCCTCCTGCTTGCGCCATATCAGGGCGTCCGCCGCCATTCCCTCCAACTATTTGCGCGATTTCTTTCAACAAATTACCGGCGTGATATTGTTTGGTTAAATCTTTGGTCACCCCTGCCGCTAGCAAAACTTTTCCGTTTTGCACGCTACCGACAACGATTACCCCGCTTTGCATTTTGTTTTTGGCGTTGTCGATGTAGGTTCGCATCGTTTTGGAGTCCATGTTTTCGAGATTTTTAACTAGAGTTTTGATGCCGTTGATTTCGACAAATTCTTCGCTTTTATTTTGTCCGCCTCCGAAGAGCATTTTTTCTTTTAAGGATTGAATTTGTTTTTCTAACTCTCGATTTTTTTCGATCAATTTTTGGATTCGACCGACCTCTTCTTTGGGCTGGGATTTGAGAACATTTCGGATTTCGTTAAGCGAATCGCCATCTTCTTGTACTTTTTCTAAAGCCGCCGAACCTGTGATCGCTTCGATCCGTCTTACTCCGGAAGCGACACTTCCTTCTGAAATTATCTTAAAAATTCCGACATCGCCTGTGGCTGAAATATGAGTGCCACCACAAAGTTCTTTACTGAAACCAGGTACTGAAACGACGCGAACGCTAGAGCCATATTTTTCTCCGAATAAAGCTGTAGCTCCGTCGTCTAAAGCTTCTTGAATACTCATTTCTTTTGTGTGTACAGCCGTATTTTTGCGGATTTCCTCATTTACTAAACCTTCAATTTTGGCTTTTTCTTTTTCCGTCAATTGCGAAAAGTGGGAATAGTCGAAACGTAGACGATCTGATGCCACTAAGGAGCCTGCTTGTTTAACGTGATCTCCGAGTACAGTTTTTAATGCGGCATGTAAAAGATGAGTCGAGGTGTGGTTTAATGCCGTATTTTGTCGATTGACCGGGTCCACTTGCAGAGCGATTTTATCGCCTTTTTTTAATGTGCCACGGGTAACTTTTGCATGATGCGCAATGAGTTCGGGAACGGGTTTGGTAGCGTTGGCAATTTCTAGTTGAACATTTTCGTTCAATGCTTTTCCTAGATCTCCCATCTGTCCGCCCGACTCGCCATAAAAAGGACTGGCCTTTGTAAGAAAAGTAATTTCTTCTCCCTCGGATGCGGAATCAATCTCATTGTCGTTTTTTAAAATAGCCGTTACTAAACTTTCAGAATACGTTTGAGTGTAACCTTCAAATTTTGTTGGCGGCGAATCTTGTAAATAGGTTTTAAAAAAAGGAGAGATTTCTTTTTCTCCAGATCCTTTCCAGGAAGCCATAGCCATTTCTTTTTGATTCTGCATGGCTTTATTAAAACCGTCTAGGTCGAGCGTGTAGTTTGCGTCTTGCGCTATATCTTGAGCTAAATCGACTGGAAACCCATAAGTGTCGTAAAGTTTAAAAACCTCTTCGCCTGGAATTACCGATCCGCCAGATTTTTTAACCTTTTCTAAAATCTCGTCCAACCGTTGGGTGCCATAATGTAATGTGTTTTTAAAGCTTTCCTCTTCGTTTTGAGCGACTCTATTGATAAAAACGCGGTTTTCTTCCAGCTCTGGATAGGCTTCTTTGAAGTAAGAAACGATTTTGTCCGTTATTTGATGTAGAAAAGGAAATCCAATGCCAAGCATTTTACCGTGTCTTAACGCTCGTCTAATAATTCTTCTTAATACGTAGCCTCGACCTTCGTTTGAAGGCAGAATGCCGTCATTAACCAAGAAGGCGGCGGCGCGTGAATGATCGGCAATCACTTTAAGAGAAACGTCTGTGGATTCGTTCGAACCATAAGGAGTTTTTGCAATTTCGGCGGCATCTCCAATAATCTTTGATAAGAGATCCGAGTCGTAATTACTGGGTTGTTTTTGCGAGACAGCAGCTAATCGTTCTAGTCCCATTCCTGTATCGATACAGGGATTTGGAAGAGGCGATAAGTTTCCTTGTTCGTCTCTATCGTATTGCATGAAAACTAGATTCCAGATTTCCAAATACCGATCGCATTCGCATCCCACAGCGCAATCCGATTTGCCGCAACCTAGCGCTTCCCCTTGATCTATATGAATTTCCGAACAAGGACCGCAGGGGCCGGTAGGTCCCATGGACCAAAAGTTATCTTCTTCGCCTAATCTGACAATTCTCTCTTTTGGAACTCCTATGTCATCAGCCCAGTAATTAAACGCCTCGTCGTCGGTTTCGAAGACTGAGATGTAAAGTTTTTCTTTAGGAAGTTTTAAGATGTCTGTCAAAAACTCCCAACCAAACTCAATCGCTTCTTTTTTAAAATAATCGCCGAAGGAAAAGTTTCCGAGCATTTCAAAAAACGTATGATGGCGAGCCGTCCTGCCGACCATTTCCAGGTCGTTGTGTTTTCCTCCGGCGCGAACGCATTTTTGCACCGAAACCGCTCTTTTATAGTCTCGAGTTTCTTTGCCCAGGAAAACGTTTTTAAATTGAACCATTCCAGCGTTTGTGAAAAGGAGTGTCGGGTCGTTTTGAGGAATTAAATCATCGCTCTTCACCAGGGTATGTCCCCGTTCCACAAAATAGTCCGTAAATTTTTTTCGTATTTCGTCGCCAGTCATAATTCTATAATAGCTAGTCTTAAGTTTTTTAAAATTTGAAAACTTAAACTATTCCCGCTTTTAGTAAATCTTGTAAATGAATAATGCCGTCGATTTTCCCCTGATCGTCCGAAACAATCAAGGAGGAAATCGCATGTTTTTCCATTATCTGAACGGCCTTAGTCGCTAAATTATCTTTATTAATTGTTTTGGGGTTTTGGGTCATCAATTCTTTCGCGCGAGTTTCAGAAATATCTTTTTTAGTTTCAATTAAACGGCGAATATCCCCATCAGTAACAATTCCGGCAACATGGTTTTCAGAATCGACGACTGCGGTTGTTCCCAATCCTTTTTGGCTCATTTCCGATAGAACTGAAAAAATGTCGGATTCTAATTGAACCACAGGAATTCCGTCTCCCGTTCGCATTAAATCGCCGACGCTCGTCAAAAGCCTTTTCCCAATATTGCCTCCGGGGTGGTTTTGCGCAAAGTCCTCTTTTTGAATTCCTTTTTTATTAATAAGTGCAATGGCTAGCGCGTCGCCCATAGCTAATGCGGCAGCTGTGCTTGCTGTGGGAGCTAAGTCGAGAGGGCAAGCTTCTTTTTCTACCGCAATGTCGAGAACATAGTCGCTTCGTTTTGCTAAAGTAGATTGTAGGTTCCCGGTTAATCCAACTAAAGTTGCGCCAATACGATTCACAAAAGGTAAAATTTTAAGAATTTCTTCTGTTTCTCCGCTGTTGGATATAGCAAGAATCAAGTCTTTTTTAGAAACGATTCCCAAATCGCCATGGCTCCCTTCAGCGGCGTGTAAAAATACAGCGGGAATTCCAATGCTTGAAAATGTGGCGGCAATTTTTTTGCCAATCAATCCCGATTTTCCAATTCCCATCACGATAAGAGAACCAGAGCTACAGTCGATTAAGTTTACGACTTCTACAAAATCGTTTGTCAAACGATCTGCAAGTGCGGCAATCGCTTCGCTCTCAATTTTAAAAACGCTATGGGCTGAGTTGAGGATTCTTTTTTTATCCTCATATATCGATGTTGATGACTTTAGTTGAGTCATTTAAATGTCAAAACCTATTGAATTTTTTATGAAAACAAATAGCTTATCATAATTTATTCAGTCCAACAATTGAACGATTTTTTGATAATTCCATTTTGAATTTTTATAGTATTGTTTTTTAATTATTGGCGGAATAAATCGAGTGAAAAAGAGTTTTTTCCAACAATTTAGGATAAGTTTGTTGAAATCTTATCAATAAAGTTCTACTGTTATGTTTTATTCAAAGCAAGCGGGAATTCGTTAAATAAATTCAAGTTATGGACGCGACCAAAGACCATAAAATTCGAGTTATGATTGCAGACGATCATGAAATAGTCCGAGAAGGATTGATGCATGTTGTGTCTAAAACGGACGATATTGAAGTAATCGGGCAAGCTGAAAATGGAAAAGAAATAATAGAAAAACTGGCAGGTCAAGAGCCGGATGTTTTATTGTTAGATTTGGAAATGCCCGAAAAAAATGGATGGGAGGCTTTAAAGTTTTGTCAGGAAAACCGTCCAGCATTAGAAGTCTTAATCTTAAGCGTTTATCCGGAAAGTTTTTATGGAGTTCGCCTGATTCAAGCTGGCGCTTCCGGCTACTTAAATAAAAATACAGCCACTAAGCAAGTTGTCGAGGCGATACGAACTATTAATAATGGCGACATGTTTATTAGCGAAGAATTAGCAAAACAGATAAAAAAACGACCGCGCAAGAGAAATGGCAATGCGCTTCACGATATGTTATCGGCGCGGGAGTTCGAAATTTTTTCTTTAATTATAGGCGGAAAAAAATTGATAAATATTGCCGAAGAGCTTTCTATTAGTGTGGGGACGGTGAGCACTCATCGAACTCGAATACTCAAAAAATTTAATATGGAAAGCAATGCCGAACTTGTGAGTTATGCCATTAGCGCAGGGTTGGTCAATAACCCCACGATTTAATTCCTTCCAATTTGTAGTTTCTATGAAAAGATGATTTTTTTGTCAGAGTATTCAATTCAAAATTTGATGGCTTTTACCGTTGGGAGCTAATTTGGAAAATCGAAAATCACTATATTTAATTGACGGTTCCTCTTATATTTTTAGAGCTTTCTTTGCCATCAGGCAAAATCTTTCAAATTCTAAAGGGATGCCTACGAATGCCTTATATGGGTTTGTTAGTATGTTGCAAAAAATAGTTCGAGAGAAAAAACCGGATTACTTGGCGGTGATTTTTGATTCAAAAGAAAAAACGTTTCGTCACAATATGTATCCCGAGTATAAGGCCAACCGATCGGCTCCTCCAGAGGACTTAGTTCCTCAATTTCCTTATTTTGAACCGTTGGTGCATTCTTTTAATATCGTTTCAATTAAAAAGCCTGGATTTGAGGCGGACGATATTATTGGAACTCTTGCCAAAATAGGAGATTCTTCCGGTCTTGAGGTCACCATCGTTAGCGGCGATAAGGATATGATGCAATTGATTACGCCGAACGTTTGCATGCTGGATACGATGAAAAATAAGACTTTTAGGAATGAAGAGGTTGTTGAAAAGTTTGGAGTGTCTCCGGAAAAAGTTATCGAAGCGATGTCCCTTATTGGAGATAGTAGCGATAACATTCCCGGCGTCAAAGGGATTGGTCCAAAAAACGCAGCCGAATTGATCAAAAAATTCGATACGTTGGAAAATTTATACGACAATCTTGATTTGATAGATAAAAAGAAACAAAGAGAAAAATTAGAAAGCGATAAAGAAAACGCTTTTTTAAGTCGCAAGCTTGTCACCATTGATGTAGACATGAAATTAGACCTTACTATTGAGGATTTAAAGTTTCAAAACCCAGACCAGAAAAAAATTAACGAATTTTTTAAGGAGTTGGAATTTGATTCGTTGATCGTCGATTCGGAAGAAGAACAGGAAACACCTGGCGAAGAAAAAGAATATAAAGCGATCTTTGATAAGGATTCGTTGGAACAACTTATTGTGGATTTGGAGAAAGCCGGAGAGTTTGCCGTGGACCTTGAAACCACAAGTAAACATCCAATGCGAGCTGAAATAGTGGGAATATCATTTTCGCACAAAGCTTCGCAAGCATATTATATTCCGCTTGCTCATAGATACCTTGGAGTTCCAAAGCAATTAGATAAAGATGAAACCTTATTTAGGTTGAAGTCGATTCTTGAGAATCCAAAGATAAAGAAGTACGGGCACAACATCAAATACGATTTAATTGTTTTTCGAAATGATGGAGTAAGCCTAGAAGGTATTGGTTTTGATTCAATGCTGGCTTCTTACGTATTAAATCCATCGAAAAACAATCATAATATGGACGATCTTGCCTGGGAACTTTTAAAGCATAAGACGGTTCAATATAAGGATGTCGCTGGATCGGGAGCTAAACAAATTGGTTTTGAAGAAGTAGAAATTGAGGCGGCGACAAATTATGCGGCAGAAGATTCGGACATAACTTGGATCTTTAAACAAAAAATGGAACCGCTTCTGCAAGATGAAACCCTCAGTTTATATAAAAATATGGAAGTCCCGTTAATCGAGGTTTTAGCAGATATAGAAATGGCGGGGGTTTTATTAGATATAAATAAACTTAAGGAATTATCAAAACGATTAGAAATCGATCTAATCAAAGCCGAAGAAGAGATTTATGAAATTGCCGACGAAAAGTTTGCTATAAATTCGCCAAAGCAATTAGCGCAAATTTTATTTGATAAACTAGAACTGCCTGTAATAAAGAAAACAAAAACTGGATATTCTACCGATGTTTCCGTATTGGAAGAATTGGCCGAAAAGCATCCTTTACCCGAAAAAATCCTGACTTACCGCCAATTGTCAAAATTGAAATCGACCTATGTTGAAACCCTTCCCGAAGAAGTAAACCCAAAAACGGGGAGAGTGCATACGTCATTTAATCAAACCGTTGCCGCTACGGGAAGATTAAGCAGTAGCGATCCTAATTTACAAAATATTCCTATAAAATCTGATATTGGTAAAGAGATCCGATCTGCTTTTATAGTTGAAGATGGGAATTCCATGTTTTCGGCAGACTATTCCCAAATTGAATTGAGAGTTATGGCTCATTTATCGGATGACCCAGCTCTTATAGCCGCTTTTATTAAAGGAGAAGATGTTCATTCAAGAACGGCGGCGGAAATTTTGGGACGAGCTATTGAAGATATCGGCGAATCCGAAAGAAGAATGGCTAAGGCGGTAAACTTTGGAATTATTTATGGCTTAAGCTCTTTTGGGCTGTCGAAGCAACTAAAAATTTCTCTTAAAGAAGCGAAGGCTTTTATTGACCAATATTTCCAGCTTTACAAAAATGTGAAAACATTTATGGAGGAAACCGTTCAAGAATCTGCAAAACGCGGCTATACCAAAACTTTGATGAATCGGAAAAGATATTTGCCCGATTTAAATAGTAAGAATCATCAAGCGAGAAAAGCGGCTGAGAGAATTGCGATCAATTCACCCGTTCAAGGAAGCGCCGCCGATATAATTAAAGCTGCAATGATCAATTTGCACAAAAAATTGAAAGCGAAAGATATGCGTTCGCAGATGATTTTACAGGTTCACGACGAATTAGTTTTCGAGTGCGTTCCAAATGAAAAATCGGCTCTAGAATCTCTTGTAAAACAGGAAATGGAAGGAGTTTACAATTTAAAAGCTCCCTTAGTAGTCGATACTGGCTGGGGCTCTAACTGGAATGAAGCTCATTAACTTTTGCATATTGTTTACATGTTTGAAGACCTTGAAGAAATAAATTGTAATTTGTGCGGGGGGACTCGGAAGAAAGAACTATTCGATTTAAACCCATTTAAATTAGTTTGTTGCCAAGATTGCGGCTTAAAGTATGTAAGTCCTCGATACACAGAAAATAGAGTCCTAAAGCTTTACGACGATAGTTATTTTACAAATCCCGGCTTTTTTTCGGGCGATAGCTCTAAGATATATGGATATTCGGATTATGGGGAGAGTCGAGACAATGTAGAAATAATGTATCGAAAAATTGTTGAGCGAATGGAGAGTTTTATAAATCCAGGCAAACTTCTTGAGGTAGGGTCTGCATATGGTTATTTTTTAAATCAAGCTAGATTAAAGGGATGGGAGGTATCTGGTATTGAACTTTCCCAAAGCGCAAGAGTTGCATGCGAAAAGGAATTTGGTATTCAACCATTTGACCATTCGCTAAATGATTTTGATTCTTCCCAACAATTTGAATCAGTGGTTTTTTTTGATGTCTTGGAGCATATGCATGATCCGGTAAAAACTTTAAAAAAAATTCATGGAATGATTAAACCTGGAGGATTGTTAGTTCTTGCCGTTCCTAATTCTGCTTCATGGGTTTTAAGATTTTTAGGGTCTCGGTGGGAAGATTTGCAGCGGGCTAACTCTGGCGAACATTTGTATTTTTTTGATGGAAAGACAATACGGCAGATATTGGAAAAAACCGGTTTTGAGGCGCTTGAGATCAAAACAATGGGGCGATATTTTAAACTAGGGCATCTTTGTAATAGGCTTCAAATTTACAATAGGTTTATTTTTTCCTCACTTCAAAGTCTTGTTGAAACCTTAGGTTTAAAAGAACGCAATATTTACGTGAATCCTTTTCTTAAACTGATAGCTTTTTCCAGAAAAGTTGAATAGTCGTCTCATCCTCCTTTTGAAGAGATCGAAAGAAGTATTTTTCACATATTTTTTTCATAAGCTCCAAAGTGACTTTTCCCTCTTGATCTCAAATTCGTGACGAACTAATTAGATCTTGAAAAACAGCCATTTCACTTTAGTTCGCGCTGAAAATAATGTTATTATTGAACCGATTTTAAAGCTTTCCGCCGAAGTTTATTAATTGCAAAGTGTTCCTGGAGCTGATGTAACGTATCTCGATTTGGCTAGACGGGTTACTTTAAGATGACGGGTAAATGATTTAAAGGAGATACAGAAGTTCGTAGTATTGATAAAGGAGTTCCTGCCAATAAAAATCTGGATCCAATTAGGATTTAGATTTTTATTTTTTCAATTTCCCCAAGAGTAAAGCGGCTTTTTATCCTAAATGAAATCTCGACTACTCACGCCAACTATTTTAATCGGAACTTATTTCTTCTTTTTCCTTTTATTAACTCCTATGGGAGTATTCAATGACTGGATACCACCCGTTATCCATACGGGTTTTTATTCAGTTACCGATATTGATACTGGAGATGATACTGGATATTACATTTTTTTGCGGTCTCTTTTTTTTGATGGAGACCTCGATTTTTATAACGAGTTATTTTACGGTCATATAGAAGAATTTAACTCCACTGGTTATGTATTTAATAATTGGCAAATTGGACAAAGTTTTTTAATATTTCCCTTTTTTATCCTGGGGCATTTTGGCGCAATAATATTAAACGCGTTGGGTTATTCTGTTTCTCTAGATGGCTATTCCTTCCCGTACCATATGGCGCTTGCTTTGGCTTCACAAACATACCTTTTTCTAGGTCTTTTAATTACCTTCCAAATTAACAGAAAATATTTTTCAGAAGTACCTTCTTTATTGGCAACCCTAATGATATGGGTCGCTTCTCCGTTGATTTATTACACCTTTATTCGTCAACGTTTGGCTCATACGGTAGAGTTTTTTTTGGCCGCTCTTTTTATTTTGGTATGGTTGAAAAATCGAGATTCGGCAAATCATTGGAAACACGCGCTAATGGGAGGGATTGTTGGTTTTTTAGGTTCGGTGAGAATTGTAAGCTTTGGATTGGTGGTTATTTATATTGTGGATCAGCTTTGGTCAATTTATCGATTTAATTTTAAAAGTTTAAAAATTAATTGTTTAATCTTTTTTGCGTTATTTGGTCTCCTATTCTTTTCGACCCAGTTGATAACATGGCAGATAATTGAAGGTTTTCCCTTACCTGGTAATCATATCGATAGAAGCAATAGTTATATGTTTTCATATTCTATTACTACATTTTTTAAAGATGCAATCGATTTTTTCTTTGGATATAAGTGGGGAATCTTATATTCCTCGCCAATAATTTTGTTGGGTATTTTAGGGGCGATATTTTGTGAAAAGTTGGATGAGTTTCGTTTCCCAATCATTATGGCAATATTGGCTTATGTATTATTAAGTATTTATGTGTTGATGTGGATAGCTTCTTACCAATACAGATATATAATTCCCATATATCCTTTAGCCAGTATTGGGTTGGGATATGTAATTAGCGAAGCCTTAAAGAGCCGTTTTAAGCGATTGGTTTTAATTTTCTTATCTTTTGTTTTGATAAGCGCGCAATATTTAATTTTAATTCAGTATAAAGTAACCCTTTCTTATCAAAACATGCAATTTGTAATTAAAGCGTTATCAAATATACCAGCGATTATTACCGAACAACCTGAATTGCTTTTGCGGTCCACCAATATTTTTAAATTATTGTCTTTGGAATTTGATTGGACCTATAAAGAGTTTTCATATTTAGTTCTATTTCCTTTGTTTCAATTCATTCTCCTTATTATTGGTTACGTCGCATTTAATAGAGTTAAGAATTATTTTGAATATTCAACAAAAGATATAGCGAAAACGATTTGTATTTCTGGAGCAATAATTATATTGACGATCAATATTATGTTGATAGTTATAGGACCCGAAAAATCGAAAGCTGAAATTGCGGCTAGACAAGATTATTTGAAATTTCAAACTCAGATTAAGGATGCCCAGAAGAGAGGAAGGTTTGATGAAGTGGTTTTATTGCGCCAAAAAGCGGTGGACGCTATACCGGATTTTTGGATAGCGCACCTTAAACTTGCTATTTCCCAAGAGTTGGTAGGATTAAAGATTGAAGCAAATAAAAATTATGAAGAAGCTTTGCGGTTAAATCCTCACCGGCAACTTATCAAATTCAATATGGCTCAAAATCTGATAAAACTTGGGGAATTGGATCGCGCGGAGGATTTACTACGCTTGGCCATTAGGGACGATCCCACCAATCCTAAACCTTATCAAAGTATGGCTTTGCTCGTAGTAAAGAGAGGTCGATTTGAGGAGGCTTTGATATTGTTGGAACAAGCTTTAACTTTAAATCCTAATTTTGGAAAAGCTCATTTTAATTTGGCTGTCCTGTTGATGAAACTAAATCGAGTTGAGGAAGCTAAGTTGCATTTTACATCTGCATTAAATTTGGAAGTGAAAAATCCAGCGTTGGATAAGATATCCAAACTTTTCGATTTGAAAAAGGACACTCAAGAATAACAATATCTTTAAGTTATTGAATCTTATTTTTTTATTTAGTGGGCTTTGTATAGTCTGATTGAGTTATATTGTCTGCGGCGTTATATGCCATTTTCATTGCGATATGGGAATTGACGTAGCTGAATGCGCCTTGCCTTCCAATGGATTGGAGATTGGATATTCTGTCGATCCAATTAAAAACGGTTTCTAAATTTTCCTCGTAATTTAATAAGTAAATAGGGTAGGCGTTTGGAGCTTTAAATACGTGACTGTCTATTATTTCTTTGCGTTGGATTATTTTTTCATTTTCTAAATCATTCACAACTTTTTTAATTACTTCTTCTTCGTCGTTCCAAATTGCATCGGATACATCGCAATTTACTTCAGCAATTAGAATGGTGGCGTTTGGTGGATTAATATCGAACCCGAAGTAACTTAGATCCATTATTCGATTGAATGATATTTCCCTGAAATACATAAATGAGGCGGGTAACGCTTTTGGGATATCGACCACGATTCCTACAAAAAGTGTGGCTCTTGATTTTAAAGCGTTGGCAGCGTCAATGACAGTTTGTTCGGGGAGAGGAGCAGATAATTGGACTAAATGTTTTAATGGAATCGTCGAAATTAAATGGTCGCATTTAATGGTACTTTCAACGTTATTGGAAATGATTTTTACTGAGCTTGCTTTTTGATTTGTGAAATTAATACCGGTGGCTTTGTGATTTAATAATATGCTGCCTCCCGATTTTTGAATTTCTTTTCCAATTTTTTCTGCAATTAACGAAAAGCCATGTTTTGTGGTAAAAATTTCTCCTTCTACTTTTTCTACATAACCTTTAATGCTTATCTCTTTAGCTTTTTTAGGTTTGAGGTTTTTGATTAATTTTTCCGCCACCTCTAAAATGTTCATTTTAGGAATGCGCTGTTTTGCAAATTCAGGAGAGAATTCAATAGGAGGAATTCCCCAAACTTTTTCAATGTAAGGTTTGAAAAATATCTCGTATAAGCCTTTTCCGTAATTTGCCAATAATACGGTTTCGCTATTTTCCAGTTCTGGTGGATTGATCTTTGAATTGAGATTATAATAAATTAGGCTGAACAGGCATTGAATTACCGTAATTAAGGGCAATTTTCTAAGAATATCGGATATTGAAAGGGGGAAGTTAAAGTATTCGCCCATGAATTTAATTTTGACGGTTCTTTCGAATCGAATTAAATCGTCCCCCATAATTTTTTTGATATCGCCTAAAATTTCCTCGTCGGTAGTATGGAAAACATGAGGTCCAAATTCGTAAATATTTCCGTTCCATTCTACGCCACCAGCCAGACCGCCAGGTCTATTCGAGATTTCAATTACATGGACTTCGAAATTTTTTTTGGAAAGGCGCCATGCGGCGGCTAAGCCCGCAATTCCTCCGCCTAATATGACAACTTTTTCTTTATTTGACATGTATTAAAAGTGGAATGTTTCCTAGTTTTATAATTGTCAGAAGTTTTTTACTGTATCTACAATTTGCTGAACATCGGAGTCGCTGAGGTTTGGATGAAGAGGTAGGTTCAAAGCGGTTTCGTTTAGCTGTTCGCTATTTGGTAATTTCGCATCTGATTGATAAATAGGATTTAAATGGAGAGGATGATATCTCAAAGTTGAATAAATGCCTTTGTCTAAAAGGTAGTGAGCAAACTCATCGCGCCTTCCATTGGTTAATTGAACGCAGTATGTAAAATAGGAATGTTGTTCGTCAGATTCGGCGTCTTTAGGAAGTATTAACCATGGCAATTCTTTAAATGTCTCCTGATAGAAGTTCCATATTTTCTTTCTTAAACCTTGGTTGTGGTCTATTTTCTTTAGTTGAGCCAATCCTACGCTTGCGCATATATCGTTTGGAATGAGTTTCGGATAGATGTCAAATATATGATATTCCCACCAGCGGTTGGATTTTGTTTTTGAAACTTCAAAACCAGACTTTCCGATGCCGCAATATCTTAAATTATTTGTTTGTTTAGAGTGATTTATATTTTTTGCGGTTATTCCTCCACCCTCTGGCATGGGTAAGTTTTTGATAGCGTCGAAACTGTAAATACCAATATCTCCGATACTTCCACAATATTGATCGCCTAACTTTGAGTCCACCGCATGGGCGGCATCTTCAATAATGGGTAATCCTAATTCTGAAAGTGTCTCCATTCTTACAGGTTTACCGGCATAATGTACGACCATAAGCGCTTTAGTATTTTTAGTAATACAAGGAGCTATCGTTTCTAAAGTCACATTTTGTGTATAGAGATCAACATCGCAAAAAACAGGTTTAAGTCCCGCTAATAAAATAGAATGCGCGCAAGAAATCCAAGTAAAAGAAGGAAGAATGACTTCGGAACCTTTTGGTAGATCTAAAAGTTTCACGGCCATCAATAAAGAATTGGAGCCACTATTGAGTAAAGTAAAAGAAGGCAAACTCAATCGTTTTGAAAATGCTTCTTCAAATTGGCGGGTTTTAGGACCGATCCCCATCCATTGATTTTCAAGGCTTGATTGAATCTCGCTGAGTTCCTCTGACCCTACTTTTGAACCAAAAACAGAAATCATTTTTTCTTTAAACCGTTAAAATTAAATAGATCTAGATATTTAATGGCGAATAAAACGTAGATTTTAAAAAAAAGGCAGGTGAATTAGACTCTTAAAGCTTCCCTTGTCGAGATGGTTTAATTGAGAAATGCTCTGCTTTTCTGCCAAATGACGCTTTGTATCTTTAACCAGAAAATTGAATTTTAATTATAAAAATATCAATTTCAAAGGATTAATAATACCATAAATGGCGACGTTTTTTTTAAATCAGCTTATAGTTGTTTAAAAACTTTTGGACCGTTGCTACATCGTTAAACATGATAGTATCCAGAATCGATAAATGAGGCACAAATTCACTTTTAAATTGAGGATAAGCGATAGGCTCTGATTGTAAAAAATTTAAGCGGATTTGATGGCTTAAAAAAGATTCTTGAGAATAAAGATCGATCCCCCCTATTGGGTTGATATAGCGATCGGCTTTTTCCTTTATGCAGATATCGATTATACGATTTTGGCTTTTTAAATTTGAATTGCCATATATCGTCGACGAAGGAATCAGTTGGGTCGAAATATTCAAATAAGCGCTGACCTTTTTGAGGCTTGAATAAGCTAATTCTGAAATATGAGTATGGTTTTGTTTGACGATGTCTTCAAATAAATCAAATGCCCTTTGGAAATAAGGAGCTTTTCGATAGGCCAATTCTACTTTTTTTAATATCTTTGATTTCCAATTTAAATCAAAAGCAATTTCAATATCTTTAATCAGTTTGTTTTGACTTAATTTTTTTAATGGAACGATAAAAAAATTAGGGCGATTTGCAATTAAAATACTATTGCGATTGATCCATTTTTTTTTCATATAATTAACGTCGTCATAGATAACAAATCGGTCCACTGCGTTAATTAATTGAAAATAACCCAAATAGGGTAAAAAATAAGGTTGTACTATCGCGATTTTCATAAATCGTATTAATATTTTTACTTCAACTTCGTTTCTATTTATTTTTGAAGAATTGAATAGCTGAAAAAAAGATAATATGAAATTTCAATTGGTTGTTATAAACCGATGAATATTTTAAGAAAAGAATATTGTTAGTTATCTAAAAAATCATTAATTTAATATGCCAGATTTACTAAAACGTTACAATACAAGGCTGAGATTAGCAGAGCGTTTTCCTAGAAATTGTCTTTCCTAATTTTGCTTAGTTTTTAATGTTATACCAGAGGATAATGAATTGTTAGAAGTTTGCTTGTAATTATCCTTACTTCTTTTCTAAGGTAATTGTTAATCTTTATTTTTATAATGGATGATGTACTTTTTGAAAGCTTATAAATATTTTTAAATAACTTATTTTGAAAGATGGCGAAAATAATAATATTTGGGATTTTAGATTCTGCATCTTTAGCTCACTTTTATTTGAAAAATGATACCGATCATAATGTGGTCGCATTTTCTATTGGAAGCAAATACATGACCGGCGTTCAAAAATTTGAAGGAGCTCCGGTTATTCCCTTTGAGGAGATAGAGAAAGAATTTTCCCCAAGCGAGTACAAATTTTTTGCACCGATGTCTTATCGAAAGATGAATCGCTTGCGAGCGGATGTATATCGACAGATCAAAGAAAAAGAATATGAAATGATTAGTTATGTAAGTTCCACTTCAATTGTTGCTCCAGGAACAAATATTGGAGAAAACTGTTTGATACTTGAAAAAACAGTGATTCAACCTTTCGTTAACTTAGGGAATAATGTGATTGTTTGGAGCGGAGCGCAAATTTCCCACCACGTATCAATTGACGATCATGTGTTTTTGGGTTCTCAAGCCATTATTTCAGGGCATTGTAAAGTCGACTCGTATTCGTTCTTGGGTATTAATTCAACCATTCGCGAAGGTGTTCATATAAAAGAAGGCGTTTTAGTTGCTATGTCCTCGGCTATAACTGGAGAAACAGAACCTTGGAGCGTCTATAAAGGGGTTCCAGGCAGAAAAGATCCAGTTTCTAGCAAGAATTTTGACGCTTAAAAAATTCCGACCTAATTTCCCTTTTCTAATTTTCTTTTCATAAATTTTTAATTCAATTAATTATGAAAATCCGGTTTTTCTTTCCATTTGTGCTTATTAGTTCCTTTTTTCTTGTCTTCCTATTAATTACCCCCCTAGGCGTGTTTAATGACTGGATTCCTCCGTCATTACATACTGGGAACTATTCGATTACTAATATTGATTCTGGAGACGACTATGGATATTACGCGTATTTAAGATCCATTTTCTTTGATGGAGATATCGATTTCTCTAATGAAAAATTTTACATCCATATAGAAGGATTCACGGAAACAGGTTATGTATTTAATAATTGGCAAATAGGATTGAGCGTTTTATTTTTTCCATTCTTTCTCATTGGTCATATATGGGCCATTATTCTTAATTCCCTTAATTATTCAGTTTCTCTGGATGGTTATTCGTTCCCATATTTGATGTCCACAGCTTTGGCTTCCCAGACCTATTTATTTCTTGGAATTTTACTGGTTTATCAAATCAATCGGAAATTTTTTAGCCAAGGCGTAGCTTTATTTAGCGCTTTATTGACTTGGTTGGCCTCTCCTATGATTTATTTTTCCTTTATTCGGCAAAGAATGGCGCATACGGCAGAATTTTTTGTGTCCGCTTTATTCATTTGGGTTTGGATTGAAAATCGAGATTCTTCGGATAAATGGAAGCATGCGATGCTTGGAGGTATATTGGGGTTTTTAGGCGTTATCCGAATAACGGCTTTGGGAATTGGAATTTTGTACTTAGTTGACCAGTTAAGGAAGATTATAAAGAAAAACGAAAAAAAGTTTTCTTTGGAAAATTTTAGTTATTTTATTACCTTTTGGTTTCTCACTTTTTCATTACAATTTTTGACTTGGTATAAAATTGAAGGATATCCGCTTCCAGTTTATAACATAAATTTCAATATAGGTTATTCTGGAAGTTATTCTTTAAAACTTATTTTTGATAATTCAGTAAATTTTTTTATCGGTTTTAAATGGGGCCTTTTATGGTCTTCTCCAATTATTATTATCGGAGTGTTCGGATTGATTTGGGGGAGAAATTTGATTTCTTTTCGTATGCCCATGATTATGACCGTGTTGGCCTATTTTTTTCTTGTCATTTATGTTTTTAGTACACTGGCATCATATCAGTACCGCTATTTATCTCCCATATATCCGCTAGTAAGCTTAGGGCTTTGCTTTATTTTAAACGAAGCCTTTAAAAAGCGAAGCTTACAAGCCCTGGTTTTGATTTTTGCCTTTGCATTTGTTTTTGCGCAATATTTTCTCTTGATCCAATATAAAGTGATAATTCCTTATAAGGATAATGAGTTTTCGATTAAAGCGTTATCAAATATCCCTACAATTTTAACTTCCCAGCCTGACTTACTTCTCCGGTCCTCTAACTTTTTTAAATTGCTTTCTTTAGATTTAGAGTTCGATTGGAGTTATAAGGAATTTTCATATTTTATTTTCTATCCGTTATTACAATTAATTTTTGCTATTTTAAGTTACAAAGTTTTTTATAAGATAGAGTCCTATGGCGAAAAATTTAAGGGTGAAAAGTCGAAAACAGTATGCGTTTTGGGCGTTGTAATAATTTTAATTTTAAATATTATATTAATTTTTTCGGGACCAGAAAAATCAAAAACTGAAATTGAGGCAAGACAGCAGTATTTAAAATTTAAAAAAGAGGCATTAGAAGCGGAAAAGAATGGAAATAAAAGAGAAGTAATCGCTTTGTTGAGGAAGGCGGTTAATGCTGTTCCCGAACTTTGGTTAGCGAAGTTTAATCTGGCCCTTTTCTTAAATGCCAATGGGAATATTGAAGAAGCAAATAAATATTACAGGGAAGTATTAGACTTAAATTCTTATCACCAGACAAGTAAATATAATTTGGCTAAAAACTTGGCGAAAACAGGAAAGTTGAATCGAGCTGAAACGCTTTTACGTTCTGCTATTAAAGACAATCCTTCGAATCCTAAACCTTACCAAAGTTTGGCTCAATTGCTTGTAAGACTAAAAAAAACCGAAGAGGCCGAACGGTTTTTCAATCGGGCTATTTCGTTAGATCCTGATTATGAGATAGCTTATTTGAATTTTGCAACTTTTTTGACAAGTTTAAATAGATATGAAGAAGCTGAGCGATTATTTAATCAGGCTATTTTGTTGAACCCAAAGTTTTGGACCGCTCATTTAAATTTTGGCATTTTACTGGCAAGTTTAAATAGATATGAAGAGGCGGAGAGATCGTTTAATCAGGCCATTTTACTATATCCAAAATTTGGGGAGGCTCATTTGAATTTGTCTATTTTGCTTACAAACTTGAAGCGTTACGACGAAGCTATTTTTCATTTAAAAAAAGCATTTGACGAAAAAGTTAATAGCCCGGCAATGGAAAGCTTGATGAAGTTTTATGGCATTCAAGTCTATGAAGTGAAAAAAAATAAACGTTAGAAAATTTCTTGAGAATTACCCTACTTTTTTTATAGTTTTAATTTCATTATGTAGGAAGATTCTCCAACTCTATTTAGAATCTGGTTGGTAGTTTTAAAGCCAAAACGCTCATAAAGTCTAAATGCGGGATTCGAATTTCGAACGCTTAAACCTATTGCTTTAAATCGTTTTTGAGTTGTTTCTATTAAAAGGGTGAGAAGTTTGGAGCCAATACCCTGGTTCCTATAGTTTTTTACCACAGCCATTGCAAGCTCGAGAGTTTCGTTGTCTATGTAAGAATACCCTTTAGAATTACCAATGAGAAGTCGTACCCAGACCGCTCCAATTTTCTCCTTTGTGTTTTCATGAATCGCTAAAAAGCCAATGTCGGTGGGTTTATCTCCAAAATCCTTAACATATAGTGATAGAATTTGATTTGATTTCGCTTCTTCAATTGTTTCCTCAGACTCGGCCATATGGGCGGCCTCGTACAGCATTTTCCATAAAAATGGTTTGTCGTCGATAGTTAACGAGCGGTAAGTAACTTTTTCCATAATAGCGGAGCTCTAAATAAAAAAAGGTTTGGAGATAAAATCTCCAAACCTTTTAGATTAACTATGAAAATATAAATTAAAACTACGACTTATTTACAGTGATCTAAACAACCTTTAAATGTTTTGTCGTAGCAAGATTGAGTGTGTTTGGTCCAACATGCTTTACATTCTTTTTCAAAATTCCCTTTACATTCCCTATGTAAATGCAAGAATCCCCAATCCATATAGGCCATGCAGTTATTCCAAGCTTTGTCGTCGCATGCGGTGACCCCACTGCCTTGTCCATAATTAGACAAACATTCTTTTTTGCAAGAGGCTTTTTCAGGAGAGTCTGTTGGTAGAATGCCTTCCCATGTCATACGTTTACTGGCGGATTGCGGATTTTTATCTCGATTAAAAATGAAGCTTTCAACTTCGTTAATTTCCGCTAATTGAATCCATTGGGAAGAAGGGTTTAAGTTAGAAGAAGCGCCATCTCCCGGAGAAATTGTTTTTTCTGCAAAAGAGTTTACGCTATTAAAGATTAAAAAAAGAATTGTGAGAAATAAAACTTTAACCTTAGTAGAAACTGCCATTTTCAATCCCCCTCTAGATCACTAGGCGTTTAACAAACGAATACAGATGGAAAAGTTCTTATTATTTACTTTTAAGATTTCCCTATTATCAGCAGTAAAATCTTTCAAATCAAGGGTTTTTTATATGATTAGGCAAAAAGAAAAGAGACGGCCTCAAAAAAAGTCCCTAAATAAAGTGGTCGGGATGAGAGGATTTGAACCTCCGACCCCCTCGTCCCGAACGAGGTGCGCTAGCCAGGCTGCGCTACATCCCGGCATTTAGGTTTAAAGTTAATTTCTTACGACACCGCTAAAATATAATTTTCTCTTTGGCGGTAAGAGTTTTTATTAAACATAATTTTAAAAGTTCTAATTTGTGTGAAAACTTCTTATGTTTTAAATTGGCCAACGATTTCTTGCAATTCATTAGCTAGTGTGGATAATTCGCTAGCTGCAACCTGAGTATCCGTTGCGCCTTTGGTCGAATCTTCTGCAGCTTGGGCAACTCCCGAAATGTTGGCGCTAATTTCTTGAACGCCCTCTGATGCTTCAGACATTCCGCGGTTCATTTCTGCCGTAGTCGCAGTTTGTTCTTCTACAGCGCTGGCAATGGTATTGGAAATATCGTTAATATTGTTAATCACATCGCTTATTTCATTAATTGCTTCAATGGCGCTTTGAGTATCGTTTTGAATTGCTTCTATTTTACTACTTATATCCTCGGTTGCTTTTGCGGTTTCTTTGGCCAAATCTTTTACCTCGTTGGCCACTACTGCAAATCCTTTACCCGCTTCGCCAGCACGCGCTGCCTCAATAGTGGCGTTCAATGCCAACAGGTTGGTTTGTTCGGCAATTGACGTAATAACTTTTAATACTTGTCCAATTTCTACGCTGCTTTCGCCTAGTTTTGAGACTGAAGTCGTGGTTTTTTCCGCAAGGATAACTGCGGAGGAAGCGACTTGAGCGGCTTGGGTTGAGTTTTGCGCAATTTCTTTAATGCTTACAGACATTTCCTCGGCCCCGGTAACTACAGTTTGAACGTTAGAGTTTACCTGATCGGAAGCGGATGAAACTACGCCTGCCTGAGAAGATGTTTCTTGAGAACTACTTGCCATTAATTCGCTAACTTCCATGAGTTTTCCTGAGGAGGCCGACAATGTCTCGGCATTGCTTCCAATTCGTGCCATCACTGATCTGAGACTATTCATAAATTGGGAAAGACCAGAACCCATTTGACCAATAGCGTCGGAACCATTAACAGAGACATCTTTAGTAAGATCGCCTTGGGAAGCGCTCATAACTACTTCCAACATGCTATCTACTTTTTCTTTCAAAATGATGGCTTGTTGTTTTTCTCGTTCGTCAGTTTTTCCTTTTTCTTGCAATTGAACCGTCATTTTTTGAAATGCCTCAGCCAAATCTCCTTTCAAATTATAAGATTTATCCAATTCTCCAGCTGCAATATCGCCTGCTTGAGCTGCAATACCCTGCATTGACTCGAGCATAATATTGTAGGTTTTCGAGAGAGAACCAATTTCATCCGTTGATTTAACCTCTAACTCTTTTTGTTTGAGGTTACCCGAGGCGATTTCTTCCATAGAGAGAATGATTGCATGCAAGGGGCCGGTGATAGATCGTGAGAATAAGAGAGTTAGAATGACGCCAATCAAAGTCGCGGAAACGATTAAAATAAGAGCTAAATTACTCATAAAAATGTTTCCCTCAATTACTTTTTTCCCCGCCTTTTCCGCTTCAACCTTTGATGTTTTAATAATTTTTGACAATCTTTGGTCGATCTCATCGGAAATCCTACGGCCTTCTGTAATTTGAGAATTTCCTAAAACACGATTTTCGTCTACATAAGCGTCTACAGATTCCATCATAAGATCGTAAAACTTTTGCGAATTGGCGCTGATGAATTTAAACAAATCAGGATCTGTTTTTTCAATCTTCTTAAGAAATTTTTCTAGCTTTTCTTTAGAGGCGTTAGCGTTATCTTCGGATTCATTTTGCCAACTTAGCGATAAGTCGACCAACCAATAACGCAGCTCAGAGAAGCTTTTTGAGACGGATGAAATAGTTTCCATCCGCCTCAAAGCCGAACTTTGTTCTTCAATTTTATGAGTACCATTATTAAGTTCAAAATAAATATATAAGAGAGAACCTGCTAGCAATAAAATAATCAAACCATTTAATGATAGAAGTTTCCCTCCAAGGTTTAATCTAATACCCATAATAAATTTCTCCAAAAAGTTCAAAAAGCTTGAGTTTCTTAGTTATAGAGCGCAAAACTAATTGCTCCGCCGAGTTCGCCCAACTTCCCGCCTTCTTTTTTTCCGCCGGTAATATCTTTAGAGCCTTTAGGTTCGCCATGGCAATTTAAGCAGGCTTTCTTATAATATTCAGGCAAAATAAGGCGAAACGCATCTTTCCCTTTATGTTTGGCATTTGCCGTATGCACTTTATCTTTTGGGTAACCGGCGCTCTTAAATTGTTTTTCAATTACTTCGCTCTCCCATTTGTCGGGTCGGTTTGCGCGATTTCGTACATAGCTTTTTGGAGCCGTTAATTTAATGTAAGCTTTTCCGGCGGTCAGACTGTTGAATTGATCGGCTACCTGCTTGGCAAAAATTGCGGGAAGAAATCCCTTAAAACCTTTTCCTTTTTCGTTGATCAAGCTTTGCGCTTGGTCCATTACATTTTTAACTGCATTGACCATAGCCGTTTGCATTTTTCCTTTTTCAGTTGAGGCGTCAATGCTCAGGTCTTTTCCAGAAGCCTTTTTATAGTTCGCTTTGGCGCCTTCTATGACTGTGTCGCCACTCAATCCTTTATCGCCTTTACTAGCATCGTTGATTAGTTTCTGACTTTTAGCGATAACTCCGCGGGCGGCTCGATAAATTTTTGTAACCTCTAAACCAATATCCTTTTTATCGGCGTCAGAAAGAGCAGCGCTAGCGGTCCCTGTTAAAGCTAATGAAAAAAGGAAAACAAAAACTAAAACTGTTAAAAAACCTTTTTTGAGAATATTCTTTACCATTTGAAAATCTCCCCAGCTAATTGATTAAAGTTAACTTCTCAAACTATTCAAAATTACATCTAGGTTCTTTCTTTTGGGCCAAGCTATTTTGATAAAACGAAAAATCTAACTATCGATCAATTTGTCAATTTTGATTTGGAAGTTTGTAACCCAAACCATGGATAAATCTGAAGGCTTATAATTAGAATATACATTCAATGTAAATAGATGTCAATAATAATTTTTTTTGATTTTCTAAAAAAAATCTAAAGTATATAGGTATTTTCTTATTTTAATTAGGATATTTCTCAAAGTCAAAAAATTTGTTACATAAATTGTGAGTTTTTGGTGAAAGTATTAATGTTTTCTATTTGGTAAGTACAGATTTTTTTAAAAAATTTGTACTTAAAGCCTGCCTTGTCTTTTGACTATAGAATATTTAGTTTGCAAGAAAGTTATGTAAATAGGGGTTCTAAAGTAAGAAGCCTAGTGTAAATTAGAGGAGGCTTAAGTTTGTACTTAAAAAGTTTTAAAACTTGTAAGGTTCTATTAATTCAAGTTTTAAGTTGGAAAAAAAGGTTGACCTTTTTTGTCGATTAAGCCAAGCTTTTATTAACAAAACATATGTTATAAATCTAACGTGAGCAATAAAATATGATACGTTTTAATAATCTTTTTTTACCTATCTTTATAGGTTTTGCCTTCTTCCTAATTAGCATTCCAGTCTCTGGTTTTGCTGAAACGCTCTATGTGAAAAGCGCAAAAACAAAACTACGTTCTTCTGATAATGTAAAAGCTTCCGTTCTTGGACTTTTGAATAAGGGAACTGCTGTAACGGTGATGGTTAAATCAAAGCGATTTTATAAAGTTGCTCTAGAAAGTGGTGAAAAAGGTTGGATTTTTAAATTCAAGCTGGCTAAAAAAGCTCCCGCTGGAAGCGGTGGAGGGGGTGGTGGATTTGCCGACGTTTTAGCTGGAAGCCAAATCAATGCGAACGAATCTTCATCCTCATCGAGTATTCGCGGGCTCAGTCCGGTTTCTGAAACTTATGCCAAAAGTAAAGGCATTTCCACGAAAAATATCGAGGCAGTAGACAAGATGGAAGCTTACAAAATCGATTCCGGCGAACTCGAAAGTTTTCTACAAGAAGGTCGGTTGGGCGAATACGGTCCTTAATTACGGTATACACAAATTAAACCATTAATACAAAGGCGCAACATGAGACGAAGTCTTTTTTTCATAGCGATTATTGGGTTTTCGGCATTATTTCTCGTTCAATCTCACGCTTTTAACTTAGGTAACTTCCTGGATAAAGTAGAAGAAGGAACCAAAGCCATTCAGAAAACTCAGGATACGGTCGATCAAACCAAAGAGGTTATCGAAGACCCCACGGGAGCCGCTTCCAGTCAAATTAAAAATAGGGTTCCACAAGATATAGGGGGTGTTAGTACAGAAGGGATTGGTTCCACAGGTACGAACACCAGCGGTGGATTGATAGGAATTGGCGAATCCTTTGGTTTGATAGATGAAAAAACCGCCAATATAGCTCGAGAGTCTATGAAAACTTATAAGGCCTTGCAACCCATCGAATATAAGGAGGAAAAAACTATTGGTTCCTCATTAGCGGTTGAAGTTTTCAATCGATTTGAAGGCTCTTATGATGATCCTAAACTTTTGAAGTACGTCAATCTGGTAGGACAAGCGGTAGCTCGTGTTTCTGATCGTCCCGATATAGATTACTATTTTGCTATCGTCAACTCTCAAGCTCCTAACGCATTTGCAACGCCGGGTGGCTACGTTTTTTTGAGTATTGGTCTATTGCAAATGATACAAAATGAAGCTCAATTAGCGGGTGTTTTAGGTCACGAAATAGCCCATATAACCCATAAACACGCCTTAGGAACCATCCAAAGAAGCAAATCCTTACAAGGAATTGGCGCTTTAACTATGTCGGTTATGGAAGAAGATCCCAGCCAATTTAGTCAACTTATCGATCAAGTTTCGGATTTGATTTTTACGAATGGATTAGACAAAGATCTGGAGTTTGAAGCAGACCGCCTAGGTCTTGAATATGCTGTGCGAGCGGGGTACTATCCTACAGGTTTGAAGGATTTTTTAAAAATTCTTGGTAATTCTCAAGAGTTAAAGCGATCTTCAATATTAAGCACGCATCCTTCAGCCCGGCAACGGTATCGGCTTTTAGTTAAAGAACTCACTAAATATAAAGATTCCCGGAATAATCCCTTATTGGCTGACCGGTTTAAAAAAATGACCGATAATTTGTTATGAATCAAAATCGAATTTTTCGAGAAGAACGTCCAGGCGAAAGAAAAACTATTTCCACACTACTATTGACGGGGTATTTCGTAACTGTATCGTTTATGGGATATATGGCATTCTTTCTAAATATCCAATTGACTCAAATGGATCGAATAACCTCTAAAATGGATGTAGAAATTCTTTCTGTTGAACAGTTCAACTTGTTAAAAACCCGGGTGATTCGCGCAACTAAGCAAATCCGTCAAGAGGTTATTTGGTTGGCTATTATTGGAACAATCGTTTCGATTATGGGGGGAATGTATACTTATAATCTTGTGGTTAAACCGCTACGAATACTTGTTTCTCATACTGAAAATGAGGAAAAAACCAGTCCTCCCGAAATTAAGACCAACAACGAGATCAAGCAATTATTAACGGCTATTCAAGGAATCCGGCAAACTCAACCTAGCAACCGTGAGTCTTAGTTAAAAAAGTTTTAAAATCGTTTAGAAATTAACGATTTTTCCTAAGAATCTATGAAATCCCCCACCAATCGTTTGAACTGAGTTGAAAAGTTAAATACCTCTCTACTTTGTACTCCTAATTCCTTAAGAATAGAAGTATAGCTAAGGTAGCTCAATTTTATTTTTAAATTTTGTAAGCCTTTTTCTACAAACTCTTCTTTTGGTCCAATAGGAACCCATTTTTCGCAAAGTTCCGAGGCTGCGTGTCTTTTGCCTATGTTTTCTTGTAATCCATCAAATCTAGTGAGACTTAAGCTTTCGTTTCTTTTTTTATTTTTTAAATGTTCTTGGTTTAAATAATCGAAGCATTTTTCTCGTAAAACGAGGCCTTTTTCCCAAGGACTCATTTTTTTCCATTCTTTCAAAACCCAATTTCTAGATTTTTCGGAAGAATAAATTGCTTCTTTCTCTCCTTTATATACGTGCGACATTATTTCTTTTTGCAGTTCACGAACAATTTCCTGTTCTAATAAAACTTCTTGTCGAAATTCAGGGTCTTGTCTCCAACGTGCATTGAACTTATTGTAATTTAGCATGGCGACCTCTGTTGGTGTCATAGCCTCTAGATCGAAAAACAACTTTTGCGCCTTTGGAAAATGTAGAGATTTTGCTTCTTTGATCATTTCAAAGTATTTAACGGTATCTTTTTCTCTAAGTTCCGCTAGCTTTGGTTCAACTTTTTGTTTCCAAGTATAATAACCTCCAATCGACGCAACTAAGATCGCCAAGAGAAGTAATCTGACAAGAAATTTAATTAAAAAATCCATAATTGTCCGAAAAGTATTAATACGATTGCTAATTACAGAGCTATCTTATTATTTTCGGATATTTAAATAAGAAAGTTAACTAAAACTTTAGGCAAGAATATATAAGAGAAGAGGGGAAGCAATAAGAAGATTTAAAATAACGAATACTTTAGCTTTAAAAACTAAAAAAATAGCCCATCAAGTTTAGGTTTTATAATAATTGGTTTTTTAATGTTTAAAATGGCGAATGCCAGTTAACACCATAGGGATTTTATGTTCATTTGCGGCTTGTATCACTTCATCGTCGCGTATAGAGCCACCTGGTTGAATAATGGCCGAGATTCCCGCTTTAGCTGCAGTATCGATAGAATCTCGGAAGGGAAAAAATGCGTCGGAGGACATTACGCAACCTTCGACTGGCTTGTTAGCCTTTTCGACAGCCAGTCTGGCTGAATCTACACGACTCATTTGTCCTGCCCCCACCCCGACAGTTTCTAAGTTTTTAGCATAAACGATAGCGTTAGATTTTACATGTTTTGCTACTGTCCAAGCGAATTTCAAGTCTTGCATTTGCGCTTCAGTTGGTTTTGTTTCACCCGCGATTTTGATTTTATCTGGATCAAGATTTATGGAGTCTTCATCTTGTAGAAGTATGCCGCCGGCTACTTTTTTAATATCTAATCGAGGGCATTTATCTTGACTAGGTAAAGGCAACTGCATTACTCGAATATTCTTTTTTGCGGCAAATAACTCTAATGCTTCTGGAGCATAATCAGGAGCTATAATTGCTTCGACAAAATTTTTGAGAATTTCTTCGGCAGTATCGGCGGTTACGATTCTATTAAACCCCAGAATACCGCCAAAAGCAGAAATGGCATCTGTTTCCCTGGCTTTTATAAACGTTTCAAGTTGGTTATTTCCACAAGCTGCGCCACAAGGATTGGTATGTTTAATAATGGCTACAGCCCCTTCTTCAAAGTCTGTAACCAACTGCCAGGCAGCTTCAACATCTACTATATTATTAAATGAAAGTTCTTTGCCTTGAAGTTGTTTAGCGGACACTATATCTGATTCTTGAGCTCCAACTTCTTTATAAAAAGACGCTTCTTGATGTGGGTTTTCGCCATATCGGAGTTCTTGGATTATTTCATAAGTCTTTTGAAATTTTGGAGTAAATTTTGGTTTGTCTTCTAATTGTCCAGATAAATATTCTGCAATAAGACTATCGTACCTGGCAGTATGAGAATAGGCATCTCGACTCAGACGTTTTCGAGTCTCAAAAGAAACTTCATTGCCACTAGATTTCATTTCTTCTAGAACGGTTTTGTAATCGTTGGGGTTTACTAATATGGTAACAAAGGAAAAATTTTTGGCTGAAGCTCTGACCATTGCGGGGCCGCCAATATCTATATTTTCAATTGCGTCTTCTAGTGAACATCCATCTTTAGCTATAGTTTGTTCAAATGGATATAGATTGATAGCGACTAAATCAATGGATTTAATGCCATTGGCATCCATAGCTTGCCTGTGTTCAGAGTTGTCTCTTTTAGCTAAAATTCCTCCATGGACTCTGGGATGCAAGGTTTTGACTCTGCCATCCATTATTTCTGGAAAGCCAGTATAATCCGATACCATTGTTACAGGAATTCCTCTTTCTTTTAACAAACTCGCGGTGCCCCCTGTGGATAAAATTTCTACACCAAGATCGCTTAACGCACGAGCAAAGTCTGAAATACCAGTTTTATCTGAAACGCTTATAAGAGCTCTTTTTATAGGATGCATTATTTAAGCGAGCCTTTTATTATTGCCTATTGTTAAATTTGAAAGGCAGGTTTTTGATGATTTAAAATAAAAGTTTTCTTCCAAGAAAACTTTTGATTTAGTGCGGCATATTTGGAATTTTTTTAGAATTCTCACTGTTACAATTGCGGCGCCTTCGAGTCTACTTGCTCCATAGATATCTTAAGTCAATGCCGGTTTATTTATTCGAGGCGCCTTTAAAGTCGGTACTTCTTTTTTTCAGGAGGGCTCTTCGAAATTAAGGAACTGGGGGTGATCAACTGGATGATTTTCAGCATCCAAACAGGAAACGTTCCAAAGGAGTCCAATAAGCCTGGTTCTTCAGTAGAAACCATAGCTGGCTTTACTTGTTCTTTTTCTTCTGTATTTGCTTCTTTGGTCATCTTTACCTCTAAATACGATACCAAAAATTAATATATTCCTATGTTTTTTCAATGGGAGTGGGAATACTACTATTTTTTGAAAAAATTTGAAATATTTTTTTACTTTCTAATCATATTTCCTAAATTTAGACAAATTATTATTCATTAGTTCAATAACTTTGATTTTGAGTTAAATTGGACAATTAAAATATTCACGTACTTCCAGTCAATAGGTTTTTTAAGATTGATCATGCCAAATTGATTTTCTAACTGTTGGATTGTTTGAGCTAAAAGGTCTCCCAAAAATTCCAGGTCGTCTTCCGTCCATGCCAATGGGCTTTCTAATAACTCCTCATAAAAGTTCCCTACAATTTCGTCATTACATGTTTGTAATGGTTCTCCAGGAACTGAGGGAACTATAGGAATAAAAATTAATTTAAGGAAAGATTGAGCCGCTGAAGCGGATAAAGGTTCACAACCGATTTTTTGAAATAAAGTAAACCTTGCTAATGCTGTTGCCATTAAGGAAGGCAACGAAGCGTTTTCTTCTCTGTCTTCAACCGTTTTAATTTTAAAGATATTTTCAAAAACGTTATTTGATAATTCTAAACATTGTTTTGCGAAACGTTTAAAAAATTTCAATTTTTTAAGAAATTTTATTGTTTCTTTTATTTCATCTAGCGATTCAAAATCTTTGAAGAAGCTGTTGTCTTTGCTTCCTTTTATTTTAACCATCGGTATTGAGAGGACTGTTAAAGCTGAAAGGATATCTTTGTCTTTGTCGTTAATTATGCGATCCAGCAAAACGCCATCATCTTTGAGTATTTCAACAGCTTCTTTCTTTAAATTGATCAAACGTCCGAACCCAACCTGAAAAATTGGTTGAACCCAAGTTCGTTCTATAATAGTGGCGCCTCTTTGAACTTCTTCTTGTGCAGAAATTTCTAATCCAAGGTTCACGAAACCTAACGATTTGGCAATGGCTTTTTGATGGTCTTCAAATTTTCCTGGATCTAGATTGTCGGCAACCATTAATTTATTGGCTAGGTATACTAATTCCCAACGGATTGTTTTTTTACGATCTTCGTTTTGTAAATACGACCAACATTTGGCAAAAAAATTCTTTGGATTCGCATTTGTAATAATATACGAGGGCGGATTGGCGGGAGTTTCCACAAAAAAATCATTTTCCGAAGCGGGTAATTCTTTTATTGCTTCTGGGTCTAATCGGCTATATATCTCAAATGCTTCCTCAAATTCTGGAATACCTCTGAAAGAAGTTCTTGATGTTCGCCAACGATAGGAAGTTTCTTCTGTCGGTTCCTTTGGGTACCAAATAGCCGCTTCCATTATAGTAAAAAATGTTTCAGGATATTGATCTCGTAATAATTTGAAAATAGATTTTAGGGGTTCAAAAGCTTTCGAATCTAAGAAGAAAATGTCATATACATTATCCGGGCTATAATGTTTTAAACCAGCAGCGCCACTATAGGAATCTGTCATCTCATCGTTTTTAAAAACTAAAACCAAACTTTTTAATAATGTTACAACTTGATCTATTTCTTCTTGTAAAAACCAATCTAACATTTTTTTTTGGTTAGATTGGTTCATTAGCAATATCCAATGTAGGGCTCTTTGTGGCAAAAACTTATCGTTTTTCCACCATTCTAAATCGAAAAAATATTGTAATTGTTCGTTGGTTACAGCTGATAGTAAAGGCAGAGAATCGGATTCTCCATTTTCTTTGATCATGTAGTAAACCTCCTCTGGAGGAAGAAGTTCAACTATTTGTCGGGATTTTGGAGATAAGTATAAAAAATCAAGTTTTTGTTTTCCGCTTAGTTGCGATAAACATCTTGTTTGTTCTTCTACGGTAAGTTTTTCTAAAGCTGCTTTTGCTTTTTTGGCGTTATTTTTTAACCAGTCAGGATCAAAAAGAATTTGGTTGGTTGCTTGATCCGAGTTTGGGAGAAGTGGATTCATGATGTAGCAAATTTATTAAACAATAGGTTAAAGGGTGCAGTATGCAAAAAAAAGAAAAGCGATTCCCGAGAATTCATGAACGACGCCTAAAGTAGATTTATTAAATTCGTGCTTTAGCATTGAGGTTACTTTTATTATTACCATTAGGAATACAGTCATTATAAAAAGAATTAAAACTCCCTTCAACTTTAGAAGAAAACCAAAGCAGGTAAAAGTAAATGCAAAAGCTAAGGCCAAAGCGGAAAAGCTTTCTTTCCATGAAATAGTTTCATCATTTTTTTCAAGTTCATTATTTTTAATAAGTTTCCACGCATTATCGAATGTAAATAATGCCATCCCCCAATTAGCGGCAATAGGAACAACTAGAATAATTTGACTTTTAAAATCAAAAGGCGCCAAAGATAGACCAAAAAGCCATAAGCAAAGCGTGGCAATGACCATTATTCCAACTAGGGGCGGCATTTTTAAAATTTTCCCCGAGGCTCTCCAGAAGGGTTTAGTTAATTTCCAGGTTAAAACTTTTTGAAGATTTAAAACTAATCCTTCCAGGTGTTTGCCATTAGAAAAAAATGTCATGCCAGCAATAACAAAAAGATCTGCAATATCTTCAGGTAAAACTGAGTCCGCAGTTTTGTGTATTAGAACCAAAAATGAGCCTAAAACTAAGCCTACGAAAGGATAAAATGCTTTTGCTAAAACTGATTGGCGATAGGTTACAGGCGCTCTATTTGAAGAATTGCTTTCAAATAGGGTGAGCTCAAAAAATGCTAATGCGGGTATAGAAAGCAGGTTATTCATTCAAGGTTTTATAAATTATCTAAGGCAACAGCATGGCGACAGTCATCATTCTGCCAGCATCCATTTTACGGTAAGAAAAGAATAGATTATTACTGCAAACAGTACAAATCTGGCAATCAAAGATATTTTTGTCTAAAATTCCCGCGCCTAAAGCGTCTAAGCGATTGGCTAACTTTAGATCTAACATGGATTTCCCCTTTTTCTTTGGAAACGTAAAGCGTTCAACCTGTAGATATGAATCGCGAAATGATTCTAAGCATTCGTCGCCGACCTCATAACAGCATCCTCCAATTCCAGGACCAAACCCAAGCATTATGTTCTTTGGGACGCTACCATACTTTTGTATCATTCTTTGAAGAGTTTTACTTACAATCTTTAAAGAAGTTCCTTTTCTACCTGCATGAATAACCCCGACAATATTGAGATGAGGGTCGTACATAATAACTGGAAGACAATCGGCGGTAAACACCGCTATGTTTATATTTGGAACATTTGAGATTAGCGCATCGCCCATTAAAACTTCACCCGTAAGGGAGAGATCCATTTCATCGATGCAAAAAATTTGATCTCCATGCACTTGATTTAAGAAAATGGGTTCTCGTTCGAGCGTACCTAACGAGAGAAGAAATTTTTTTCGAAGGTTGTTGCGATGCCTACTGTCGGACTTTGGGTTTAAATTAAGTTCCTCTTTTTTTTTGTCTTCAGTTATGCAAAACCTGGGGCTGGTTCCATGAACCATTTTTTTGAATTTCATTAAACCGGGTATTTTTACGGCGTCAATTTGCATTTTTCCTTCTCGGTAAGTAAAAAAAATAAAAAACTCAAAAAATCCGATTATTGATAGTTTTGAATGGGGATATCAAAATAAATCTTTAGGGTCTAAGTTAAGCCTTTATTTAAAGGGTTTTTTAGGCGGGCTTTCTTAATCCTATATTGATATTCCGATTGCGATTTAGTGGTTTATTTTTTTTAGTGAAACCTGTTTTGGGTCGCTATTATTTTCTTGACAATAAACAACTATCCCCTAAAATGAACTAAAAAATTGGGCGCTGAAAAACCCAGTTTTTTTGAAAGGAGATCTTGATGGCAACCAAGACAAAAGCAAAAACCAAAGCTAAGGCAAAAGCGAAAGCTCCAGCCAAAGCAAAAGCAAAAACCAAAGCTAAGGCAAAAGCGAAAACTAAACCTAAGGCTAAACCTAAGGCGAAAGCAAAAACTAAACCTAAGGCTAAACCTAAGGCAAAAGCAAAAACCAAAGCTAAGGCAAAAACTAAACCTAAGGCAAAACCTAAGGCAAAAGCAAAAACTAAAGCTAAGGCAAAACCTAAGGCAAAACCTAAGGCGAAAGCAAAAACTAAAGCTAAGGCTAAAAGGAGGTAGTTACTGGCTAAAGCCAAGGCTTAAGCTTTCCCCCCAGTTCAAATCAAAAATACCTCCTAATAAGTTTAAGAATAAAATTAATTCAGCGCCCAGTTTTGTATTTCCTCGAACGGTTGGTAATCTAATCCCAACCGTTTTTAAGAATCACGTTTCCAGATTTAATTTTGATTTGACATCCAAGCCTGAACCCTTGGGCGATTTTTTCTTCGCCCAAGGTGTATTTCTCTTGATCGTTTACTTCATTTAGGCTTTCTTCCCCTTCTTCTACTAAAACCCGACAAGTTTCACAAACTCCTTCGTAACAATCAAAGGGTAGGCTTGCTTTTGCTTTATCTGCAACAAAGCAAATTTCGGATCCATCCCGAGTCTCTATGGTAATTTTATCCGAAGCAAAAGTTACTATGGCCATAGGATTATTCCAAAATAGTATTAGTTTAAACTCTCTAAATGTATTGATTTAATAAAATCACTTTGTTTAGCAAAAGCGTTATATAAAACCTTCAACTTTCTTCTATAATGATTTAATCAAGAAGCTAGCCTAACCTTCGTTTGAAAAAAAATCTATCTTAAAAAGAGAAAAACATTTAAAACTTTATGAAAATTGTTCTTGATTGTGTAGTTACTATTCATTTTTTAATAAATGACGGAGAGGGAAACTTTTTAGATAGTTCTGAGAAGTTTGGTCCTTTGACATTTGTACATGGGAAATCTAAGATACTTCCTGCTTTGGAAAGAAAGCTATTAGGAAAACAAAAAGGGGATCAATTTGAAACAGTATTGGATCCGGCAGAAGCCTATGGTGAAAGAGATGAAGCTCTTTTAAAGGAGTTTTATTATAATCAACTGCCAAGTCGTGGGCAAAAAATTGAACTTGGAACTCTTTTTGAAACTAAATTCGAAAATAAAGAAGTTTTAATGCGAGTTATCAAAATTGAAGGCGATAAAGTGTTTTTGGATGGTAATCATCCTTTTGCGGGAAAAAGATTATATTATACTGGTAAAGTTTTAGATGTAAGGGATGCAACTATTGAAGAATTGAAGAGTGGGTTTGCGTTTAGCTAAATTTTATCTGAATAGTTTTTTGGAGTGAGTCTTTTATAGAAGATTTATTAATCTTTATCTTTGATTTCAAAAAAAAATAAACGAAGGTTATCAAAAATCATTAAAAGGCCTTTAAGTAGTTAATTTTCTTACAGCGTTTTTATCGTTAAGTTTTTCCGCGCTTTCTAATAAAGGATAATATTTAAAGTATAAAATTTTTGAAGAAAGTAAAACGAAGATAACTATAAAGCCGTTTGTCTTAGCGACAAGATATCAATGAACAAATAGTAGTTTTATTTTTTAGTTAAGATAAAATTTCAGAAATATCCTTAACCTTTACCTGGGAATCTAACTTTTTGGCTTTTAGCCCATCTTCAAGCATTAAAATGCAAAATGGGCACGAAACGGCAATTGTATTGGGGTTTGTTTCCATCAATTCATCAATTCTATTGTGACTCATTTTAGAGCCGGTTTTTTCTTCTAATAAAAACCGAGCCCCTCCAGCTCCACAGCAAGTACCTCTTTCCCGACTATTTTCAACTTCTTTGAAATCATTCGATAATTTTCTTGGAGAATCGTAAATACCGTTATGCCGACCCAAATAACATGAATCGTGAAATACAATTGTTTCATTGGGGCTGGATTGAGATTTTATTTTTCCTTGATTCACAAGGTTTTCTAAAAGTTCAGAATGGTGAATCACTTCAAAATGTGCGTCAAATTCTGGATAATCATTTTTTAAAGAGTTAAAGCAATGGGGGCAATGAGTTACAATTTTCGTTACTCCCGATTCTTTAAGTAGTTCGGCATTATCGGATGCTAACATTTCGAATAAATATTCGTTTCCAGCTCTTCGAGCAGGGTCGCCGGTGCATTTTTCACAATTGCCAAGAATTGAAAAATCAACTCTCGACTGTTGCAAAAGTTTTACAACGGAAGTTGAAACCTTTTTACCGCGACTATCGAATGAGCCGTTACATCCAACAAAGTAGAGATATTCTGACGGGTTATTTTTATCCCAAATCTTAACATCTAACTCTTTAGCCCAATCGGCTCTACTATCTTGTCCAAAACCCCAAGGATTACTATTGACCTCAAGCGATTTGAAAGCGTTGTTAAATTCTTGCGGAAATCTATCTTCAGACAAAACTAAACCTCTTCTGAGGTCTATCATTTTATTTATGTACTCAATTTCCACCGGACATTCTTCCTCGCAAGCGCCACAGGTAGTGCAAGACCAAATTGTTTCATCCAGAATTGCGTTTCCGGCTAATACAGGGGGTGTTTCTAAATTACCTTTTAAAAGAGAGGGACTTATTTCTTTTAAGTGGTTTCTTAAATCAACGGTAAATTCTTTTGGAGAAAGCGGTTTGGAACTATTTAATGCAGGGCATACCAAGTCACATCGGCCACATTCTGTGCATGTATAAAAATCCAACAATCGTTTCCAGGAGAAATCTTGAATGTGAACCACACCAAACTCTTCTTTAGATTCGTCTTCAAAATCAAGCCTATGAATTGGCTTTCCGGTTTTGGCAATGTTGGCGAAAAATACATTTGGAAGCGCTGCAATTACATGGAGGTGTTTTGAGTTTGGCAAGATGTTAATAAAAATCAAAATACAAGAGATATGTGTCCAATAGGATAGATTATGAAAAAAAATCCATGTTGGATTTTCCAAAATTCCAGAAAAAATAGAGAAAAAGGAGGCTCCAAGAGGAGTTACCCAAGAAATAGCGCTTGAGTTTTTGCTCAAAAAAGCGGCGTCAAAAACAACGTCGCTAATTAAAATGAGGGCTATAAGCCCCAAAATAACCAAACCCTCGGTTGATAAAGTTAAGCGATGAGGTTTTAAAATGGTTCTTCTAAAAAATGCAAAACCAATAGCTAAGAAAATTAAAACAATAAAAAAATCTTTAAATATTAAATATATGGACCAAAGTAATCCTAATTGTGGAAAATTGGTTGTAGGGAAAAAACCAATGATAAAAAACTGTGCCGCTCGAATTAAAAGAATACAAAAACCCCAAAAAATAAATGCATGCATCCATCCCGCTTGAGCTCTTTTAAATAGTTTTGCCTGCGCGAAACCAACCCAAAACATATGAAGGATACGTTTACCAGGGTTTTCCCATCTATTTTCTGGCTGCGCTAAGCGTAAAACTTTTACTTTAGACCATATTTTACTTGTAAAAAAAAATATTGATATCAGGGTCAACCCTGCCAAAACCCAAGGTTGTATTTCTGGTCCGATCCAATTTATAGCTCGATTAGGAATTTCGTTCATGGTTTTTTATTAGGTTGGTTATTTTTTAAATTATAAAACGAGAAATACTTTTGAAATCAAATATCTATGTAATGTATACTACTAAGTATTAAATATGTTTGTCTGGGTAATTTATTATTTTTTTGCGGATCAATATGTATCTTAACCATAATTTTAAATTTGGTGATGTTGCGAAACTTTTTATTTTATTAGGAATTGCAATAATTTCCTTAGGTATTCAACCGTTTAATAGTGAACCGCTGCATCGTACATATCAAGCAGATATTCCACCTGCAGCTGGTTGGAACCCCGCTCCTGGTTTTGGGCCATATTTAGGGGTAAATAGTATGAATATGGGGTATAACTTATCGAAACGCGATAAAACCCCAGAGCGAAACCAAAATTATCAAATTATTAAAATTAATCCTAACAATCCTAATCTTTCCGACGCGATTAACGAACCTCGTCCTTTTCCCGAAAAATTAGATCAGATAGTTGTGAATGGAGATTTAAATAATTATTACAAAGAATTGGTGAAAAAAGAGCCGGTCGATTATATTCAAAGTAAAATATTTGATGCAGGTGAATTAAATAAAGTTCGTCGGATTTTGGTTAGAGCGTTTGAGAATAAAACAAATTTAATTCATCGAAATGAAAATGCGGGAAAAATAGTGGCGCGCCATATTTATCAGCAGTTGCGGAATAATGCCGAATATGTAGTTATTTCCGATCAATTAGATGAAGAAAACGACGGATTTCGTATGAAGGTTTTAAACGACCCGTCTTTAAAAGTAGATACGGAAGATTATTTAGATTTCCCGGCCAAGTCAGTTTCTGCGAACCCCAAAGTTAAACCAAATCATGTTGACGCCATAATGATTGGAGCTGTTACTAAGTATCGAGATTCTTTTATAGATGAAAACGGCAATAATCAAAAAAGCCTTGCTAGCGGTATCGAGTTTGGCTCTTATCTAATAAGTTCAAAAAACGGTAAAGTTCTTTGGGGAGCTCGTTACATTTCTTCACAAAGCCCTGGTTTTTTTGAGTTTTTTAAAAATAAAGGGCAATGGAGAAGCAAAGAATCACTTTCCCGTATGGCGACACGAAACGTTTTAAAGACTTTAAACAACGACCGGTCTCAAAATTAATTTAGAGCCATGTCAGAATCCTCTGGTCCACATTCTCACGCCACAGAATTTAACGAAGTTATTGCCTTAGAAAACCAAAAAAAGTGGAAGAAACGCTTTTTGTTGAGCTTAACAGTTTCAATTTTTTTGGTCGGTATATTTTGGTTACCTTTAAAAACAATCCAAGTTAATGAGTTTTTTAATTCCCCAAGCGTTAATCTGCCAAAGACTGGCGTTATTGCTGAAAAAGAAGATGAAAAAGCCAAGCCAGTTACCATAAGGCTCCCTAAAAACACAATAATGCCCAAATATATTACGATAAATGCGTCTTCGGAAACAAAATGGGTGTATTTTAGTTTATCTCAAGGTAAAGTTTTAGATATTAAAGACCCGACCTCACTTGAATGGGATTTGGCATTTCGCAGAGGAAAAGTTATAACAAATGGGGGAGCGACTAATAAATTTGGGCAAGGAGCCGCATTGAACATGGGAGAAATGCAGTTTCATGAAGTTCTGAAGGCCCCAAGAGAGAATTATGTTGAGGACTCTAGACAGAAAACCGAATCCGAAAATAAAGAATTAAATAGTTGGTATAAATATAATTTTTTGACTCATAAGTTAACGGCCCGAAAAAATATTTATGCTCTTAAATCAGCAAAGGGAAAGTTTGCAAAAATTCAGTTTTTAAGTTTTTATTGTGGAAATGACGAAACAGGGTGTATAAAACTGAGGTATGTATACCAGGGTAACGGAACAAGTGGTTTTGTAAATGCAAGTTAACTCAATTATGTCCGAAATTTGAAAAAGTTATCGTTTTTGTTTTGTCCTTCCATTAAATTGTCGCTATCTTTTTGCGACTTGTTTACGAATTTTTAAAAAAATTAAGTAGTCATACTTTTTAAATACCCCGGGGCTTGCCTCGGGGTTGTTTTATTTCTAGCCTATGTGTATTTTAGTTTACAATTAATGGGCTCCATTTAGGTTTTGTATTCAGATAAAACTGTTAAATAGGATGTAGGAGAAACTTCATGGCAAATCTTAAAGGAATTCTTTTCAGTCAATTCGCAAGCGAAGGCTTTAACCTTTTGGTTAAAGAAATGCAGAATAAGTATAAGCCTAAAAAAGGGAGACGATTTCATCATAACAACATCACTTATGAAGTTGGAAGGCCGGTTTTAAAAGATGAAAATATTGAGTTTGAAATAAGTTCTAAAATTCCTGAAGATGAGTTAAATGGAAGTAAAGAAATGAAAAAATATTTCGATTCCATAAAAAAACTCCTTAACGGAGAAAAGTCTAAACCCCTTTCGGTGGAAATGGAAAACATTATCTGGGATTCAAAAAAAGACACCGAAAAAGAAAGAGATTACGTAAAACTTATTTATCAGTATTCGTTAAACGATCTTTTTGACGATAATGAACTTATCAAGCGTTACGAATCCGCTAAAAAAGGGGAATTCAAAGAAGAAATACCAGAAGTTCCAGGGATTTTTACGTTACAAGGAAAACTGGTTTTAATGATGGTTCGTGAAATTATGCAAAATTTAGGTAAAGAACACATTACGACCCTGGTTAATGCCAACAAACAAGTTAAGTCAGCCTTAAAAAACTGATTCATGAGTCCTGTAAAATATTTTTTTGGAAAAGCTCTGCAGTTCGTAGGGTTGATGACAATTACTGCGGTTGTTTTTATGTTTTTTTCTCAGATGAAGATGGAACCCCTATTATATTGGTCTCTTTTAGGTATCATTGAATTTTATCTAGGTACTTTTTTGTTAGGTAAAGAAGAAAATTAAATAAAGCGGCATTCGTAAAATTTTGCGATTTGTTTAAGTCGTTGATTTTTGTTTAGGAGCCTATGAAAGAACTCTTAGGAGCGGCTGGTTTTTTTGGTACAGCGGGAACGGTTGGCGCAGATTTAAGCTATTTGCTTGCTGTTGTTTTCACTGCTTTATTTACCATTGCCTGGGTACGAGCCAAGAAAGGCGAGGGAACCAAACACCATAATTTAGTATTTATATCCATGATTTCCATGGTTATTTACTTTACCGTTTACTATTTTTTTCGACAATTAGGGGTGTTAGCGCTCGAAGGAAAAGAAGGCTTTGGCGGTCCGGAAGAAGTTTATAATGGGGTTTTTGTTCCCATTTTGAGCGTCCATTTATTTTTAGTAACCATGGGTCTTATTTTAGCATTTTACATGGTTATTCAAGGGTTTAGGAGTTCAGAAAAGATTGATGGGAAGTATATTTTAAAAGAAGGCGATCTAAAAGTTCGTTCAACTTCATTTAAAAAAGTGATGTATACCCTGTTAGCGGTTTGGGGGCTAAATCAGTTAATACTAAGTTTTGTTCGCCACGCTTCTTGGCAAAGCAGTTTAGCTTGGGCGCTTATTTTTGGAACAATAGCTTTAGTTTTAAGCTTAGAGAAAGCCATTGAAAAGTGGTTGCCTGATGGAGCTAAAAGACATAGGGTGCTGGGTAGAGGCACGATGGTGGTCTACATCCTCATTTTGGTGACAAGTACTTTAACTTATTTAATGCTTTACGTAATATACCCTGCCAAGCCGGTTTAGAAAAAGCGCGGTTGTGCTGTTAAATTAAGGTCAATTTTTTAGTTCCAAGGGGCCATAAATCCTGTAATTTTGGTGATTTATGGCTTGACCTACCAAAATGACTATGGTTTAATAACCCCTTTATATTACTTCAAAATAAGTTAGTAATAAATAAATTGCCGTTAAGCAATTGACGCCAAGGCCAATATAGACTATAGTATCGAAAATTTTCCCGTCTTTGCTTGCCATATGTTCCTCAATACGTGGTGTTAAAGAGGGTTAGAAATTAACATTCAAAATTTGACTCTGTCAAGAATAATAAATAAATTAACCTAAATAATTAATTTTTAGAGGGGCCTTTTCAGAATGGACAATTTTAAAGAAAAAGCTGGACCTTGGATTTACATAGGGACATGTGTTTTTTGTCTCTGGTTTTTTTATTGGTTCGCTTCCGTTTGGCGGTAATTTTATAGTTTTCAGAAAAAAACAATTTTTGGTTTATTAGGGGGAAATGATGGAAGAGCAGAAAAAATTTATAACGCCTAAATCCATTATGCATTTTATTATCGCTTTAATCGGAATGGCGGGATATTACTTTATGATCAATGTTGGCTTAATGGAAGTTCAAGGTTTGGATTTCTTCTACTTATGGAGTGCAGGCGGAGAAGTAGCTGGCGGTCACTAAAGTTTAGTTTTAAGGTTTTTAAGCCTCAGATAATAAAGACAAGCCTTTTAAAGGCTTGTCTTTTTTTTTGTCTTTTGTTCCTAGAGCAGGGCGCATTTTTTAAAAATAAAAACGATTAATTTTAATTTTGTTTACAAACTATGGAAAAATCTAAGGGTTGTACGATTTATTTATTGCGCCATGGGCACGTAGAAAATTCAGATAAAAATTGTTTTAACGGGCATTTTGATGCCGATCTATCAGCGCTAGGACTTGAGCAATCGCAACAAGCGGCAAAGAGATTATCAAATAAAACGATTAAAGCCGTATATTCTAGTGATTTAAGGCGTTCCCATAAGGGAGCCCATGAAATTGGAAAGCTTTACGGAATTACTCCCGAACCGCTAAAAGAATTCCGTGAAATTTCGGTAGGAAAATGGGAAGGCTTGACCCTAGACGAAGTAAATAATAAATACCCAGGAGAAATTGAACAGCGGTTTCAAAATATTGTGACTTCGAGAGTAGAAGGTGGAGAAACCATCGAAGAAGTTCATAATCGTGTGATCCCTAAGTTCATGACTTTAGCCCTTAGGCACTTAGACGAAACAATCGCTATAGTGGCTCATGGAGGAGTTAATCGTATCATATTGTGTTACCTATTAGACATTCCTTGGAAAAATATTTATCGCATTAAACAAGATTTTACTTGTATTAACTTAATTCACTTTTATCAAGATAATCCCATTGTGGAGTTTATTAACGGTCAGCCCAACACAAATATTGGTTCTTAACTCTTAAGTAATTTATCGAATAAACTTATGAAAAATAACCCTTTCATTGTAGAAATAGAAAACGCTTCCACATGTCTTCAGGGTTCTCAAATTCTTTCAGATATTTCTTGGAAGATGATGCCCAAAGAGAACTGGGCGATTATTGGAAATAATGGGGCTGGTAAGTCAACCTTCATTCGTCTTGTTTTCGGAGACTTGATTCCGATTCATGGAGGAACTGTTTTTTGGTTCGGTCAACGCCAATTAGTTCCCATTCTAGAAGTTCGAAAAAAAATTGGGGTTGTTTCTGCAGAATATCAAGCCGATTACCATCGTAATGCATCTTGTTTAGAGGTTGCCCTTTCTGGTTTTTTTTCTAGTGTTGGTTTATATAAAAAGCCCGGACATGTGCAAACTCGAAATGCAATGGAATGGATGGAATATTTAAATATCACACACCTCTCTAAGAAAAGATTTCACTCCTTATCATATGGCGAAGCGCGCAGAGTATTGTTGGCTCGCGCTTTGGTTAATGAACCAGAATTGCTAATTCTAGACGAACCTTGTTCAGGTTTAGATATTCCTTCAAAAGAAGTTTTTTTAAAGACTCTCCAACAAGTCGCAAAACTTGGAACTCAAATGGTTTATGTTACCCATCATACAGAAGAAATTATCCCAGAAGTAACTCATGTTCTTTTCATGAAAAATGGGAGAATTTTTAAGCAAGGTGGGAAGAAGAAAACTCTAACTCCAGAAATTCTTTCTGACGCTTTGAATTGCAGTATTAGTCTGAAGGAAGACTCGGGGCGATATTGGATTACAGGATGTAAGGCTCCAGAGAAGAATTAGTTATTTTTTCGCAAATTAATTTTTTAATGTTTTAGCCAATTTAGAAACGCTTGGGTTTAAATTTCCGAACTCAATTGATTTTTGAAGGTGAAACTTAGCTAGCTTCAAATGATTTGCGACATAATAAAGAATGCCTAAGTTTCCGTGCGCTTGCCAGGAATTAGGTTTTAAATAAATAGCGTTTTTAAAATTAGTTTCGGCGCGATTAAATCTGTTGGTTTCAAAATAAACACGACCTAAGAAATCAAAAAACAGAGAGTTTTCTGGATAGATACGAACCGCTTTTAACGCGAAATTTTCGGCTTTAGAATAGTCGCCCTTATCCAACATAATATTTCCTAAATAAAAAAGAGTTCCGGGGTGGTGGGGATCTTTTTGTAAAACTTTTTTAAAGTTAGCTTCAGCTTTATCTAATTGTCCAAAAGCAATTAAGACTCTGCCTTTTTTATAATATGGCCGCAATTGATTTGGAAATAGCTTTTGAGATTTAGTGAAAAAGTTCAATGCTAACTCTTTATTTTCTTCAATTTCTTCTTTTGCCGCAAAATCCCCCTTTTGCATGTAGTCGGAATATCTCATTCGTTTTTCTATTTCCTCTTGGGGTTTTGATGGAGTCAAAAGTTGAATAAGAAATAATAAAATTACAATTCCAGAAATACTTGTTCCAATTAATTTATTGGTTTTTATTCCATGACTGGGATGGGTTTGGATAAATAGGAAAGTTCTAAGAATAATCCAAATTGAGATAATCTGGATTAAAGGAAATCCAATCATGAAAATAAAATCGATATAGCTATCATACAGCGACCCGTTCTTAAGAGTCAGTAATTTCAAAAAGTTGGTTGATCTTAATAGATCCCCCGTTCGTTGAAAAATTATTGAAGGTATTTTAGATAAGGCAACCAAAGAAAAGTCAGGATCGTTATATTTTAGAGAAGTCTTATATTGAACTACCATAAAATATTGTACGACCATGCATGTTATGGAAACGAACCAACAAGCAGGCCGAAGAGTTTTAGACGAACCGCATTTAGTAAAAACATTAGCGATACCAAAGGCTAATAATGGAATCGCAGGGAAGAGATAACGTTCTCCATAAGCGTTTGGAGCTGGGAAAACGATACTAATCGTTATAAGAAAAGTTAAAAATATTATTATTCCCAATTTCGCGTCTGAAATAGAGCTTTTCAAAAAAATTAATCCATATATTCCCAAAATCATAAGTGGCATTGAGTAAATTATGCCCCAGTCTGAGCCAATAAATAAATCAATAAAACGGTTTATATATTTCTGGAAATTGGAGCTTTCAATGGAATCGGTGGCCATTCCCGTAATGTGTTTGGGAAATGGAACGCCATTAATTTTTTGCCAGACGAGAAGTTGAGGCAAAAAACCAAGTAGAAAAACTCCAGAAAATGTTAAACAGAATTTTAGGTTTTCGATTCTGTATTTTACAAAACTTTTGTTTTTGTGACAGATTAGGAACCAGTCGACCAGATATATAAAAATATAGGCGATATTTATTAGCCTAATCGTGGATAAAAAAGCTAATAAGATTCCGGCCAAAAAAGGCGAGTTTGAATAGTTGGATTTCCTATCTTTGATCCATATGACTAAAAAAAGAGTTGCGCTAAAAAACTCTGGAACGTGAGCAATCCTTTGCCGGATGAAAGTATAGTAGATTAGCGAAGAACCTAACCAAACTCCCAACGTTGAAATAAAAGCTACGGTTCTTGAATAGTGGTTTTTTAATAAATTGAATAAAATTAATAATCCCGTAAACATGAAGGCGTGGGCAGCTAATGCAGTGGACATAAAATATGGAAAGCTATAACCGTCTAAAGAGACCGGGACGCCAAGTCCGTTCAATATTTTTGCCACGCCATGCCCGGCTAAAAAGAATGGAAAATATAAAATAGCCTGGCCAATTTGCCAATTATTAAAAACGTAACCTGTTGGCATTATTTTTTGAGAATGGGCATAATTCCTTTCGTTAAAAAAATCAAAGTCTTTATCAAAAAAGGCCGACCGCATAAAAGCGTAGTATCCCGTATCGTCCCCTTGATCTATTACCGTAACCGCATAAAAGCCTTTTTGAGTCAGAGGAGGAATCCAATCGTTAAAAAGCCCAAGCGGAGTTAGAAGGAAAAAAAAGAAAAGAAAAGTTACCGCGAATAAAATATATTCAAGAGGGGGTTTTGATTGAGGATTGATTGATGAGGAAGGAGATTCTTTCATTATTTCTTAATTTTAAAAGGAAAATTTACGATTCAAGCGTAGAGTTTTTTGGAATAATTAAAAATGTGCATATTTAACTTTTAATAACGACAAATGAGTAAAGCATGTTTTTTCTAATCATCGCATCAATGAGCATTTTGTCTCTAGATGTGGTGGGGGCAAGTTTACCTTTGTCGTTAAAATAGCCTGTGACTATTCTCCTTTGGAGATTAATTTTTTAAAGTTTTTGCTAATTCAGAGACGCTTGAGTTTAAATTTCCGTATTCAATAGATTTCTGAAGGTGAAATTTTGCCAAGTTCCGTTTGTGGGCAAAATAGTAAAGAATCCCTAGATTACCATGCGCTTGCCAAGAATCTGATTTTAAGGAAATAGCGTTTTTATAATTAGTTTCGGCAAGGTCAAATCGATTGGTTTTAAAATAAACTTGTCCAAGAAGATCAAAAAAGAGTGAGTTTTCTGGATAAATTCGAATTGCTTTTAGGATAAAATCCTCGGCTTGAGAGAAATTGCCTTTATCTAACATAATATTACCCAAGTAAAATAAAGTTCCGGGATGATCTGGGGCCACTTTAAAGAGGCGCCTAAAGTTTATTTCAGCTTTTTCCATCTGTTCAAACGAAATAAAAATTTTTCCTTTTTTATAATAAGGACGTAATTGATTGGGAAACAAATTTTGAGCTTTTGTATATAATTTCAACGCTAATTCCGTATTTCCTGCTTTTGCTAATGAGTCTCCTTTTTGCATTAAGTTGACGTATTTCATTCTTTGTTCTATTTCGTCTTGTGATTTTGAAGGAGTCAAAAATTGTATAAGAATTAAAAAGAGGGTGGTTCCACAAACGCTTAATATAACTAGTTTTTTAGTATTTACTTTATTAAGAGATTGATTGATTAGGAATTTTAAAGCTTGTAGAACTATTCCTAGTAGAACTAATTGAGTCAAAGGATAAAACAAAAAATAAGAAAACTCTAAATAAGTCCAATCGAACTGAGGCGAGGAGTTTAATATTTTTATTAAGTTTGAGGATCTAAGTAAATGGGAAGGTTGATCAAAAATGATTTTTGGTATGTTGTTTAACGCTTTTATAATGAACTGTGGATCGTTATGATTAAATATTACTTTGTACTGGACTAATATGAGGTATTGAACGGCAATAAACGTTGCAGTAAACAAAGTTACTAAGCTAAATCCATATCGTTTATTGAGTGTATTAGTCAATATTGCGGCAACTCCCAGGGAAACTAGCGGAAGCGCTGGACTAAGATATCTATATTCATAGGCATCTAAATAGCCAAATAATAAAATTACAACGCCGAAATAACCTAAAATGGTAAGGGTAGAAGAAACTTTTATAATGGAAATTGATCTCCTTAAATGCAATCCAATAAGCCCAATTAGAATGATTGGAGAAGAAAAAACAAGCCCCCATCTTTGCCCCCAAAAAAACTCTTTAGTTTGTGATAAAAGTTTATTGATTGAAAATGCAGACGATTCGCTTTGCGCAATTTTTGCGTGAAGCGCTGGGAGAGGAATGCCATCAATCTTATACCAAGCCAGAAGTTGGGGAGAAAAGGCAAAAAGCCAGAAAAAAGAGAAATACCCCAATCGAATTAATAAAGTTTTAAATGTGTCGGAATCATTTTTTCTTAACCAACCTGCGATTGATATTTGATCTACAATATAAAGAATGCCTAAAGCTACATTTATGATCCTAGCCATGCATAAAATTCCTAGAATTATTCCCAATACAGCATGAATTAGGATGTTCGGAGATAAGCGATTATTAATCCAAATCCAGATAAATGTAGCTGATAGAAAAAATTCTGTAGTATGCGCCATCCGCTGTCGTACAAACGAATAGTAAAGTAGAGATGTTCCTAGCCAAACTAAAATTGTTGCTGTTAATGAAACCAAAGAGTCAAAAAAACGCCTATTTATTCGATAGGTCAATATAAGTCCTAGGAATAAATAGGTTTGGGAAGCCCATGCGGTGGACATATAGTACGGAAAAGAATATCCATCAAGAGTAATGGGATAACCAAGATAATTTAGTACAGCGGCCCATAAATGACCTAAAAGGAAAAATGGAAAAAATAGGATACTTTGTCCGATTTGCCAATTATTAAAAACATAACCTGTTGGCGTTATTTTTTGAGAGTGGGCGTAATTTCTCTCATTAAAAAAATCAAAATCTTTATCAAAAAACGCCGATCGTATATAAGCGTAGTATCCCGTATCGTCTCCTTGATCTATTGTCGTGATTGAATAGACCCCTTTATGAATTATTGGCGGTATCCAATCGTTAAAGAGCCCAAGCGGGGTCAGAAGGAAAAAAAAGAAAATAAAAATTACCGCTAATAGTCCATATTCAAGCGGGAGTTTTGATTCTGGTTCGGTAGAAAAGGAAGGAGGTTCTTTCATTATTTCCTTATTTCAAAAGGAAAATTTAAGGTTAGGGCTTAGAAATAGAATGTTTTGGAAAATTGTAAGTATTGATTAGCTTTTTACGGCAACAGAAGGATAGAGCATATTTCTTCTAAGCATAACATCGACTAAATCTTTATCTCTACAGGTAGCGGCAAGATCAAGCATACCATCTTTGTTAAAATCGCCAATGGCCATTCCTTGTGGGTATTCGTCTACTGGGTGATAAATAGGTGGATAAGTAAAACTACCGTCGCCTCGTCCTAACACCATTGAAATTGTATCGAGTGTAGAGTTTGATACGGCAATATCGTCGTGTCCGTCTCCAGAAAAATCAGCCGCAATAATAAATTTTGGAAATTCTCCAGAAGCGAACGGTTTCAGTCTTTTAAAAGTTTCATCGCCTTGATTTTCGAAAACCGCTATTATGTGGGTCGAGTTACTAGCTGTAACAAGGTCCATTTGTCCGTCTGAATTGGCGTCGATGTTAGCGATGGCCAAGGGTTGACCTCCACCACGAAAAACATCCGATCCTTCGAAGCGATTATTTCCTTTACCCCAATAAATTTGCACTCCAACATTTCCCGACCCAGCTAAGGCAGCAGCTATATCGGGGAGCCCGTCTTTATTATAATCTCCGCTAACTAATCCAGTGGGTTGCCCCTTTACAGGATATGATTTAGGTTCTGCAAAATGTCCTTTGCCCATTCCCAGCAAAAGGACTATTTTATGATAACGCATTGTTACCACTATATCCGAGAAGCCATCGTTATTGACATCCGCAGTAATTAGATTGATAGGAATCTTCCCAGGTTTTATAAGTTTACCGGTATTTCTAAAACTTCCGTTCCCGGTGTTTAAATAGATATGGATATTTTGATCGCCATAATTTAAAACCGCTAAATCAGGTAATTTGTCTCCATTAAAATCTGCATGGCCAATGCAAATTGGATTATCGCCTGTTTTAAGTATGATTTGTTCGTTAAAAGTTCCGTCCCCTTTTCCCTTGAAATAAGACAGGGTATCGTTACCGCTATTTGTTGAAATTAAATCTAGGTTCCCATCCCCTGAAAAATCTTCGGTGATGATATAAGAGGGTTCTTTACCGGTTTCCAGGACGGCAACTGGATAGAATAATTTTGGAAGTTTTCTTGGTTTTTTGGATTCTGAGCAGCTTACGAGTAATAGGGAAATAGCGCATCCAAAAAGGATACAGAGTTTTATAAAAATGTAACTATTTCGGGAAAGCAAACGGGTCGACAAGCCTTGTGGGTCCTAATTTAAAAAATTTCTATTTTATGAGGAACAAGAATTGAGAATAGCATAGGGAACTTAATCACTCAACTTTTTCGAAGTAAATCAATTTCCTGCGATTAGCTCTTTCCAGTGTTGTTTTTCCCATAATAACGCTTCCCTATAAAAACGGTATTCGCGTTCTTTCTTTTTAAATCCTGAGTGGTGAATACGCCATTTACCATTGTTTCTAATAGGAGGGACGAATTGGTGACACATTTCGTGAAAAACAGTTAATTCCAATACATAATGCGGAACAATTTTCATTTTTAATGCTGGATTGATTCGAATGCGTTTCTTTTTTATGTCATACGAGCCAAATCGAAATGACCGACGAGCTCCGCTACGATAACCTTTTCCCCATTCAATTTGAGCTTCGACTTTATTGTCAAAATATTCTTTATTTAGTGAATCAAAGAGGTTATTCAAATTTTTTTTCGAATTTTCAATAGGAATTGATTTTTTATTATCAGTATCTATGTGGATTTGTTTTTTCCAAATAGAGCTGATTTTTTCATACTCATTTGAAGGTATTTGATTGGACGTTTTTAATAGCTCAAGTAGATTTTCTTCCAGCAATTTTAAAATTTCTTCTTTATTTTTGAATCGTTCCCAAAAACTATGGTTAAATAATTCGATTGTAATTCCTTTTTCATTTGGACAAAGCTTGGCTTGTCCCAAATAAGAAAATCCATCTTTCCGGCATTGGAAAAGGGTTCTTTTTCTTGAGGAGTACTCTATTTTTCCTAATTTTAAAGATTCAAATGGGAACATTCATAACTCTCAGACTGGAGGGATAAGCCGTTGATCGGGGCAAGAATTTAAAGCTCAGTTATTCTTTAGTAAAATAAGAAATACTAAATGTCCAAAAATAATCTTTGGCTATTTTATATCGCGTTAATTCATATTACAATTTAATAAATCTAACGGACTCAAAGACCGGAAAGGCTCCCCCATCCCTATCTGATCAAACCTCTTAATTCAATTTTTTTTAAATCTACTGTTATGAAAAAAATCGCTCGACTTTTTACAATAATAATTTTGACTGCCGCCTGTGCGGGGAGCCCATCGCTTAATCAGGATAAAGATAATATACTGGCAGAACCAGTTAATACTTATGATTTCTCTGGAGATATCGAAGCGTTCTTAATTGCCCCAGATTTAGAAGTAGAAAACCATATTTTAAAACGTCTAAAAGATAAAAAAGTTTCCCATGAGTCTCTTCGAGCGGCTCTAAAAAATCGCCCTATAGAGTCTGAAGCCCCAAGAGGATTACGTCGAGGATTAAAATTACAACATAGAGGTAAAGAGTATTCATATGCGTTATTCGCTCCTGCAAATTCTCCAACCCCCGGACGGCTTCCGTTAATTGTTGTATTGCATGGTATGGGCGGTTCAGGCGACGGTACCGTTGAGAAATGGGTTCAAAGATTGAGCGAAAAGTTTATAGTCGTTTGTCCTACTTATCCAATGGGAGCTTGGTGGTCAAAAACTGCGGAAGAAATTGTTTTAAGATTGATAAGAGAAACACAAGAGAAATATCCAGTTGATCCAAATAAGATATTCCTTTCTGGGCTTTCTAATGGGGCTGTTGGGGCTTTTATGATAGGAATGAATTATCCGGATTATTTTGCCGGCATTGTTCCTATCGCGGGAGGCATTACCGAAAGGCTCATGACTTTTTTAGTTAATCTTAATAATACTCCTGTCTATATGATTCATGGAGCTAGAGATCCAATATTTCCCGTAGCTTATTTGCGGAGGGTTAACAAAATTCTATCGGATATGAAATATCCGGTGATTTTTCGAGAACATCAGGAGTCGGGTATGGCTCATGGCGGTCACTTTTTACCAAAAACTGAAATAGCTCCGATGGCGGCTTGGTTAAACGTTCAAGAAAGAATTTCGACTCCTCGAGTGATTCGCATGACAAGAGAAGGAAATCACTTGGACTCTATCTTTTGGGCTCGGATTACTAAAGGGAAAAAAATGGCGGCTTTACAAATCCCAGGTCCAGAAAAAGAGAGTTTAAATATTCAGAATGGAAAGGTGGCCACTCTATTTGCAACTCTCAGAACTGGAAATCGAATAGAAGTCATGGGAAAAAATTTGGTCGATTTTGAAATATATCTTAATTCAGAAATGATCGATTTTTCAAAATCGGTTACCGTTCTAAATCGCCAAATTATTGATAGAGGTAAGGAATTAATTCCGGGCGATTCTACAGTCGGTTTTAATGGAATGGTAAAAAAAGATTTAGGAGTTTTGTTAAGAAGTTATAAAAAACGACGCGATCCTGATTTAATGTTTGACGCTGTTTTGCCAATTAGTTTAGGACCCTCTAGTCAAATCGCATGGAATCAATAAACCCTGGTCAGACCTCTGTAGACACTCTCCTCTCTCGTTCCATGCTAACTTTGGGGTGGGAGCAAATTCAACAGACTTTGTCTGAGTTTGCCTATTCTCCTGCTACTCAAAAACGCTGTCGATTTTTTTCCCCGGAAACCGAATTTTCATTAGCAAAAAGTTCTTTAGAAGAAACGATCGAAGCCCTGAGGTTGGAAGAGTCAGACACACGGATTCCCTTATCGCACTTTGAAGATCTAGAAAAGATTTTAATCTCATTGCCTAAAGCTGGAATTTTAGAAACTTTTGAAGGATTAGAGGTTTTAAATTTCTTGCGTTTGATTAAGACGATGGATTTGTTTTTTAGAAAAATGGAAAATGCGCCTAACTTAAAAAATCGCGCAGTCAAATTTGATGCTATCCCAGATTTATTTGAGGTTTTATCGTGTTGTATTGACGACGAGGGGAAAATTAAGGAAACGGCAACTCCCGAATTAAAACAGGCGTCAAAAGCGGTAAAAAATGCTAAAGACGAGTTAGATATTGTGGTTGGAAGATTACTTTCCCAGCCCAAAATTAAAGGTTGTTTACAGGAATCTTATGTTACGGAGCGAGAAGGGCGAGTTGTTTTTCCCATTCGAGCGGAATTTAAATCTAAAGTTGAAGGAGTTGTTCACGATACTTCCGGTACCGGGGCAACTCTATATTTAGAACCCTCAAAAATAGTTCCTCTCAATAATCAATTAAAAATAAAACGTATCGAAGTTGAAAGAGAAAGGATTCGCATTTTACGAAAACTTGCTAAGACGGTTTTAGAATATTCCGAAAGCCTTAAAGCAAATCTCTCAATACTGTGCGCTTTCGATTTGATAAACGCCAAAGTAAGATTGGCAAAGAAAATGGAAGCTCGAGTTTTCCAGTTTTCAGAGGACGGAAATATACAGCTTAAGAAAGCTCGAAATCCAGAATTACTACTCAACGGTCAATTTGTTGTGCCCAACGATATTGTAACTGATAAAGGAACGTCGACCGTTATCATTTCGGGCCCTAATACGGGGGGTAAAACAGTCGTGTTGAAAACTGTCGGCGCGATGTCTCTAATGGCCAGAGCTGGTTTACTGTTACCGGTTGAAGATAATTCGGAGATACCATTTTTCCCAAAAGTTTATGCGGATATAGGCGACGACCAAAACGTAGCGGAAAATTTATCTACATTTTCGGCGCATTTAAAAAAGATGATTTATATATTGGACTATTCTCCTTCTGGCTCGTTGGTCTTGCTTGATGAATTAGGGGTAGCAACCGACCCTGCGCAAGGAGCGGCCTTAGCTGAAGCTATTTTAAGGGAATTAAACGAAAGAGGAATATCTACTTTTGTTTCTACTCATTATCTTGCTTTAAAAACGTTGGCTCAAACTGAAAGCGGTTTTGTAAATGCTTGTATGGAGTTTAACGAAGATCAATCTAAACCAACTTTTAAACTGATATTAGGGGCTCCAGGCGGGAGCGCCGCTTTAGAAACAGCCGAAAGATTGGGCCTTGCTCCTAATATAATACGTCGGGCTAAAGAAATATACGATTTGAACGATAATCGCGCCGCAACTCTTTTAGAATCGTTGCATAAGCAAAAGTTAAATTTAGAAAAAGATAAAGATAGAATTCAAGTCGATCTTCATAAGTCTCAAGTATTAAGAAAAGAAAGTGAAGAAGTGGCGGAAAGACTGTTTGAAAAGGAAAAAGAATTTGAAAAAGAAAAAGCTAAACGGTTAAAAAAGACGGTTCAAGAGTCCAAACGAGAAATTCGACAAATTGTAGACAACGTTAAAAAATCTAAAAGCTCTGGCTCTATAAAAAGAGCGGAAAATAGAATCCATTCCGTTGATAGATCAATGCAAAGCGCCAATCTAGCGGATTTTTCTCAGTGGAATGTTCCTGCAGAAGAGCTTAAAGATGGCGATCCTGTAATTTTAACTGAATATGGGACCAAAGGATATCTATTGGAAGACCCGAAGAGTAAAAATAAACTACGAGTTCGCATAGGTAATTTAGATTCTCTTGTAGATGCGAAAAAAATTAAAGGGCATCCGAGAGAAAGAAATAAAAAAAATATGGAGTCCAATCAAGAAGTAAAGTTTACTATACACGCGGAAACTAATTCAAACCCCCAGTTTTCCTGTAATCTACATGGGATGCGTGTCGAAGAAGCTAAGACTGTTTTGGAATCTTTTATAGATCAGGCGTTGTTGAATAAAGTGGATAGGGTGAAGATTAACCACGGCCATGGTATGGGTAAAATAAAACGATTTGTTCGAGATTACCTTCAAAGTTGCGGTATTGGGAAACGCGTTGCTCCTGCGGAGAGAGAAGAAGGAGGCGATGGGGTTACCATCGTGGAATTTTAATCTAATTACTTTTTAATGAATATTACATATCCTGATTTTATTTTTTTGTTGATTTCTACGAGCTTAATTACCTACTTAGTTGTCTTATTTTTTTATTTTAGATTGAAGGCGTTCTTAATTTTTCTAGCTAGTTTTTTGTGTTTAGCAAGCTTAGGAATCGTTGTTGAGATTGGATTTCAAATATTTGGCTATTTAAATCCTTCGTATATGAATTTGGTGTTAGTCCCAGACCCTATTTTGGGATGGAAATTTTTACCTAACTCACAACATACATATACCGGTAAGCATTGGTATGAGCGATTTAATTCATCCGTAAAAATAAACTCTCAAGGATTTAGAGACTTTGAAAGAGAAATTCAAAAAGAAAAAGACTCTGTTCGGATAGCTATTCTCGGAGATTCTTTGGTGGCTGCGAGAGAAGTACATTTTGAAAAAACAGCTTCCCAACTTTTAGAAAAAAGGCTAAACGAAGAATTTAGTAAGTCGACAGGTAAAAACTTTGAAGTATTGAATTTTGGAGGCGCCGGGTATGGATTAGAACAAATCTATTTAACTTGGACTGATTTTGCTTCGCAGTTTAAACCAGATTATGTTTTTGTTAATGTTTTTGACAAGATTTATATTAGGGCAATTTCAAGTTCTTGGTGTCAAGAGGGCTTTTTGGGAATTTATAATCTAAAGGATTCAAAGTGTTTGTATATAAGGCCTTTTCCGAATATTAAAGAAAAGCTCCCAACAAATTTATCTGAAGAAGAACTCGAGAACTTTATCCTTGATTATATTTATATAAAAAAAACCGACTTAGAACGATTAAAAATTCTTACAGAAAATAAAAAAAGTTATGAAGTGATTTCAATGTTGGAGAATTTGCCTCTAAGTATTTATCCGCCAAATGATTATGAGAAATTTATTGAAAAACAAAAGTTATATATGAAATTTAAAATGGAAGGAAAAAGAACAAAAAAACTACCGCCAATATTTTTTCTTCCAAAAATTTATAAAAAAATAAGCTTATTATTCAATAAACGAAAGTTAAAGAATGAAAATAAGATTATGTTCACCGGAGACAATAAAAATTTTCCTACCTGGCTCACGACTAATTTAGTGAATCTAAAAATATTTCAAATCTTAGGGAATACGGTTAAACAATCTGGAGGTCGTTTTATAATAATGGATTCATTTAAGTTTTTTAACGATAGCGTTGTCCATATGAACTTTTCTTCTATTTGGTTAGAAAAGCTATCTCAATTTTATGGTTTTAAATACATTCCTTTTTACAAAAAATTAAACGAATCAAAAAATAATGGAGTTCCGGTATTGTGGGAATATGACTCTCATTTCAACGAAAAAGGCCATGAGGTTTTTGCGGATTTGATGTTTGATTATTTACAAAAAGATTTTGAAAAATAAATAAAATTATCAATAAAGGAGATTGATTGATATGAAGAAATTATTCTTATTTCAAATGATTTTTTTGGTGGGGTTTTTACAAGTTTCGACGGTTTACGGAGGCGATGTCATAAAAATATCTTTAGGAGACACTCCTCTAACGCTATTTGGCGATCATATAAAAGTGGGTAAACCTCTTCCCGAAATGGCGCTTCCAAATTTATCTTTAGCGATGACTCCTTTAGATTCGTTCAAAGGTAAAGTCACTATTCTCAGTGTGGTGCCTTCATTAGACACTCCTACATGTGAAAAACAAACTCATATTTTGAGCGAAGAAAGTCATGGCTTGGATAAAAAAGCTAACTTAATTACTATTAGCCGCGATTTACCTTTCGCGCAAAAACGGTTTTCTAAAAAAGCTAAAATAAATAATTTAGTTTTTCTCTCGGATTATCGAGACGCATCTTTTGGAAAAACGTCTGGATTATTGATCCAAGAGAATCGCCTTTTGGCACGAGCTGTCTTTGTCTTAGATAAAGAAGGAGTTGTCCGTTATAAAGAAATTGTTTCCAAACTAGCTGAATTGCCAAATATGGAAAAAGCTTTCAAAGCGGCTCAATCTTTATTGTAAAGCCATTAGATCGGCCTCTTTTGGAGAAAATTTTCCCCCGAAAGGATCGCTAAAATAATTTTCGTAAATTCGACAGGTTATTTTGATTTCGTTCATTCTGGTGATTCCGATTTCTTTTAAGAGCTGTAAGATTTCCCTGCGATTTAACATTTTTTTCTCCTAAAAAAGATTTAGTTCATTCACTAAATTTGATTACGCTGTTGAAACGCTAAAAAAGATTTAGTTTTTTTGGCGTTTTGGCCTCTCTAACATAAGTTATGCATTTTTTGTGCCATAATCTTTAGGAGGGTTAGTATTTTAAAAGAAATTAAGAAGTAGCTTAATTTTTAATAAGTTAAACTTTTTTTCTATTTGGGTTTAGTTCGTGGAAGTTTTGTTTTTGGGCTTAAAGTGGGCAATAGTTTCCCCAAAGCCCTAGACTTGAGATCTTTTAGCGATTAAATTTATTTATATAGAGAGAGTTTATGTATTTATATTTATTGTGATTTAGACACTGAATTAAGGAGCGTATTGAGGCTTAAAACAGTTTTTAAAGGTTTTTGAATGTTCTAAATCATTGGGAAAATAGATCCAATTTTGATTTTTAGTTAAAAACTTTAACTAAATGGTCAAAAGTTTTTGTACATTTTTGAATTTTTCCTTCGTTGCCTAATACACAAATTGAACCTGAATCCTTTAATTTCCGAAACAGAGGAGCAAACTCTTTAATATCGTTAAGAGTTGTTGACATAACCTCTTCCCTCTTTTTTTGCCGTAATTGGTGTGTCATTCCGGTTAGCGAATCCACCATAGAAATGGAGCCTTTTCGATCTGCGGTTAATGGTGGATCTAGCCGACCCACACAACCAATTATGAAATTATCTAACTCTTCTTTAGACATATCGAGGTTAGAGATAAAATCGGCGATTTGGTCGTAAATGTCCAAAGTTTCCATCAAATTGGGATCGCGGTAAGAGACTAAAGCAAAATCGCCGCTGTAATAGTCGAAAGAGGCAGAACATCCATAAGCCCCACCTTTCATTCGAACGTTTTCCCAAAGGTATTGAGTGTTAAGAATAGCTTTTAGGACTTCAAATTTTCCTGAATATTTATAACCCCAATCATACAGATTTGCGCCTTTGCCTACGTATTGAATATTACCAGCCGTCAAAAACGCTTCGTTTAAATCATAAGAAGGAATTTCTAAGATAGTCTCTTTACTTTCCTTTTCCGGAAATATTTGAGCTAATGAGTTTATTTCTCTTTCAAAAATTGAGTAGTCTTCCGATTCTGAAGTAACATTAACTAACATGTTTTCTCGACAAAATATGAGATCAGCGACATTTGAAAAACAACCGGCAACTTCTTCTGGGTTTTTTTCGACTCTTTCTAATAATTTTTCTAAGAACCTGAAGTATGCCAATCCTCCAGTAAATTCGTCATATTTTCCAATCTTGGAGTTATATGAATGCAGCCTTGAAATAACATATTGGTTGCCTGCAGGAACGATAGACGCTTCTATATCCGCTTTTGTTCCTCTGATAATATCTATTAATCGCTTTGAATCGGAAAAATCAAACTCTCCTAAAAGTTCGCGATAAATATTAAATAACTCGCTTATTTTATCTAAAACAGCTTTTCCGCTAAAAAAAACATAAGAAACAATTTTGTTTTTATCGTCTAGTTTAAGAGATGAAAAGTGACTTGTTCCAATTCCTCCTGTATGAATTCCCATTCTTTGGGTGATTTCAACGTAGCTACTTTTCTTAGTTCCCATTTCAAGAATCAGTCGTCCTAACAACGGCAAATATTGGAGTTGGTCTGTCGGAACTGCCTTTGTATTAAATCCAATTTGGACGTAACCAATTTTGTTAGTGAATAAATCGTGAAACAAGATCTTTGGAGAGTCTTGTTGTTTTTCTTCAAAAGGGAACTCATCTGGAGCGTCTTCTAAGTCTTCTACGCTTAACTTGGGTAATGTCGCTAAAGCTTCGGGAGGATCGGAAATTAACTGAAGCTCTTGTAGCTTTTGGGTCTCCTGCTCAGTCAACTCTAGTTGGCTAGCTTCCATTTTCGATTTATAGTCCGCCAGTTTCTTTTTGACTTTTTCGTCATTTTCTTCGGTTAATCCCGGTTTTGGAGCGCCTATTAGAACGCTTCGGTGACGGTTGTTCAAAAGATTTTCTCTAATTAAATTTTCGAAGTATCCATTTTCGGAATTTTTCCTGATGGATTTCATTATTTCTTCATATTTAAGGTGTATTAATGGGTCTCCGTCGTACAACCAGGAGCCAAGAGATTGAATGTTGTAAACAATGCCTTTCGGAAACCCTCCAAAGTTAGCTTCGCGTAATTTGAAGTCGATCGTGTTTACAGCCGCCTTTACCATATCTTTTTCAATCCCTTTTTCGACCAGCTCTTTTAAAACCTCAAAAATTAAATCGATTATTTTTTCTTCATGTTTCTTTTCGGTGCCTTTTAAACCCACTGCAAAAGCTGTTTCCAATCTTTGATCGTCGAACCCTCCGCCAATAACTTCGCTACCAAGGCCCGATTCAATAAGAGCTTTTCTAAGAGGAGAAGCGGGCGTTCCCAAAAGCAAGTGGCTTAAAATATTAAAAGCCATACAATGTTCTTGATCGATTGACTTGTTCAGAACTAATCCAACAGAAATAAAAGTTTTCTTCTCTTCAGATTCTTCTTTAGCGATTGAATAATGGATTTCTTCCCGTTTAGGTTCAAGAAATTTAGGTTGAAGATCAATCGAAGAATCTGGAATCTGTTTTGTAAATTCGTTTAGAAAGTTTTTTTGCATAAACTCTAAATATTCCAGAGTATCGCCATCTCCATAGAGAAAGAGTCTGCTATTGGAAGGGTGATAGTGCTTTTGATGAAACTCTTTAAACTCTTCGTAGGTTAGATCGGGAATACTTTCTGGATCGCCGCCAGATTCAAATCCATAAGTAGTATCGGGAAATAGCGAATGGTTTAAGTAGCGATCTATAACGCTTTCGGGATCTGAAAAAACGCCTTTCATTTCATTGAATACGACGCCCTTGTATATTATTTCGCTATCAGCCGATTCTAGTTCATGATGCCATCCTTCTTGCATAAAAGTTTCTTTGGTGATTTTTGGAAAAAATACGGCGTCTAGATAAACGCTCATTAAATTAAACAAATCTTTTTTATTCCGACTGGCCACGGGATACATAGTTTTATCGGGAAATGTCATTGCGTTAAGAAATGTTTTAAGACTTCCCTTCATTAGTTCCATAAAGGGTTCTTTGACGGGATATTTTCTAGAGCCGCAAAGAACGCTATGCTCTAAAATGTGAGCTACGCCAGTATCGTTTTCTGGAGGAGTTCTAAATGTTGCGCTAAATACTTTGTTATCGTCGTCATTTTCCATTATGAAAACCTCGGCTCCGGTAACTTCATGCTCAAAAATTAAAGCCAAAGAGTTTAACTCGTTAATTTTCTCTTGCCTATTTAGCTTAAAGCCGTGGTAATTTTTTCCAACTTCCAAAGTCATTTAAATTCCTTTCAATATATAAGGCCGAACTATTTTCAATATAAAATTGAGCATTCAACAATCAGCGTTTAGTTGTCGTTAAATATAAATTTTAGCGACATACTTAAGAGACGTTTAATTTAATGAATTTTCTATGCTGTATTATGGGACTATCTAATGGGAAAAAACCATAAAAATCTGTGGAATGTATAATTAAAACGTGAAGGGATTATTTCATTTAATATCCAAACCTATTGGGCAGTGGTCTGAGCCTATTACTTGATCTTCGATAAACCCATCTTTTACAGACTTCATCAAGTCTTGGGTGACAAAGAAATAATCTATACGCCACCCAATATTTCTAGCCCTTGCGTTAAATCTATAAGCCCACCAGGAGTATTGAACTTTATCTGGATTTAACGCTCGAAATGTATCTACAAATCCATGATCGATGAACTTATCCAACCAAGCTCTCTCTTGAGGTAAAAATCCTGAGTTTTTTTGATTGGCTTTATCGTTTTTTAGGTCTATGGGGCAATGAGCGGTATTGACATCGCCAGTGATAATTAATTTTTTCCCGGATTTTTTCAAATCTTCGCAATAATTGAGAAATGCGTCGTAAAAGCGCATTTTAAAATCGAGTCGTTCCTCACCGGACGTTCCGTTTGGAAAATAAACATTTAATAAATCGAATTTCGGAAATTCTGTTCTAATAATTCTACCTTCTTTATCAAACTCTTCGATGCCCATACCCATAGTTATGGATTTTGGTTTTTTCTTTGTTAGGGTTAAAACTCCACTATATCCCTTTCGTTCGGCTGAGTTCCAAAAGGCGGTATATCCTTTTGGAGGAAAAGCATCCGACTCTACTTGATCAGAGTTCGCCTTAGTTTCCTGAATACATATAACATCGGGAGATTCTTTTTCCACCCAATCCAAAAATCCTTTTTTTAGAATGGCGCGAATACCATTTACATTCCAGCTAATGATTCTCATGTTTAGAGTTTTCCTATATTTACATTGAATTTTTAATTTTTTATAATATTTAATTCGAAAGTTGGCTTTCTAAATGAGCTGAATAATTAACTGCCGAATGGTCTGATAATATTTTGGGAGGATCCCATACTGATATTCGGCGGTTAAATGTTTTTTTGCCGATTTTTCCTTTTTTGTTTCGGTCGTTGGAAACGTATAGATCCGCAGCACGTATTAAAACTCCTTCTCTATTTATGTAAAACGATTCTCCGATGTGTTTAAAAGAATAACCGACGCTATTTTTTAACGGAACTTGAGTTACTAAATCGAGACAATTAACAACTCGAAAAATTGGAATTTTAGAGAGACTATTTTCAAAGTTTTCATTTCCCACCCTTGGGCTGCCAAATGTATAAAGAGCGGTTGACGGTCTAACCGTAGCCGCTAATGTAGCAATGGCAGCTCCCTGGCTATGTCCTGTAAAAAATAACAAGTCGTGTTTATTATTATTTAAAAAGCTATCCACCTCTTTCCAAATTAATCTTAGTCCTTTTTCAAACCCGCAATGAACTTTTACGTTTTTTCTATGCCAGTGGATTAAACGGAAATTAATGTTTAATTTCCATTCAGTAATGCGGCCGGTTCCTCTAAAAACAACAATATAAATGGGATTTTTTCCTAAATCGTTTTTAGCCTCCACGATCATGCACTGCGATTCTTTATTTGCAAAAAAAGCGGCTTGTCGAAATCCAACATGTTCTAATAGGGCGTTTCTTTTTTCTCCCGCAGTTTCTTTTCCTCTTTGATCCAATTCTCGTATATAAACCAAACGACTAAATTCCATGAACCAAAGTGAATTTACTGGATCATATTCTTGAGTGGGCCGAATATTACCTGGATGGATAAAATCAAAAAAGTTATTGGCTCGTCCAGGATTTACTAAGGCCGACCAACTATTATCCCAGTCCATACATGGCTTTCATATAAGAATAATGGATAAACTGCATTGATAGTGTTTGATTTTTTTTGTGAATTTCTTGAATTTGTTAGACTATTTTTTGGTAGTTGGCAATTCAAACCGGTTTGGCAGAGTAGGGTTTGATCGATATAAACCATTTAGCTCTTTAAATCTTAGGTTTAAAAAATAAAACCGCTCAACAGTTCGCAAAAGAACGGGTACAGGATTATACTTCAAAATATCGTTTATGAGAGCGTTGGTGTATTGGTTATGCCCAAGTTCAATTAGAGTGAAAAAATACTTTGTCCATTCAATTTCTTTATATATGAGAGTTTGTTCTAGCTGTGATAGTTGGTTGAAAATTTCTTTTAAATTATAGCCTTCATTTTTAAAATCAAAAAATAAGTTTGGATTTAATTTGATTAATTTCGATACGATATTAAAAGTTTCTGAATTAGAGAGATGTGTTTCTGGATTAACTTTTTCCGAGAAAGCCGTTTCTAAACTTTTGGGGTCTAAAAAATAAACGTTTTTTAGTATTTCTAACTTTAAGTTTTTACCGCTAGTACGAGTTTTATAAATGAACTCTAGGTTTTTTCTTTCTATTTTTTGGTTTTGGCTGTTTACTTTTCCCGATTGGAAAATTGAATTTTTATTAATTTTTTGGGTTATAGAATTCCAAGAAATTAGATTGTCTGAGTTTGATGGATACCAAAGAATTTCGGTTTTTATTAGGTCTCCATTAGTATTGAGTTCTTTTTTTTGTGTTTGTTTTAGTTTAAATGAATTTTTATAAAAATGAGATTGGTGAATATAAAATCGATTTTGCTTTTCCCAAACGGAAAGACTCTCTTTGTTATCGTCTTTGGATGTGTCGTATTCTTTTTTTTTGTTAAGAAGCTCTAAATTATTAAAACGTTGATCCATGTTTTTAACCCAATTTAAATCGGATAAAAGGTCTTCAAAATTTAGGGCTTTTTGATATAGATGGAGTTGGTTTAATTTTTTTAGCGGTTTTAGCTTTTTATAAACTGTTTGAGCGATAATTTCAGCCGCTTTTTTATTAAGGTGTCTGTCTTGTTTTGATATGGTTAGTTTAGAGGCGTTCATTCCAAAAAAAGCATCCTTCCAAAGGTCCAAAACTGGAGATCCATTATCTTGAAACCAACCTGTGATTTTTGAATGAATATTTTTAAAAGGATAATCTTCTGCGAGTTGAATAAAAACGGGTATGATTGCCGTCATGAAATGAACGCCTTTCAATCGAATCCCTTTTACCATTGTATCGAGATACACTTTTTCTGATTCCCAGCTTCTAGATTGGTATGTTGAGTTTAGACACTTAAAGTAGGTCGGTTTTAAATTAAACCTTTCCGAGAGGCGGTTTAGTCGAAAATTTATGGATTTAAATAGTTTTGATTGATTCCCTTGGGGGATATATTGGCGAATAGAACTTAGAAAATCTTTATCATGAATTGAACAATGAAAGTCTGCCAGAGTTGGAATATCGTTCAAATAATAACCTAACAAAACGAGATCGGGATTAAACAAAAAACCATTGCCAAATAGTTCATAAAGCTGATTATCTGTATTCCACCCTTGGTAGGCAGAATTGATAACCTCAAAACGTTTTTGAGGAAGGTTTGTATTTAGTAAGTTTTCAAGTCTTTTCGGCCATGTGTCTTCCAAGTTATCGATACCGTGCCCGATAGTTTGCGAATCTCCTAGGACAAGAATTCGGAAAACTCCCGACGGTTTGATCAATTTATGGTCGGTATCGCGATAATTAAAAAGATTTTTTTTTACATGCTGTTTCCACCAAGCATTATCTATAACGCGTTCATGAAGGGTGAATATTCTTAATCCAATTTCAAAAATTAGGCACAAGATAAGAAAAGATAAAATTGTCAGTAGAGACAGCCCATATCTTGAATTTGAAAATTTGGAGAAAGTCGAGGGAGATGACATTGACTCTTAAACGAGAAATGATTTGCAATCAAATCAATTAAAAAATAAATTTTGATTTACATTTTATGTCTTTTTTTGTGTTAATACACCAAGTTTACAAGGAGAGACTCTTCTTTTTTGTATGAAAATCATTTTTTCATACCATCATTTTTTTCTTGAGGTCAGATCTTATTCGAATTGTTGCAAAGAGGAAGGGTTATGCAGGACTATGGGAATTAAGATTTATTTGTTGGGCTACTTGTTGAATAGCTGGCAATTCAAATCGGCGAGGTAGGGTCGGAGTTACTTGGTATAGCCTGTTTAGTTCTTTGAATCTTTTGTTTAAATAATAATACCGCTCAATGGGTCTTAAAAGTACCGGAACCGGGTTATACACGAGTATATCGTTGATGAAAGTGTCTAAATAGCGACGCTGTCCTAATTCTGATAAAGTAATGAAGTATTTTGTCCATTCCATTTCTTTATATATTAGAGTTTGTTCTAATTGTGTAAATTGGTCGAAATGTTCTTTTGAAAAGTTCCCTTTATTTTTAAAATCAAAAAATAAGTTGGGATTTAATTCGATTAATTTTGATATCGTATTGAACATTTCGAAGCTTGAAAGTTGAATTCTTGGACTAGGTTTTTCCGAAAATGCAAATTCTAGACTTTTTGGATCCATAAAATCCTGATTGGTAAAAAGCCTGATTTTAGATTTAAATCCTTTTGAAACATAATCTCCCAAGAATACCTTTTTATTTTTGCTTAAAATATTTCCTTGTTCAGTTTTTATTCCTCTTGCTAAATAATGCTTTCCATTTTGATACTTATTATTATGGAATTGGACCTTAGGGTCGCCATTTTTATGGAAGGCAATTTCACTTTCTCTGAAATTCCCATTTGAATCTAAAATTACTTTAATTATTTGGTGATTTAATTGATCGGCGACAATATTGGTAAATTCAAATGAGCTCGATTGTCTCTTTAACGTAAGTTGTTCATTTTCAAAATTAATATTGATATAAGCGTCTTGATTTTCAATTTCTGAAAACTTCTTATCTAATTCGGTTATTAACGGTTTTTGATCTAAGAGGTCTTTTAGCCCAAAAGCGCTACTAATTTTTGGTAGGTATTTGTAGGTTTTTAATGCGTTCAGTTTTTTAAATAGAGTCTGGGCGACAATTTCGGAACCTTTTTCATTAAAATGCCAATCTGTCATTGATACTTTTAATGGAGCGGGGTTTAATCCTTTAAAACCTTCATCATATAAGTCTGAGCACACTATTCCTCTTTGCGAGCAATATTCTTTAATTTTAAAGTGCGCTTTTTTTAAGGGGTAATCCTCCCCAAGCTTGGATAATAAAGGTAACGTTGTTAACATCACATGGACATTTTTTATCTCTGCCGACATAAGGATAGTGTCAAGGTAGACTTTTTCCATCTGCCATCCTCGAGATTCAAAACGTTGATTAATGCATTCTGCATATCCAGGTTTTTGATCAAACTCTTCTAATAGACGATTTAGTCGGAATTCAGTCAATTGATAAACTTTTGAATGTTCTCTAAACCAACCGATTTTTTTTGAGCGTGGGAATAATTTAATTTCTTTAAGTTCGCATTTTGAAAAATGAGGAGTTGGGACGTCGTTATGGTTAAAACCAATAAGGATTAAATTAGGATTATATTTAAATCCTTCTTTAAATAATTCATATAATTGAGTATCTGTATTCCAACCATTGCCAGCTAAACTTATAACTTCAAACTTTGAATCCTTGAGGTCTTTGTTCATCAAAAACTCTAATTTTTTATGCCAAGTGTCTTCAAGATTATTAATTCCTTGCCCTGAGGTTTGAGAATCCCCCAAAACTAAAATTCTGAAAACATTATTTGGTTTCTGGTATGAATATTCTTTGTCCTTAAAGCCATGTGAGTTGACGGCAGAGTTATTATTTTGCCAAAAGTAAATTCCAATTAATTCAAAGATAATAAGAACAAGAAAAAGCGAAGCGCTAAGCTTAAAAAAGTTCTTTATTATCATGAGTGGTGATTTTTTCATTTGGAAAAATAAGTTCGAGAGTTGTTATGATTTTCAATCCACTTAGCCATGTAGGGATGCATTTTTTGTGCCAAAGCGTGGTGAATACTTGCATTTTAAAATAAATTTAAAAACCACTTCAGCGTCTACGCTAAGATATTGTTAGATAGTAATTTCCCATCAACAGTTGACTTACGGCCTTTGAATTTCCTAAGAGCGCTATTCTTACAAACATCTTAACGACAATTGATAGCTTTTTATTTAATTCTAAATTCAAAAAAGTTTATTTTTACTTTTGACCTGAATACGGCAGCATGCCAATAGTATTAATATCAATATGTTTCTAACTAGGAATAAATTTCCTTATTAGAATGAAATGAGAGACAAATGGGGAGTTTTATAGAGGGGACGTAATAATGAGTAAATTTGACCTCCGAATATGAGGGTTACGCTAAGGCAAATTAAGCAAAGAGATCAGAGGTTTAGGAGGTAAACTGTTTTTAGGTAAGATTGTGACGCAAAGGGGAAATCTGATTTTTTGTGTGTTTACTTCAACCCTAATAAGATAACTAGGGCTGATCCATATCATTTTTAAATCAATAAAACATATAACTTGCCCTCGATTGGTAAACTAATTAGTTTAAATTTAACGTGGTATTTAATCACACCAAATTTTTGCTTTTTGTTTGCAGTCTACTTTGGGGTTTGGAAATCTCAGAGATTTTAAACAACCTTCAAAAGAATCGATACCCGATAATTCTGTGGCGTAATCGCACCACTTATTTTCCGGTTCTTTTACGGAAGATTTAGATTGCATTTCGACGGTATCGTACCAGAACGCTTTTTCATAGCAGTAAACCAATCCTAAGGTTGGGTTTTTTGCTTTACTGGCTTTTTTACAACCAACCTCAGCGGCATCTCTTGCGGCGTTTGTAGTTTTATGACCACAGACAGAAAAAGTGACTGAGTTTTTTGGGCTGATAGCAATGCCTTTTCCAGGTTCTCCCGTGTAATTTTGGAAAACGGCTCCAAAGCCAGAACCTTCACAGGTTAAAGTCGCATTACAGTTTTGGTCGCTTTCTTTGCAGTAAAACATTGCGCACTCTTTAGCTTTGGCTTTGTCTTTTATATCGTAACAAAATCCGTAATCCTGGCCATTTGTGGAAACGGCAACGGATGATTTAGCGTTGGATTGGGATGGGAGTATAAGTCCAAGTAACCCTGTAAAACAAAGAATTGTAAGCAACCGGTTCGCGATTAATCGAGGCATTGGACTCCTCTAATATAAAAGGATTAATGTTAAATAAATTGAGCGATTATTTTAACAAGAGATGAAGAATGATAATAGTTCTTATTTATCTTTCCTAATAATTTGGTATTCGTTATTTGCGGCGAGGGGTTGATTGATTTGACTAATTGTCCCATTCGACCATCTAATTTCCAAACGAGTTATTTTGTGGTGAATTCCCAACCCAAAGTAAGCCTCTGGAGCGTCAAAAGAATGAAAACCTCCTCCGGATTTAATTTCTCGAAACTGTTTTTTCCCGTCGCCATAATAAATGATTACCTTACAGCCGACGCAAAATCGATTTGCTATTAAGTCTTTAAATTTAAATGATATTCCATTTTGTTCAATTAGATTGTTCCAATAAACTTTAAATGGACCATAAATTGTGTTCGCCACTATATCTAGATCGCCATCTCTGTCGATATCAATATAGGTGTATGAAGAGCTATGGTCGTAGTCGTCCAACCCAAATTCCTTGGCCGTTGAAGAAAATATTTTTCCTTTTTGATTATGAAAAAAAACGTTAGGCGTAAAATCTTGAGTAATAGGTACTCCATTAACTATAAAAAGATCTTGCCACTCGTCGTTGTCCAAATCCGCAAATTTTGCGTTCCAGCTCCATTCTCCGGGAGCGATTTTGGTTTCGTCTGAAATATCGGCGAAATTTCCAGAGCGCTCTCCGCGAAGTAAAATATTCATGTGGGTTTTCATAGGAATTTCTTCGTTGAATTCAGCTTTGACGGGTTTAGATTGAAAATATCTTTCGCATAAACTTTTAATTAATGGTAAATCGTCGACAATTTTCGCACATAGACTTTTGTTTTTACGTTTTATCGCCATCAAAGCTAATCGCATTGCCATACATTGGCGAACATCAGATTTTGATCCTAAGTTTAGGCATTTTTCTGAAGAATCTTTTTTTTCCGCATTGAGAAGAATTGTCATCTTATTATGTTGCCGGCATTCTTCCTTTGTTAGAACGCTTTTTCCTGATAGGCAAAATATTTCTCCCGCTTCCTTCATCTTTTTCCCAAAAACTGAAGCGACCTCAACTCCCTTTGATAATCCAATGTTTGCCATATAAAGATCCGGAATAAGATCGTTATTGAAATCGCCCGAATCGATACTCATAGTATTTTGCGGAGTTTTAGGAATGATTCCATGACTGCGTTTAATTTTCTCAAAGTTTCCTTTTCCATCTCCTAGATAATAAGCGTCCGCTACCCGATAGTCGTTTCCAATAGCCAGGTCTGTTTTTCCATTTCCATCAAAGTCGGAAAATAAGGCTGAATGGGTTTGACCTGGAATGCCCTTGAGAGGGATTTGAATGAAATTCAGTTTGTTATTAATAATTAGTTGGTCGGCGGCAGTGTCGACAGGTTTTTTAGTTAAAGCTCCAAGAAAATAATTTCCATTTACAATATCCAAAAAACTATCGCCGTTAAAATCGGAAAAAGCCGTAGCGCTTGTCAAAAGAGCTTTACCATTTGGAACTGGAAGGGGGGGATTGTTTTCCCCCGAACCTAAAGGGTTTAACCAAATATGGTTGCCGTTTGCTAAAGTTGTAAAGAAAATATCCAGCCAACCATCGTTATCAAAATCTGCCATAGCGACTGTAATTGATTGTTTTCCCGCTAAACTTTTTAAGGGAAGAGGAACTTTTTGAAATCTTTTGCCATTGAGGTTTTGGTAGAGTTCAAATCCGTTATTTGTGGCAATTGCCAAATCGATCCAGCCATCATTGTCAAAATCTCCAGAAGCGATGCCACGACCAAAAATTAAGGGATCGAAAAATACATTGGGGGTTAATTTATTGGAATACTCAATACCGAATGTTGTACCTAGGCTAGTGGAAAAAGGTTTTTTCTCTAATTGTGATCGCTGATTATGAGGAATAGAGGATATGGAAAACCGCTCATTTTCCCAAATAAACTTGGGGTTGCGATGTTTAGTCCGATTTATAATAAATTTTTGTGTAGGTGGTGGAGCCGTAATATTATTCGTTACACGGGTCGTATTTGAAATGACAATTTGGTTGTAAGATTCCAGCCAATTTAAAAATTTAAATTCTGAATACTGATGGGTTAAAAAGCCAGTGATTGCTCCGATTAAAGAAACAATCAAAAAAAGCCCGATAGCGAGTCTAAGGGAAAATGTTTTGTAAACAATCATGGCAGAATAAATGCTAAAAGTTCCCAGAGTAAATAGCATAGCCATGACCAGGCCGGGGGAGAGACCCGAAATCATTAAAGCCTGAGCGAGCATTAAATCGAAGGCTATGGGAAGGGGAAGAAAAGTTCCCATCAGCGAGAGGGCAACCAAATTTTTCCAATTTGGATCAAGCCCGATTAAACGATCAAAATCGGACAATTGACTAAGAGCGGCTCCCAAAAAACCAGCAAACAGCATCAAGGGAGCTGTTTTGACAAAAATATATCTAAAACTTTTCCTATAATCGCGAATAGCGCCTCTAACCGCTTCCAGCCAACTTTCGTTTGCAGTCGGAAGTTCGCAAATTGAATTTTCTGACTTCGGTTTTTTAAGAGTTTCTAAAGTTGTTTTATTTTTAGAAACTATTGGGACTATGATCAAAATCAGGAAAAGGGTGGAAGCTAACTTTGTAAGGGCCATGTAAAATGGAAAAATGGAAAACAACATAGTTAAGACAACTATGTTGAGACTGGGGGAACTGAACATAACGGCTAAAGCGGTTTCCATTTTACTGCCCGCTTCGTAAATACTTTTGGCAATGGGAGCTACGCAATTTACGCAAACCCCGAGCGGGGTGCCGGTCAACATACCAAAAAAACTATTTACAAATGGTTTCGAGGAAGAACGTTTGGGTAAGTGACTAAGTAACGAGAGAAAACCTCCCGCTAAAACGAGCCCAAAAATCATCCCACGCCAATTGGCTTCGTACCAATTGAGCGTTGAATAAAAAATTCTTTTCGAGATAGAAGAACCTGGAGGAAGTTTGAAGAGCGCGTCATGAGTAAGTGGGTCGTCAAATGTTTCTAACCCAGACATAGCCGCTTTACCGCCCAGAGCAGGGTAACGCGAAATAAGCCAAAAGCTTAGACAGACTAAAACTACAAAAATTAGTAGAATGATAGCGCGACGAGGCATAGCCGACTATTTTAAAAAAAAACTGAATAAATGGTCCAGAGTTTTTTTATTATTTTTAGAAAAATACAGATAGATCTTTAAAAATTTTTAGATATTTTTGCATGGAAGATTTGAATTCTACAGATAAGGAAAATCGACTGCGATACGCAGTTTGTTTTTTTTTATATGCATTTTCGGCCACTGCCTATTCTGTTTTAGACGCTGAAACTGATTTGTGGGGACACATTCAATTTGGCAGAGAGATTTGGGAAAAAGGTTTTATTCCGTCTTTTGATAGTTATTCTTATACTGTCAACGGTTTTCCCTGGATTAATCATGAATGGTTAACAGAAGTATTTTTTTACTTAATTTATAAGCAATTTGATTCGACAGGGTTGTTGATATTTAAACTGGCCCTTGGATTTTATATTACCTGGTTATTATCTAGTTTTTATTTCTCAAAAGAAAAAAACCTTTTTATTTACGTTTTATTTTTTACGCTTTTAACCGCAGTGTTGACTATTCGGTTTACAACGCGGCCTCAAATATTTTCTCTGCTTTTTTCGACGATCCTAATTGTTTCTATTTATAAGTATTTTGATGGAAATAAAAGATGGTTAAAAGTATTTCCAATTATTTTTGCATTTTGGACGAATTTGCATGGAGGCGTTCTAGCGGGTCTGGGCGTCCTCGGCTGCGTAGTTTTTATCGAAAGCGTTCGCTCTATTTTTCAAAATAGATCGTTGGACGTAACGCTATTATTAATATTTGTAATTTCACTCTGCGCATTATTCGTCAATCCATATGGATATAAACTGCCTCTATTTTTTTTGGAAACCATATCAAAATCTAGAGAAATTTCAGAATGGAAAAGTATTAACCTTTTTGATACGACATTTTTACATTTTAAAATAATTGCATTTTTAGCGATGCTCTCGATTTTTTCTAGGAGAGAGAAAAAAATCTGGGAAATAGCTATAGTGGGTGGAGCTATTTTTTTTGCATTTAGGCACGTTCGACATATTGCTATTGCCAGTATTGTTTCAGCGCCTTTTATCTTATTCAATTTATCTGAAATATGTCGTCGTTTAAAATTTTTTCAAATTGCAGAGAAGTTTTTAGAAAAGCGAGCGATATCGACAATATCCGTAATTATCGCGATTGCTTTTCTGCAAGGAAGCCTTGTCCTTCAGAAGTATTGGAACGCGAAATTTAGAATTACGGTGAATCCGTTGGTCTTCCCCGTTTATACGGCCGAATTTATGGCTATAAATAAGATTGACGGTAATCTATTAACGCCTTTTGATTGGGGAGAATTTTTTATATGGAAACGCCCTCAATCTAAAGTTTCTATCGATGGAAGGTTTTGGACTGTTTACCCAAATAAAATTTTTATACATTTTCTTGTTTTTGAAGAAGGAATGACCGGTTGGGAAAATGTCTTATCTATTTATCCTAGAACCGATTTAATAATTTCTAGTAGGAAAAATAAAAAGTTGCGGCAAATAAAAGGTTGGGTTCTAATTTTTAAAGGTTTGATTGCCGATATCTATATTCGCAAAACCGACCCCCCTTCGCCGCTTCTTCGGAAACATTTAAATAATAAGTTGTTAATTCCAAAGGAAGCGCCTAGTCTGTTTTTTCCATAAGTTGAGGTAAACCTTTTATTCTTTCATTGATCGGTGGTACCTGTAATTATTTATTGATAAAGTGGTTGGGAGAATTAAATGCAAAATAGTTTTTACCTAAAAACTTTATCTTAGTTAAAAAATATTATTTGATAAAAAATGTTAAAAAAAACATTAAGCTTTTTAGCCATTTCTTTGGGAGTAATTTTTTTTGTTGAATTAGGAGCCTATGGTTTTTTTTACGTTAAATACGACCAAATTATTCCAAGAAAAGATATTCAATCAACCTTATTTCTTGAAAAAGAAACTGAAGAATTCCATTTGAAGAACGATGTTTATATTAATGATATGGATGTTAATGAACACGTTCTCCATCCTTATTTGGGTTTTGTAAGAAACTTTCGCAAAAAAAGACATATTTTTGATGAACGTATTATCCAGGCGCCTGTGAATGTTTTTGGTTTTTTTGGACCGTCTCTAATAAAGAAGCGAAAAGATAACCAAATACGAGTCGTAATTACTGGCGGGTCGGTGGCGGCTCAATTATATCTATATTCACAAGACCGTTTGGTGAAAACGCTTCAAGAAATTGAAGTATTTAAGAATAAAGAAATAAAAGTTTATTCATTGGCATTAGGGGGAATGAAACAGCCTCAACAATTGATTGCGTTAAATTGGTTTTTAGCTTTAGGAGGCGATTTTGATATTTTCGTTAATGTTGACGGTTTTAATGAGTTAGCTCTTCCTCAAATAGATAATATCCCGGTAGGGGTATTCCCGTTTTATCCCCGTAAATGGAATTTGTATGCGGCGAAATCTATGAATGAAAAAACAATTAAGCTTTTGAGTAAGGGAGCCAATTTGAAAGAAAAGAAAGAAAAGTGGAGACGATTATTTTCAAAGAATCCTTTTAAACAGAGTAATTTTTTTTTGACGGTTTGGTATGCGCTTAAAAATAAAATAACGAATGAGTTAGTTTCTCTCCATAATCAAATACAGAGCGAAATGAAGTCTAGAGCTAAATCGTCTCAAGAAAATGGTCCGACTTATTCAATGGATTCTCTTGAAAAAACGTTGCAAGAATCTGTGAGTTTTTGGAAAAATAGTTCCTTGCAAATGAGAGACGTTTTGGAGTCCAAAAATGCTAGATATTTTCATTTTCTTCAACCCAACCAATATTTTAAAGGGTCCAAACCTTTAAGCGTTTGGGAAAAACAATATGCGGTTTCACAAAAATCAAAGGCGGCGGAATCTATTCAATTGGGTTACCCTATGTTGATTAACGCGGGACAGGAGTTGAAAGAAGCTGGTATTCAATTTATAGATTTAACGGGTCTTTTTAAAAATGAGACGGATACTTTATATAAAGACTTTTGCTGTCACTACAATCAGATCGGGAATGATATCCTGGCGAGAGAAATAGGAGTAAATATAAAAAAATCTTTTTCTGCGCGCAATTGATGAAACTTTTAAAGACTGTTTTTTAGTAAGTTTCTCAAAGCTTTATTTCTAAATTTAAAAGATCCCGGCCGATGGAAGCAAACCAACGGCCGGGATCTATCGGTTAGTTTTTTGGCGCTTCTTTATCGCGCGCGCAGCGGAAACCTACTATGCTATCTTTTCTTCCTGAGTTGGCTGCAAACCGTTTTGCGGTTCGAACGTCTACTTTACGAGCGTCCCAGGACCCGCCTCGAAAAACATGGTTTTTCTTTTTTCCAGGACCCGTCGGATTCATAATAGGCGATTCTTTATAGTAGAATTGATCGTAAAAGTCGGTTACCCATTCCGATGCATTCCCTGCCATATCAAATATCCCATAAACGCTACGGCCCATAGGAAAACTTCCGACGGGGCTCATGTATTTAAAACCGTCAGCCTCACCGGCGATATTAGCTCGTTTTTTTAAAAACTTATTGCCCCAGGGATAAATTAATCCATGAGTTCCTCGAGCTGCTTTTTCCCATTCCGCTTCTCTTGGCAACCGTTTACCTGCCCATTTACAATAGTTGGTGGCATCCATCCATGAAACCCCCACAACAGGATACTCTGGCGTATCTAAAACTGATTGATCCCCTTGGAAAAAGGGAACCGACGGTTTGACATAATTTGCCGCTCGCATAAACACATTATAATCTTTTACGGATACCTCGTATTTATCTATGAAGAAAGAGTCTAAATAAACTTCTTTTTCTGGTTTTTCATCATAGCCTCCGGAATCCGAACCGCGAGTGAACACCCCTTCCGGTATTAAAACCATTTCCCTGTCGTCGTCGCCGGTTGTAGTCTCATAGATGCTAAAATCCCGGTTGTCGTCAACGACAAGATTTTTAGATTTAGCTTGTATTTTTCTAACTTTTTCGTCGTATTCGATCGATTTCTTGATTTCCCATACAATAGTCAAGGCGAACGCAATGGTGATGAAAAAGGCTAGAACGATTCCGACCATTAATTGCTTGTTGCTTTGCATAAATTTTGCGCTTGTAAGGTGATTAATGACTGCGAATTGACTAGTTTACCGAGCTTGCTAAACAAAGTAAACCTTTCTATTCTATTGTTGTAAAGGGAAGAGACAGTTTAGAGCTTCGATAAAATAATTATTTTTATCTAAAACATTGAAGTTTAGCTGAAGATGTAATCATCAGGTTTTTAAACGGTTAATATTTTTAAATCCTCGGTTTGTCGCTTAAGTATTATAGATATAAATATGTTTGGGATGGTTATAATAGTTTTGGTTATTTTTGTTTTAATTATTTAGATCTAGACTATTCTCGATAACAAACTGAAAAAACGTTTTTTAGGAAAAAATAAAATGGAATTAATGGAAGCAAAAGATACGGCGCTTTCTTTTTTAAAACCCGCAATCGCGGAAACTTTGAAATGGTTTAGGGCGGATTTTAAAGTAGAGTTAAAAGAGGATCAAAGCCCTGTAACGATAGCGGATAAGAATACCGAAGAGATTTTGCGAAAACATATTTCTAAAAACTTTCCTGGTCACGGCATTATTGGAGAAGAATTTGGGGAGAAAACAAATGAAGGAGAATGGACTTGGACCATAGATCCAATAGATGGAACTCGTTCATTTATTCGTGGGTTGCCTTTTTATTCTATTTTGATTTCACTTTTGCATCATGGCGAACCCGTTATTGGAATCGTTTCATTTCCTGCTTTGGGAGAAACGTATTGGGCGGTTAAAGGACAGGGGGCTTATTGTGGAGATTTAAAGGTTAAAGTTTCCGAAGAAATGCGAATCGCAAAATCATTAGTGGCCACTGCCGATAGATATTGTTTCAAAGAAAAGAAGGCCTTATTTTTATTGGAATATTTGAGTCGCGAAGCAAGCTTGATTCGAACATACCCTGATGCATTCGGTCATATTTTGGCAATTCGAGGCGCGGTGGATGTTATGGTCGACCCTTGGGCTTATATTTGGGATTTTGCGCCCTTAAAAGTGTTGGCGGAAGAAGCTGGGGGGGTATTTATCAATTTTCGAGGAAATAAAAACGATATTCGCGAGGGATCTGCAATTGTAGGGAATAAAAATCTGGCTAAATTAGTAAAAAGAGCCTTAGAGAAAGGAAGTCCTTAATAAAATTATAATTCTTGCCGCCCCGCAAATCCTGAATCTAGATCATGCCAATGCGTAATTTTTGTTTCTGGGTTTTTCCAGCAAAGATAAACCTCTTTGCCTTCTCGCATAGCTGGAAAATCGACTAAGCCTTGATCTAGGCCTTTTATGACGCAACCTCTGTTTTTAAGGCCGTTTAGTAAGGAGTTGAACTTTAGGGCAAATACTAAGTATTCGGGACCTTGTAGGCTACCTCCATTTTCGTTTGCTTTTTTCCATGCCTTTTTTACATCCGGAAACTTTTTAGATAGAGTTTGTGACAAACTCTGAATTTCGGGAATTATTTCTAAAAGGTGAGGAACTAGAGAGTTAGCTTCTTCAACGGTAAAATATTTTTTAAATGTCATTATAAAGATAGGCGTGAATAGTTAGTTGCGATTATAATTTATTAAAGTTTTGTTTCCAAGTAGGCAACGTTCTTTATCTTTTCAATAAATTATCCTTTGTGAGAAAAAAACCTTTTATTTCATTGAGTTAGTGAAGTTTTGATTCTCTTTAATTAATTAGGAAAATTATAAAAAAGTTTTTTAGGTAAAAAAATGATGATTTTAGGGTTTTAAAAGGCTTTTTTTCATTGACAAATGCCCCTTAAGGTTATAAATTTCCACGAAAGAAACGTGTTTTTTATTAACAGGCTATATAGGTTGGCATAAAAAGCGGTTATTTGTACCCGGTAGGACTTTTCGCTTTTTATGTATTAAATATTTAACTAGTAAAATTATTTGGGGAGGCTTAATAATGAAAAAATCTTTAGTTGTAGCCGCTGTTTTGGCTTTCGCTTCTGTATTCGCTTTTGGTAGCGTAGCAATCGCGGATGACACAGTTCCTGGGGCTTATGCTCAGCAAGACCAAAGCGTAATGGGTGTTACACAAACCATGATGCAAATGGGCGCAAGAGATCGAGCTTTGACCGACGCTGTTAACCGTGCTTCCGGCGCTGCTTTATCTAGAAGTTCTTCTGTTGGCGTGAACGTAGACTATCAATTTGGTTCTTCTCAAACTGATCAATCTTGGAAACAACAACGAACTGTTGCAGAAGCTTCTGTTCATGGTTTAGTTGTTGGCGACTGCCAAGGCGATAACTCTGACGATGCATATCGAAGACAAATGAATCAAAATCGCAAAGGATATTCCAAAGAAAAATTGGTATCTAATGGCGACTGTGAAAATATTCATTCAACCATTAATATTGGCGCTGTTGAATAAGCATTCTTAAAAAAAAATTAGCCGATAGGGGTTTCCCCCTATCGGCTTTTTTTTTGCCTGAAACTTGCTAAAATAGATTTTTTACCCCCTTCTTACATTGCTTCAAATTGATAAGAGCTATTAAATTTAAAGGAATAATTAATCGGTGGGAGTTCTTTCGGGATTAGACGTTTTTTTTAAAGAACCAACTAAATATGTCCAGGGAAAGAACTTGGGACTTTTAGTAAACCATACGAGTTTGACAAGAAACTATTTTCATTCAATCGTTCATTTAAAAAGTAGGAACGATTTGAAGATTATTAAATTATTTGCTCCTGAGCATGGCCTATATGGCGTCGATCAAGACATGGCGAAGATCGCAGATGCCAAAGATCCAGTTTCAGGCTTAGCTGTTCAAAGTTTGTATGGAAAAGACTCAAAATCTTTAACGCCTTCTGTTGAAGCGTTAAATGATATTGATACTCTAATTTTTGACATCCAAGATATAGGGGCCAGGTACTACACATTTATTTATACAATGGCCAACTGCATGAAAGTTTGCAAAGAGGCTGGAGTGCGTTTTGTAGTTTGTGATCGACCAAACCCTATTAATGGAATTCAAATAGAAGGAAATCTAGTTCGAGAAGATCAACGATCATTTGTGGGGCAGTATCCTTTATTGAACCGCCATGGAATGACCGCTGGAGAACTTGCGCAGCTTTTTAGAGAGGAATTTGAGCTTGATTGCGACTTAAAAATCGTTCCAATGGAAGGTTGGAAACGAGAAATGTGGTATGACCAGACAGGGTTGCCATGGGTGGCGCCTTCGCCCAATATGCCGACTTTAGAGACGGCGGTTATATATCCGGGAATGTGTTTAATTGAGGGGACACATCTTTCGGAAGGCAGGGGAACCACTCAACCGTTTGAACTTGTTGGAGCGCCCTACATAGATTCTCCAAAGTTGGCGAATGAATTAATTAAAGAAGACTTGCCTGGCGTGTTTTTTCGCCCTCATTACTTTAAGCCGACATTTCAAAAGTGGGCGAATCAAGTTTGTGGTGGAGTTTTTATTCATGTAACAGATCGTACAAAATTTAAACCGTTTTTGACCAGCATTGCGGTGATTAAGGCCATCGCGAAATTATACCCAAACGAATTCGAATGGAGAAAAGAGCCTTACGAATTTGTTTCGGATCGACCGGCTATAGATTTGTTATATGGTTCTACCGAACTAAGAAAAAGTTGGTTATCGCCTGAAATGATTTTAAGCGAGATTGAAGCTTCATGGGAAGACGATAAAGAACGATTTCAGGAAATAAGAAAAAAATATTTACTTTATTAACCTTTTTTTGGGGGTTAATGAAAGCCTTTGACCAATCCCTTCGCTCACTATGAAATTCGTCCGGAAGTATCCCTCCTTTTAATTATATTTTTAACGTTTATCCATGTTACCGCTAACGATTTTATAAACTTCGACGATTCTTCATATGCAATTTTTCAGAATCCACTTATAAATGAATTTAACTGGAATACGTTAAAACTAGTTTTTTCACAATCCACCGCTGGGTTCTACGATCCCATTTACATAATATCAAATTATTTTGATTACCTCATTTGGGGGCTGCATCCAGGAGGATTTCACTTAAATAATTTAATAATTCACGCAGTTAACGCGCTATTAGTTTTTAAGATCGCCTTTCGATTGACTAAAAATATGGGGTTAGCCTGGTTAGCGGGTTGTTTTTTTGGAATTCACCCAATTCAAACAGAAGTTGTAGTTTGGGCCGCAAACAGAAAAGATACGCTTTCTTTATTATTTGGTTTGATAGCTTTTTATATTTATCTCTTAGGAACTAAAGACTCTAGAGCTCCTTTCAAATATTGGGTATTTTCTATTGTTTGTTTAATTATTGGTATGGGAGCAAAGCCCACAATAATAATCATTCCGACCATTATTTTAGCCGCTGAAATATTTTTTATTAAAAGCCCTTTTAAAAAGATTTGGACATTTCAACTAATTGCCAATGGACTGGCAATATGTTTTATTTTGATAACATTTCCTCTGGCGCTAAAGGGAGAAGCTGTTGATCCCGCTTTAGGCTGGACTTTATCAAAGCATCTAAGTTTTTTTTCTTATTTATATATTTATTTTATTAATTTAGCTTTATTCCCGATAAATTTAAGCGGTCTTTATTTAATTTCTTCTGAAAGATCGTTTGACGGGGTGACCATAGCGATACTATCTATTGGAGTAGGAGGGGTATTTTATCTTTTAAAAAACTTGAAAAACTTATCTTCTTTTTCGATTCAAAAGAAATCGATTCTCTGGGGCGCGATCATATATCTAGTCGGTTTGCTTATGTATACAAACATTGTTTCGCGACATATTTATTTGGCGGATCGCTATCAATACCTAAGTTTTTTAGGCTTTAGTTTGTCTGTTGCTGGTTGCGTTTATTTGATCAAGCGTTCAAGACTAAGAATGCAAGTAGGAGTTTTATTAATATCAACGTGGATTATTTTAACGATAATCCGAGTTTCCGATTGGAAAAGCAGTTCTTCTTTTTGGGCCGATGTGGACAGTAAACGCAATATTTCCCTGCATCAGAAGAAAATGAACTTAGGTAATGCTTACGCTTTTGAACGTAGATGGAAGCAATCTGCCGATGAATATTTAAAAATTAATTACGGTCAAGTTGAGGACATTGCTAGGTTATTTCAAATTGCAGATATTTTTCAGTCGGCAGGCGAATTTTCTCAGGCCCATCGGATCTTATTTTCAATTATGGAAAAGGGGCCAATGAAAAGTCATGCTTTTTTCAGGTTAGCGGTTATGAATTTGGCGCAAGGAGCGCCTGATTCTGCAGAAAAGGTGTTGAAAGAATATGGAAAAAGGTTCCCAGATTGGTTAGTAAGAGAATTGAGAGAAGTAATTGATTTAGACCGTTCTGGGCAAAAACAAAAAGCATTTAAAGAGCTAAATCTTATAAGAGAAAGAATTAATTCAAACTAAAGGTAGTGAATTAAATTCTACGAAAAATGGTATAAAAATCTTTATTTTATTGAAAATGGCTCTCAGTATTGACAAACTCTTTAGGAGTTTGTATATTCCTTTTTGGAAGCGTTTTTCCTATTAAATTTCATAGTTTACGAAGATTTTCGAGGTTTTCTGCCAGCCTAAATCATGCGATTTTAGGGACTTAGCTTCCCTCATGCCGCTCTTTTTAATCGTCCTTTAGGAAAACACTCTAGGTTTTGAGCTATATTCCCGAAAATGTTATTGAGGAAATTCGGACGCGATCCGATATCGTCGAAATTGTGACAGACTATGTCCCAATTAAGCAAAATGGGCAAAATTTTAAAGGGCTTTGCCCATTCCACCCTGAAAAAACCCCCTCATTTACGGTAAGCCCGGCCAAGCAGATTTATCATTGTTTTGGTTGTGGGGCAGGTGGAAATGTTTTTAAATTTATCATGGCACAAGAAGGCATTTCGTTTGTTGAAACAATTGAGAAGCTAGCTTATAGATACAACATTTCTTTGCCAAAGGAAGAATCTCCCTTCAGAGGAAGCGATGGAGGGCTTAGACAAACGATTGAAGGTTTGAATAAACAAGCTGCAGATTATTTTTTTAAAAATCTGGTCAATAATTCTAAATCCAATGAGGCTCTGGAGTATCTAAAGTTAAGAGATATTTCCGAAGAAACTATAAAAATATATCAATTAGGATGGGCTGTACAAAGCTGGAGAAATCTAACAGATTATTTTGTTAAATCCTGTAAAACGCCCCATATTGATTTAGAGAAGGCGGGTTTAATCAAAAAAAAGGAAAAGGCTGAATCGGATTCTAGAGAAGACAACTACTACGATAGGTTTCGGGCAAGAATAATTTTCCCTCTAAAGGATGTGCGTGGTAGAATACTGGGTTTTGCTGGCAGGATCATTGTTAAAAGCGATAAGGAAGCAAAATACTTAAATTCTCCAGAAACTGAGATTTATAAAAAGGGGGATCAAGTATTTGGATTAAACCTTGCTAAAGAAAGTATTAGACGTGAAGGGCGAGTTTTTATTTTTGAGGGATATTTCGACCAAATAAGGGCTCATCAAGCTGGAATTAAGAATACAATAGCAACTTGTGGAACAGCGCTGACGCCTAAACAAGTTTCTTTATTAAAGAATTATGCAAAAAATGTGGTTTTAGTATTTGATTCCGATCAAGCTGGCCAAGCTGCCGCCGATAAAGGCTATAAAGCCTTGGCAGATCAAGGACTAAATATTGCCCTCATTTCATTGCCCGAAGGAGAAGATCCAGATTCTTTCATACTAAAACAAGGATCAAAGGCATTTTTGGATTTAGCCGATAAGGCAAAACCTTTTTGGGAACATTTTATTCGAAAAACAGTTTCGGCTGCAGGCACAATCTTTCCAGGTAAAAAGAGAGAGATTGTAGAGAAGTTGGCTCCATTTCTTTCCGGTTTGAATAACCATATTGATAGATCTGAGGCCGTCAAGCTTGTTTCTGAGGCATTAGCTATTGATGATAAAACCCTTTTAGGAGAGTTGAGGAAAACGGTTGAAAGCCGAAAACCATTTTTGGGGAAAACAGAATCTTCCATTAACGAGAGAGTTAAATATCCAGAAGAACGCTATTTAATTCATTTAATTGGAAATAATTCGGTTTTAGCCCAAAAGATTTTGGAGCGGATTGAATTGGAGGAGATAAACGATCCCAAATACCAAGGGATAGTCCAAGCCTATCAACAACAGTTTAAAGCTGGGTTATCATTGGAACCGGCCCAAATTATAGAGTTGATTGACGATGAGGAAGAAAAAAGAATTTTAACCCTCGTTGGAGTTTCTCCAATGATGTTTGAAAAACCCGAAGAATCTGCGGTCGATTGTATTCGGAAAATCAAATCGCGTCATTTAGAAAAAAAAATAAAAGAACTTAGAAGACAAAGGAACGAAGCGGAAAAACAAGGTCAAACGGAACGATTTCGCCAATTGCAACAGTTGGTGAACGAGATGAAATCTTCGTTAAATCAAGTGACCGTTTCCTTTTAATTTCGCTTTAACCCTTAAAACTTAGGAGAATATTTACAGATGGCAAATCCCGAGAAGATCACTGATTCAAGCGAAATTAACCAATTGATTTCCCTGGGTAAAGAAAAAGGTTATTTGACTTATGAAGAAGTCAACGATGTATTGCCTTCCGATGTTGTCGCGCCTGAACAAATCGACGATTTAATGCATTTATTTGGCGAAAACGAAATCGATATCGTAGACACTGCCTTAAAAGGCGAGAAACTGGCGATAAACCGGGTTGATGAAAGTGAAGAAAAAGAGGACGATCAGCCAGAAGGTGAAGTCGCGGAAACTAAGGCCGACGCTGTTAGTATAGACGATCCTGTGCGTATGTATTTACGAGAAATGGGAACCATTTCTTTATTGACGCGAGAAGGAGAAGTCGAAATTGCTAAGAGAATTGAGGCGGGGCAAAATGAAGTTATTTCAGCCGTTGCCAACTGTTCTGTGACCATTGGCGAAATTATTAGGCTCGGAGATTTAATAAAGAAAAGTGAAGTTAACGTTTTAGATTTAATAGAGAATAACGATCCCGAAGAAAAAAAAGAAAGAGACGAAGCTGAAGAACGTAAAGCGGCTTTGAAAGAAATACGAACCATTAAGGGGCAAGATCAAAAGTTACAAACGATTCGTAAGCGACTTTCGGCGACTAGTTTGTCTGAAAAAATGAGGACAAAATTAGAAAACGAAGAGAAAAAGCAGAAGAATTTGATTGACCGATCCGTTCGAGATCTTAACCTTTGCGATGACGAAATGGATCGAATTATTGAATTAATTTATGGAATTGCCGCTCAAATCAGAGAAGCGGGAAAACAAGAAAAAATTATTGAGAAAAAATTAGGAGTTCCTTTTGCCGAAGTAAAAAAGATTTTTAAAACGAAAAAAGGCAAGACCGTTAAACTGCCGAGCGGTAAAGATTTATCTAGGGTCAAGTTTGAAGAGTTCAATAAAATTTCTTTAGCCGCCGGTAGAAAAATTAAAGCTATCGAAAAACAAACTGCTACTACTAAGGATTATCTGCTCTCCACAGTTAGGGCTATTGCTCGGGCGCGAGTTAAGGACAAAACCGCAAAGAGGGAATTGGCCGAAGCGAATTTAAGGTTAGTTGTGAGTATTGCTAAAAAATATACAAACAGAGGATTGCAGTTTTTGGATTTGATTCAAGAAGGCAATATTGGGCTGATGAAAGCCGTTGAAAAATTTGAATATCGACGCGGTTATAAATTTAGCACTTACGCGACATGGTGGATTCGACAGGCTATTACTCGCGCCATAGCGGATCAGGCGAGAACTATAAGAATTCCCGTACATATGATTGAAACGATAAATAAATTAATTCGAGTGTCGCGCCATTTAGTGCAGGAGTTAGGTAGAGAGCCTTCCCCGGAAGAAATTGCGGAGAAAATGTCCCTTCCTGTCGAAAAAGTTCGAAAAGTCTTGAAAATTGCCAAAGAACCTATCTCCTTAGAAACTCCAATTGGAGAAGAGGAAAATAGCCATCTAGGCGATTTTATTGAAGACAAGAAAGTGATGTCTCCAATCGATTCTGTAGTTAAGAAAAATTTGAAGGATCAGACTATGAAGGTGTTGGGGACATTAGCCGCGCGCGAAGAGAAAGTGCTTCGAAAGCGATTTGGTATAGGCCTGGACTCAGAACATACCTTGGAAGAAGTTGGTCAAGATTTTGCGGTTACCCGCGAACGAATACGCCAAATTGAAGCAAAAGCCCTGCGGAAGTTGCGTCATCCCAGCCGGAGTAAAAAGTTAAGGAGTTTTATCGAGGGATAACGGGAATCAGGGCCCATAGCTCAGTTGGTAGAGCCCCCGGCTCATAACCGGTCGGTCCCAGGTTCGAATCCTGGTGGGCCCATCTCTTTTGTGCCCGAAAATCCCAAAACTTTTACTATCCTTTCCCACTATATAAATCTAGCGCTGAAGGAGCTTAGGTTTTGGCTTCTTTGATAGTAATCTAAGCTCAGATTCTTTACTGTTGAAGGATTTAACAGCTAATAAAGCTCGTTTTTGGATTGGAAACTTTACTCTTTTAAAGGGGTGCAATTTTTTTAAAAACAACTTTTATGTATAGAAAATAATTATGTTATATTTGAATATTATTAAAGAGTTTGATTATTAAATTTATAATTATCGATTGGGAAATAAAAGCTAATGAAGTCCTTGGCATCGATTACAGATAAAGATATAGAAACGATAAAAATGGCATTAAACGATTCTATTTCGGATATAAATGTTGAATTAAAGAACACTAAATCCACTAGCAAAAAAGACAGTTTATTGCAATATAAGGGAAAATATACGAGGGTTTTAGAGAAATTACGGCAAAATCCTTCAATTTACGCTTTATTGGAAACGGATTTGGATTTGGCAGCGACAGGTTTGAACGACGCGATTGAATTATTAGAAGAATTTATGACAGATGATTTAACAGAACAAGAAAAGAACGATTTTATAAACTACAAAACCGATTGCCAACGCCTGTTGGAAGTATTAGCAAGATAAAAAGGATTTATCGATCGCTTAACTTGCCCGTTAGCCAAGATTAGCGGGCAAGTAAATGTTGGCATAATATCCATATGCAAACATCCAAAACGTAATTCCAAAACCTGCCGACATACATAAAACCCACGCTTTTTTACTATTCTTTTTCATATTATTTTTATCTTCGTACATAAACGAAGAATGCAATAGCATTCCTAAAAAATAAGAAATAACCAAAAAAGATAGCCCCAAAACAAAAATCATAAATGGGGAAAATACTAACCGTTCTCCTCCAAACATTTTTCCTCCCGTTACAAATCAATCAAACTACTTTGATAGGCGTTTCTCAATTATACGGTAAAACCTCCTTCGGCGATTCCTAAAATAGTTAAAATTTTAGCAATTCCATAAACTAAACCCGCAATTATTAAGGCGCCTAGCATTGTCCACAAATAAATCAGGGCAATTTCTTTTGGGTGTTTTTTTTGAGTCAAAAAGCTGATGACTAGAGAAATAGCTAAAATGATTACTGTGGAAATGATATAGTATCTTGTCCCCATAAAATACGATCTAGCCTAAGCCGATTATTTTTTTTTAAATGGAATAATGAGCAAGTTTAAAAACGATACTTCTTTAGGGTTTTTATATTCTTTAATCCCGAGAACAATCTCAGGCTGTGGTTTGCGGGCTTCTTGAATGTAAGTGCCCAAAGCTCGATCCCAGATGGAAAAATTAAATCCATAGTTGGAATTTGTTTCGTCTAATTCTTCTGAATGATGAATTCGATGCATATCTGGCGTTACAAAAAAGTAGCGCATTAGCGAATCTAATTTTTCGGGTAACTTGATGTTGGAATGAGTGAACTGTGCCATTCCGTTTAAAATAGCTTCAAAAATCATCACCGTTAACGGCGTTGGACCTAGAGCAAATATAATTGAAATTTTAAATAACATGGAGCCGAGAATTTCAATGGGATGGAAGCGTAATGCGGATGAAACGTCTAAGTCCAAGTCTGTATGATGAACTTTGTGGAATCTCCAAAAAAAAGGAATCATGTGGACGACAACGTGCTGAACATAAATCGAGAAATCCAACAAAATGATGGTAATAGTTATTTCTAACCAAACAGGCCAATCCAAATAATTTAAAACGCCCCAAGATTGTTCGTTTGCAAAAGCTGCCGCTCCTACTGCGGCGGTTCCAAAAAAGAGTTTAACTGCGAAAATATCAATGCCCGTCAAACCCAAATTAATCGCAAATCGGCGAGGCTTAGAATCTACTGTTGGGTGAAGTTGAATGAGCGATTCTAGCAAAATCATTAAGGCAAAAACGCCAAGGAAAATAATAAAACGAATTGCGTTAACGTCCATTGTGCATTGTCCAGAGTGAATCTTAAGAAATATTTAATGGGATAATTTTACCCTGTTAATAACTCCAATAGCTAATTTAATTAATCTTAAGCGATGAGAGGGAACTCGCTTTCGGATGTAAGTTACAGGCAAAAAAATTTTTTACCCAGGGTCAAAGAAAGAGTTTATTAAAAAAAAATAATTTTTCCTGCATGGTTTTTAAAATTACTGGTTCTTATATTTATTATTAAGGGCTGAATAATTATAAAAACAAATAGAAAGTGTGGGTTATGACGCTTGTTGAAAGTAAACCAATTTCATCTAACGATCCTCAAAGTCTAGACGATGCTTGGAAAGCTACTTTTGGTTCCTGCGATCGAACCTTAAAACAAAAAGAAGTTTCATGGATTGTCTGGTTGTTTGAGAATCCCAAGAGCCCAATTGCTTTACGAGGAGCCGCTAGTTTGTATACGCACGATCACATTCATTTATTGTTGAATCGGTCTGTTGAAAAAGAAGACGAAGCCTTCGTGATTGGTTATTCAATGGGAAATGACGAGAAAACGAAACTACTCGACGTATGGTTGTTTAAATTTTTGTCAAAATATCTTTATCCAGATTCCTACAGGTTCAACGATAAACATTTAGCGATTTTTGATATAGGTTTTGATTATGGTCGTTCCAGAAAATCCAAAAATATAACTTCTGTAGATTTTTCTAGTATCGATCATAAGTTAGATGTTTCAATGTTAAGAAAATATTTTGATATTTATGATAATGTTTTGGAAGAGTTTAATCAAAAAATCGAATTGATGAAGGATTAAAATTTTGTCTTTGCAATGGGTTTATTTATTTACGGCTGGTCTTTTTGAAATTATTTGGGCGATAAGCCTAAAGTTTTCCGAAAGTTTTACCAAACTAACTCCCTCCATTATATGTATTGTAACCATGGGTTTAAGCTTTTATTTCCTTTCGCTTGCGCTAAATCATTTGCCTCTTGGGACAGCCTATGCAATCTGGACGGGCATTGGAGTGCTGGGGACGGCAGTTGTGGGAATATGTTTATTTAACGAACCAAAAGATCTATTAAGATTATTTTTTCTTACCTTAATTTTATTTGGGATATTTGGTCTCAAACTTCAGTCAAAATTTTAATTCATTATATTGATAGTTGGATAGTTCTTACTGGGAAAATCCGTAGACCCTATGGAATCGAAAGAAAGCCTTCGAAAAAAAATGTTCCAAGCGCTTTTGAAGCCAAGGAAAAAGTTGAAATTGTCTGGACATGATTTGTCCTGTTTAGATTTTTCTGGCAAGAGTTTTAGAGAAGCGGATTTGAGTAAAGCAGACTTGAGGAAATCGAATTTTTCGGGAGCGGATTTTCAAAACGCGAACCTTCAAGGAGCTTTTTTAAAAGGCGCCATTCTAAAAAATGCCCGGTTGGAAAACGCAGATTTAACCAATGCCAGTTTGATCGAGACTAACTTGTCAGAGGCAGATTTAAGAGGATGTTCCTTAGAAGGGGCGGCTTTGCGTCGGGCAAATTTAAGGAAAGCAAATTTAGAAGGCGCCAATTTGAAATTTGTCGATGCATTGGGCGCGGATCTGACTGGAGCAGTATTGAATCAGGCGGAAGTGACGGGATCGATAGGAGTTATTGAAATAATTACTGACCGGGAGGAAAGTGTTAATAAGTTTTCTATTCTCAAAAAGCTCAAATATTTTTTCAATTTTAAATAGTCGTTAATCCTTTTTATCTCGTTTGGCCTTTCTTTCGAGGGCGCTAGTGCGGTTAATCTGAATCGCCGCTTGTATCATCACTCCAATAAACCAACTAGTCAAAAAGAAAATTGCCCACATAAAGCCTAAATTAAACCAATATTGTGTAGGTTTATAATCCACCGAATTATGGACTTGTCCTCGAATATTTAATCTAGAAGTTTCAGATGCGCTAATATATTTGCTATAAAAGGGATGTTTATTCCTTTCTGCATAAGCTTTTTGTTCGTCGCGAGTCATTCTTAAAAATTCCGTAACATCCTTCGCATTTTTAGCGAAAAACATCTTCATTTTTTTTTCAACGCCTTCGGCCGGAGGATTATTAAAGTAGTACCATCCAGTAATTGCAAACGATAGAATAATAGCTACCGATAAAAAAATCCTGCTATAAAAGCGGTCTTGTTTTTGGTCGGTTGATTCAGTTTGTATATTATCCTCCATACCTGTCCAATCTCCGATATTTGAGGTTCTTTAAATTGAAGGCGCTCAAACTTACTAGTTTCCAAGAGAAAATTTGTGGAAAACTCGTTCAAGCATAAAATATTGGCTCGATTAAAGCCAACTTTTTAAATTTGTTTAATTTTTGCCAATCGCATAATGTAAAATATCCCATTCAATATAAGAAACCCAGACTAAAAACACAACCGCTTTGGGATATAAATTGTTCTATAACTTTATTTGGGAAAAACTATGAGATTGTTCACACTGAAACGAAATTTAACCGTTGGATTATTATATTTAATTATTTTGACTTTAATTAATGTTGGATTGGCGTTTGCTGGTACCCCGCGTTTTATAGATAATAAAGACGGTACTATAACTGATAGTAAATCTGGATTTCAATGGGCCAAAGAGGATAGCTGGAACCAAACAGGTAAATGTATGAATTGGAACGATGCGATGACTTATGTTAAAAATTTAAAGACTGGCGGACACTCGGACTGGAGAGTTCCAACGTTAAATGAAATATCGAAGTGGCCAAATGGAATTGTAGAACGCGCTAAAACGAATAAAATTGGAACAAAATTTAGAAATTGGAAAGAAGAATATACCTTAAATTTAGACACAATTTTTGCGACAGGGGCGGCTTATTGGGTTTGGTCCTCGGAGGTTGATGGCGAAGCTCGCGCTGGGGCAATAGATATGCGAACGGGACATACGTTGAACCTTGAAAAGAAAATGTGCTTTGCCTTAGGAGTTCGCGCTGTCCGTAATCCAGGAAAATAAAAAATGGAGACGCCATATTTTCTGATAGGCGTAATTGGAATTAGTATTTTATTGGCTGGGATAATCTGTTGGGTTGTTTGGAGCTTGAAGCTTAAAAAAAACAGAGCAAAACTGAAACCTCAACAAATTAGCGAACCTGAATCTGCGGAAGTGCATAACGCTCGCGGTAATCTTTACGCCCATGAAAAGAAATATGAAGACGCTAAAATTGAATATAAGAAAGCGTTAGATATTGATCCAGAGTTTGCAAAGGCTCATAACAATTTAGGTAACGTTTATTTTAAGCAAGGATTAATGGAAGAGGCGGAATGGACGTATAAGAAAGCCCTTGAACTTTCGCCACAATATTGCGATGCCCATTTTAATTTGGGACTTTTATTTAAGAGGCAAGAAAAGTTAGACGATGCGATTTGGAAGTTTCACGAAGTTTTGCAATTGAGTCCTAAAGACGAATTGGCTAAAAAATACATAGAATCCATCAAAAAAAAAATAGACGCTAAGGAATTAAATAAGAGTTCTTAAAATTTCAAATTAATTATTGGTTTTGTTTTTGAATGAAATCTAACGTTGCGAGAGCGGTTTGGTTTTGAGGATTGTTTTTTACTATTTCCTCAAATATTTGAGCGCTCTGTTTCCATTGGCCTAGCTTGAAGTAACTTCCTCCAAGCGCCTCTAAAACTATATTCTCTCCAGGTTTTAACGTTAGCGATTTTTTAAATTGCGCAACCGCTTCTTTATACCGCTTTGTAGAATATAAAAAATTTCCTAAGAAGTAATAATTTTGGTAGTTATTTGAGTCAATGGCTACAGCCTGGCGTAATAAATTCTCAGCTTGAGTCAGTTGACCGCTCATATAAAAACTGTTGCCCAATTGGATAGATATTCCCGAATCTTTAAAGTCTTTTAATTCTAAAGCTTTTAAAAAATAAGGAATGGCTTTACGGGGTTGTTTTTGTTCTAAAAATATTTCTCCTAAAAGCACAAAAATTTCGTGGTTATTGGAATGAAGTTTTGAATACTCCAAAAGGAAGCCAATGGCCTTGTTATATTCTTTTCTGTTTTTGTAAACGATCCCTTTTAAATAGTTTAAATAACCTGTTTTTATAAGTGTTGGTTGAATTCTGCGATTTGAATTTTCAAAAGTATTAGCCGCTTCAGGTTGAGAAAAGTTGAAAGATAAATTATTTTCCTTAGTGATAGGAAGGAAATCTGCTTCAAGGAGTTTGTTGTAAGCTAAATTAGCTACAATTTGGTGTCCGGAAGGTGTCCAGTGAATCTTTTCGGGAAAATTGATTGGGAACAGATAGGATCTTTGGAGTTTTTTTAGAGATTCTATTAAATCAAACCAGACAATGGTTTTTTTTTCGCGAATTAAATGGGGTTTTAAATTTTGAGGTAATACTGATACCTCAAAAATTTCTTTTGGCGAAGGGACAATTAGCATTAGAAGTTTGGCTTCTAATTCCTCTACGAGGTCGGAAAATTTTTCAAAAGCGACGCTATAAAATACAGGTTCAAGCCGCTTTTTAGAGACATTTTTTATTATTCCATAGGGGGTATCGATATCAAATGAGGAAAGCTGACCGATAGCTGGCCGATCAAGAAAATACTTCAAATTCTTTGGAATATTGTTGTTTGGACTGGTTGGACGGACTAGTCTTTTTCGAATATTCCGCTCCATAAAACGGAGTAAATGTGATTTTGGAAAAAGAGAATCGTAACCTGGAATATTTTGGATAAAGTTCAATGTATGAGCCATCAAAGGGCGAACCCTAATATCAAAATTGATTCCTTTAATTTTGATTAATCCTTTTTGCTTTGATATAGCTTCCAATGAGAGCTGATCGGCTAAGATCTCCGATAAGTCAAAAGTTCCTAACTCTCCAGTATGGTGATAGGCGACAATTAAATCTGGAGAATATTTTTTTCCTTCGTTTTTTAAGAAAGTAAAAAATTCCGCTAATTCCCAAAGGTTTTTCCCAGCGTTAACGACTTCAAAACGCTTTCCCTTTATTCGTTCAGTTAAGATTTTTTCCAGATAATATGCAAACGTTTCGTTGTTGTTAACTCCAGACGCCGCAAAAATTGAACCTCCAATACATAAAACCCGGAAAACATCGTCAGGTTTTTCGTAATCGATATTTCGAAAGGTTCTTAAGTGGCGGGAATCCGTTTTAAGGGTAAATGGAAAATCATCGAAAAAGACTTTTTCATGATAGTTCGCTCGGAAAGCGGTTGCGTTTCCGAATTGAGATGTAGTTGCGTTTGAAAAAATAGACTCAGGACTGAATTTTTGTAGGTAGAGTTCGCTAGTAACGACTACAAAAAAAATAGCGAAAGAGAAGTAGGCGGCCTTTTTTAGAAGTTTGTAAATCATGACATCCTAAGCCGAAAACTTCAGGCAATAAAAGTTAGTCTAATTGATCGGCAAGCTCTTCTGCGGGATAGGTTAATATCTCGGACAGGGTTGGATGGTAATGTGGAATCTTTGCTAAGTCTTTAACCGTTCCTTTGAAATACATGATGGCGATGAGTTCGTGGATCATTTCTGCCGCTCCAGGGCCGACAATATGGGAACCGATGATTTGCCCAGTTTTAGGGTCGCACATCAATTTAACATGTCCGCGTGTTTCCCCAAGGCACATAGATTTTCCATGATCGTCGAAGGGGTAAGAAGCTGCCAGATAGGAAATGTTTTTGGCCTTACATTCTTTTTCGGTCAATCCCACACTGGCAACGGCAGGATCTGTAAAAGCGATATTGGTTTTTAAATAGTCTTCAAATTGGATGGCTGGTTGATCCGTTAATATTGCATTGCGAGCGGCTATCTCTCCTTGCCAAATCGCGGTATGGACCACTTCATGGACGCCATTAACATCCCCCACCGCAAATATATGGCGTTGGTTCGTTCGCATTTCTAAGTCGACTTGAACCCTTCCTTTATTCAATTCAACTCCAGCCGCTTCTAAATTAAGTCCGTCTGTATTGGCGCGTCTGCCTAAGGCTTGCAAAACGGTTTGTGCGGAAACGGTTTTTTCCAGACCCTCATGGGTGAAATGAGCCGTCGTGAGCTTTCCGTCGCGAGTGAACTTGTTGAGGCTTGTGCTTGTGTAAACATTCATGCCTTCTTCGCGAAGTTGAGCTTCGACAGGGCGAGCCAAATCTTCATCGCCAGAAGAAAATATGTGACCACTCCTCTGAATCAGGGAAACTTTGACGCCAATTCGACAAAAAAACTGAGCCAATTCTGTAGCTACCGGACCGGCGCCTAAAACGATCATAGATTCTGGCATTTCGCGCATTTCTAAAGCATGATCGCTCGTGATATACCCAGCTTCTTTTAGACCGGGGATTGGAAAATCCGAGATAATGGAACCCGTTGCGATAATAAAATTTTGGGCTGAAAGTTTTTTAGAGCCTACTTGAATTTCTTGCGGAGAGATGAAATAGCCTTTTTCTTGAATTAAATCAAACCGTGGATTATTTAGCTGGCTGATGCGGTAATCCGCAAATTCTCCAATTAAGCGATTTTTGCGATTAATGATGGCGCTCAAATTTGCTTTAGTAGCTGCAGGGGCTAGCCCAAATTCTTGTGTCCGAGCGGTTAAGGCCATAACCTCGGAAGATCTCAAAATAGCTTTAGAGGGCATACAACCGCGTAGGATGCAAAGTCCGCCTAAAGGGCCTGGGTCCAGAATTGCAACTTTTGCGCCTGCATTTTGCGCGGTATCGGCGGCTGAATAACCGGCAGAACCGCCGCCGATAATGATGATGTCGTAATCCATGGGGAGAAAAGAAAGGTTAAGAGCCGTTCCCGTTAAAATCAGCGGGGTTCAAGCCAAATTCGGCGTAACATTCTTTTAATAAATCTGCGGCATTTGAAGCCATTTGCGCGTCGCCTTGCTCTTCAAATAATTTTTTCGCTTTGATGAGGTTGGTAATGGTGGGTTTTCCTTGTTTGATGGAGTAATGCACCATGGCTAAATTGCTATAGGCTTTCGCAAAATTCGGATTGATTCGTACCGCTTCTTGGTAATGTTTTACGGCTTGTTCAACTTGGCCGCTTAAATTGCTGACGACCGCAAGGCAGTAATGAACCATAGGATCTTCCGCTTGAATCTCTATCGCTTTTTTGAAGCATTCCGCGGCTTTTAAATTTTGCGGAAGTTTACCGTAGCGAAGCCCCATGTTATACCAGGCCTTGAAGTGAGTTGGGTCTAACTCAACCGCTTTTGAGTATGCTTTGATAGACTCTGCATTTTTTTGAACGCGGCCAAGCGCAGCGCCTTCGTTAAACCATTCTTCAGCTGTTTTTTCCGATTCTGATTCTTGAGACATGTCCTCGTCCTAAAAAGTTTTCGTAATTGTAAGGGTAAATTGAAATTTTAGTATCGAATATGCTACCTTATTACCGCCTTAAAATGCAATAAAGACATAGATTTCATTTAATTTTATCAAATGTAGGCTGTTTTTCTTTATGAAGCCAGCTTGCCATGCGCTTTTCTGGAGGTTTTGCCGGAATGTCAATTTCGCCCGGTTCGGATGAAGAACGATTATTGTTAGGAAAATGGATCAAAATGGGAAATAATTTAATTGTGGCAACATTTCCCTTTGGAGAATCTCTCCTGGACCCAAAAGTAAAAAGAGACGATGAAACAGCTAAAAGAGCTGAAGAATACGTCCAGTTTGACCATGAGGTTGCAGAGAAGCTTTCTCATTTAAAGGGTAAGTTTCGTTATTCTTTAGAAACTTATTTTCGCGATACTTGGGGGGCTATGTTACCCACCGATGAAGAATTGGAAAAAATAGATGGCTGAAGTTAAAATCGCCGATCTAAGCGATGCCCCCGCAGAAGGAACTGGAAAAGCCATTGAGTTTGAACATCCGCTCACAGGCTACGAGTATGGTATTGCCTTATTCCAGGTAAAAGGTAAGTTTTATTCAATGACCAATGAATGTAAACGGTGTTCCGGACAATTAGGTATTGGGGAATTGAATGGATATTATGTGATTTGCCCAAGGGACGATACCCCCTGGAATGTGAAAAACGGTTTATGCAAGTTTAATAAATCCCTTTCCATGTCTACTTACAAGGTTCAAATAAAAGATGGCGGATTAGTGATCGTTATTTAAAAGGATTACAAATAAATAGCGATTATCGGCAAAGCTCTTTCTTAATAGCGAATCTCTCCTCCGTATATTTTTCGAGTTTCCCCACCCATATCCAATGGGTGATCGTATCCAGGTAAAATAGTCCCGTCTGCCGAGTAAGGACCTATTTTACTCCATGTTCCATAGGGCGGTTCCTTAACGTACTCAATTTCTAAAATGGCCTTAGGGTTTTTGTAGCCGTACTTAAAGGGCATTATCACTCGAAGCGGAAATCCATGTCCATCGGATAAAGGTTTGTCGTTCATTGCGTACACCAGGAGAGATCGCGGTTGTAAAAGATCCTCTCGGAGAGCGGCTTCTATGTAATCGTCCGCACAATGAAAAACGATTCCTTTTGCTTCGGGTAAAGGCTCTGCCAAATGGTCTAGCTCTGAAAAATGAAATCCCGCCCATTCCGCTTTAGCGGACCAACATTCCACGCATTTGAGTCGCGATGTTTGCGATTTTTTAGGAAAAGTTTTGAGTTGGATTAAAGTAAACGTTTGAGGATTTTTGCACAATCCGTGAACTCGTAAAGTCCATTTTTCTCCATCCACTCTTAAAAATGGTTTCCAATAGTTAACGTAAAACTTTTGGAATGGGTTTGTCCGCGTTTTCCCAATATAAGGCGTTCCTGTATAAAAGTCTTTGTCAGCCCCTTTAGCTGGGGAGCGGAACCCAAAAATTCCCAAAAAAACCGTAAAGATTTCTATAAACCAGACTAAAAAAGTTCTGCGTGAAAATTTTATTATCGCGCGCATCGAAACCCCAAAAAAATAAATCGTCGCTCTGGAGAGGCCAAAGCAATATCAAATGTCTTGCTATATTCGTACTCCAAATGAAAATTCCACAACCCACCGCGAATTATTTTTTTGTTATCGCGGTTTGTGGTCGTCCATTCCCAAACAGAACTCGCCATATCCCGAACGCCAAAGTAAGAAACATCTTTTTTATTAAGTCCAACTTTTCGTTTAATGATACCCGAATGAAAAGGATGCGCTTTCTTTTTTAATTTCTTGTTTCCCCAGGGATAAACGCGGTCGTCTAACCCACGCGCTGCCTTTTCCCATTCATTTGAACTTGGCAATCGTTTATTTTGCGCCATACAATAGTCGTTTGCTTCTTTCCAAGTAATCTGTGAAACGGGGTGAGCGTTGGCGTTTGGAGGGAAAGGGTGATTTGGAGCCCAGTTTGTGAATTCTTGGTTTGTAATCTCAAAACGATCAATAAAAAAGCTTTTTAATTCGATCGTCTCAAGGTTTTCGGTGTCTCCCATTTTAAAAGGACCTGCTGGAACCCTGATCATTTCAGATGCTTGAGCAGTTCGCAAATCACCGCATCCAATCAAAACCGCGAATGTAAGGAGTATAGGTTTTAAATTTCGAAAAACGTTCTTCTTACGCTCCTATGTGCTCATTAGTTTATATGAGGAAGTCGATTAAAGGTCCTAAAGCTTACATATGTAGAGATAATAAGACTTATTATAAGGGGTTGATGGCGTCTTTGAACAGAATCGCCAGAAAAATTTCCGGTAAAGCTAAAAGATTGTCCTTGATGGCTTCATAAGAAAATATATGGTGGTGTGATAATAATTTCCTAGCCCTCTTGCGTTCCTGTCTTTGCTAGGATATTGTGTAAGGTTTGAAATCGTTAAATTGACATAAAAAGCGGTCAGAGAACACTTTCTTTGGAGCGCTTGCTTTGAATAGACCGAACAACTTATAGGAATCGTAAATGGCGGATTTTACCCGAGAAGAAATTGAAGAGAAGCTAGCCGAGTTGGCTGAGTTAGCGGAAGCAAAAGCGGCAGAAGAATCTGAAGACAGCGAAATTGAAATCTCTGTTACGGAAGTAAAAGACGAAGACGACGATATCGAAGACGAAGAGGGATCTGAAGTAGACGCGACAGAAGAGTCTGATGACAGCGAAGAAACCGGAGAAGGCGAAGAAGTTAAAGAATTGGAAGAAGGGGAAAAGGCAGAATCCGAGGGAGAAGAAGAGCCTGGAGAAGCTTTGGAGCAAATTCCAGAAGAACCCGAAGAAGAGGTTTTTACCTTTGCGGGAACCGATCTCGGAGGTTTGGATCTTTCGGGTTTGGATATGTCCGGTCTCGATTTCACGGGCGCTAATTTAAAAGACGTCAATTTAAACGAAGCCATTCTGGAAGGCGCAAATTTTGAAAAATCCGATTTTACAGGAGCTGAGTTGCAGGAAGCTGAATTGAGCGACGCCATTTTTTCTGAAAGCGTTCTTGTTAAAACAAGTTTTGAAGGTTCAAATTTATCGCAAGCGGACTTCACCGACGCTCAGTTGGACGAAACGAATTTTACTAACGCCAATTTGAGCGACGCCATTCTTGCCAAACACGATTTGAGAAAGACCACCCTAGATGGCGCTGATTTCCGGCGTACGATTCTTGCCGAGTGCGATTTAAGCGGAATGGAATTCAATGAGATGACCTTTTCCAAAGCCAATTGCGCTCGGGCTAATTTAGAAGGATCTAAATTTTTCGAATGCGATTTAAGCCGCGCAAATTTTAAAAATAGCAATTTCAAAAATGCGGATCTTTCCGATTCCAAGCTCAACCAGGGAAATTTTTATGCCGCCGATTTTACTGAAACGGTTTTGATTCGAACAAGCGCTAAAGGGGCTAATATGGCCGAAGCAAAATTAATCGAGACTAATTTAACTCGCGCCAATTTAGCGCAAATCGATTTTACGGATGCTACGGTTCATCGATCTAACCTCAGTCGAACAAAGTTGAGCAGCGCTATTTTTCGTAGGACGGACTTGGAAGGGTCTAATCTGAGCGAAGCCGATTTAAATATTGCCGATATGACAGCGGCTAATTTAAAATCCACCGATCTTTCGGGAGCAAATATGAGCCGGGTAAAGCTCCCAGAAGGTAAGCTCAACGGCGCTCAATTGAGCCGAACCGATTTGACTCGTGGAAAATTCATGAAAGCCGAAATGTCGGATGCCGATTTGAGTGGTTCAAATATCTCTGGCGCAGATTTTTCCGAAGCCATTATTGAAAAAACAGATTTCAGTCGTTCCAACTTGGTAGAGGCTAAATTTTTTAAAGCCAAAGCGGAAGGTTCTTTTTTATCGGGCGCGGATCTACAAAAAGTTGATTTCTCAGAAAGTGATTTTCAAAACGCAGAGTTTTCTGGCGCTAAACTTGGCGAAGCAAATTTGGAAAAAGGCGTGTTTACAGGCGCCGATATGCGGCGTGCCGATTTTCAAAAAGCCAATTTAAACGAGATCAATTTAGAAAAAGCCAATTTATCCGGCGCAAAATTTGGCGAAGCTTCTCTAACCAAAGCGAATCTAACGGGAGCCAAATTAGACGATGCCGATTTAGACGGCGCCGACCTTGCTGGGGCTAAAGGCCACTCCGTTTAGGCCACAGAATTGCGCAGAAAAAGCGGAGGCCTTTTCACTAATGGTTAATTGGTATGTAAACCTATCAAAAGGTTTATGGCTTTAAGGTCTCTTTTGCAAGTTGCTTAATCTCAGAACTGGTTTATTTGATTAACGTAAAATAAACTTAGTTTTTCTCCAACACCGTCCCCGCAGCGCGTCATTCAGACGAACCTCATAGAGGTGAGGAAGAATCTCATTTAGAACCTTGATCTCTTAAGAAAATTTAGATTAATAGTTTTAAACGCAATCTCCAGTTCCTTAGAAGCGGCTTTGGGATTTACCGCTTTTAAAACATTTCTGTTATATTTTACTCTCATTAGAAATTTCTTTGTAACGTTTTTCCTTTTTGAACGACTATTTTACGACTCATTTTTTTAATCCACTGATCCTATTGTTGAGGCTCCCCAATGAAAAAAATTGAAATCGCCGATTGGAATGGCTTAAATGACCGACAACCCGTTTACGCTTTAGTCGCAAATGTGGATTTAGTTGCGATCCGTTATGACGATTCCATATCCGTTTTTTATGGAAGGTGTTTACATCGCGACGCGCTACTGGCGGACGGTTATGTCGATGGCGATAATCTTATCTGCGGGGTGCATAAATGGGATTTCCGAGTAGATACTGGTATTAGTGAGTACGATAACGACGAACAGTTGGCAAAGTTTTCCGCATGGGTTGAAAACGACCGAGTTTACGTGGATGAAGAAGAAATTGCCGAATGGGAGAAAGAACACCCGCAACCGTTTAATCGAGAAGATTATCAGGGACTTTATATTGATACCCATGGAAGCGACGCCGAACCGCATGTGAGTTTTATTCAAGAATTGGCGAAAAATGGATTGTCTAAATTGGGGCATCATGGTCGAGTTGGGGCGATGGGCGTTCCCAAACAAGAGTTGCCTATCTGGGAAGATATCCAGTTTGTAACGGCTCAGTTGTCGAGACTGCCTTTGCTAGACGACGATCCGGTAGAAACAGGAGTTGTAATCGGACCAAAAACCAAAAAACCTTTGAAATTAGAAATTCCATTATTTGTTTCCGACATGAGTTTTGGCGCATTGTCGGAAGAAGCCAAGGTTGCTTTGGCAATGGGAGCCGAACAAGCGGGAACCGGAATCTGTAGCGGAGAGGGCGGTATGCTTCCCGAAGAGCAAGCCGCCAACAACCGATACCTTTACGAACTTGCTTCCGGCCGATTTGGGTTTTCCATGGACAAAGTGAAACAGTGTCAGGCGTTTCATTTTAAAGGCGGGCAAGGCGCGAAAACGGGAACCGGCGGACATCTTCCCGGCGAAAAAGTAAAAGGAAAAATTGCCGAAGTACGCGGTCTCAAGGAAGGCGAATCGGCTATCTCGCCACCGCGATTTCCGGATTGGAAAGATCTATCTCCCATTAAAGACTTTGCGGATCAAGTGCGCGAAGAAACCGGCGGAATTCCGATTGGTTATAAACTGTCCGCGCAAAAGATCGAAGCGGATATAGATGCCGCGTTAAAAGTGGGAGTGGACTATATTATTCTAGACGGACGCGGAGGCGGTACCGGGGCGGCGCCGCTCATTTTCCGCGATAATATTTCGGTTCCCACCATTCCCGCATTGGCGCGAGCGCGGCGATACCTTGATTCATTAGAGAGAACGGATATTAGTTTGGTTATAACGGGCGGTTTAAGAATCCCAGCCGATTTCGCCAAAGCCTTGGCGTTGGGAGCCGACGCCATTGCCGTTTCAAACTCCGCTTTACAGGCGATAGGTTGTATTGGTATGCGAGCGTGTAATACCAATAACTGTCCGGTCGGAATCGCGACACAAAAGGAACATCTAAGAGAACGATTAATAGTTCAAGAATCGGCAAATCGATTAGAGAATTTTTTCAAAGCGTCTGTTGAATTGATGAAAGTAATGGCGAGAGCTTGCGGGCATGAAAGATTGAGCGATTTTAATTTAGACGATTTAGTGACCTGGAAAAAAGACATGTCCGATTTAGCTGGCGTTCCCTACGGTGGTGTCCGATAAAAAAAACAATTTTTTTAGCCACAGAAAAACACAGAAGAGTATGGAAGAAAAATCTTTTTACCGCAAAGGGCGCAGAGGACGCAAAGGACTAAAAGTTTAGTCGGTAACTAGGTTGATTGAAAAAGAAATTAGTTTAAATGAGAAATGTTCAGCTAAAGTAGTCTAGGTCAAAGTCAGTCCCCACAGCGTGTCATTCAGACGAGCCCCTTTAGTGGCGAGGAAGAATCTCATTTAGAACCGTGATTTCTTAGAAAAGGCCCTATTAAGTTTTAAAACTAAATCTTAGTTTTTTACGAATCGCAGATTTGTTTCTTGTTTCGTCCTTAGGATCACAAAGTTTCTTTTGCGAGTAGTCTAAGCATAATAATCCTTTTTCTTTTTCTGTGTTTTTCTGTGCCATTCTGTGGCGTATTTTATGATTCCATGCCTAAGCCACCTCCCAAAAAATCCAAAAAGAAACTTGCCATCATCTGCGGGGTATTGATCGCCGTTTTTTTGATAGTCGAGCTAACGGGAATCCGCACTCAACTAAGCCCAGAAAAAATAAAAGAACTATTTGACCGCCATCAAGTTACAGGGGTGTTTCTTTTTTGTCTCGCATTTAGCGTCGGCAATTTATTGTACATCCCCGGTTGGGTGTTTTTAGCGGGAGCGGTTTTTGCGTTGGATAAAGAATGGGGCGGAGTGGTGACTTATGCGGCGGCATTGTGTTCGTCCACGATTAGTTTTTTCTTGATCCAATCGATTGGCGGTGATGCTTTGCGCAGTTTGGACAGCAAGTTAGCCGATAAAATTTTTGATAAGTTAGACGACCGTCCTATTTGGTCTATTGCAACATTGCGAATGATTTTTCAGACTGTACCCGCGTTGAATTACGTCTTGGCCATGGCCAAAGTTCGATTCAGTCATTACTTTTTAGGAACCGCCATAGGACTCCCTCTACCTATTTTTATCTACTGCTACTTTTTCGAAATCATCTTCAAAAATCTTTTATAGCCACAGAATTTCACATAATTCTCCGCGCGTCATCCCGAGTTCAGCCTGTCCTGAGGCACTCGAAGGATCGAGGGATCTCGCTTTGATTTAAATAATTGTCATGGTGAGCCTGTCGAACCACGACCACCTCTATTGCCTTTTCTGTGTTTCTTCTGTGAAATTCTGTGGCGAAAATTTTTTTTCGATTCTCCAAAATTAGATTATAATCTTTGGATGGAATCATTGATCCCTTCCGATAATCATTGGGCGTTGTTGGCGGTTTTATTGACTGCGGCAATTTTTGGATTTTGGGCCGAAAAAACTTCCTGGGGAGCAAAAATATCCAGCGCGGTTGCGACGATGTTTTTTACTTTTTTTTTGTCCAACCTGAACATCCTGCCGCCTACCGCTCCTCTTTACGATCTTGTTTGGTCTTACTTAGTTCCTCTGGCAATTCCTTTACTTCTTTTAACCACTCATCTTGGAAAAATATTAAAAGAATCCGGTTCGCTGCTGAGAGCTTTTATGTTGGGAGCGTTTGGTACTGTTCTGGGAACGGTTGTCGCCATCGCCATCATTCCAATGGGGATTGAAGATTGGAAGTTGGCGGGAATTTTTTGCGCGACTTATATCGGCGGTTCAATCAACTATGCCTCAGCTTCGAAAGCGTTGGGATTGGAAGACGGCTCTTTGTTATCCGCCGGAGCCGCTGCCGATAATCTGCTGATGACTCTGTTTTTCCTCATTTTATTTTCGCTTTCGTCATTGAAATGGATCAAAAAGATGTTCGAGTTTGAGGAAGAGGAGCGATTGAATGTGGAACCTCAACCGAGTGAAGAAGAGATTCCAAACGATTTGCGCAGAATGAATCCTGGACAATTGGCTTTAGCGTTTGCATCCAGCGCTTTGATTTGCGCTCTGGGATTTGAAGTGGAACGCTTTTTGGGACTTTCAGGTTCTGGGATTTTAACGATTACATTGTTGTCAATGGTTGTTGGTACTCTTTTCCCAAAACTGTTTGCAGAAATGGGAACCCCTAAAGTTCTGGGAATATTTTTAATGCAGATTTTTTTCGCCGTTATTGGGGCGTCGGCGCATTTTGCGACCGCAATTGAAAAAGGGCCGGTTCTTTTTTTCTTTGCGGGAACGATTTTGACGATCCATCTCGCCGTTATCCTGATTGGAGGAAAGCTTTTCAAAATGGATTTACGCGACCTCCTGGTTGCCAGCAACGCCAACATGGGAGGTCCCACCACCGCCGCCGCCATGGCATCGACAAAAGGCTGGGGACACCTTACCGCTCCGGCTATTTTGTGCGGAACTTTGGGTTATGGAATGGGTACTTTTATCGGAGTGGGATTGGCAAACTTGCTTAAATAAAAAAAATGATCCTTCGATTATATTTTCGTCAAAATATTGCCAATTTTATGGCGCCGGAATTGCTTTTAAAATAAGCGTCGCTTATGCGGGCGTTTTGGCTGTAAGGCTCGGAAAACCGGACCTTGCGACCGATGTTCATGAAAAGGGACACAAGGGACGAGATTCTGGGCAGGATCTCAACCCTTTAATAAAAATAGAGATGTTCTAACCCTCTTTGTAATCGTCGTCTAAGAGGGCCTGTAGCTCTTTAACGGTTGTTACTGGGGCCAGGCAGGTTCCGCGTCGGCACACGTACGCCGTCGCCTTACCGTCGACTAATTTGCGATCCTGTAACAATTTAACAGGTGTTGTCGCTATTTCGTCTTCGAAGGCGAACGCGAAGGTCGCTTGTGGAAAAAATCCGGTTCGAATCGTAGCTAGGAATTCCTCGGTACTAGGATCGTTACGTTTTCCAATAACGGCAACTTCTTTTGCTCCTCCCAGGAAAAAATGAGCCGCTTGCATCATAAAGGGCGAGTTCAATCCATATTCCATGAGGTCTTCTTGAAAGACCATTAAGATTCCCAAACCTTTCTTTTCCCATTCTGGATCGACTTCGTAAGCGGAAAGTTTAAGAAAAGCCATTGCCGCTGCGCTGTTACCAGAAGGTTCCACTCCATCATAACCAGTTAATTGTCTGACGATTAATTTTTCGGCGTCTTCGGCTGTTTCGTAAAAAGCGCCGTTATCGGCGGCAAATTTTTCCGCAACAACGGTCATTAAATTACGCGCTTTATTTAAATAGTCGGGATTGTAGGTTGCTTCGTATAATTCCAGGCAAGCCAAGGAGACAGATGCGTAATCGCAAAGGTAAGCGTCGTACTTTGCTTCTCCTTCTCGATAACGTCGCAAAAGTCTGCCTTCGGGAGTTGTTAATTTATCGAAAATGAATTGGCAAGACTTTTCCGCTTTTCCGATCAAATCTTCGTTTTCTAAAACACGACCCGCTTTAGCGAAAGCAGTTATGGCTAATCCATTCCACGACGCTAATATTTTGTCGTCTAATAACGGTCGTATTCGTTTGCCGCGGACTTCTAGTAGTTTTTCTCGCGCTTCTTGTAACCGTTCTTTTACTTGATCAATGTGGAAACCTTTTTCTTTTGCGAATTGGGAGATTGTTTGTTGAACATTGAGGATATTTTTTTTCTCGAAATTACCTTGTTCGGTAACGTTGTAATAGGGAACGACAATTGAAGCCGTTTCTCTCCCTAAAATGTTTTGGACTTCCTCAAGTGTCCACACGTAAAACTTGCCTTCAACTCCTTCGCTATCGGCGTCTTCCGCGCTATAGAATCCTCCTTCGGGCGAGGTCATGTCCCGGTCGATGTATTGGAAAACATCGCAGGCCCATTCTGCAAATTCTTGTTGGCCCGTTGTCTGAAAGGTTTCGATCAGCGTTATTGCAAATAAGGCGTTGTCGTACATCATTTTTTCAAAATGGGGTACCAACCAGCGGTAATCGGTACTGTACCTGGACAATCCGCCGCCAATTTGATCGTAAATACCGCCATGTTTCATAGCGCGTAAAGTGGATTGTGTCATTTCAAGCGATTTTAGATGTCCCGTTCTCCGATGATATCTGAGCAAAAAAGAGAGACCCATACTTGGCGGAAATTTGTTTTGTTGCTGGAATTTGAATCCGGCGTTTATGTTATCGAAAGAAGATTCAAAAAGTTTAACGGTACGCTCTTCTCCATCAAAGCTCAAAGAGTCTTTATCTCCAGCTTTTTCTAAAGCAAATTGATCTTTTAAGGCTTCTGATATAGCTTTACCTTGTTTCTCGACCTTTTCATGCTCGTTGTGCCAAATGTTTAAAAGAAATTTGAGCACATCTTGGAAAGAAGACATGCCGTATCGTCCTTCGGGAGGGAAATAAGTGCCTCCGTAAAAGGGAATGCCTGCGGGAGTTACAAAAACATTCAATGGCCAGCCGCCTTGTTGGCCGAGGGTTTGTAGAGATTTCATATAAACGCTATCCACATCCGGCCGCTCCTCGCGGTCCACCTTGATGCAGACAAAATTCTCATTCATTATCTTGGCGGTTTCTTCGTTTTCAAAGGATTCTCTTTCCATGACGTGGCACCAGTGACATGTCGCGTAACCGATGCTGACAAGAACGGGTTTATTTGCTTCTTTGGCAATTTCAAACGCTTCATCGCCCCAGGGGCGCCAATTAACGGGATTATGAGCGTGTTGTAAAAGGTAGGGGCTTTTTTCGTGTACCAGTTCGTTTGTATATTTTGGATTACTCATACATTTCTTGAAATCGGTCGAAGAAATCGGGAAAAGACTTTCCGACACATTGCGGGTTTTTTATTTGAATCCCAGGTATTTTTAATCCAGCTAAGGCAAAGCTCATAGCCATCCGGTGGTCGTTGTAGGTTTCAATTTCAGCGGATCGATATTTTCCAGGTTTTATTAAAAGAAAATCAGAACCGGCTTTAACCTCTGCGCCAAGGCGAGACAGCTCTGTTGCTAAGGCTTCAATGCGGTCCGTTTCTTTGATTTTAAGGTTAGCGATACCTGTGATAACGGTTTCGCCTTCGGCGAAAAGAGCCGCAACGGCCAGTGTCTGAGCTGTGTCTGGCATGTTATTCATATCGACATGAATGCCTTTTAACGGTCCGCCGCGAACGATGATACTATCCGGTTTCTTTTCCACTTCACAACCCATCTGAGCCATAACGTCGGCAAATTTAATATCTCCCTGAACGCTATTTGGATTCAAACCGGTTACGGTTACTTCGCCTCCAGAAACGGCGGCGGCGGCGATAAAATAGGATGCGCTAGACGCGTCTCCTTCAACCCGGTAAACACGCGGTTTGTATTTTTGCCCGGCTTTGACGGAAAACTGGCGATAATCATTATTTTCTATCGAAACGCCGAAAGCTGCCATGACTTCCAACGTAATATCAATATAACTCTTAGAGGTTAGTTCTCCCACAATATTAATTTGGGTATCTTGGTCAAAATAAGGAGCGCATTGTAAAACAGACGTGAGATATTGACTGCTTTTGTTGCCGGCCAATCCCGCTTCGCCACCGCGAACGCTTCCGCCTTGAATGGTTAATGGAGGACATTGATTTCCCAGGTCGGCTTTTGCGTTGACGCCTAGCGATTGCAAACATGCGAGGAGATCGCCAATAGGCCGTTCCAACATTCTCTCGTCGCCAGTCAATTTGGATTCTCCTTTAGCTAGGCAGGCAAAAGTAGTAAGAAACCTCATGGTCGTTCCAGCATTGCCAACATAAATTTCATTTTGAGGAGCGCCTAACTGGGATTCCGGTCGTTTTATCCGAAACGCATTTTCTTCTTTTTCAGCGGATACCCCATAATCCTTCAAGGCTTGACACATAAAATGAGTGTCGTCGCTAAAGAGCGGGTTTTCGACAACGCTTTCGCCTTCGGCTAAAGCGGCAATAAGCAAAGCTCGATTTGTGTAACTTTTTGAAGGCGGAGTTTTTACGGTGGTTTTTAAAGGGCCAGAGGTTTTAATTTCGATCAATTGAAAGGGTCTCCATATTGGGGAAATATTTGATTTTAAAACAGGAACTATACCATAAAAAGGGCCGTTGACCTGGCGCCGGTTTGCTTGTTTATGAATTAGGATTTTGCTACTATTGAACGCAAACATATCAATTTACGTGGCGGAAAGAGTTTCATTTTTGGAAGATAAACCAAAAAGTTTAGTTAAGTCCTTTATACATAAGTATTGGACGAGTAAATCAGAGGCAGAAAAGAAACGGCTCAAATCGTTTATTCCCCTGTTTATGTATACGTTTGCTTTTCTTTATGGCGTTATTTATCTTTCTATCCTAAATACAGTTAATAGAAACCAAACGGGATCAACAGTTCGGTCTGGCTTTGGAGATAAAACCTATGCCCAAAGGCAGGCCGAAAAGTTAAAAAAAGAAATCGACGATAGTTTTGTTGGCTATCGGAAACGAGTTTCCGGGGGAAGGTAAAAAATAAGATGAAGCGAACGTTACTTATATTCAATTGGTTGCATTTAGTTTCTCTAGCGTTTTGGGTCGGAGGTATGTTTTTACTCGGCATTTTGGTCGAGATAATGGTTCGAATAAACCTAAAGGAACAACCGCTTGTAGCTAGTAAAATAATGAATAAAATTATGGACGTTTTTAATGTTCATATCATTTATACCTGTATAGCCATCATTTTGATTGCTGAGGCATTAAAGTTTTTGGCCGGAAAATGGAAATCAGGCGGTTACGAAAAACAAGTTGTAACTAAGAAGAAATATACCCGCGAAGTTTTTCTTGGAGTTATGATAGTTTTAGCGCTTTATATAGGGGGCGTTCTTCGACCAGAAATGCACGAAATGGATAAATTAAAGAAAGCGTCGCCAGAAAATAAAAAGTTGCAGATTCAATTCGACCGATACCACCAGAAGTTGACATGGTTGTATACCGTTAACATGATATTGGGTTTGTCCTGTTTCTACATCCATGGAAAAGAAATGATGCGTTTTAGGGACGAATGAATTAATAATTTCCCATTGCCTTCCTTTTCGCTTTTGATCCGCCGGACTGCTTCATGCCTTTAATAATCGTCGTTTATATCTTTATTAGCATTCTAACGCTACCTGTGGCGAGAGTGGCCATGTCGCAGACAATACCCAACAATCAAGCGAAGGCATTGGCCGCGAAGAACTCTACAGAAAATTATTCGGATATGGCTCGCATTCCTCCGGGAAATTTTTATATGGGATCTTCATTCCAAGAAACTACTAAAAGTTATAATTTATGCAAAAAGTTTGATAAGGGATGCAAGTTATGGTGGTTCCGCGACGAACGCCCTCGGCATTCGGTTTATTTGAAAGAATACTGGATAGATCGTTACGAAACGACGAATGCGAACTATCTAGAGTTTGTTCTGGCGACAGGCGGACGCTCTGCGTTAGACGACTCTTGCAAAACCAAAGGTTGTAAAAGCGGCAATTTATGGGATGGCATTTCGTTTCCTCATGTTATTAAGGATCAGCCGGTTATCCAAGTTAGTTGGCACGATGCGGTCGCTTATTGTCGTTGGCGAGGAAAAAGGCTTCCTACGGAGGCGGAATGGGAAAAGGCAGCTCGTGGTCCTTCAGGAAAACTGTATCCCTGGGGCAGCGAACCAGTTTCGAAAAATCGCGCTGTTTATAAAAAAAAATGGCAGGGAATCAATACTCTTGGTTCTGTCGGATCTCGTCCAAAAGGGGCTTCTATTTATGGAGTTCACGATATGGTGGGCAACGCCTGGGAGTGGGTTTCCGACTGGTACCAACTGGATTATTATAGAAGTTCTCCCCTGAGAAATCCTCAAGGGCCTCCGGATGGAAAATATAAAATCGTTCGCGGAGGCTCTTGGATCAACAACCCTGATACGCTTCATGGCGCTTTTCGTCGATGGAGTTTGCCGGAGGTCCGGTTCAACGATACCGGATTCCGCTGCGCTAAGGATTCCCAATATGAAACCGGGACGGACTGAAGACTTAACCGAACGGGAAAGGGAAATTCTGACGCCTTATTTGACCGACACAGAGGCGACAGTATTTTCTATAAAAAACTTAAACCCCGAAGTAATTGGCGCCGCTTTAGCCAGATATAGCAGAGCGCCGACCGGTTTTAAAGAAACTATTGTTAGAGAATTTTTGGACGAACAAGGTCGAGCTAACGAGGTAAAGGGTAGCGAGATGATTGACCGGGTGGTTAATAAATATGGCGATGAATCGGTCGCAGAATTAGCCGTTGCACCATTATGTATTGAAGAAGTTTCGAACCTCATGACTAAAATCATCGAAGATTGTCGCATTGGAGGTTCTCCCATTGAAGAATCGACACGTTACGTTTTATACGACGTTCCCAAAAATGGGCAATGGCGTTACGTTCGCCCTGCCAATATTATGGAATCTGGTCTGGGAGCAACGTATGTAAAAACGATGGATTTTATTTTTGACGCCTACGCTTCTATGGTAGATCCAATGAAAGAATTGTTTCAGAAACGGCTCCCTGCAGAAGACTTTAAAATAGAAGTTGAAAGGGAAGAGGGAACCCTGACGTTAAAACAGAGCGAATTGATCGACGACAACGAACGGCGAGCGCATAGAATTGCCTATGGCTTTACGATTCGAAGCGCTGCATGCGACGTTATACGATGTATATTACCCGCTTCGACAAAGGCAAATCTAGGGTTGGTTGGAAATGGAAGGTTTTATTCTAATTTAATTTCTAAGTTGTTGTCGCAGGATTTGCGCGAGGCGCAAACGCTTGCCAAGAGTATTAAAGAAGCCCTTAATCACCAAATACCCACATTCATTAAAAGGGCTGCACAAAACGATTATCAGGTGGGTATAAATCGTAAAATGGAAACGTTAGCAGATTCTCTTTTTAAGGATGTTGAGATTGATCCGAGCTCGGAAGCGGTTTTATTAGAAGATAAACCAGAGGATTTGGAAATCAATATGCTGGCCTCCATTCTTTTTCCTTATGCAAAGCATTCGACTGAGCAAATTCGAAGAGTTGTTAAGTCGCTTCCTCAAGAAAAACAGGACGAAATATTCAACACCTATATAGGCGACCGGAAAACCAAGCGCGATCGTCCCGGTCGAGGTTTAGAATATGGATATCCTATTCAATTTGATTTAATTGCGGGGTTTGCGGAGTATCGAGATTTACAAAGGCATCGAATGCTCACTCAGCAAAGACAAGATATTGGGATTTCGCTAGGCTATTCTATCCCTGGGGAAATAAACGAAATAGGAAAAAGCGACCTAGTGCAAGAATGCTACGATCGTTCCGAAGGCCTATATGGCGATTTGATGCGAGCTGGAATGGTTAAAGAAGCTCAGTATGCTCCTTTATTTAATCATTTTATTCGATGGAATATGGGAATGAATTTGAGGGAGTTGGGACATTTGGTCGAATTGCGAAGTCAAAAAAGCGGTCATCCTAAGTATCGGCGGTTGGTTCAAAATATGGCTAAGCTCTACTTGAAGCGTCACCCTAAGATGGAATCTGTTTTAAGTTTTGTGGATCACAACGATTACGACGATGGGATCGCCCGAGCTGAACAAGAGGCGCGAACTGCTCGTAAAAGCCTTTCCACAGGAGTTTTTGACGATATTGATTAAGAAAAAAAATGTTGGCGTTTTAAATAGTTTTATAAAGGAAAATGAATTTGAAGTTGTCTAAATGGATGGTCTTTTTTATTGTATGCACGATTCTAAGTTTAGCCGATAAAGCTTTTGCCGAGCCAATTCGCGTTTTTGTTAGCATCCTGCCTCAAAAGTATTTTGTCGAGAGAATTGGAGGACCTTGGGTTGTAGCGGAAGCGTTGGTAGGCCAAGGACAAAATCCCGCAACATATAATCCCAACCCTAAACAAATGGTGAGGTTGGCGAAAGCTCCCGCATTTTTCCGAATTGGAGTTCCATTTGAGTCTGTTTGGTCCACTCGTATAATTTCTACAAATACAGATATGGTCATTGTTGATACCCACAAGGACGTTCCTTTAATAATTATGGAAAACATGTTTGAAACTGAGAGTCCTCATGGCGAGGCTTCAGGACATTCTCATCTTGGAGATGGCAGAAAAGATCCACATATTTGGACCGATCCCAAGATAGTTAAGGTTGTCGCAAAAAATATTAAAGAAGCGTTAATAGAACTAATTCCAAATCGTAAGGAAATTTTTGAACGCAATTACGAAAATTTTGTGAAAGATTTAAACATTTTAGATTTAAAAATTAAAAAAACTTTAAAACCTGTTCAGCAGAGAAAGTTTTTGGTTTTTCATCCTTCTTGGGGATATTTTGCAAAAGCTTACGGGTTGAGCCAAATTGCCGTAGAAGTTGAAGGCAAAGAACCGGGTTCGCGCTCTCTAGGTAAAATATTGCAACTAGGAAAAGAGTTAGGAATCAAAGTGGTTTTTGTGCAAAAACAATTTAGCAAAACTGCTGCGCAAAAAATTGCAGGCGCTTTAGGAGCAAGGGTCGAAGCTGTAGACCCTGTTGCGGAAGACTATTTGGAAAATCTGTTGGTGGTAGCAAAAACATTTTCTAAGGCGTTAGATTGAACTATAGGAATTAGTATAGATATCCCTAAAAAACTTAATAGCCATAATTAACACTATGACCGATTTTGCGGCTACTAACACTGAAAAAGGTTTGGAAAAAGATCCAGAAATAGCTCTATGGTGGGCGTTTGGTATCAACCTGGCAATGTTTTTTATAGAGCAAGTTTATGGATGGATCGCGGAGTCTCGCGCTTTGTTGGGAGATTCGGTCGATATGCTAGGGGATTCCGGTTTTTATTTAATAACTATTCTAGCCATAGGGAAGACGCCTTTATTTGGAGCTAGGGCGGCATACATAAAAGGAGTTTCGATGGCCTTTTTTTCGCTGCTAGCCTTGGTTTCGGTCGCTTATCGCTTTTTAAATCCTCATATGCCTGACGCTGAAGTTATTGGCGTGGTGGGAGCGTTGGCTTTATGCGCGAATTTTATTTGTGCCGCTATTCTAATGAAATTTAGAGACAGAAATATAAATATGAGGTCGGTTTGGTTGTGTACTCGTAACGATGTTATTGCCAATGTTGGAGTGCTAATAGCGGCGGCGGGAGTTGCCTTTACAAATTTCCCTTGGCCGGATTTAGCGATTGGAAGTATTATTGGCGGAATAATTTTGAAATCCTCTTTTCAAATTCTTAGAGAATCTAAAGAAGAAATTAAGCGTTTAACCGAGTATTCACCCATCTAATAAAATATCATATCTCATTATTAAACGAGGTTGAGGTTTGTCCTAACCTGGAGGCCATTCCATTGGCCGACCGCCAAGCAAGTGAAGGTGGATATGATATACCGATTGCCCCCCATCCATATTACAATTTATTACCGCACGATAGCCGTCTTCGTCGAACCCCATTTCTTTAGCTAAATCTCTAGCGACTATAAACAATTCGCCTATCAAGTCTTTATGTTCGCCTTTTAGATCGTTTAAAGTAGTTATTTGCTCTTTCGGAATGATGAGTAGATGTATTGGCGCTTGTGGATTAATATCTTTTATGGCAAAAACCCGCTCATTTTCAAAAACAATATCTCCAGGGATTTTTTTGTGAAGAATTTTAGTGAAAAGACTTTCGGACATGAGGTCTCCTTAAAAATCGCGGTCGGTTTTGGTGAATTTAAGGAAGCTTTCGATGATTTTATTTACGACGAAGCCAATCCTTATTTTCAAGGGTTGGGGAATCAAAATTTTATTAAAATTTACTTTGATTGAAGTTCCCTTGAAATGTTTCAGATCATGATTTAACAGAAAAAATAACCGTTTTGCAAGAAGGCGTTATAAAACGGTAATGGTTTTTCTTTTAAGGTAGGCTGATTTATTTTGTTTTTTGGGGAGTTAGAGGTGGAAATAAATTATTTAAATATTGCCAAATTTTGACCATAGCCAAAGTATCTAATTTGCAATAATCCAATAAATCTTGGCGAATTTTATCCCTTTCAATGTCGTTACAGCGTCCAAAAAAATTAAAAAAAGCTCCCATTGCCATCATTCCATTGTTTATATTCAGGTTTTTGTAAGCCTTTTCCATTTCTGGAATCAACACGGGTAAAATGGATTTGATCGAAGATTTACCTTTCATTTTTGGATCGTATACGTATTTTTTATTGAAGGGTTCAATGAGGTCGACTAATTGGTTGTTAATATTTTTTAACTGTTTTTCCATTTGTGGAAACCGTAGCGCTAGCTCTTTTATTATTTTTTTTTCTAAAGCGGCGTTGTAAACCAAGACGCATGCGTTTTCAGGAATTGAGTTTATTAAAGCAGTTGCAAAGCCTAATCTTGGGTCGCAATCGTTTTCTGCAATAAATTCTTTATGTTGGAGTTTTCCTTCTTTTGTTTCTAAAAAGTGAAGCGAAAATTGAACGGGTAAGAATTCAAAGGGATTGTCTCCTTGATAGAGTGGGAAGGATGGTTGCAGAGCTTCAAAATCTAAAAAATAAAGCGGGAAAGTTAATTTTTTAAGAAACTTTTCAATGGCCTTTTCATTTAGAAACCGCGTGTTGGTCTCTTCCGAATGCTTTTGTATTTTTTGATATTCGTTTAGCGGATAGTCTTCGGGGATTTCTTTCGATTCCGTAATGCCGCTTAAATAGAGCTCGACTTTTTTTGCGGTTGCCAATCGAGTTAGATCAAATATTGATATCTCGGGAACTGCCGACCAACAATAATCTCTAAATTCACATTCGTGAGGCTGCAGGCAATGCGCTCCAATATCTATTTCTGGAATTTGTTCGTCTAAAGTATTGTTTAGAGAATCAAATTGCTTATCTAATTTAGGTTGAAGGTTTAGCGATGAATCCGTTAAGTCTATTTCAATAAAAAAATCATTTAGGTCTAAACTATCATTTAAAACATAACTCGTATTAACGTGCAAAAGGTCCACTGAACAAAGGGATAAACCATTTGACCTAAGAATGTTCCATTGCAAAGCTGCTTCTCTTATGTGTTTTCGCTTTTTTTTAGAAGCGCTTTTTACTATAAAAAGTTGCCAATCGTCGTTTGGTCTGCGTTTGAGAATATCGACGGAAATTAGGACTCCGTTGCGCACAAAATGCCCATTGTAGATTACGGGATTTTTGTCTTGAACGGCTTGGAGAGTTTTGGATATTTTTTGTGCGGTATTGCCGGTAATTTCTTCGCCTGCGGGGAATAGTTCCCTAGCTTTTAACGAGACTTCTTTAGCGGAAATTTGAAAAACGTCGCGATCTTCTGGTCGCGACGTTTTTAATTCTGGGTGAGACCAAAAGAGCTTCCATGCTTTTGAACATCTAGTTCCTCTAAAAAATTCGGACTTCGAGAGAAAGCGATTTCTCTTAAGAGAAGAGCTCATTGATCATATTGGGTTCTAGATTGAGATAGGCAATTAATGCTCATGCCCTTCCCAAACTTCTTGGATAATCGCATAGGACCGGTGAGTTAAATGGCATCTTTTACAAGATTGTTTGCCAATGATTCCTATATTTTTCCAGAACACGCCTGGGTTTGGTTTGCTTTTGACCAATTCGGTTTGGATGGAATCGAGCGCTGCCGTCACACTTGACCCTACAAAAAAGTTTTTTACCGAATCGTCTACATGGCATTTAGAACAAACCGATTTAAAGCCTTGTATACGGCTTTTTAGGTTTTTAGCCGCTTTTAATGAACGATCATATTGTCCATCGCCAAAATCAGTCATTAGCGTATTAAACGAGCCTGCAAGTTTCCACATGTATTTTCCGTATTTCAGTTCTTCTTCTGATACTGGATCGGAGATTTTAATTTTGTGGACTGATGGCCAAGAATATCGAGTCCAAACGGCGACATAGTTTTCTTTATGACATTTTCCACATGTTTTTCCAACAGGGCCAACCGTTTTCCATATTTTTCCAGGGTCTCTTGTTTTAACAGTTTCAGCAAATTTTTTGACTGCGTCGTTGTCGAAGTAATCTTTCCATTCTGGAACTAGCTTAGAAGTTTCTTCGTAAGCTTCCACAAAACGACCCGCGCTTTTTTCGGCATTTTCCCAATCGTTTTCGCGTACATTTACTAAAACGCCGTTAAATGTACCGGAAACTTTGTGCATTTGATTAATCCATTTTGGTTCTTTACTGAGAGGAGGATATAGCTTATCAAGCGATTTAGGGGGTTCTTTAACTATATAATCATCTGCGAATGAAGCCGAAGGAATTAAGATGCCTATTAATAGGAATAAAATTAAAGTAGGTTTAAGTGGTTTGATCATAACAGCTCCAATTTTTCCATGGATTATAATTGAGATCGAGTATATTCAATAGATGAAGTAGAATAGTAGGATAAAGAAGTCGGTCGCGTTGGATGCTAATAGCATTACCAAAGAAAACTATCTAAATTGATAATCACTAAAGATAAGTCACTTCGTGGGATTATCATATGAGGATTGTTGTGGAAATTAGATTTAAGTTGCGAAGCAATCTCTATAAAGCTTTATGACAAGTTATCGGCGATGTGTTCTACGATAGATTGAAGTCTGGATTTAAAATCGTTTTCATCAATAGGTTGAACCCTGAAAGAAACGGCTCCTGGGTGGCCGCCTCCCCCCATATAGCCATCGTCTGGAAATAATTCTTTAATTTTTTCTTCAGATTTCCGGAGATCGAAGCCTGAATAATCGATGGCTCGACGAATTTTCATAAAAATGCAATCTTTCCCTTCCGCATTTTGCCCATGAAAGTATACGATTCCAACTTTCCCAGAATGTTCAGGAACAGTATTCAGTAAGAATCCTCTGACTTCGTTAAACCATTCTGAATCATAGGGAGGGCTAATTTCTTTAACATTTTCGTAGGTAGACTTTAAAATATTTAGACTAGCGACTCCGCCATTCAGATCGACAGTTTTCATCAAGGTATCCAAGCAAAGCTGCTTTGCCTCGTCCAAACGATTCATGTATTTTAGGACATGATCTGGAGAACCAAACTTTTGCTTTTGCTTGTCGGCAAAGCGTTCTTCATCCCCAGCCCGCCATCGTGTTACGCTTCCAAGGGAACCCCCTAAAGTATCCATCCAATACTTGAAATCCTCTTCGAACGGCACAACCTTTCCGCCTAATGTGTCCCCCAAAAGTCCAGTTATTAAGGCGATCAAAATATTTCTTTGAAAGAATGGGTTAGGAAAGTCTGGATTGACTTCTTTTAAGTTAGATAATAATTCGGCAATAATTTCTGTATTGGCGTTGGCATTTCTAAAAAGCTTGATGCCATAGTCCGTCATTTCTTCGCTATCAGCGCCAAAATGATGATCTATTTCTATTACTGGGGGAGATTTAGAAAGAATCTCCTCCGAGATAGTGGGATAAAAAGGGACGAGTTTGGTATTTGCAGTATCAAAAAAAATAACCGATTGGATCTCATCTTTTATTTTTTTTATTGAATCTACGTTTCTAACTACTTTAAGAGAGTTGTATTCAATAATATTTTCAAAAAAATCAACGCCTTCCCCAAGGGTTTCGGACATAACGATATAAACTTTTTTCCCTAAATGATTAAAGTATAGGGAAAGAGCAAGCATTGAGCCAACAGAATCAGGGTCTAAGTCGGCACAAAAAATAAAGTTTTGATTCTTTTGAATTAAATCAATTGCTTGTTTTAAATTCGCATCCCATGTTTTGCCATCTATGGGGGCTTTTTCCTTCATAAGGGGCTTTCCATTTTTTTTTTGTAACAGTTTGGATTTAAAGGAATTATACCGAAAACTTAAAAGAGTGTCAATAATTCGATGTACATTCTTTTATTGAAAAAATTGTATGTTTTTATGCACATCTGGGGATAAATTAAGATCAGTTTTCGCCCAAATCGCGGTCAAACATGTCGTTATAATTCAGATCCTGATCTTGAATGGGTTCCGAACGGTACCAATCATCATCGGAAGGAGAAGCTTCGTCGCCAAAATCAAATGCTCCAGCATTTCGAGCGCTTTGAACAAAATTGGTACAATTCGTTTTTACTAAATCATCGCTTCCACAACGGCATTTGGATTCGCCAATTTTAAAATTGGTTTCTTTTAGAACAAAGATGGCAAAATCACAATGTTTGCAGTCATACCGAGAGTAAACATCGTCAAGGTCTGGTTCAACCAATCGTTCTCGGCATTGATTACAAACTAATACTTTATCAGGAGAATAGTTGCCAAAAATATTCTCAATTCGACAACCACGGCATTCAATTAATATATTTAATATAGCTTTAGAGTTCAATTTTACCCTCAAAAAGTTAGGAATCGGATTTTTTCTTTTTTAGATCTTCCTCGCTAACATTGATTCCCATTTTGGCTAATTCACCCGATGAGAAAGGACACTTCCCTTGAGCCATTCTTTCCGCTCCATTTGCCGGTAAAGACATGCCAGCTCCTTCTTTTTTTTCAGAAACATCTAATTTTCCAGATTCAGCCATTATTAGCCACTGAATAGCTTCAATTTGTTTATTTTTATCTTCAACCATTTTATTAATGGCGTCTTTAGTGTCTTGATGAGCAACAACCTCAATTGCAGCTTCTAATTTAGACTTCGCTACATCTTCAAATTCCATTGCTGATTTTAAAGCTTCCATTGCTTGATTCATTTTTGTCTCCAAAGAGTTGAATATATGGGATTTTTCCACTAAAAATATATCAAAACATGCAGTCAGCTACAAGAAGCAAATAATATTATAAGCGTTAATTTTGTATTTATGGACATTCTTTTGAAAAGGATCTGTCCCCTCAACACTTACAGTGTTATAATGGAATCCCAAATTTGGCGTTCTGTTTAAATGCCCCCTCTGCTAACCATTAATAACTCGGCGTTTTTGTGGATGACAACCAATATAATCAAACAGAAATATGCCTAATATGCTGGTGTTTTAAATTTCCCTCGTCATCTGTTTAACCTGTCCCCGTTATTATACAACTTTAAATTTCAAATGTTTGGTCTAAGAAAACCAGGGAGATATTCTCCCACTACCGAAGAAAAAGAATGGATTATAAGTTTTGCTTCAGACCCCACTGAAAGTTTTGATTCTCCTCATTGGGAAAAGGTTCTAGAAGCTGCAGATAACCGTACTGACGATCAAAGATCTTCAGAAGATTATCTGGCTCTATCTTTAGACGCTCTATTTGAAGAAAATTTCGAAAGTTCTCTAGACTTTGTTTTTGCAGGTTTGCGTTTGTCTCCGGATGATAAAAGGTCCCAAGCGGCGTTATATATGCAGTTAGGAATTTTGTTTAATTTATTGGGAGTTCAAGAACTAGCTTTACAAAATCTAGATAAAGCCATTAGTTTAGACCCAGAAAATGCAAGTATCTACGACTCTATAAGCGATATATATTTAGCGCAAAATAAATATAGAGAAGCGGAAACAAAGTCTAAGGAAGCTGTTAGATTAGCCCCAAATAACTCTGATTATTTAGAGAGTTTGGGAATGATTTATTTTGAGTGGGGAAAATTTGATCGAGCGGAAGTTAAATTCCTTGAAGCCATTCAAATACAACCAGAATGCTCAGAATATCATGTGAATCTGGGAAAAGTTTTTTTTGCTCAAAAAGATTATACGAAAGCGGCTGATAGTTTTAAAAAGTCTTTGGAGCTTAAAGAGGATTTGCCGTTTTCTTTAAAATCATTAGCCGAAATATATATTAAAAAAGGTCAATTTTTTGAGGCAGAAAAATACGTAAAGCAAGCTCTAGTTTTGCAGCCTGAGAACGATCAACTCTGTAATCTTGTAGGGGATATTTGTTTTGAACGTAAATTATTTATTAAAGCAGAGATTGAATACCAACGGGCTTTAAAAATTAATCCTGAAAACGCCAAAACTCATAAAAATTTGGGGCATGTTTATTTAGAACAGAAGAGATTTTCTGACGCAGAATTCCATTTTAGAGAATCGTTGAAATTAGATCCGCAAAGCGCGATTCCTCTGATAAATTTTAAGATCATCCCTCAAGATCTTGAAAAAAGCAATCAACCTCCGGACGAGATGAAACAAGCGGGGGCGTAAACCAAAGGTTTAAAAATTTTCTTCCGTTAAAACCCATAAACCTAATCTATATTTTGGTGGAGTAATGAAACTGATCCTTAAAACTTTGACTGTTGCTGATGGCTCAAAATAAAAAAATAGCTATTATTGGAGGTGGGATTGCAGGTTTGTCCGCCGCTTATAAGTTTCAAGAAGAGATTTCATCCAGACAATTGCCAATTGATTGTTCTGTTTTAGAGGGATCTGATTGGTTTGGAGGTAAAATTAGGACAGATCGTTTTGATGGGTTCGTTGTAGAAAGAGGTCCGGATTCATTTATAAGCCAAAAACCATGGGCAATCGATTTGTGTAAACGGTTGAGTATTGAAGATCGTTTGGTAGGCACAAAAACAGAAAACGCTAAAACTTTTGTGTATGTTGGAAAGAAGATGCAAACATTGCCTGAAGGACTTAGTTTACTTGTTCCTACGAAATTTTTACCTTTTGCAACAACATCTCTTTTTAGTTGGTTTGGCAAGATTCGTATGGGAATGGATCTGATTATCCCCAAGAAAGCCAACCAGGATGACGAGAGCTTGGCGTCTTTTGTTGAAAGACGTTTGGGGACTGAAGCTTTAAAAAGAATGGCCGAGCCTATGCTTGCGGGAATTTATGCTAGCGATCCGAAAAAAATGAGTATAAAAAGCACCTTCCCCATGTTTTTCGAAACCGAACAAAAATATAGGTCGCTTATCCTGGGAATGCTGGCTAAGAAACGAGAAATGATGTCCGCTCCTAAAAGAGATAGCGCTCGACCGGCCTATTCAATGTTTATGACGCTTAAATCGGGTTTAGGGGAAATTGTAGAAGCAATTTTAAAAAAATCTCCAGATATCAATTTCAAATCCGGTATTAAAGTCCGCTCTGTTGGTAATGAAAACTCTAATGGCAAAGTTAAATGGAAAGTAGTTCCAGAAGAAGGCGAAAGTTTATTTTTTGACTCAATAATTATGGCTCCGCCGGCCAATATTTCTGCCAATTTGCTAGACGATTGCGCTCCAGATTTATCCGATCTTTTACGTAAGATACCTTATGCTTCTACCGCCGCTGTAACGTTGGCTTATCGAAAAGAAGGTTTTTCTCACCCCCTTAAAGGTTTTGGTTTTTTAGCTCCAAAGTCTGAAGGTTATAATATCTCTGCATGTACCTGGACATCTTCAAAATATCCCGGTAGGTCTCCAGACGACTTTGTTCTTCTGCGGTGTTACCTGGGAGGGGCTTTGAGTGAAGAATTGACGGAACGCGATCCAGAAACGTTGGCAAATTTAGTACAAGAGGATTTACGCTCCATTATGGGGATTACTGAAAAGCCAGTTTTTTGTCGGGTTTATGTGAATAAAAAAGCAAACGTGCAATACTTAGTAGGTCATCAAAAATTGGTGGAATCGATTAACGAGCAAGTCAGTCAATTTCCTGGTTTGTTTTTGTCTGGAAGCGCCTATACTGGTATTGGAATTCCCGATTGTATTCGAAATGGTAATATGGCAGCCCAGGCGGCGTTAAGTTATTTATTCCCTGAATCAAATTAATACCAACTTTAAAAAGCGGCGCTTACAAACTTAAATTTGTGTTCGCTGAGGAGAAAATTTCATGAAATGGGCCTCGACTCTTTCGACAAAGGATTCTATTGAGGATTGCGTACAAGAGGCTGTTAAAAATATTAAGCAAGATTTGGGAGACTTAGACCCTGACTTGACGACAGTTTTTGTTTCTCCTCATTTTAAAGACGATTATTCCAAAATTCCAAGTTTAATACGAGGAGCTATGAAACCTGGGACGCTTTTTGGTTGTTCTGGAGGTGGGATAATTGGAGGCGGTTCGGAGGCAGAACAGCAACCCGCTTTTAGTATGACTTGCGGTCATTTACCGGGTGTCAATATCAATTTGTTTTATTCAGATGGAATGGAGTTACCCGATCAGGATACTGGGCCACAGGTATGGAGAGACTGGTTAAAAGTGCCTTTAGAGGAAAATCTTCATTTTATTTTGCTTGCCGATCCATTTTCTTTTCGAGGCGAAGAGTTTTTGACCGCAATGGATTTTGCTTATCCGAAGAGTCGTAAGATTGGGGGGCTTGCAAGCGGAGCAAACCAAGGTTCGGGTAATGTTTTATATAAAGGAGACGAGATTTTTAATAATGGGCTCGTTGGCGTTGCGCTGAGCGGAAATATTGAGGTTGATACCATTGTCGCTCAGGGATGTCGCCCTATTGGTCAGGTACACACAATTACAAAGTGCCAAGCTACTTTTTTACAAGAGATAGACAAGCAACCTCCTTTTAAAATATTGGAGGAGCTTATAGAGAATGCTAACGATTATGATCGACAATTGATCCAAAAATCTTTATTCCTTGGAGTTGAAATGAATCCTTTGGATGGAGATCCTAAACAAGGGGATTTTTTGATTCGTAATATCATGGGATTGGATAGAGCTTCAGGAGCCATTTCAATAGGAGCCTATTTGCGAGAAGGACAACTCGTTCAATTCCATCTTCGCGATAAGTTACTTTCTGCGGAAGATTTGGAAATGCTATTGGATGATTATGCATTATTAGAAAAATCCAAAAATGCCAGCGGAGCGTTACTGTTTTCTTGTTTAGGAAGAGGACAATATCTATACGAGACACAAAATCACGATTCTAATATGTTTTCGGGGAAACTAAAAGACGTTCCAATTGGCGGATTTTTCTGCAACGGGGAAATTGGTCCTGTAGGAGGCGCTACATATCTACACGGATATACGAGTTCTTTTGGAATTTTTCGAAGCGCAGAGGATTAGTTTATTGCAAATTTTCTCATGATATTTTTTTGTTAATAGGAGGTTAAATATATGGCCGTCGAGGTTTCGGTTTCTACATCGCCTAACGAAAATGCTTTAAAATTTAATTGCAGTCAACCTGTTTTAGAGTCCGGATATAAAACTTACAATAATGCGGAACAGGCGGCAGAATCCCCTGTTGCGGCTAAGATTTTTGAAACAGACGGTGTAGCCAGCGTTTTTTTAATGCCCGATTTCATTACTGTCACCAAAAAACCTGAAGCTAGCTGGGAAGTTGTTCAACCAGCTGCGATAGAGGCTATCAAATCGACTTTGTAAAATTTCAAAACTATAGTTGTAAGTCGTTTTTATTTTAGAGTTAGGCGAAAAATTTTTAAATTTAACGAGTGAGTGGATATGATAGAAGAAGGCAAAAAAGCTCCAGACTTTTCGGCAATCGATCAAAATGGCGATAAAATCAAATTAAGTTCGTTTAAAAATAAAAAAAATGTTGTCCTCTATTTTTATCCTAAGGATATGACTCCGGGATGCACAACCGAAGCTTGCGATTTTCGGGATTATTTTAAAAAATTTAAAGATACTGAAATCCTTGGAGTAAGTATTGATTCGCCCGAACGTCATCAAAAATTTATCGAAAAACAAAAATTGCCATTTACGCTAATTAGCGACGAGGATAAAAAAGTAGTAGAAAAATATGGGGTCTGGCAGGAGAAGTCTATGTACGGTAAAAAATTTATGGGGATTGTTCGTTCCACTTTCATAATTGATAAAGCTGGAAAAATTCGGAAAGTTTATCCAAAGGTTAAGGTAAAAGGGCATGTTGAGGAAGTTTTAGAAGTGGTAAAAGGACTTTAGGCATCTCTTTACAATATTTTTTTAGGTTAAAAGCTTTTCAATCGCGTCTTTTCTTCTGTTTCCCCTTACCTATGTTTCTAAGGAGATAAGAGCATTTTTTATTATGGGTTTAATCTAATTAGCTAGGCTCTTGTCTTCAATTTTCTTACCATTTCGTTCCAAAATATTTTGGGAAAATACTCCAATTAATATTTAACAATAAAGAAGGGATCTTACTTCTCTAATACGTCCTTTTAAAAGTAAGGATTTTTTGTAAGATTTTAATCCATTATGATTAGCGGTAAAAAAATATTTATTACGGGCGGCGCTGGATTTATAGGCGCTTCGCTTATCAACCGGTTTTTACAAGATAATCAAGTAATCGTTTTTGATAATTTTACCCGAAATTCTTTAGTGGATAAGACTTTCAAGGACCATTCTAACTTACAAATAATAAACGGAAGTATCCTAGATTATGAATTTTTGGCTAAATCAATGGATAAATCCGATGTTGTCGTTCACTGCGCAGGAATTGCGGGAGTTGATTCTGTAATTAAGAGTCCCATCACGACTATGGAAGTGAATATGACTGGAACGGGAAACGTTTTGAAAGCCGCTTCTAAACTGGATAAATGCGATCGAGTGATTTGTTTTTCCACGAGCGAAGTTTTTGGATCGAATGCTTATTGCTCAAATGAAACCGATTGCACTGTTATGGGGGCTGTTGGAGAGGCTCGATGGACTTATGCCGTTAGTAAATTGTCAGGCGAACATTTGGCGCATGCTTATTTTAAGGAGAAAGGTCTTCCAACAACCACTTTAAGACCATTTAATGTTTATGGCCCGGGACAAGTTGGAGAAGGCGCTATCCGCACCTTTGTTAAAAGAGCGATCAAAAATGAGCCGTTATTTATTCACGGAGAGGGCACACAAATTCGCGCCTGGTGTTTTATTGACGATATGATTGACGCGATTTTATTATCAATAACAAATGAAAAAGCTTTGGGTGAATCTTTTAATATAGGAAATCAGAAGGCGGTTATGACCATTTATGGACTGGCAAATACCATCATAAATGTTTTGAGTTCTAAGTCCAAAGTAGAGTTTCAAAATAAGGATTATGTCGACGTTGAGTTGAGAATCCCTTCTGTTCAAAAAGCGAAAGAACTTCTGAATTTTGAAGCTAAAATGAGTTTAGAGGAAGGAATTTCTCTTACAGCGGACTATTATCGCCAGGTTCAATAATGATTAGATTAGCTTACCCGTCTATAGAAGACGACGCTTTTGAATCGATTCAAAATATTTTAATTTCTGGACAATTAGTTCAAGGAAAGACGGTAAGCGAATTTGAAAAACAGGTTGCCCAATACGTTGGCGCAGAGTTTGGTATAGCCGTTACCAATTGTACTTCTGCGCTTTTTTTAACGTTGAAGTCGCTTAATCTTCAGACTGGAAATAAGATAATAGTTCCAGCTTTTTCTTGGCCAGCGACGGCAAATGTAGTGGTTCTTTGTGGAGCCGAACCTGTTTTTATCGATATTGATCCTAAAACTTATAATATAGACATAAGAAAACTCGAAGAAAAATTAGCCCTTTTTCAAAATGAAAATAGCGTTAAAGCTATTATTCCTGTTCATTCTTTTGGACGGATGGCGGAAATGTCTCAGATAATAGATTTGTCAGAGCGTTTTAAGGTTCCCGTTATAGAAGATGCCGCTTGCGCTTTAGGGGCCTATAGTTTTGGGAAGTTTGCAGGAACCTTAGGGCTCGCGGGATGTTTTAGTTTTCACCCTAGAAAATCCATAACAACGGGTGAAGGAGGCATGATTGTTACAAACGACGGCTCATTGGCTCGTCGATTAAAAATATTGCGAAATCATGGGCTAGATCCTGAATCAAAAACACCAGACTTTGTTGAGGCTGGACATAACATGAGATTGACCGAACTCCAAGCTGCTTTAGGAGTTTCTCAAATGAAAAATTTGGAAAATAAACTTAGGATTAGAATAAAGCTTTCTAGTCAATATAATGATCTCTTTAAAGAATCTATACTAGAAATTCCAGACTTGACTGAAGATAGAAAACATATTTTTCAATCGTATGTTGTTTTGCTTCCATCCCTAATCGCTAAAGAAAGACCAAAGATAATCAACAAACTAAAAGATAATAATATTGAGGCGACTATCGGAACTTATCACATACCTCTTACCTCTTATTTTAAAAAGCGAAATAATTTTAAAAAAGGGGATTTTCCGATTACGGACGATGTGTTTGGTCGGGCTGTGGCTTTGCCGTTTCATGAGAAAATTAGTTTAGAGCAACAAAACGAAGTTGCCGATAGGTTTTTGAACATTTTAAACGGATATGACTTGTAACGATTGAGAAAAAAGAAATGAAACCAAAGAAAATAGTCATTCTAGGTTGTGGAGGAACGGGAACCGATATTTTAGATTTACTTGACGATATTAATGAGACGAAACAGACCTATAGTTGTATTGGCTTTTTAGATGACGATGCTAGTCAATGGGAAAAAGAGATTTGTGGCGTTCCTGTTTTAGGGCCGCTAAAAAAAGCGCCTGATTTAGCTGGTGTTTCCTTTTTAAACGGTTTAGGAAGTCCATCAAATCATTGGAAAACAGAGCAAATAATTTCTGAAATAGGAATCCAGGCCAACCAATTTGAAAAGATTGTTCATCCAAAGAGCAAAGTTTCAAAAAAAAGCGTTTTAGGTTTTGGAGTCATTGTATACCCGTATGTGTTTATTGGTTCTAATGTGAAAGTTGGAAACTTAACCACTTTACTTGCTAATACCACTATCAATCATGATTCTGTGCTGAATGAGTTCACCATAGTTTGTAGTAATGTCTCCGTTTCAGGAGCTGTTAAAATAGGTAAATCTTGTTATTTAGGCGCTGGAAGTTCTATCCGCCAAAACGTAACCGTGGGGGAGCGAAGCTTATTAGGTATTGGGAGTGTTGTGCTTAAAGATGTGAAACCAAATAGCATTGTTAAAGGTAACCCTGCCGAATTTTTGCGTGAAAACTGTCGTTAGAATTTATTTCTTTTTATTGTTGCTTTTATATCTCTAGCCCCTAAATAATTCGTTGGAAAAATTGGAAAATAAAAATAATAAAAAAATTAACCTCACGGTTGTTATTATGGCTTTTAATGAAGAGTCTACAATTAGAGAGGTTTACGAAAAAGTTAAGAGTTCTTTAAATGAAATTGGTGGAGAAAATGAAATAATTATTGTAAACGATGGAAGTACGGATGGAACTAAAGAAATAATTAATTCGGCCATTGAAGGATCTAAAAATAATAGAACGATTAATTATTTGTTTAATAGAGGATTAGGTAGCGTTTATAGAACGGGTTTTGAAGAGGCAAAAGGGAAGTTTGTTACGTTTTTCCCGGCAGATGGGCAATTTCCAGCTTCTGAAATTAAAGAGTTTTATAAGTTGAATATTGATGCGGATTTGGTTCTCGGATATTTGCCGAAATTAAAACGTTCTGCTATTAGTATTTTTTTATCGAAAATTGAAAGATTGATTTATAAGATTCTTTTTGGCGAAATGCCTCAGTTTCAAGGTTTATTTATGTTTAAGCGGCAAGTCTTGGAAAGCTTTGAGTTGGTTTCCGAGGGAAGGGGCTGGGCTATTGTTATGGAATTAATTATTCGCGTTTCTAGAAATGGAGGCGTTATAAAAAACTTACCAGGAACCATGTTCGAAAGAAAAGTAGGAAACTCCAAAGTAAATAATTTTAAAACTATATGGTCGAATTTGGCTCAAATTTATAATTTGCGTAAAGTTTTTAAAGAATAGTTTGATAGGTGTTTTAAAACGAAGCTTTTTTTGGATTTTAGTTTAGTTGTTGTATATTTTATTGTTGCATTTGTCTAAATAAACGATTGATCTGTATTTCATACAAAAATATATTTAGGGTTTTTTAGCCATTAGCTTTTCAATGTCGGCTACTTTTTTAGGAGTAGAAGAGAGATTTTTACTTCCTCTTTTTCCAATCATGATATTATCTTCTATCCGAATTCCAATCTCTTGTTCGTAGGTTTTGCCCTTCCATTTCAATTTGAAGGTTCCATATAAGCCGGGTTCATTGCTAATAAGCCAACCTTCGCGCATTGGTTGTGTGGAATACATCCGAAATGGGTCGCCATCGTGCTCTTGCTCGCCCATCAAATGACTAACTCCATGAGGTTGCTTTTTATATTTAAGCTTATAACTTCCTCCAAGGGCTTTAAAATCGTTATCAAGCCAATCATTGATGCTTCCCCAACAAACTTCATTCAGTTCCGTAATGGTTACTCCGACTTTGGCTTTTTTTTCTACGTTTAATTGCGCTTGTAAAACGGCTTCGTAAAGCAGTTTTTGCATTGGGTTAAATTTACCCGAAGCGGGAACAGTTCTGGAGATATCCGCGTGCATGCTCATCCAACGAACTCCAAAATCAAGTAATACCATTTCGTTTTTGGAAAAATCATCGTCGTTTTTCATATAGTGCAATATAGTCGCGTTTGACCCTGAAGCGATAATGGATGGAAAACTTAACCCATAAGCGGAATTCATCAACATGTGACCTTCAAGAAAACCGGTGATGTGACTTTCATTCTTGAACTTATAAAAATTGCGAAGCGTTTCGCGAAAAGCATCTGCCGTTACATCGTTTGCCTTACGCGTATTGGCTTCGTCGTATTTGTCTAACGGAAGTCGTAATTCAAAGTGGGAATCCATGATATTGGATAAGGCATTTTTTGGAGCATTCCACTTGCGTAATAATCGATTAACCTTATTCTTAAAATTCCAGTTATGATCGCCTGTTAAAACACGGTCTCTTCCTTTTACTTTACCGGCAATCCATAAGGTTCCTAATTCCTTCTTTTTTTGTTTTTTAAGTCGTTCTTTTAATATTTCGTCAAAATCGTCTATATCGCGAACATCGGCAATCCCGGTGACGCGTTTAACTTCATTTACGCTTTTAGGATTACCCACTCCGAACCGAAATCCGTCCCAAAATTCTAGACGAGGATCCTTCTCTCCTACAAACAAAATTTCGTCAGATTCTTTAGAATGTGGATCTAGAAGTAGAATGACTCGATTTTGGTTCACTCCCGTTAAATACATGAGCGATGGTTCTTGATAGGTTGGGCAATGAGCGTAAGCCCATCCAGTTTCTTGTCCGGGGCCATAAGGGACGCCCGTTAAAACCATCAATTTGTTTTCCCGTTTCATCAATTGGACTCGTCGGTCACGAAAACGTTTTTTCGCTAACTTGCCCGCATTACCGTCCCGAAAGACTCCTGAATATTTTTTCTTGTGACTTTGTTTCATTTTCAATTATTATCCGAAAGATTAGAAAGACTGATGAACAAGGATTATTTTATTCTTTTAGTCTTTTCAAAATTATTTGTGGAGAAAATAATGTGCGGCCGATATACCTTAGCCAAACCGTTTAAAAGCATTGTAACCCATTTTAAGACCAAGGCAAGCCAGCTGGGTTTTAAAGAAAGATTTAATATAGCCCCTTCTCAAAACGTGCCTGTGGTAATTCAGGACGATGTCGGACGGCAAGTTTGCGCTTTACGTTGGGGGTTGATTCCTCATTGGGCGAAAGATGATTCTTCCGGAATGAAAACCATTAACGCGCGCGCTGAGACTATTTCTGAAAAACCATCCTTCCGTGATTCTTTCAGGAAAAAGCGTTGCTTAGTTCCCGCGGATGGATTTATTGAATGGGCGCGAAGCGCAAAAGAAAAAACTCCCAAGTATATCAATCTAAAATCCAACGAATTATTTGGTATGGCTGGTCTTTGGGCCGAGTGGAATGGAAATGGGCAATCAATCCAAACGTTTTCTATTATAACTACAGAAGCCAACGATTTAATAGGCAAAGTTCACCATCGTATGCCGGTTATTTTAAATCCAGAGAGTTATTCGAGGTGGCTTGATCCATCTGAAAGTAGTTCGCAACTGAAGTCTTTGTTAGCGCCATTTCCTTCTGAAAAAATGAGCGTGCGCTCAATTTCTAAAGCTGTTAATTCAGCTAAAAATGATAATCCTGAATGTCTAAATCCGCTTGAACAAACGGATCTATTTTCATTTGATTAATATGTTTTAGGCTAGAGACTATTTTGTGATTTATCCATTTATTTTTTTATAAAATGAATTAAATCTTATGTTGAGAAATAAAAAGTTTTTTAAAATAGAATTTATTTTTTCCGGAGTTCTATTTTTTATCGTCGCAATTTTTTGGTTAAGCCGTGGGGATATATGGACCATTTGGGATTATCAGGCTTTAGATAGATTCCACCAACAAGCTGTTCAAGAGGGCCATGAGGCTCGGGTGTCTCCTAAAATTTCGATGATCGTGGAAACGGACCAAACAAAAAAGTATTTTAATCAAACTATTTTGGATAGACGAATATATGCCTCGCTGAATAATTCATTAGTTTCGCTTAAGCCCGAGGCGGTAATTTATGATTTTATTTTTCGTTTTGAAAGAGAGACAGAATCTAATAAAGAATTCAAGCGGTCTTTGCAGGCGTTAAATAAAGTTTATTTACCGCTTGGGTTGATTATGAAAGACGAGAGTCAATACACTCCACAAGAGGAAAAATGGAACTCCAGACAGTTATTACCTTTTATGGGAACTCCAATTCAAAGAGGTGTCACGGCTCCCATTTATGCATATCCATCGCTAATGCCTTTTCAAGATTATGTTAAAGAGGACTTTACTGCGGGCCATATCAACATTCAAAGCGATTCTGACGGGGTTTTTCGACATTATCCGTTATTATTAAAACTTGAACTGGGGTACCTTCCTGCGCTGTCTTTTTCGGCTTTTTTGGACAATATCAATGTTTCTATTGAAGAAGTAATTGTTGACTGGGGGAGAGAGATCACTATTCCGGCTAACGCTAAAAATAAATTAGAAAAAGATCTGGTGATCCCAATTAATAAACAAGGACAAGTTTATATCTCATTTCCACATTTTGAGGAAGATAAAGAAAATAATTATAAAGTTATGCCCCTTGAGAGTTTTTTAACGTACACAGAAGATCCTGGTTTTAGAGGAAGCCTGCAAGAACAGTTTGGCGAGACATTTGTATTCATAGGAGATGTTTCCAAAAGTGGGCAGAATATTGGAAAAACATCGTTAGGAAATAAGGCCTCTTTAGTTGAACTCCATGCTGCTTTTATAAATAGTCTTTTAACTCAATCTTTCTACAAGAACTGGTCGTTAATTGAAGTTTTAATATTGCTTTTTATTTTTGGCGCCTTATTCACCTATGTTGCTTTTTATAAATCGGCAAAACATTTTTATGCAATCGGTGTTTTATCAATAATTGCGCTGATAGCTTTAACCTGGTTTCAATTTATCGGTTTTAGGTTGTTTCCGTTAGTTTCAACAATAGGAAGTATTTTGTTTATATTTTCGGCATTAGCGTTTGGAGTTTTCCAGAAAAATGATCGACCGCATTGAAGAGTTGGATCTCAAAGATTTACCTAGAGATTGGGATAGTCGGGTGATATTTTCAGAAAAATAAATATTATTTTATTTTGACAATAATCCTATGATTAAGTTTTTGTACCGGTCGAGCGTTATGGGAAATGAATTTTTCAAAGTACTTGATTTGATCTTTAGAAATTTCAAATGGCGTTTCCAACAGAAACCAGCTTACGTTTTCGCTACAGGGCGGGGTCGTTAAAGAACCGTTGTAATGAAAGTATTCATGATTTTGCGGCAGTATAGCCGCTAAATCGATTAGTTCGTTTTCGTAACTAAACTCTTCGTTGATTTCAGAGGGTATCCGATTCCATATTTTTTGAATTTCTGGATTGTGTCTTCCCTCCTGAATAAAAACTCCAATCACGACATATTGGTGACCGGGCGTTTTATGCACTAGATGCATTTCCATTGGATACGGTTTTCCATTGACTAAATGTTCGCTGTGTCGATGGAAGTGAAACTGAATGAGTTCAAACTTTTCATTGCCCCAATTAGCAAAACTTCCAGGATCGTAACTTAAATGAATTGTATGTGTGTTGTTAATGATTCGAATGGGAGTTTTTAAATATTTACATCCCAAATCAGCCAACTTCAATCCAGGGACATGGCTTATGTCCACTGGCGATTGGTTGACGCCTTCGCGGCACATTAGATGTTTTTCATGGTCTTTTTCTATTTCACCCCAGTGATCTGGGCCTGTTCCGCCTTCATAACCCCAAGGGTGTATTTTCCCGTCATCGGCCCTTACATTTGAAAAATTTGCAGTAATGAAAATGATTACTGATGCCGTCATGGCTAACGCGAATGTAAAGGCCGAATAATTGTTGTGCAATTTGATTTTTTTTTTCACGGTTTTCCTTTTAATATTGAGAATCAATTGTCAATTTAGTGGCGATAATGAAACTTCTTAAAAATAATCTCTTCGCCATCGATTAATTCTCTCCCCCCAAGCCAATGCGGTTTCCGAGACGTGGCTTTTTTTCCAATTACCCGCCGCAAATTTATTGGCTTCCACCAGCGTGGGGTAAATATGAATTGTACCCAAGATTTTGTTCATCCCAAACCCATGTTTCATAGCGGCAACATACTCTGCAATTATATCTCCTGCATGAAGGCCTGCAATGGTTACTCCAATGATCCGATCCTTTCCAGGTTCTGTCAATACCTTAACAATTCCATGGGCCGCTTCATCCGCTATGGCTCGATCCAGATCGTCAATTCCATAGGTTGTAACCTCATAGGGAATTCCCTGTTCCTTCGCTTCCAGTTCATTCAAGCCAGTTCTAGCCACCTCAGGGTCAGTAAAAGTTGACCAAGGAACAACGCTATAATCTACTTTATAACCAAAAGGGCTTATCAGTGAATTAACCGCGCAATACCATGCTTGGTGGGCTGCCGTATGGGTAAATTGATAAGGACCGGCAACGTCTCCACAAGCGTAAATATTGGGGATGTTGGTTCTCATGTGTGGGTTAACTTTGATCGTTTTACTTGGAGTTAATTCAATTTCTAACTCTTCCAATCCAAAACCGGTGGTATTGGCTTTTCTCCCCAAAGCGATCAAGAGAGTATCAAATTCTATTTCTACAGAGGTACCGTTATAATCGCATTCCAAAAAATCTTTACCTTCTCGTTTAAAGAATTTCTTAGGGGTGTGCCCTAGTAATACATTGATTCCATCGCTTTGAAAGCTTTCCAAAACCATTTGCGAAACTTCAGGGTCTTCTTTAGGAAGCAACCGCTTATTGCGTTGTACTTGAGTCACGGAAGATCCCAGGCGAACAAAAGCTTGCGTCAGCTCAGAACCAATAGGTCCTCCGCCTAATACAAGTAGCTTTTTAGGTTGTTCTCTAATATTCCAAATAGTATCGGACGTCAGGTATGAAACATTTTCAATACCTTCGACTGGCGGAATGGCGGGACGAGCTCCAGTTGCAATAATAATGTTCCTGGTTGTGAGAACTTTCCCATTAACGGATACCTCATAGGGAGACAAGATTTTGGCTTCGCCAGTGTGACATTCGACTCCTAGGGAAGAATATCTTTCCACAGAATCATGAGGTTCAATGGTTTTGATTACGCGTTGAACACGCTCCATCACTTCAGCAAAATCAAACTCAACTTGAACGTCCTTGAACCCTAGTTTTTGGCATTTTTTGACATCTGCCATGAATTTAGCTGACCGGATCAGAGCTTTACTAGGGACACAACCAGTATTTAAGCAATCGCCACCCATTTTATGTTTTTCTATTAGAGCAACTTTTCCTTTAGTTGCTGCGCCTATGTAGCTGGTAACTAAACCGGCAGACCCACCCCCTATAACTACCATGTTGTATTCAAAGGTTTTCGGTTTCTTAAATTTGCCCATCAGCTTTCTCCAATTATTGCGTGCTTAAATTATACGATATTCAATGAATTATCAGTCTTGCGAAAGGGGTTTCCCTTTAATTAATATAACGATAATTCATAGTGGTATATTGTCTTTTAAATCAAAAATATTAAATTTGTTTTCGCCGCCATTCATCTGAGAGATTCTGATGAAAGCTCATTCGATTTATCTTAAAACTTCTCGCCAGGAGCTTTTTTTGATTTGATCTTTTTGTAAATGACTGGTACCAAAATAAGCATTCCAAGAAGTGTCAAGGTCCCCCAAATCCGACCAGACATAAGATCAGAAAATGAATTTATAGAAGCAAGGTTTTTGCCAGCATTTACATAGACAAAAGTTGCCGGTAAAGTCCCAAACATAGTTCCAAAAAAGAAAAATCTTAATGGAATCTTAGATAGCGATAAACTAATATTGACTGCAAAAAATGGGAATAGCGGCACAAGCCTTAAGAACAATACACAGTTAGTCGGGTTTTCACATAAATGATCATTAACGTTTTGAATTTTTTTTGAAAACCTTTTTTCTATCCAATCCTGCAGCAAGTAACGAGAAACTAAAAATGCCAATGTCGCTCCCAAGGTTGAACCGATATTGACTATAAAGACACCTAAACCCGGTCCAAAAATAACTCCAGCTCCGATACTAAGAAAAGTAGATCCCGGAAGTAAAAAAAGTCCAATCATCATATATATCGCTATATACCCTCCCACCATTGCCATAGTATTAGCCTGGTAGAAACTTTCAAGAAGATCTCGGTTTTGCTTCAAATTTTCAAGAGTGAGATATTGTCCTGGATTAAAGTAAATAATCGATGCTATTCCCAAAAACAATAAAAAGAGAATTAGCGCTTTTTTCATTTAATTTATTTATTTGAATAAATATTTATATTTATGACCATGTTTTATCATCTTAGTCACAGTCCCTACCAATACCTTACACTTTTTGATCAATGATTAACTATTTAGCTAGGATGCCAAAAGATGAAAAATTGATCTGAGCCGAAAAAATATGGGGCTAGTATGGCGGAAAGTTTAAATGCTGTAAGAAGGGTTCAATTTTATTGAAAAAATTTACGCAGAAAGAAATAGTTTTTTGTTTTAAGACGTTATTCGATATAAATTTTTTTCGACTGGTGAACAAAGGTTTTATATATAAAGGTTAGCTTTTGGGTTTCTTTTATATGGGAAAAGCGGCGCTACTTTAAATTAAATCAGTCATGACAAATTAGTTAAATTAAATCGCCGTAAAAATTTTGCTTAAAAACTGACCATTATTCAATTTTCAAAATAGTGAACACCTACATTTATCGAAAAATCATCGTCATGAGGGATGACTAATGAGGTGGGGTTAATTGTTTCGAATCTACTCCCATATTCTTAAGGAAATTATAAAGTCTCCTTTTATTTTCTATAAAACCAGAAACTTCTAAATACTCATTATACGTTGCGAGAATTTCCCCGATCTCAATGGGTCGACCATTAAGGTGATTAGTTGCTTTTGAGGAAATATTGGTTTTTGATCGAACTCCTAAAAGAAAAAATTGAATGGTGGTTGTTAAAAATACAGCCAAAAAAAACCAAAGGACGAATGATTTTAATGGCTGAAAGTTAAAATTAAATTTAAAGTTTCTTATATATAAAACGCCGATTGAACCAAGTATAGAGAAAATAGCAAAGACATTAATAACAACCAAAGTGGGTTGAATTTTTATGGAAGGGACATTTTGAAAAATATCCCAAGACAAAGATGTTTTAAATAAGAGAAAAATCAGATAGTGGAACATTACTCCTAAAATGAGTAAGGAAAAGATCTCTGTATAATGATCTGTCTCTAATCCCTGCTTATATTTTGGTATCACTCTCCAAAATACCCAGATTAGACTGTACCCCAAAAGAATAAGCGACAAAACCCAGTTAGGAATTATGTATAAAAAATTTTCTAAAACAAAATTGGTTAGTTCATCAAAGTTATACAGAGGTTTCTTATCTCTCCACAAAAACAAATACGACCATAAACATGAGATAAAAGACAATCCAATTAAAGTTTTATAGATAAATTGGTATTTTCTTTCTTTAAGAAATACTATTAACCAAACAACCGCTAAACTGACCGGAATAGCGGCAGGGGCCATTCCTCTCATGCCAAAGGAACCGTTGCCAAACCACCATCCATACCATGAAGCGCAAATGTATAAATTTAGAAAAAGAACCATTGCGGTCAAAATAAAAAATACACGCTTCTCCTCTTTATTAAAATAAATCCCAAGAACGACAGCTAAAAACCCAATTCCATAAAGCGGATGGTAAATTAAAAGGCCATGCCATGGATGAAACAAAACCGCAAAAAACTCTGGATGAAATAAATCTAAACTTTTAAAATCATCCATCCCAAAGTTATAAGGAGATTTTAAAATGGATCCTGTCATCCACCTGTTTAACCAGAGGATTTCCAAACATTTAAATATAAAAGGAATTATTAATAGAAAAACTCCAAATAACCTGTTAAATCTAAGCGGACGCTCCCAAACCTTAAGAGCTTTATATACCGTAACCAAAATTCCTGGAGCCACATAAATTAATAAATGAGATCTGATCCCGACGAGCATGCCGCATGAAATACCAGTAATTAACAAATCATCCCAAGTCCAATTTCTAGGAACAACAAGCATAAAAATCAAGACAGCCAAAAATGGATATGATAAGGATTCAGACGATACACTGTGGGAATAAAAACCAGCGTGTGTTCCTAAAAAAAGAATTGATAAACCAAAAATCACTAAAGGCAAATATCCCTTTGTTAAATGATTAAACAGAAGCGACATCATCCATATAAAAATTAAGGTTCCTATAAGATTTATGGCATAGGAAGCATCTTTCCCCTTTAAAAATCCTCCAAAGACTCTCTCGCCTATTGCCAATATTCCCCCAGGTCCGGGAGACCATTGATAATAGGGAATCCCTTGCGGTGAAAGGTATTTGCCAGGTAATTGAGAGATGTCTGAATTTAAAATTGGTTTAAGCCAAGCGGAGTATTGATCAAAATCTGCTCCTGGACTAGACGTTTTATAAACTAGACAGCTAAAAATTAATACAACCCAAAAAATAATTATCTTAGATTGGATTAAACTATTAAATTTTAAGGAAAGATTAAGATTCTCAGGCATTAAAGTAAAAGAAGGTTTGCAACACCTTAATTAAAAAAAAATACCCAACCATTTTTAAAGCTGGACTGAGTTTTTAAATTAAATGATTAAAATAAAGATGCTTCAAAGTTATTAATGGAAAAAAAATTTTTTAAAATTTATCCACATCTTGTTATGAAAATTATCCTCAATTTAGTATTCACTAATTTGCACTAGGGTACTCATGTAGATTTAAATCGCTCTTATGCCGACTCCGCAAAGGGAGATATATCGTTTTTTGTACACCGCGCTAGTGTTGAGAATTTCATATATCTAGATTGTCTAATTTATAACCTTCAAATTAATTAACAGGAAGGAAAAAAACTACAATTTATTTACCGTCTTCTCAAAACTGCAAACCATTCTTTGCCTTGGCGTCTTTCGGCAGATCGGTTAGTTTTTTCTAATTGTTCAATTAGAAATGGGCCCGAAAAATGTTTAAGAATATGGTCTCGTGTTGTGTTAAAAGGGGGGCCGTCTTCTTCTCCGGTTTCGTAAAAAACTCCTACTAAAAAACCTCCCGGTTTTAGAAACCTTGATACAAGGTCAACATAGCGATTGCGAAGGGTAGGGTGAATCGCGCAGAAAAAGGTTTGTTCCAACATTAAGTTGTATCGATTTTTATGTTCTAACCCTAAATTGAAAAAGTTGGCGCAAATTACTTCGGCTCCAACTCTGCTTCGGGCTAGATTACGCGCAAGTTTTTGAGTCGCTCCTTTAGTGTAATCAATGGCAGTTACGGTGAATCCATTTAGCGCTAGATAAACGACTTCATGGCCTTGCCCGCAACCAGGAACTAGGGCACGACCTTTTGAAATTGGGTTGCTTTCTAAAAAGTGACGGAGAGGAGGAGAGACTTCTCCCAAATCCCACCTTAAATCATCTTCCTCATAATGTTTTTGCCAGTCTTCTTTTGAATAACCAGAATTTTCAGTCATTTTAATATATTCGTTTAGTTAAAATATCTTTGCTAGGAATACGATGGCGACGGCTATTGGCGAAACGTACCGAATTAGGAATTCCCAAGTCCCTGCAAAACGGAAAACGCCTCCATGTCGTTCGATTTCTTTTTTAGCCTCTAACGGACTCCATACCCAACCAATAAAAATTGCGGTTAACATACCGCCTATAGGTAATAAGTAGTTGGAGGCAATGTTGTCCACATGGTCGAAAAATGTCATTCCAAACCATGTGACGTCGCTCATGGGGCCAAATGATAATCCTGAAGGAATTCCAAAGGCAAATATGATGGAACTTGAAAAAAGAACCGCTTTCTTCCGTGACCAGCCTTTTTCGTCTACAAAATAGGCAACCACAACCTCTAGCAAGGAAATACCCGAAGTAATTGCGGCAATTGTTAGTAGAACGAAAAATAAGATTGCGACAAATCCACCCATGGGAATTTGCGTGAAAACGGCTGGTAAAACGCTAAAAACAAGACTTGGACCTTCTGCCGGTTCTAATCCCATAGCAAAAACAGCGGGGAAGATTACCATGCCGACTAACAAGGCAATCATGGTGTCGAAAATTACGACGAAAAGAGCGCTGGTTGCTAAATCTTCTTTTGGAGAAAGGTAACTACCATAAGTGATCATGCACCCCATTCCTAAACTAAGCGAAAAAAATGCTTGTCCCATCGCAATCAAAGCGACTTCTGGCGTGATTTTGCTAAAGTCTGGAGAAAGGTAAAACTTGACCCCTTCGAAAGCTCCCGGTAGAGTTAGAGAGCGAATCATGAGCAATACGAGCATGATTAACAGAGCGGGCATTAAGATATTACAGGCTTTTTCAATCCCTTTATCAATTCCTCTAATAACAATTCCTATACAAATCGCCATAAACGCGAAGTGATAGATCACAATTTCCGAAGAATTGGCGATAAATAATCCAAAAAACTCCCCGGCTTTTTCTGGAGTTTCAAAATGAGCTATGTTGGAACCAAGGGATTTAACGATATAAGCTATTGTCCAGCCACCAACAACGCCATAAAAGGATAAGATAAGAAAACCGGCCAAAACTCCCATAAAGCCGACAATGACCCACGGAGAATTAGGTTTAAGAGAATTTAAGGCTCCTACGGGATTGCGAAATGTGTTTCTACCGATAGTGAATTCCGCCAACATGATAGGGAGGCCAATCAATATGGCGCAAACCAAGTAAACTAATACAAAGGCTCCTCCTCCATTTTGTCCAGTAATATAGGGAAACTTCCAAATATTACCTAGGCCGATTGCCGAGCCGGAAGCTGCAAGGATGAATCCCATCCTACTGCCCCAACTACCTCTATTTCCATTTGTATTTATTTTCATAAGCGCTCGAAAGTATACGCATAAATAGTGTTGCGATCAATTGGAAGAAATCTTTAAATAGGAGTTTTAATTTTTGTCGCTAGAAGTAATTTGGAGTGACAGTTTTGGTTTACACTTGTCACAATGTTTTTACATAGAAAAGTGTTGTAAGTTTTAAAAATAAGCCTATAATAAGTTTTAGATTTATTAGGTTGCCCCTGAATTAAGTAGGTTAGCGTCGGTTGCTTTATAAGTAGTATAAAAACCCGAAATTTAGAAAGCTTTGTCCTCCTTAGAGAGCCTCCTACATCGGGTAAAATAGAAAAGGGGAAACTCCAACCGGGGAGTTTCCCCTTTTTTTTGACCTGAAACTTTTATTATACAAACACGTCTGTCTTTATTTAATAAAGGTTCAAATTATTTAGCAAGCATCATTCCTTAAGAGCTTGTGCGACTCCTTCCAAGGTTGTTTTGGCGTTACCGAACAGCATACGGGTATTCTCTTCAAAGAATAATGGGTTTTGGACACCCGCGTATCCTGTTGCCATACCTCGTTTGAGGACGACGGTAGTTTTACCTTTCCAGCATTCAAGAACCGGCATTCCTGCGATAGGACTATTTGGATCTGTAAGCGCTGATGGATTCACAATATCGTTTGCCCCAATAACTATTGAAACATCAATGTTTGGAAAATCGTCATTGATCTCATCCATTTCATAAACGATATCGTAAGGAACTTTAGCTTCCGCCAATAAAACGTTCATGTGACCTGGCATGCGGCCAGCGACAGGGTGAATGCCAAATCGCACGTTTACTTTTTTCTTTTTGAGCGTTTTGGTAATCTCACAAACGATATGTTGGGCTTGAGCAACAGCCATACCATAACCGGGGATAATCATTACTTCCTTGGCCTCAGTCAACAAACCTGCTACCTCAGGCGCTTCCATAGCGACTACTTCACCTTGGTCGACGGCGCCAGCATCAGCAGAAGAACCACCTGTAGTTGTGCCAAACCCACCGGCAATAACTGATAGAAACTTTCTGTTCATGGCCCGACACATGATGTAACTAAGAATGGCGCCACTACTACCTACCAAAGCCCCTGTTACAATCAGAAGATCATTATTAAGCATGAATCCAGTTGCGGAAGCAGCCCAACCCGAATAACTATTGAGCATGGAAACCACTACCGGCATATCGGCTCCTCCGATTGCCATAACCATATGAATTCCAAAAAGCAATGCAATTCCAGTCATGATCAATAATGGGGTCAATCCTCCCCCAGCTGCCGATTGACCAACAAACATAACGCAAATACAAATTGACGCAATCAATAAACCGAGATTGAGCCAGTGACGCGCTGGCAATAGCATAGGATTTCCGCCTATCTTTCCGCTGAGCTTTCCAAAGGCGATGATAGATCCTGAAAACGTGACTGCCCCAATTAAAATTCCTAAATAAGTTTCAACGTCATGAATCGTCAACTCAACGCCTGCGTAGTGCTCAAGCCGACCAGAATCCATAAAATTAGCAAACCCAACCAAAACGGCGGCCAAGCCCACAAGGCTATGCAGAATCGCCACCAACTCTGGCATTTCTGTCATCTGAACGCGTTTTGCCAGAATCAGCCCGATAGAACCCCCAATTAACAAACCGCCTATGAGAATTGCAATATTAGAGGTAACGCCAGCAATTGTTACTATAAGGGCTACCGACATACCTATGATGCCAAATAGATTGCCTCGACGGGATGTTTCCTGATTACTTAAACCGCCTAGAGCTAAAATAAATAAAATAGTGGCCCCTACATAAGAGGCGGTCACAATACCTTCTGTCATTTTATCGCCTCCTATCGTCTAAACATTTCGAGCATCCTACGCGTTACCGCGAATCCGCCCACAATATTAATTGATGTAATCAGCACTGCAAAACCCGCTATACCAACGATCATAGTTTCTCCAGAACTTATCTGCAAAATTGCGCCAATAACGATAATGCTACTGATGGCGTTGGTTACACTCATCAAAGGGGTATGCAGAGCCGCGGTCACATTCCATATCACCATGTACCCGACAAAACAGGCCAACACAAACACCGTGAAGTGGGCCATAAATGACGCTGGAGCAATAGCCCCCAATCCTAGCAATGCAAGTCCTCCAACCGCGAACGTCGCAAGTGGTCCTAATCCAGAAGGTTTTTCTTCAACCTCTTCTACCTTAGTCTCTTTGGATTGTTCCGCTGGTTTAGGAGGAGGCGCGGCCGACAATTTAGGAGCGGGAGGAGGCCACGTTATTTCCCCATCCTTAACGACCGTTGCTCCTCGGACTACCTCGTCATCGAAATCAACTTTAATGTTGCCATCCTTTTCCTTACACATATCTGTCATTAGATGACGCAAGTTAGTTCCATACAACTGGCTAGATTGAGCGGCAAGGCGACTGGGTAAATCTGTGTAACCAATAATTGAAACGCCATGAACTTTTTTTACTATGCCCGCTTCTGTTAGCTTACAGTTACCACCCTGCTCAGCGGCGAGATCGACGATCACACTGCCGTCCTTCATAGAAACAACCATTTCCTCTTTTATCAATTCTGGAGCGGGCCTTCCTGGAATCAAAGCTGTGGTAATAATAATATCTACCTCTTTTGCCTGTTCTGCGAATAATGCCATCTCTGCATCAATAAATTCTTTACTCATGACCTTCGCATAACCACCCGTTCCTGATCCTTCCTCTTCAAAGTCAAGCTCTAAGAACTCGGCGTCCATGCTTTCCACCTGTTCTTTAACTTCCGGTCGGGTATCAAAAGCGCGTACAATCGCGCCCATACTTTTGGCAGCGCCAATTGCGGCAAGGCCGGCAACACCAGCGCCAATAACCATTACTTTAGCTGGAGGTACCTTTCCTGCTGCGGTAATTTGGCCGGTAAAAAATCTACCGAAGTGTTGCGCCGCTTCCACTACGGCTCGATACCCTGCAATATTCGCCATCGAACTTAGGGCATCCATTTTCTGAGCGCGGGAAATGCGAGGAACGCTATCCATCGAGAGAGCGGTGACCTTCTTTTCAGCTAACTTCTTGAGTAAGTCTTCGTTTTGAGCTGGCCAAAGAAAGGTGATTAGCACTTGTTTTTCGTGCAATAAATCTATCTCTTCAACTTTGAGTTCCGAGTTAAAACCTGGAGGCCGGACTTTGAATATAATGTCACTGTCTTTCCAGACAGCCTTCGCATTTTCTGCAACTGTTGCGCCAGCTTCAGCATAAGCAGAGTCAGAGAAATGCGACCCTGAACCAGCGCCTGGTTCAATCACTACTTCAAAACCTAATTTGATTAGTTGCTTAGTAACATCAGGTGTCGTTGCCACCCTTTTTTCACCGTCGTGAATTTCTTTAGGAATGCCAATCTTCATCGTTTATTGCCTTTTAGCTAATAATTAATTGCCATAAATAATCTTTGAAAATTATTCGGCCATACATAATTTTTAGTTACTATTGTCACATTTAACAAGATGGGAGGTGAAACAATACCATAAAAAATCAAATTTTTGCAATTTAAAGCTGCAGATTAATTTATTTTTCAGTCAATTCCCATTTCATAAATGAATTGGGAAACGATATCAGGTTTTTGGGAAAACCACGATTGTTGTCTAATAATTTTTGATCCCATGAGAATAAAATCTTAAGTTAAATTTATTCAGTCTGAGATTGGAGAACAAGAATCGAAAGTCTTACTTAAATGCGTCATTAGATGCATAGATAAATGTTTTAAGTTTGTGAAAGGTTGGAATGAATAAACAAATGTGGGTAGAGAGTAAAATTTGGATTATTTTCCAATCTTTGATTGCGGTTTTTTTATAGAGATAATCCGACGCTGGTAATTGACGACGTTAAAAAGGCTTGCGGAGCGCTTGGAGCGGTTTTTTTTATTGAGGTAAAAGTTTGGAATTTGTTTTAGGAAACGGTAAAATTCCGTAACTTTATATTACCTGGATAGAAAATGAACTCAAATTTCAACGAACGTAGACAAGGAGATAAACGGGAAGCGGAACGAAGGCAGGAGTGTAATCTGGGGTTAATGCAAGACCGTCAAATGAGACGCCAATTCAGACGTAATATTGAGCGAAGAAGTCGAGCAAAAGATGATAGCAAGTCGACTCCAAACTTAAGAGTATTCAGGTCTGCTATCGATGTTTTTCATAAATTAAAGCATGAAGTTGGTAAGTTGGAAGTTAACATTCATGTCTATGATTTTTTTAATTTCGTTATTACGGCGCACATTCTTCAAGAATGGCTTTTGAAAGATTCTACCTTGCCTGACGTTATGCGATTAAAGGCTAAAGAAATAGAAAAAAATCAGTTTTGGCAAGTTTGTAAAGAGATTTCAAATGGTAATAAACACTTTTATTTAGATCATGAAACCAAAACCATAAAAGGGATTTCCCATGTAAGGTTAAACCCAAAAAGTTTCGATTGGGGGTTGTCTTTGGAGGATGGAGAATATGAAGCTTTTGTAATTGGTCTCCGAGACGGACATTATATAGGTCCACGACAATTAGAGGATGAAATACTTAAAATGTATGAAGATGTTTTTAAGAAAATCTCCTAAAGGGTAAACCTTTTGCCAGAGAACATTTTTTATTTAGGCAAACTTTTGTTAAAAGTATTTAAGAAGTTTAGGCCCGATAGGGCGATTTGATTATTCGGTTCAAACTTTAATGTTTGGTTAAACATTTTTGAAGCTTGTTCGAATTGGTTTAATTTTGCATGAGCCAGTCCCATGAGCGCTAAAGTTCGGGGTTGTTTAGGATTAAACGCGATTGATTTTTCGTATTCGATCAGCGATTTTTCGTAGAGTTCATTATCAAAATATAAGTTGGCTAAACTACGATAATATTGAAAAAAATCTGGGTTTTCAGCTATCGCCAGTTTCCAGTTAGTTTCCGCTCCTTCGAAATCTTTTTTTCTATGGGATATCATAGCAATATAATTATAAACTTCGGGTAAGATTCGATTCTTTTGTTGAGACAATTCATTTAGATATTTTAAAGCTTTGTCAAATTGTTTGAGTTCAAAATAAATCTTTCCAATCATAAAAATAGTATTGGGGTTCAGAAATTTTCCTATATCAATAAATTTTAGAAAAGATTTTTCAGCTTCTTTCCAATGGTGAAGATTATAATGAACTATTCCTAATTGCTTATGGGCCATAGGACTACCCGGATTTATTTCTATGGCTTTATTGAGCTCCTCAATTGCCTTGGAATTTTGCCCTACAAGGTGATAATTCCATCCTAGTACGATTCGAGAATCATAAAAATCCGGATTTTCCTCCACATATTTTTCCAAGGATTCTATCCACTTATTGTTGGCTTTGGCTAAGGCTTCAGGGTCTTTTATGGATTCGGGGCGATTGGGGATTTGAATGAATGACCACGAATCGGAGTAATTGAAACGAAAGTAACTTTTATCGGGCAATAATTTAAGGTTTGTTCCAAAGTAATGATTGAAGATTACACGAAAAGTATTTACAGGGGTAATGGTATCGTAAAGCTTTTTACTGCCATTTTGAGGTAAAAAATAAGCGTTTAAAATACCGAATACTTTTCGATGACCATTTTCATCTGGTTTAAGACCTGTTGCGACTTCAAAACCATGATCTCCCTGGATAACAATGATCGGTTTGGGTTTTGATTTGGATAATGCTTTATCGATAAACGCCATAAGTTTTTTGTTCGTAAAAGCTACTTGATCAGGATAAACAATTGAGGGCGAATTAAGGTTCTCCTGTTTGGGGATGTTACCTTCCCTGTCGAAAACAAATGAAGGATGGGGAATCATGATATGAGCGTAAGTGAAAGTGGGGAGCTCCATGTCAGGAATTTCTTCAAGCCTTTTAAAACCGTAAAGGATAGTTTTTCTTTTTTTAATGATGTGATCAAAGAAAATAAGATTGAGGCTTTTTAACCAAGTTTTATCGGCGAGGTATTCTACATAGCGATTCATGATTTTTCGGTAAGTGAAGTGGAGGTCTTCGATATCGCTTTTTAACCAATCTCCGACGATGACATAACTATAGCCTATGGACTTCAGGAATCGCGCTACTTTGTTTTGATTCCACATTTCGTCTAAATGCGGAGCTAACATTTTTCCATTCTTATTTTTTGCCAGATCGTGGATGAATTGCATATTCAGGGCCGAAGGCATTGAGTAGCCTGTATGCTGGTAGTTGCTACGACTTTTGTGCGCTACATAAAAACCTTTTTGTTTCAAGTAAGAGAAAAATTCTTTGTTGTCATAACCCCAGAAGTTTTTTAAATTCTCTCCACTCGTGTAGGCGTCTACAATAATGTAATATATATCCCGTTTCGGATTCTGAGTTTTGGAGTAAGGAAGAGTTTCTCCAAGAGCGCTTGATTTTTCTAATTTAGTAAAATGGCTTTGTATTTTGAATGTCCCAAGGCTTGCAAGAGGAAAGAAAATCAGAATCAGCGAAACTATGTTTAAAAAACGAGTTAAATCAGAAAAATCTCTTTTCCAATATTTGATTGCGGTGAAAAGAATAAGTAAAAAAATCCCATAGCTCCAAAACAAAGCTGGGTCATGATTTAATAAGTGTTTTCCTAAGGTATAGCTAGAAAGTTGGTTTAATATTGCTTCGTAAAAAAAGAATAAAATGATGAAAAAAGACGTGAAGATTCCCGCTTTGGCGATTTTTCGCAATAGAAACGTGAACAAGGCTAAAAACAGACACGTCAAGATCAGAGTGATTCCCGCTGGCGCTAAAACTTGTATTAGCCACAACTCGTGTTTGTTGAGGTCGTAAAAAAACAGAGAAGGATATAGGACAAATAAAAAAGGATGGAAAATCGGAGGTCTATTTTCAGGCATAGTTCATTTTCTTTTCATGAGATATAGAGTGCGATCCAGTGGTTTTATTTTTTCAGATTTGATTATTTTAAAAAATTTCGTGAACTCAATTTCAAAATTGTTTTGAGTATATTGCGTAAAAATATCTTTTCGTGTTGACAAAAGTCTTTGTATCATTGAATCGTTTTTTGGAATAAATTCAATAATTAATGAACGGCAAATCTTACTAAAGAATTCCGCAATTTTTTGTAAGGTTAAGTTATTAGAAATTGCTAGATGATGTATTAAAGCCAGGGCAAATACTGTATCGGTTGGACCTCTTTCTAAAAGTGACATTCTTTCATCATTTTCCCAGCCAATGCCTGGGCTAGGATTGTTTAAATCAAGCCATAAAGGAAGAAGGTTTGTCTCTTTTTTCTTGATGGTTTGAAGGTAGCTCGTTTCAATACAAGCTGGGTCTATATCAAAGGAAATAGTTGGAATGTTTTTAGAACTTGCAATGCGACTAAAAACCCCTACATTTGCGCCTAAATCCCATATGGTTTTTGGATTAAGCTCTTTTAAAAAGTCTTCCACGATTTTAGTTTTATTTTCCAGAAATTCGGATGCATGTTCATTTTTACTATAATAATCTATCCACTCGGTACCTTTTGGTTTCCAGTTTGAATTTTTCAAGTAAGACTCTAGGTTATCTACCAATCCTAGTAACGATTTAATTCCCATAGTTTTTTGGGTGAAAGTATTGGAAGAATTACTGGAATGTCGTTTTTGATATTTAGCGTGTAGATGGATATGGATGAATAAGGCAGGTTTAAAACGAGTTTTCCAAGGTAGCAAGGACGAAGCTAAATCAAGAGGAATACCATCCAAATAAATTCGTAGTAATTGACTCATCCTGATATCAATGTAGCTCATTAAAGCCAAAGGAGCTACAAAGAACCGACAGAATTGTTGGTAAGGCGCCCATGGTTTTTTGTCCTGGTACATTTCAAACGATAATGTATCAATTAGAACAGGTTTACCTTTGTAGAACTGTAAATTATATGCATTGGCGTCTTTTAACGACATGCCATGTTCAATAGCAATTTTTTGAATTTCCAATGTGGTTAGAGCGGCATCTTTAAGCTGGCTGAAAGACCATTCGTAAGGATAAGAAATAAAGGGAATGGGGGTGGGTCTGAGAGTTTTGTATGCTCCAGTAGTCCATGCAAATTTTTTTTCTACCTCTTCGTGTGGGATCAACAATTCCGCTTCAGTGAGTTTTTTGTAAAGGCCTGAATCGATCAAATAATCATAGTTTTCTTTATAAGATGGGTTTACTTGGCGATAACAAATCCCTTCTTTGAAAAAAATAAACCCCATTGGATCTCGAAAGGAACTTGGAATAACCCCATCAATCATCGATTTTTTTGCTTTCTTTCGTAAAAAAGTTTTTAACCAAATCTTTGAGTCTTTTCCAGTACATTTTGATTGTGAACAAAGCTCCGAGTAAACTTGCCAAAAGTAACTGTAAAAGTTGACTTCCTGTGCCGGGATCAAAATAGGCTTGGACCTCTACAGCGGAAGTTGGAATAATGACGAGAGTTAATATTGCGGAGAAAAAAATCCCGCGGAAAAAAGTAACCATATAAAATTTTAGGAATTAATTAAGAAAATGATGAGTTTTTGAGAAACTTTTAGTTTCTGAAATCGGGCTTAGATTAACATGTTTGCAGTAAAAAATATTTTGAAATTTACAATGATTGAGAAAAATATTTGCTTAGAATAATATTTTTTTGAAAAAGCCCAAAACTTTTTTAAAATTGCAGAATTTGGTTTTATTTTTAGTTTTGAATCGTAAAAAGAATCGTTTTTTTATTTCCAATTTCTAATAAATTTATTATATTGGTATTCCATTCCAAAAAGTAATTCTTTATTTTGATAAGTCTTTATTAAAAATATTTAAAAAATTTAAACCCGACAACGCGATTTGATTATTTGGCTCAAACTTTAATGTTTGGTTAAACATTATTGAAGCCTGTTCAAATTGGTTTAGTTTTGCATGCGCTAACCCCATGAGCGCTAAAGCTCGGGGTTGTTTTGGATTTAACGCGATTGATTTTTGGTATTCGATCAGCGATTTTTCGTAATATTGAGCATCAAAATATAAGTTTGCTAAACTGCGATGATATTGAAAAAAACCTGTGTTTTCAGCAATAGCGAGCTTCCAATATGATTCTGCGGCCCCAATATCTTTTTTTCTATGAGATATGATAGCCATATAGTTATAAACTTCCGGCAATATTGAATTTTTATATTGAGAAGATTCTTTTAGGAATTTTAACGCTTCATCGAATTGCTTTAACTCAAAGTAATTTTTTCCGATTAAAAAGAGAGTTTTGGGATTGATATCGGACGAATATTCCAGAGACTTATGAAAAGACTCAATTGCTTTTAACTTTTCATTTTTTTCTATTTGAAGTTTGCCAAGTTCAAGCCAACCTTCTGAGTCGTCGTATTGCTTTAAATAACTATTAAGAGTTTCAATCGCTAAATCATATCTATTTTGATTTTTATAAATCATAGCTTTGTTGAAGAACCAAAGAGGATTTTCACTCAAATTCGTAGTTAAATTTTTATTTGCGGATTTGATTTTATTTCTTAATAAAGGTTCGTTGAGATCTAACGGCTTATTTTTTTGAGTTAGGTTTGGGATCAAGTTTTCATTAATAAGATAGTTAAATACGGAAATTGCGGATAAGTAATGACCGCTCGGAGTCCAATGAAGGTCTTTTGGGAAAAGTAGGGGCGTCACATTTTTAAGGTGAAAATACGATATCCCATTGGCCAATTGAATAGAATGTTTTTTGTTATTTTTGATTGGGTTAAAAGTTTTTCTTTTTTTAACGATTTTGAATATTCCTTGATAGGTAGGTATATTTAAAAAAAGAACTTGAGATTTATTTTTTAAAATTAACTTGGTCAGCTCTTTCGTAATAAAATGGTATTGAATTAGTCTTTGAGTTCCCATTGAAACAGGTTCTTGAAATTGCTCGTTTTGTACTTTCCAAGTGACTTCTGAAATTTCTTTATTTTTTAGTTTTTCAAAAAATTTATATAAAGCTGTTTTTTTTATAAGAGTTTGTTTATTTGTCGCCTCAAGTTGGTTTAAGCGATTAATTATAAGAATGAGGATATGAAAATCATTTAAAAAGTTTTCATAAATTGGCAGGTCGGTTATACCTTGTTTAATTAATTGGTAGATTGACGCTTTCTGAGGGTGAATTAATACTTCATCAAAATTAATTTGAGCGACGTTGCTTAATGTTTGTTTAAATTTTAGATTCCGAAAATCGACGCGGTTTTGTTGAATTGCCGCCGTATCGTCTACGGATTGACTAATAATTACTAAGTTTGGGGAGTATTTGTATCCTTCGTTTTTCATGTAAAGATAGTATTCAATAGGACCCCATCCAGGCGAAGAAGCGTTTATAACCTCAAAATTATTACTTGGAATTTGTTGGTTTAGAGTTTTTTCTAAAACCTGAGAAAATAAATCTTCGTTATTTACTCCTAGCCCGAAGGTAACGGAGTCGCCTAAAATTAATATCCTAAAGCTATTAGTAGGGTTTTGGTAAGAAACTGTATGGTTAGAGCGTAAGCTTTTTTCGTTGGTTTTTATTTTATAGGAAAAACTTTTGTAAAATTCACTGATAATAGTGCAATTTGCTTTTAGGGAGTTAGAGTTCCCAAATTTAGAGGTAATGCATTTATAATTGGATTTTTGAGGAATCAATACTCTAACTAAAGTTTCCGCTATGACTAGTACAAATAAAAAAGAAAAGAATAAACTTAGGGGGAGTTTGCTAATTTTTGAGCGCATAGATTGAGGGGTGTTTTTTGATGCATCAGAAAAAAACATTGAAACAATTTCATAAAAGGATGTAATCCAGTTTGTTAGGATTTTATGGTTTTCATAGAGTCTTGTAAACTTAAAACTAAATTATAAACAGACAGTTTTGGAAAACTTAACGTTTAAAGATTTTTCTTTTGGAGAGTGGATTGGTATCAATCTACAATCTTTAATATTGATCAACTTTAGATCCAAAAGTAAAATAAAAAAAACGATAATTAATATTTGGTTTTACAAATGAGAGAAGTCGTCGAAAATGAATTAAAGAACCGGTTTCCCAATGCTAAAAAGGTTTTGGATATTGGAGGAGCGAGAGGTTTATGTAGCTTTGCAACTCATGTTATAGATATCCTCTCCTATCAGGAAGCAAAAGATATATGGGGACCTTATTTTAAGGATGTTTCCATTCCTCCTGAGAATTGGATTGCTCACGATATTTGCGATCGCGCGCCTTTTCCTTTTGCAGATAACTATTTTGATCTCGTAGTTTGTAGTCATGTTTTAGAGGATATCAGAGACCCCATTCACGTGAGTTCTGAAATATCAAGAATTGGGAAGGCTGGGTATATCGAGACGCCAACCCCTTTACTTGAACTAACTCGAGGTATGGACCCTCAAGGAAAAGCTTATGTGGGCTACTGCCACCATCGATGGTTGGTAGAAAATCAGGATGGTGAATTGGTTTTCAGCTTCAAACCTCATTTTCTACACTCATCAAGACGGTTTCATTTTCCCAATAGATTTGCAAAAAAATGGCGTCGACAAGGCAGAGAGTTTACTCAATTGTTTTGGGAAGACAACTTTAAAGCTGAAGAAAGAGTCATGGTTTCTAGGAAGATGATGGAAAAGATTATAGAGTCTATAATAAAAGCAGAGAGGGGAGATCTTCTGGAGATGAGAATTGCAAGGTTCTCGAATCAGATTTTCCAATTAGGAAAAAACTGGACGGATAAATTGGGCGTTCAGGACCAGTTACGCCCTATATATTCTCGAATCAGAAATTTGTTTTAAAAATAAACTTCTCATTTCTTGTGAGTAATAATGGTTTGAAAAAAGTCCCATCGTTTTTGTTCTATGGCTTAGTAATAGCCTGGGGATTAAATCATTATGAGGCTGGAAGAATATTTTCCCAAAGTAAACAGATTTTAGATTGTGTCGTAATAATCGGATGCTTGATTTACTTTGCAATTAAGGCGTGGCTTAGAATAAAAGCTCGATAAGTAGTAGAGCTTTTCATAATTCTTCAATAGTTTTATGGCCCTAAAAAAGTTCTAACTATATCGTCTATTTGACCGACTATTTTTATGTGGATGAAGGCGAATAAACCTTCAGATACATCTATGTCGGCAAATAGTTTTTCTTCCGTGCTGGGATAAGTTACTTCGTTGGCCGTTCCGAGTTCTAAATCATAAGTTAACCTGTCCGCAATGTGAACGATTCCAGTTTCTTTTGGATATTTTTTTGCGGATAAAGGATCGTTATGAAAAGCGACAGGTTCTACCAGCGATTCAGGAAGTCCCCACGATTCTAATAATGCGCCTCCAATATCTCCGTGGTTGAACCCCAAAACTTCGTCTTCAATTTCAAAAAGCGATTTTTTAGAAGACTTTGCTCGGTTAATTATCTGCCGAGTGGGTTCGGGAAACCTTTGGCAAATAGTTAATGCTCCTATATCGTGGAACAAGCCAGCCATATAAAGTTGATCCGGATTTGCGGAGTTGTTGAATCGCCCAATTTCTCTAGCTAATAGGCCGCAAGTAATGCTGTGTTTCCAAAAAGACTCCATATTCATAAGGGCTTTTGGCACCCCTTTGAATTTGTCGGTGATTGCCGTAGATAATATGAGATCGTTTAGTTGGTCGACTCCAATAATACCCATTGCGTGGGGTATATTGTCTATTTTCTGAGAAAGACCAAAATAAGGGCTATTGACAATTTTTAACAATCGAATCGACAAACCGGGGTCAACTCCAATGATTTCTCCAAGTTCGTCAAAGGTGCTGTCAGGATCTTGAGAAGCTTCCTTTAGTTTATAAAAAACGGCAGGTAGTGTTTTGATTTCTTCATTTAAAAAGTTTTCGATTTGCAGTTTCATAGATTCTTGTCAGAAATTAATCTATCGCCTAAATTAAAATTGTAATTTTGAATGCAATTAGCCCCTAAATAGGGTAATTACAATCCTTTAAATATGTTTGTGAAACAGTGATTGTACACTGTAAAAAGCCAAAAGTAAAACTGGATAAAAGGGGGGATTTTTATCTAAAGTCATCTCTAAAAAATGTTTTTTTATTTAGGCGTTTAGATAAGAATGTGAAATAAGTTGAATCAGAACAATTTTTTAGTAAATATGCTAAAAATCAATCTCTTCATCGTCAAGAATATCTTCGTCAAGCCCTCTTTGGATTATTTCATCCGCTATCTCGGCAAATCCAGAATCATAATCATCAACGTTATGAGAGTCAAAATCTCCGAAGTACATGTCTTTACTTTGAGCCCATTCCAGAGCGGAAACGCTAAACCTTAATACTTTTTGCACAGCTTCGAGTTTGTCCATTTTTAGAATGGTCCCTTCATTTTAATTAGTTTATGGATATGTTTTGGCAATTTGATTGGTAAAATATTTTATTATTATAAATCAATCGTGGCTTATTTAAATCTAAAGAAATTACTATTAAAAGTTATATTTTGAAAAGAATACTGGGTCTTTTTAGTTAATCTTTAATTTTACTGAGGAGTAGTGTTATTCAAGAAATTCCATTAGAAAATTTAACCCTAATTTTTATACCCGTTGCTATTGTTCTAATTATTATTCATAAGTGGTCTTCAGAAGGTAAAGAATCGCTTTATGGTATCGCTCGAATGTTGGGGCAACTGTTAATCATTGGGTATTTTCTATCCTATCTTTTTAAATCTGACAATGCTTGGGTTGTCGTATCAGTTTTGTCTATTATGGTTTTTGCCGCTAGTTGGATCGCTTTAAGAACGACTAAAGCTTCCCGGTCGTCTTTCTATTTGAAAGCTCTTTGTTCCATAGCGCTTGGCGGCGGAATTAATTTGTTAATTGTTACCCAGGGAGTTCTTTATATCGATCCTTGGTATTCTCCTCGTTTTTTGATACCGCTAGCCGGGATGATTTTTGCAGCGGCCATGAATAGCGTCAGTATAGCGGCAGAAAGAATTGAAACCGAAATGAAAAGGAACGCGCCCTATATTGAAGCGCGCGGTATTGCTCTTAAGGCCTGTCTTATTCCCATAGTTAATTCTTTATTCGCGGTCGGTTTGGTTTCTTTACCCGGAATGATGACAGGACAGATTTTGTCTGGCGTTTCTCCCCTTATTGCAGCTAGGTATCAAATAATGGTTATGTGTATGTTGTTTGCTTCGGCTGGGATTTCTTCAGCTTGCTTCATGACAATGATTAGGTCTGATTTAAAAGGAGAAGTTTGATGTATATCCCGGCAAGTTTTAAGAACACAGATTTAAAAGAACTTCACGAGCATATGTGCAAATGGAGTTTTGTTACCCTAATAACTATTGCAGAAGAAACTTCTCATATCACTCATGTGCCAGTTTTATTAGACGTCAAATCCGGGAAGTTTGGCGTGATAACAGGTCACTTTGCGGAACAAAATCCTCATTGGAAGTATCTAAAAAGAGATAAGGAAAGCATCGCCATTTTTCACGGGCCTCATGCTTATATTTCTCCAACGTGGTATGCGGAACCAGATGTCCCCACCTGGAACTATTCGGTTATTCACGCCCATGGTCCTGTGGAAATTATTAGAGAAAAGAACTTACTTCTCAATCAGCTAAAAGAACTCATCGCTAAATTCGAAAACAATGACTATAGTAATTGGGATATTTCTAAATTATCGGACGAATATATAGACACTTTACTTGGAATGATTGTTGGGTTTAAATTAACCATCACCAAGTTGGAAGGAAAATACAAACTTGGGCAAAATAGAAGTAGAAGGGATATGGAAGGCGTTATTAACCAATTGAAATCGTCGCGCACCGCTTCAGATGTTGAGTTGGCCGACCTGTCGAAAAAACATATAAAAGATTAAAACTATATTTTAAGATGAACGAATAAAAGGTCGTTTGCTGTGAAGAAATTTAAAATTCCATCTAAACTAAACGAAATTCAAAAAATTTCCGACCCTGATCGACGTTTACAAAAAATATTAGCCTTGGCCGATATTATGGGAATTAGTCTCGAAGAAAAGGAAAACAATTCGAAAAATTCGCGAGACGAATCTGTGATAATAAAAGAAATAAGAAAAGCTCACAAAGAGTTTGTTTCCAATTTTTTTGCGGCGATTGGGTTTGTTTTGATTTTATTATCTGGAATTTCGGCAGTTGTTCGCTCTTTTAATTAGATTTCCTAATTTAATTTTTTAAATGCAAGAAGCTTTTCCTCTTACACTCGCAGTTCGCCAATTAAAAAAAGTTGGTAAAGATTGGCCTATTCCTTTTGGAATACGGTTGGCTGAATCCAAAAACCCATTTTGGGTTTTGGTGGGCGCTATTTTAAGTCTTAGAACTCGAGATCCCGTTGCCGAAACTGCATTTAATAAATTGATGAAGCTGGGTCAAAATGCTGAAAATTTAGCAAAATTAGAAGAATCGCAACTTAAAGAAGCTATATATCCGGTAGCATTTTTTAAGGAAAAAGCGAATAACCTGAAATGTCTAAGTCAAACCCTTATTAAACGATATCAGGGAAAACCTCCTTCAAAAATGGAAGAGCTTTTATCTCTAAGAGGGGTGGGACGGAAGACCGCTAATATGGTTTTGACATTGGGTTACGATAAGGCAGGAATTTGTGTGGATGCTCACGTTCACCGTATCGTAAACCGTTGGGGATATATTAAAGCTAAGAATCCGGACGAGACAGAGGAAGCTCTACGAAAAAAGTTACCAAAACGTTATTGGAAAGATTGGAATCGACTTTTGGTTACCTTTGGACAAAACTGTTGCAAACCCACTTCCCCTTACTGCGAAAGTTGTTGCTTAAAGGAATTTTGTCCTAGAGTGGGAGTTGAAAAATTTAGGTAGATCGAAAATGCAGGTTCAAATATCTAGAGAATTTACATGGGGCCAATAGCTTTTTTTTGTATTGCCACAAGTTCTTGAATTCCCTTTTGTGCAAAGTCCATCATTCCTTTCATTTGCTTTTCGTCGAAGGGTTCGCTTTCGGCTGTGCCTTGGACTTCAACGAATTTACCATCACCCGTTTTGATGATATTCATATCGACTTCGGCTTTAGAGTCTTCGCTATAATCTAGATCTAGAATGATTTTATTCTCAAAAATTCCGACGCTGATTGCGGCTACAAAATCCTTGATGGGAAGTTCGCTTATCAGTTTTTGTTTTTTAAGCTTTTTTAAAGCAAGGCAAAGAGCTACAAAAGATCCGGTGATGGAAGCGCATCGTGTGCCGCCATCGGCTTGAATAACGTCGCAATCTATCCAGATAGTGCGTTCGCCAAGGCGTTTTAAATCGACAACCGCTCTCAATGAGCGTCCGATCAAGCGTTGAATTTCTTGTGTTCTTCCAGAAAGCTTTCCTCTCGCCGCTTCTCTGGGGCTTCGAGTGTTGGTAGAGCTTGGCATCATTGAATACTCTGCGGTTAACCAACCGGTTTTTTTATCGCGTAAAAATGAGGGAACTTTTTCTTCAACGCTGGCAGAGCAAATAACTTTGGTATCTCCCATTTGGATCAAAACAGATCCTTGCGGATGTTTAATGTAATTTTTGACTATTTTTACTTGCCTTAATTGGTTTGGTTTTCTACCGCTATTTCTTTCCATTTAACTCTCTTTAAAGTTGAAGACTTTATGAAAAATGACAGGCCAATAAACTTAAAAGCGGTTAAGTTAGCAATAATCCTATAGATAATCAACGTATAATTAAAATTTTCTAGGGTTCTAAACAGATATTTACGGTTTAAATATGAATACAAATTTGGCATTGCTCATGTGGCATAAGTTGTTTATTTTTAGTTATTTTGCTAGAATTTAATGAAATTGTAACGAATAACTATTTCGAGATAGCGTAATGGATTCCTATTTTGAGTCGGGCGTAAAGCTTAGTGGTACCTTATGGGTGAAAGGAATCGTTCATTTTGATGGGGAATTAGAAGGAGAGATCTATTCTTCAGACCATTTTATGGTCGGCAAAGCGGGTATGGTTTTCGGAGATATAAAAACCCATAGCGTTACAAATATGGGAAAAGTCCGCGGAAATATTATTGCCGAAAATAAAGTGTCTTTAGCTAACGAAAGTAGTTTAGTTGGAGATATTACAACCTACCATTTGGTTATAGATGAAGGCTCAAACTTTGAGGGAAGTTGTAAGATGGTCGAAACCCTTCCCGCTACTAAAGAAAATATAACAGAAGCAGAATTAGAAGTTCTTGCCGCTAAAGAGGCAAAAAAAACAACCCAAATCGATCGTGGAAGTCCCCAAAGTGGAAGCAAGAAAAAGGTTGCTTCTCTGGCTATTATAGCTATTTGCGTGGCAATCTATTTTTCCTCAGATTTTGTTCTAATTGAAAATTTAGATGGAACGATTAAGCAAGGGTTTAGATTACTTGAAAAGGAAAAATATTCTGTAGCAGAAAATGAATTTCAAAAAGCTCTAAAAGTCTCAAAAGACAACCCGGAAATATTTTTCGGCTTAGGGAAGATTTCTTTAGGTCGCGAAAATTACGACCAAGCTCTAAGTCATTTCAAAAAATCTGTTGAGTTAAGTCCTTCTAAAAGTTCTTACCAAATGTATTTAGCCCGAACTTTATCTTTAAAGGGTAATTTTAGGGAGGCTAAAACCGCATTCCAATCGCTTATTCAATCCGATCCCAATAATTATGAAGGATATCAAGGGTTAGGAACTATTGAGTCAAAATTAGGAAATTTTGACGAAGCCATTCGAAACTATGAAAGGTCGATTAAGCTTAAACCTGACTACTTTGAAGCTCTAAGAGAATTGGGAAGGCTGTTAAGTCAAAAAGGAGAAAAAGAACGAGCCTTAGAAGTTTTAAACCAAGCTGTAAATGAAAACGAAAACGATCCAATAATTCACTTAACCCTTGGCGAACTTCTCTTAGATTTGAACCGTGAAAATGAAGCCATTAAATCGTTCAAAAAAGTAGTTGGAATGTTTCCAGAAAATTTTGAGGCGCAAATTCGGTTAGCGGATTGGTATTTTCAAAAAGGTTCTCTGGATGAGTCGTTTCGACATTATAAAGCGGCTCAAAACTTAGAGCCTAAAAATGCTGGAATCCATTCTCAGTTAGGGAAAATTTACCTAGATAAAAAACAAAATCAAAAAGCCAAAGAGGCTTTTCGGGAGGCGATTAATTTAAAACCGGAAAGTTGGGAAGATTTTTTTCAATTGGGTCGCATATTAAACCAAGAGAAAAAATGGAACGAAGCAATAAAGGCTTTGGAATCCGCTAAAAAACTTGACCCTCAAAATCATAAAATATTATTTGAAATGGGTAAGATCTATTTCTCAATGGAACAATTCGAAGATTCCACAAGAGAGTTGACTGAGGCAACAAATTTATTCACTCAAAACCACAACTATTATTTACTTTTAGCAGAGTCTTTAATTGCGCAAAAACAACTCGATAAAGCCGTAGATATTTTAAAGCAAGCATCTAGTTTCGATCCTAAGAATCATGAATTGGCTTATGCGCTTTGTAATGCATATAGCAAAAAAGGATATTATACGGTTGCAATTGGATACTGCAAAAAAGCGATGGAATTGAAATCAGACTATTATGATTCAATGAATCGTTTAGCTTGGTTATTTGCCAAAAAGAGAATTAACTTGGAAGAAGCCTTGGTATTATCTAATAAGACTTTAGAAGCGTTTCCGAAAAAAGCTGGATATATTGATACTCTTTCAGAAATATATTATGTGAAAGGTGATATAGATCAAGCGGTAGCGACAATAAGGATGGCGATAAAACTTGATCCCAATGAGTCGTACTATAAAAAACAACTATGGAAGTTTAGAAACGTAAAACCCAAACCCATCAACGGTTAAAGGAAGTTTTTTAAACTAGTTTGAGGGATTTAAGAGAAATATAACTGAAATAGCATATAAGAAGAAATAGCCCGTTCATTTTTGAAAGTTTGGTGTTAAATCTAAGTAGGATTGCGAACAAACAGGTTAAGCCGGTGGCAATAATCAGATCGGGTTCGATGTTTTCTTGAATATTTAATGGATGTATTAGGGAAGCAATCCCAAGAACCATATGAATGTTGAAAATATTGCTACCGTAAACGTTTCCAATAGATAAATCGCCATGACCGCGAGAACTTGCAATAACTGACGAAACAATCTCCGGTAAGCTTGTTCCGATGGCGACAATGGAAATACCGATTAACCATTCGCTGAGACCTAAGAGGCGGGCTATATTGACCGAACCTTCGACCAGCCAATTTGCCCCGAATACCAATAAAATCAAACCTCCTGTTATGAGTCCAAATTGAGCGAGAAGTCCTTTATCTGCAAATAACCCCCCTTCTTCCTCAATTTCAGTTTCTTCCGAATCTTTATTAGCAAATGTTTGCCAAAGAAATATGCCGAGTAAGACCAGAAGGATTGTTCCTTCCAAACGGCTTAATGAACGATCCCAAGCCAAAGCTAAAATCAAAAATGCCGAAAAGAGAAACTTAGGCGTTTCTTTTTTTAGTAATTCGCGATTTATTGCAATCGGATGAATGATAGCGGTCAAACCCAAGACTAGGCAAATGTTGGCAATATTACTACCTAATGCGTTACCTAACGCTACTTCTGGGGATTCTTTTAAAGAAGCAAAAACGCTTACAGATAACTCTGGAGCGGATGTTCCAAAACCAACAATCGTTGCTCCAATGACAAAGGGATTTAGTTTGAAATGTTTTGCGACTCGAATGCTTCCCGTAACTAAAAAGTCGCCTCCGTAATAAAGAAGAACAATTCCGGTTGCGATCAAAAAAAGGTCAATTAGCATTTAAAAGAAATTTCAAATATGTTGTCAATTAACTTTAGGGTAGAGTTTTGCCAAAACTTAGAAAGGCGAAGTTTTTTTATCATACTAGCGCCTTAAATAAAAAAGGCGAAAAATATTTATGGACGAAAAGATATCATTTTCTGAAGTAATTAATATTTGTTATGTCATTGGTACTTTGAGTCATCGGCTGATTTAAGAAATAAACTCTATAAAATAATTGGTTAAGTAAAGTGTTGAAAATAGAAAGGGGAATCGATCATGAAACCTTCTGAAATTTACAGAGCAATGTTTATGTTACAATTCGCCTTAAAGTTTGTTGATTTAAAGGATTAATTAAAAAATGAAAAACGATAAAAATGATGATGTAGAGGATACCAATAAGGTTGAAAGTCCTTCGCATTTTATTCAAAACATAGTTAAAGACGATTTAGAAACTGGAAAATTTGAAGGAAGAGTTCATACCCGGTTCCCCCCAGAGCCAAATGGGTATTTGCATATTGGTCACGCTAAATCCATTTGCCTGAACTTTGGGTTAGCCAAAGAATTTCGCGGGCTATGTAACTTGAGAATGGATGATACTAACCCGTCTAAGGAAGACACTTCTTTTGTCGAATCAATTAAGAGCGACGTTAAATGGTTAGGATTTGATTGGGAAGACAGACTTTTCTTTGCTTCTAATTATTTTGAACCGTTGTATGATTTTGCGGTTAAGTTGATTAAGTTAGGAAAAGCCTATGTCGATGATTTAGATCCCGAGGAAATTAGAGATTACCGTGGAACGTTGACAGAACCTGGTAAAGAAAGCCCGTTTAGGAACCGGTCGATTGAAGAAAACCTTAGTTTCTTTGAAAGAATGAAGGACGGTGAGTTTGAAGAGGGATCAAGATCATTACGCGCAAAGATTGACATGCTCTCTGGTAATCTAAATATGAGAGACCCTGTTATTTATCGGATACTAAAAACTCATCATCATCGGACCGGGCAGGAATGGAATATTTATCCGATGTACGACTTTGCCCATTGCCTATCTGATTCAATAGAAAACGTAACTCATTCAATCTGTACTTTAGAATTTGAAGATCACCGTCCCTTATATGACTGGATTTTGATCCAATTAGGAGTGTATCGACCTCAACAAATAGAATTTGCGCGGTTGAATTTGGACTATACCGTTTTAAGTAAACGAAAACTTATGCAACTTGTTCAAGAAAAACACGTGAGCGGTTGGGACGATCCGAGGATGCCGACTATTTCAGGATTAAGAAGAAAAGGTTATACGCCCGAATCGATTCGCGATTTTTGCGAGCGCATTGGGGTAGCTAAGAGCGCGGGTGTAGTAGAAACGCCTTTATTGGAGCACTGTATTCGAGAAGATTTGAATAAGCGGGCGATGAGAGCTATGGTTGTTTTGAAGCCTCTTAAGGTAATTATTGAAAATTATCCTGAGGAAAAAACCGAAGAGTTGGTAGCGGAAAATAATCCTGAAGATCCAAATTCGGGGACGCGAAAAGTTCCTTTTTGCCGTGAAATTTTTGTAGAGCAAGAAGATTTTATGGAAGACCCGCCAAAGAAGTTTTTTCGATTGACCCCCGGCAAAGAAGTTCGTTTAAAGCATGCTTATATTATTAAATGCGAAAGAGTTATTAAAGATACTGAAACGGGAGCAGTTGTTGAGCTAAGGTGTACTTACGACCCTGAAACAAAAAGCGGCGAAGGAGTTAGTCGAAAAGTTAAAGGAACTCTTCATTGGGTTTCTGCAAAGCATTGTGGAAATGCGGAAGTTCGATTATATGAAAATTTGTTTTCGGTCTCTAATCCTGGAGATGAAAAAAAGAATCCAGAAATTAAAGAAGTTTTAAATTCAAATTCGGTCGAAGTTTTGAAAGATTGTAAAATTGAGCCTTCATTGGTAACGGCAAGAACACATAATCATTATCAGTTTTTAAGACTTGGCTATTTTTGCAATGATTTGGTAGATTCCACAACCAACCGACTTGTTTTTAATCGTACCGTAACCCTTCGGGACGGTTGGGCAAAAATAATGAAAAAAAAACCTTAATAAAATTTTAGGTTTTTTGATTATATTCGTTACATATATATTTTATGATTGCTTCTTTATTTTAGATCTATTGGTATTAGAGGCCTGACATATTGGATAAATTAAATAAAAATACTTTGTTTTTTTGCGTTTTATTTTTTGTTGCAAAATCCGCTTATGCAAAAGAATTAAAAATTACTTATCCAAATGGAAAAATTCATAAGATCGAAAATTATGAAAAGGGGAAATTGAAGGGTCCTAGCCGCTTATTCAATAAAAATGGAAAGCTCATTGCCGAATGGGTTTTTAAAGATGGTTTATTGGAGGGAGAAACGCGTCATTTTTATGCCAATGGAAATCTAAAAAGAATATCGAAATACTCAAGAGGGAATCTGGAAGGATTGAGTAAAGAATTTTTTAATAATGGCAAACTATTGATGCAGTCTAATTATCAAAATGGAATGCTTAATGGACTAGTTGAAAGATTTTTCCCCAATGGAAAAAAGCTTTCTGATGAGAATTTTGTGGATAATGTCGCACAAGGGATCCGCAGAGTTTATTACGAAAATGGTAATATTAAACGAGAAGATAGAATTGAATATAACTTAATAAATGGAAAATCTAAAATATTTTATGAGACAGGCAAAATACGTATAATTAGAAAATTTGGGGGAGGGAATTTACAAGGGGAATGGAGAGATTATTATGAGACTGGCGAATTAATGACAAAAGGTTTTTATGATCACCATTCTAAAAACGGACCAGAAATTAGCTACTTTAAAAATGGTAATAAAAGATCTGAACTTGAATGGCGCGAGAATATTTTAGAAGGTGTCGCAGTATATTATTATGAAAATAGCAAAATTAAATCAATTAAGAGTGCAAAAGCGGGAAATCCTCATGGGTTTTTCATAAGTTTTTTTCCTGATGGAAACGTAAAGAATATTTCTCATTTTACCGATGGCAAAAAAGATGGAGTATCATTTTTGTTTTCCCCCGAAGGAACTCTGAAAAATGAATGGCAATTTTCAAATGGTAAGTTAGAAGGAATTATAAAAAAATATTATCCCAACGGAAATTTAGAAAATTACGGCACGGTTCATTTGGGAAAGCTAAATGGGAAAAGCGAAGGATATTATTCTAATGGTAAATTAAAATTTATAGCTATCTATGAGAATGGTTTTTTTAAAAAAGGAGTTAGATATGCCTTGAATGGAAAAATCATAAAATAATTAGTTGTTGAAGATTAAATGTATTGTAATCAAAAAAGCAAAATCTCTGTAAGATTTATCCTATTGATAGGTTTTGAATGAACCGAATTTTAATTTCAATTATTAAAAGTTTTTTTATTTTTTTAATTTTATTTGTGCCATCTTCCCTTGTTTTTGCAACACCATCTCAAATAGACGAAAGACCTTACACCTTTGTTTTACTGCCAGATACTTAAAATTATAATAACGATATAGGCCGTTCCAGATTGCATGTTTTTGATACTCAAACTAGATGGATTGCGGATCATATCATTGTCGAAAATATTGTTTTGACAATTCACCTAGGGGATACTGTTGATCGATCATTGGATGTGCTCTGGATTGACGCTTTAAGCAGCCTTAATTATATAGATGGTTTAGCGCCTATTGTTATATCTGCAGGTAACCATGATGTTATTGATAATTCTGCCATCCAAAAGAGTTCTTATCGTTTGTTTAATAAATATTATCCTGAAGATAAATTTAAAAAACTGTCGAATTTTGGAGGAACCTTTGAAAAAGGTAAAATTGAAAATGCCTACTATTTTTTTGATTTTGGAGGTGTTGAATATTTAATATTGACTTTAGAATTTGGTCCTAGAGACAAAGTTTTAAATTGGGCAAATAGAATCGTCGAAAAATTTACAAAAAAGGAAGTGGTTATTGTAACTCATGCATATATGGCAAAAGGATCTCAACGTTTAAAAGCAGAATCTAAAGTTGCCGTAAAAGCTAGAGAAGTTCCTTATGATTTAAAAGATTATGAATATACTAATACCGTAGGCTCGCCTAATGATGGAGATATAATTTGGGAACGGTTGGTAAAAAAACATAAGAATATATTATTTGTTCTTTCTGGTCATTCAAAAGGGCCGGGGAAACTTATAAGTAAAGGAATTAAAGGGAATACAGTTTTTCAGGTTGGAAGCAATTATCAAGGGTGGAAAAATGGGGGAAATGGATATTTGCGATTGATGAAGTTTTATCCAAAAGAAAAGAAAGTGGAGGTGAAAACTTATTCACCCCTTCTAAATCAGTACCGTACCGACGAAGAAAACCAATTTCAAATAGATTTAAATAAAGGAGAGTTTTTAGAATTGAACCTTCCCCCGGCGCCTTAACTTTGATGAGTATTTCTCAGTCCTTCCTTTTTTAAAAGTTTTAAGCATAATTACTTTTCGTCAAAATATATTTTTTCCCTTGAGTAAGGTTTAAAATTTCCAAGTCTAACATTTTCCGTTTGTTTAGTTTTATTAAGGATTTTCTGAATTATTGACAATGTCAATAATTTCCGAATCAGTTAAGTTATAAAATTTTATAAAAGCTCTTAAATTGTTTTTTGCATGAGTATTTATTGTAATATTTCCATTTTTTGTTGATAGATTGATAGCTTTTTGGGTATAAAAAATAGAGCTTTCTTTTTTATCCATTTTAAATGAAACGACCCCAATATTATAAAAAGTATTTAATTTTTGATTTTCATCTAATGGCAATTTTATTAATTTTTTCCAGGTTTTAATGGCTTCTTCATCTTTATTTAATTTTATAAAAGAGTTGGCCAAATTTTGAATTGCGGGTATGTGATTAGGATCGATTTCTAATACTTTTTTATATTCTTCAGCGGCTTCTTTGAATGATTTAAAATTAAATAACTCATTTCCCAAAATATAATGGTATGAGATTAAATTTACTTTTTTGGGAGGTGCAGGGCTTGGTTGATCTGAAACGCCACAATTCCAGGAAAGAAATGAGAAAAGAAAAAAAATATTAATTAGGCTGTTTTTGATTAGTTTTACAAAGATTTTCCAAACTTTCATGTTTAAAGCGCCCAATATTCGTTTATTCATTTTTTGAATATTATAGATGAATAAAATTGATACTGAATCAAAGTACTTAATTTTCCTTCCTTTTTATTTTTTGCCCATGTTATAGAGATTTTAATTTATAGCTACATTCCACTTAGATAAACTTTATTTTTAATTATGAAAACGTTATTAAAATATTTGATTTTGTTTTTGGTCACTCCAGTTTTTCTAATAATCTTGGTAGCCATAATTGAAGGTCTTAATTTTATAACGCGCGATAATGATCGTTTAAAAATGTATGATGCAGAACTAGGTTGGTCTAATTTCCCAAGTAAAGTTACCATGCAAAATGATATTACTTACACAACTAACTCAGTAGGCCTAAGGTCTGAAGAGGTTAAGCCTGGTAAAGAGAAATTTCTTATTGTTGGAGATTCCATTATTTATGGATTAGGTTTGCAAGACAATGAAACTGTAGCATATTATTTAGACCAAGAATTTCCAGAAATTCAGGTTTTAAATTTAGGGGTGGGGGGATATGGTATTGGCCAATATTACCTTCAGTTAAAAAGATACATCAAAAAATATAAACCTAAATTAGTAGGTGTGGCGATTTGCACAGGCAACGATATCAGAAATACTCAAGAGGATACTAGCTATGGATACTCAAAGCCTCTATTCATAATTCAAGAGGGAAAGCTAAAGACGGTTGAACCAAAAATTTCTCGTTTTTCTTGCCCAAATTTATTTTCAACGTCTTGGTTTTTAAATAAAAATCCATTTGCCTCCTTAAGAAATAAATATTGTTCCATTAAGAATTTACCCGAAGCTCAAGTGAAAATTGTTATTTTAAGGTTATTAAGAGAAATTGAAGAATTGGTTAAGTCTTATGATTCGAAATTGTTTTATGTTTTGTGGCCTTCTCAAAGCAATTTTAACGACAAACAATCCATTCTTAACTCATTAGAAGAGTCAAAAAAGAAAGACCCTAAAAACTACGCAAAAATTGTTGTCGAATCGACGCAGTTTTATTTTAAAAATAATTTTCTAGCTTTTAAAACATTATTTAAGGATACAAATTATCTGACGTTAGATTTTTTGGAAAAGACAAAGGGAGCTTATAACTTAGAAGAATCTAAAAAACTGTATATTGATCACTATCATATGTCGCGAGATGGGGCTAAATTATTAGCATTGGAAATTAAGAAGTTTATAAGGCAGGCTCAGCTTCTTTAAAAACAATTTTATTTTATTTTAAAAAATCTGATGTATTGATTTATGAGTTTTAGAAAAAATGCTTTGATGTAATACAAGGCAGAAAATAAAACTTTTCTAAGTTTAAGGAGTCCGGATAACTTTAGAAACCTTTAGCAATTTTGAACTGATTTTTAATCCCGCGTTTTTTGCCGATTCTGGATTTATCTCAAAACGAACGCGCTCTTCGTTAATATAAAAGTTGATCATACCTCCTTTAAGAGCAAAATCTTTCATTCTGCTTATGGTCAAAACGTTTGTGCCATTTAAAGTTTCTAAGATTTCAGCGAGTCGATTTGCTTCTGAAGGGCTTATAAAAAGGATATGGCATTTTTTGATAGCGCTTAAATCTTCTACTGGATGGATTTCTAGAAAGCGTTCATTTACTTTTTCGCCAGAAAAAGTTTGAAGAAGTTCTTGCATATTGGATTCGCCAAAAACCCCAATTTTAAATTTATTTGACTCTTTTTCTATTGTAGATGGCCATTCAATAAATTGGATGAATTTATAAATAAAAGCGGCCTGAACTTTGTCTTCCCGGGCGCCTCCAAAAGATTCTTTAGGGGCGCTTATCAAGGAAAGGGAAATTAAAATAAATAAAAAAATAAATGTTTTCTTCAAAAGCTGCTCTTATAAATAAATTTAGTTTTTTGACTAAATTATTGTAGAAAATTAAAATTGAATCTTTATATGGTGGAATTAAGCGCTAAAAATTCCAAGTGATTTTCCCATAAACTGAACGTTGAACTTCCGTTAATGACAATAACCTTGTGGATTCTTCGCCAATTTCTAAATGTTCGGAATCTTGTAAATTTTGAACCGCTACGCTAATATCCCAGTTTTTGGTAGGATGCCAACCTAAGCGTAAATCGGCTCTTATGTAGCTAGGCACCTTAAACCTTTCTAAGTTGTCGACGTAATAAAACGCCGTATCAAATTCGAAATTATGTGGAAGGTCTAATTGCGATCTTATATTTGCCTGAAATTCGGGGTCGTTGCCTTCTGCCGCTAAGGTGGAAATGGCTTGACTTCCTGGGTCCAGGTTTAAAGAAACTTCTAACCAATTAAAGCCGGCGCTTAATTGCCACCAGTTCTTTGGCTTCCATTTAACGTCAAATTCCAAGCCGTAAGTTTCTCCAGAACTTTGATTTTCGACAAAAAATGGAAGGACCGTATGTGTTGGGGTTGGGGAAGTTTCAATGAAAGGAACACCTGGCTCTCTTGAGTTAAGATTATCATATTTGTTATAGAAAACGCTTAAATCAAAAAATAGCTGACTGGAGGGTCTAAAGCGATAACCTGCTTCATAGGCTAGTAAATCTTCCGATTCAAAGTCATGAGTTCCTATAAATGCAGCAACGGCAGGACCTGGAATAACAGATCCATTTAGGCGGATAGTATCTTCTGCGCGAGAAGGGGTTCTAACGGCTCGAGAAACAGCTCCCCAAACAGTGTGCCGATCATTGGGCGTCCATAATAGTCTTCCGCTTGGTTGGAACTCAAATCCTGTATAATTATTCTCAGAAAATTTGGATCCTAGAATCAAACGAAGCTGGTTAGGAATGAGGCTTATTTCATCTTGTAGAAAAGTTCCTAAACGATAATTCCATCTACTAAGCGGATTAAACTCGAGCGCTAAGCTATTTGAAAAAGAGTCTTTTACGAATCGCTGTCCTAATCCCCAGGTAATTTCTTGATTTTGAGTTAAGGGAAACCTATGTTGAAATTCTAGGTCATAGGTGTCCAAAATAAATTCAGTTATGGGACTACCGTCGCGTTTTTGGCGATTAAAATAGAACTGGAGTCCCATATCGGAATTTTCGGAAATTATTTTTTTCCAACGAGTTAAAAAGTTAGCTCCATCTATTTGGACTTCACGGTCAAAGCTTGCGGTTCCTGGAAATGAGAATGAGACAACATTGTTATCGGCTTTTTCTCCAGATTCTCCATTGTAATAGTCCCCTTGGAAAGTTAATGAAGACTTTTCAGAAACTTCCCAATCCATCCTAAAGCCTCCGCGAAACGCTTCCCAATCGTCGGCAGGTGTATTTCCTAATCGTTCGCCAAATTCGTCTCTTTCATAATATTTTCCATAAACTCTAAAACTTTTATTTTGGTCAATTTTTTCCCCATAACGAAAAGTCCCAAAGCCTTGTTCTTGGTCGCCAGCTCCACCGCTAACGAATCCGCCTTGCGTATCTTTAGAGTTTTTGGTGATAATATTAATGACACCATTAACCGCATTTGCCCCCCATAGGGTTCCGCCTGGTCCTCGAATGACCTCAATTCTATCTATATCTTCCAGCGCAACATCAACTTCGTCCCAATAAACTCCGGAAAAAATTTGCGAATATACTGATCTACCGTCAATCATAACCAAAAGCTTACTTGCAAAACGAGAGTTTAAGCCACGTGACGTCACCGCCCAAGTATTTGCGTCGAGGTGAGCGACTTGTATTCCTGGTACCATTCTTAAAGTTTCTGCAATAGTGGTATGGCCCGAACGACGAATATCTTCATTGGTGATCACGTAAATTGCCGACGCGGCCTTAAAAAGTCGCTGTTCCTTTTTTGCGACCGAGGTAACTTTAATATCTAACAGGTCGTCTAATGAAAGATCTTTTAATATATCGAGTTCAAGGTCATTTTGACCATAAGCGGTAGCGCTGCTAGCTAATACTATCCATGCAAACCACAACAAAAAAACATGTTTAAGATTCTTGTTGTTTAAACTCATTTTTAAGTCAATCCTTTTTAAATAAGTCGCGATTTTTGTTTTGAAAAAACTTAAAACAATTTTTAAGGGAGGATAAATGCGATTCAGGATTATATCTCTATTAGATTTATCCTAACTGTTAATTTTAAGTAGATCAATAGAATATTTTCAAAAATAAGCATAACTTTATTGAGAGTGAGCTTACTGTTGATTTTTATATTTCGGTTGAAAAAGGTTTTTAAAATTGAAACGTGGCCAGTTTGTGAAACTTAATCTAATAATTGTAATTTTCGACGTATTTTTTTTAGAGATTATTAGGTGTGGATAGAAAATAAGCCGCAATAAAGATTTAATTTATGAGTTCCAATGTGGAAGAAAGTAGGGGCAAAAACTATTTGAAACCCAGGCGCCTATTGGAAGTTATTGACTAACATAAGTTGGCTTGGATTTGCTTCATTACTCCAACATTTTCGGTGTGCCCAGACTTAAAAGCTTTGATTTTCCCTCGAATAGGTTTGCCCAATAGATAAAAGTCGCCAATGATATCAAGGATTTTATGACGAACAAACTCATCATGGAATCTTAATTCTGTGTTTAATACTTTTTTATCGCCGAGCAGTATAAAGTTATCAAGTTTGCCGCCACAAGCAAACCCCATTTTGGTTAACTGCGCGACATCTTCTAAAAAACCAAATGTTCTAGCTGGTGCGATCTCTGTTTTGAAACTTTCCGATCCGAAAAAATCATAAGTGTAATCTTGAATTCCAATGGGTTCGGGATATTCCATATGGTAGCTTGCAGAAAATGTGTCGGAAGGTTCAATCGTTATATAAGGTTTTCCGCTATCGGATGATCCAAAAGTGTAAGTTTTATCAACCACTAGTTCTTCATAGAAGTCGTCTTGGTCTTCAAATCCGCCATCTTCGATCAATTGGCAAAAATCTTTAGCGGAGCCATCCATTACGGGAGCTTCGTCTCCAATTTTTATCAATAAGTTGGTTATTCGGTACATGTGTAGAACGGCCATTATATGTTCAATGGTACCTATGGACACAAGTCCCTTTTGCAGGCAGGTTGAATAATTAGTGGATTGGACATTATTTAACTTTGCTTGAATAGTCTCGCCAGTAGTTATATCGCCAAATACAATGCCACTGCCGACAGGAAGAGGTTGTAAAATTAAACCAGTTTTGATTCCTGAATGGAGTCCGCTTCCACACAAAACAACGCTTCTCTTAAGAGTCCGTTGTCGAAGCGATTGTTTCTTTCCGCTTTTTGGTTTTGTTTCAACTTTATCTTCTATACTTGAAGAGCTAGACAGTCGAAAGTTAGGAGGTAAATCCTGAAGATTTATTGTTTTATTTCCGGTTCCCGGTAGCCAAATTTGTTCTAAAACTTCTTTTAGTTCTTTAATATTTCCAGGCCAATCGTAGTTGCAAAGAGCTTTGATGGCGTCTTCTTTAATTGCTGGCTTTGGGTTACCATTATTTTCCCATGAGTCAAAATAGTTCTCAATCAACTCAGGAATGGCTTCAGAATGGTCTCGTAATGGAGGAATCTGAATTGTGTCTTTTGCAAAAATTTCGTAAAGCTCTTTATTTAATTGACCCTTTTTGGAAAGAGTCTCGGGATTCTTAGACGTAGAAGCAAATACTCGAATCGGGAGAAAATCTAGAACTGCATCGTTTTTTTTCACGGTTTGATTTTTTAAAGCGAGTGATAGTTTTTCTTGAAGTCCTTTTGATAGCGATTCAATGTTGCTTAAAAAAACGGCTTTTTCTTTTGTTCCGGAAGGATTTTGCGAAGAGTCCCCATTTTTTTTCACAGAACAGAATAATTGAGCTTGGATATCTTGCATTCGTCTGACAGCGCAGTTGAGTTTAATGAATGGGCGGTCATTTTGTTTGCTTTGCCTATGTATAGCCTGAGCGACTAACTCTTTTCCAGTGCCTTTTTCCCCAGCCAATAAAATAGGACGCGAATTTTTGGAAGCGTTTTTAACTCCTTTTTTTACGTCTATCATCATCTGAAAACGGAGTATTCTGTCCATCTTATCCGTAAAATCAACGCTATCTTGTTTTGTTATTCCTTTGCCTTCTTTAAGTCCGTTTGCCACCGCTTGGGTAATTTGATCGAGTGAAAAAGGTTTTTCGACAAAATCAATGGCTCCTAATTTTGTTGCGCGAACTGCAGTATCTATAGAAGCGTGCCCCGACATGATAAGAACTGGTAACTCTTTTTGATACGTTTTGATCGTTCTTAGCACTTCAATACCATCCATTCCAGGAATCCAGATATCTAATAAAACCAAATCAGGTGGATCGTTCTGAATTCGCTCGAGAGCTTCTAATCCATCTTCCGCAGAAGAAACATCATAACCTTCGTCGGAAAGAATTCCATAAAGGGAACTTACGATGTTTTTTTCGTCGTCAACAACTAAAATACGTTCTTTAGGCAAGGAGGCCTCCTGAAAATCGTTGGGTTCAATTTAATTCTAATGGACATTTTTAAATCAAAGCTATTTTATCTTTTTATATAGTCCAAATAATATATTTTTTTCCCCTGTTCCAAATAATTTTTCTCGTATTTTGATTGAGGAATATTTTCGCGAGATTCGGCAAACTTAAAAGAACCCGCTTTATTTTCTAGCGAAGAGTTTTCAAGATAAGTCAGCATATCTCTGGAATAGGTCTCGCAATCCGTAGCTATTCGGAGTTCTCCCGAGGGAATCAGTTTACTTGATAGAATTTCGATGAAATTCGGCGTGATGAGACGCCTTTTAATATGTCGTTTTTTGGGCCATGGATCGGGGAAATTAATGTAAATAGCTTCTAACGTCTCGTTCTTAAAAACGCTTTGAGTTCTGAGTCTAGCGTCTCCGTATACAATATGAATATTTTCGATCAGTCGTTTTTCTGCTCGCGTTATCGTTTTTCGAATTCCTTTGTGATACATATCGAGACCAATGAAATTTGTTCTAGGTTCTCTCATGGCCATTTCTATTATAAAACTACCATTGCCAAAGCCTATTTCAAGTTTCATAGGGTAATTAGTAGAAAATATTTGGTCCCAGTTTGGCGCTGTATCCAAATGAGAAAATAAGGGATGACTAGAAGCAATCTCGTCGAATGGTATTAATGCTTTAACGGCCATTATGATTCTTTTGATTCTTCAAGTAAGTCGTGGATAGTTTTTAAACTTGTTAGTTCATAGAGGGTTGCCTTACCTGCAATAGAAATTTGAACCTCGTCTCCTTCTTGTTTTCCCAATAACGATTTACCGATTGGGGAACCTGGCGAAATTTTTCCCTCTTCTGGCGAGACTTCTTCTGGGAAAACTAATAAAAAGCTTTTTACTTCGCCAGACTCTGGGTTTTCAAGGTCTATTTTACTTCCTAAACCGGCCCTATCTTTTGGAATTCTATTTATGTTTAAAGATGTAATTTCTGATACCCGTTTTTGAAGTATAGAAATCCGGGCTTCTAAAAGCATTTGCCTTTCTTTGGCGGCTTTATATTCAGCGTTTTCGCTAAGGTCGCCCATATCGGTGGCAATCTTCAAAGCTCTCGGAATATCGACTTTTAATTCTCGCTCAGATTCCATCAATTCTTTTTCTAATTTATCCAAAACGGGCAAACGCATCTTAATGAAACTCCTAAAATGATTGGTTAGCGATCTTATTAAGATTCGCTATATAAATGTTAGTAATCAACTATAAAAGCTGTTGGAAAACCATTTGACTTGAGTTTTTTCAGGAGATTCCAAGCTTGATCAAAATGGTTATAATTTCCAACAACGACTCGGTAAAATTCGTCGTTATTTGAATCTAATTTTTGTATAAAACTTTCTTTGGTTTGATTTTTTAGGTTTTTTGCGTTTTGGATTTCTCTGAAAATGCCAACCTGTATTCCATACTTATTAACCGTTTGTCGTTTAGAGTTACTGGTTTGATTGGGAGAAAATTCTGCTTTTAACTCAACAGACGAAGTTCCACTTTCAATCATATCCAGCTTTTTTGCGGCGGCAAGGCTAAGGTCTATAATCCTATTGTCTACAAAAGGTCCTCTATCGTTTATCCTAACAAGTGTTTCTAGACCATTTTCTAAGTTTGTGACCCGTACTCTTGTGTTAAAGGGAAGCGTTTTATGTGCCGCAGTTAATTGGTACATATCATATCGTTCCTTATTTGAAGTCAACTTACCATGAAATTTGGGTCCATACCAAGAGGCTATCCCTTTTTGAGTGAAATTTTTTAGAGAGGAAATTGGATAGTAAGTTTTCCCTAAAACTCGATAGGGTCGGCTAGATTTAACTTTGGGCTTATTGGGAACGGAGTGAAGTTGTATCGGTCTAAGTTTTTTTGATGAGCAACTCATTAAATAACAAATTATTACAAGAAATATAGCAAAAACGCGGAATTTGTTTGGGAAAATTTTTTCAAACTGTAATGTAGTCATGAGTATGAAACAGCGGTATGAAAATCTGATGGCGAAAAATTAAGCTCCATCCAAAAGAAGCTATTTATAATTTATGTAAATTATTGTAAAATAAGCTTTAATTAATGTCTTGTTTATTGTAAATTTTGTTTAATTCAAGGTCAACAAAAATTAATATTGTTTTTTCGCCTAACTATTTGAATTATTAGAGATTAAATGGGTTTCTTATGCGTGAAAAAATTTTAGCGATTGTCAATAAAGAACAGAATCTACCTCCTTTACCAGAGGTTTTATCCAAAATTGAACAAAAAGTGTATGATCCAGATACCTGTATTTCAGATATCTCTACTTTGATATATACAGAGCCTGTTTTGTCGGGTAATTTGATGAGGCTTGCAAATAGCGTTTTTATTGGTGGAGGTAGAGATAAAGCGGAAGATTTAGATAACGCTATTGGAAGATTAGGTTTAAAAATGGTGCTTGATTTAGCCTATACCTTGGAGTTACCCAAAATTACTTCGGGAAATAAAGTTATCAATCAAGGCGCTTTTTGGCGACATGCTTTTGGAACGGCAGTTTGTTCTCGCTCATTAAGCGAGCTTTTTTCGCAAGATGAAGACCAACGAGAAAATGCATATTTAAGTGGATTGATGCACGATGTAGGAATCTTAGTTTTTTTACATAGCATTCCAAAGGAATATGAAGATTTTTTAGGAAAGATTGTGGGCCAAGAAGAATCATTGGAAAATCTAGAAAGGGAAAGCTTTGGAATTGACCATGTGGAATTAGGGGCTAAATACATAGAAAAGTGGTGGCCAGTTTCAAAATCGGTGGTCGACCAAATAAAAAGACATCATGAGCCATTTGGGAGCGATTCAAAAAATGTTTTAAGTTTGGCTAATATTTTTGTAAATGCGCTAGGCTTTCCCAATAAAGTGGGTCCAGAGCTTATTGAGGAATTGGATTTTGTCCAATTAATAGGTATTTCAGAGATAGAATTAGGAGAACTGAAGGAAAAAGTTTCAGATGCCATCGATCAATTAGGTTCCTTATTTGGAGGAAATTAACTTTTATTTTCAAGCTTTTTACTCTTATTATTTTTGCGGAAAATAAAGATTTTTAACCTCATAATTATTCTGATTTTAAATTATTAAAACAAACAGCGATTAAAGCTTAAATATGCGAGATAAAATCTTGGAAGCGGTGAATACTCAGCAGAATTTACCGCCGTTACCAGACATACTAATAAAATTAGAGCAAGTAATTGAGGATCCCGATTCTTGCATAGCCGATATTTCTGATTTAATAAAAACCGAGCCAGTTTTATCGGGTCGATTGATGAAATTAGCTAATAGCGTTTTTATAGGTGGCGGGAGAGAAAAGGCAGAAGACTTGGATAATGCTTTAGGTCGATTAGGTTTAAAAATGGTTTTAGATTTAGCTTATACTTTAGAAATACCCAAAGTTTCCTCTAAAACGAAGGCGATTAACCAAGTTTCTTTTTGGAAGCATTCATTTGCGGCTGCCGTTTGTTCTAAATCGTTAAGCGAACTTTTTGAACAAGGCGAAGAATTGCGAGAAAATGCCTATCTAGCGGGCTTAATGCATGATATTGGAATTTTAGTTTTTTTAAATTTTTTTCCAAAAGAATATTCGGAATTTTTAAAAAAAATTGAAGGCGCAGAGCAGCCTTTAGAAATTTTAGAAGTTGAGACTTTTGGGATTGATCATGCAGAAATAGGAGCTAGTTATATTAAAAAGTGGTGGCCAATTGACCCTAATGTTGTCGCTTTAGTGCAAGGGCATCATCAACCCTTAAAGCAAGGAGCTCAGGAAGTTGTTGTTTTGGCAAATGAGTTGTTAAAATGCCAAGGAGTTGCAAATGGGGTTGGCTCCGAATATCGTGAGGAAGAACCTGACTTTGCTCAAATTTTAGGAGTTTCAGAAGAAAAGATGGAGGCTATAAAAGAAGAAGTGGAAAATAGCTTAAATCAGGTTTCTTCGATATTTTCAAATTAATTCAAATAGCTAAAAAACCTATGACCACAAATAAATTTGAAATAACTTTTCGAGGGGTAAGAGGTTCTATCCCTACTCCGATTACTCCCGATAAAATGAAAGAAAAAATATCGGCTGTTATTGAACGCGTTGAGATAAGCGATATTGAGAGTGAAGACTCTCGAAAAGAGTTTGTAGAAGGTTTACCCGTTGAGGTTGGAGGAATAATTGGAGGTAATTCTTCGTGCGTTGAAGTTTCTGTCGCTGGTAAAGATATTGTTTTTGATTGCGGATCTGGGTTGCGCGAATTAGGGTTGAATTGGATGGGGCGAGAATTTGGCAACGGTAGCGGAGAAGCGCATATTTTTGTAAGTCATACTCATTACGATCATATATTAGGAATTCCATTTTTTGTTCCTTTTTATATTAAGGGCAATCAATTTAATTTTTATGGAGGTCATGATGATTTGGAAGCGCGCTTGGCGGGTCATCAAAATCCCGAATATTTTCCGGTTCCATTCAGCGTGTTTCCATCAGATATTTCTTTTATAGATTTGAATGAAGTTTCTGATTTGGAAATTGGCGGCGCTAAGATTTCTTGGAAAAAGAATTACCACCCGGGAGGTTCATATGCGTATCGAATTGATCACAATGGGAAATCTTTTATTTACGCGACCGATTCGGAATATAAAAATATTGGAAAACAAGCTTTGCAATCGGTTATTGATTTTTTTAAAGACGCCGATTTAGTTGTATTCGACGCTCAGTACACTTTCATTGACGGTATTGAAGTGAAAGAAGATTGGGGGCATAGCTCGGCGTTTATTGGGATTGATATAGCGTTGGAAGCCAATGTCCGAAAATTGGCCTTATATCATCATGAGCCGACCTATAGCGATTTTAAGATCATGGATTTATTGCGACTTTCTGAAAAATATTTAAAAAAAGTTGGCAAAGGATCAGGTTTGGAAGTGCTAGTCGCTTGTGAAGGAGCGACAATAGATTTAAATCTCGCCTAAAATCTTTTTTAAGTTTTTCTTGTTTTAATGGAATCCTCTAAAGTTTCTAAACCAATGCAAATTCGATTTGCGATTGATAGAGGAGGAACTTTTACCGATGTATACGCTGAGATCCCAGACACACCTGGTTTTATCGTAGAAAAACTTCTTTCAGAAAACCCCGAAAAATATTCAGACGCTCCTATCGAAGGAATTCGAAGGATAATGGAGCGGTTAGGTATACCTTTTGAATCCACCAATTCTATTGAGTGGATTCGAATGGGAACTACTTTGGCAACCAATGCGTTACTCGAAAGAAAAGGAGTTCGCTCTGCAGTAATCATAACTAAAGGTTTTAAAGATCTTTTACGTATTGGAAAGCAGAACCGTCCAAATATTTTTGATTTAAAAATTCAATTACCTCAACCGTTTTTTGAAGAAGTTATTGAAGTGGATGAGCGTGTAAGGCTTTTACAGCCTGGAGAAGATAAGACGAACGCTTATTTATCGAAGACGGGTCGTTTTTATAAAATTATTCAACCTCTGAATCTTAAGCCATTAAAATCTGACCTGCTGAGGTTAAAAGAAAAAGGTATAACGAGTATCGCTGTAGTTTGTATGCACTCTTATGCATTTCCGAATCACGAACTGGAAATAAAAAAGTTAGCCAAGGCAGTTGGGTTTTCATACATTGCCGTATCACATTTAATTTCGTCAAAGATAAAATTGGTCGACAGAGGGCAAACGGCTAGCGTTGAAGCTTATCTAAACCCTATTATAAAAAAATATATAAAAGGGTTTCGTTCTAATTTCCAAAAAGAAACGGTTCCCATCTGGTTTATGCAGTCCGATGGAGGTTTAGTGAATGCCGACCATTTTTCTGGCAGTAGATCAATTTATTCAGGGCCTGCTGGCGGGGTTGTTGGATATGGATATACATCTCGGAAACGTTATCCAAATAAACCCATTGTTGGTTTTGATATGGGTGGAACGTCAACCGATGTTTCCCGATTTGATGGCGATTTTGAATGGATGGACGAATCGAAAATATCGGGAGTTCATTTACAAACGCCTCATCTAAAAATAAAAACAATAGCCGCTGGAGGAGGATCTCGACTTTATTTTAAAAATGGTTTGTTTCTTGTAGGGCCTGATTCAGCCGGGGCAAATCCAGGTCCAGTTTGTTATGGGAAAAAAGGACACATTGCTTTGACAGATGCTAACTTGATTCTGGGAAAGTTGTTGCCAGAGCATTTCCCCAATATTTTTGGCAACAATTCGGATCAACCTTTAGATAAAGAGGAAGCTAAAGCCGCTATAGAAAAAATGGCGAAAAAAATAAATGCCCACAACGCTGAAAAAAGAATTCGTCTTTATAGTCAAGAAGAGGTTGCGGAAGGTTTTGTGAAAGTTGCCAATGAAGCTATGGCGCGGGCGATTCGAGAAATTACTTCTGAAAAAGGTTTTGATGCATCCGATCATGTTTTGGCGTGTTTTGGCGGGGCGGCTGGGCAGCATGCCTGCGCTGTTGCAAAAATATTAGGGATTGAAAAAATATTTGTTCACCGCTTTTCCGGAATTCTTTCTGCTTTTGGAATGGGATTAGCAAATGTGTCTGAAGAAATGCGTCAAACAGTCGCTTATAAGTTAAAAGACATTACCCTTTTACTGGACGATATAGAGCGGTTGCGCGAAGAAGTTAGTAAAACTATTAAAGGACAAGGATTTAATCAAAATCAAATTCAGACTCAAGCGTATTTAGTTTTGCGATATCAAGGTACAGATACTACGAAAGCGATTCTTTTTTCAGAGTCGGGAAATATGTCAGAGAAATTTTTAGATTGGCATTTAAGAGAGATGGGATTCCAAATAGAGAACAGAGACATTTTGGTAGATGAAATTGTTGTTCGAGCCATTGGTCTTTCTCCTAATATCATTCAAAGAAAAATTTCTTGTTCATCGGGTTATTCTAAACCAATTTTTTTCGGAAATTGTTTTTTTGACGGCGAATGGAAAGCAACCCCTATTTTTCAACTCCAAGCTATGGGAGCTGGAGAAAAAATAAATGGACCCGCTATAATCATCGATTCCTCTTCGACAATTGTTGTAGACCCTTTTTGTAGCGCAGAAATAACCGAGTTTGGCGATATAGAAATGAGTGTTTCAAAAAATTCTACACATTCATTCGATTCAAGAGAAGATCTTGTCTTGTTGTCTTTATTTGGACATCGCTTTATGGCGATAGCGGAACAAATGGGTCGGGTTCTTGAAAAAACGGCAGTTTCCACCAACATTAAAGAACGAAGAGATTTTTCTTGCGCTATTTTCGATGGAAAAGGAAAGTTAGTGGCTAATGCTCCTCATTTACCAGTTCATTTAGGGGCTATGGGAGAGACAGTTCGAAAATTAACTGAACTTTATGGCGAAAACGTTAATGAAGGCGATGTCTGGGTGTCCAATCATCCAGAAATGGGAGGGAGTCATTTACCAGATGTAACAGTTGTTACTCCTATTTTTTATGACGGAACTCCAGAGTTCTATGTTGCTAACCGTGGCCATCACTCTGACATTGGAGGAATTTCACCAGGCTCGATGCCGCCATTTTCTAATAAATTGGAAGACGAAGGAGTTTTGATAAGGTCCTTTAAAATAGTTCAAAACGGAAATTTTTGTGAGCATGAAATCTCCCAAATATTATCTGGGGTAGATCAGAACATTTTGGGAACAAGGGCTCTGAAAGATAATATTTCGGATCTTAAAGCTCAAGTCGCCGCAAATCGTCGAGGAAAGGAATTGTTAGAAAAGTTAGTCGAAGAAAATTCGTTTGAAACGGTATGTGAATATATGGAACTGATTCAGAGAAACTCTGCCGACTCGGTAAGAGCCCTATTAAAAAACTGGAAGGGTTTGAATAATAGTAATTCAGTTGAGTATATGGACGATGGTTCTAAAATTTCATTACAATTGAAAATTAATAAAAAAAGTGGCGAAGCTATATTTGATTTCTCTGAAACGTCTCCTCAGGTTAAGGAAAATTTCAATGCTCCCAAAGCGATAACCTTTTCCGCGATTCTTTATTGTTTGCGTTGCTTAATCCAAGAAGAAATTCCTTTAAACGAAGGATTTCTTATTCCCATCAAGATAGTAACTCCCCATGGGTCTATTTTAAATCCTATGGATGGAGCGGCTGTTTGCGGCGGGAACGTTTTAACGTCTCAAAGGATAACCGACGTAATTTTAAAATCATTTGAAGCGTCAGCTGGTTCTCAAGGATGTATGAATAACCTAACATTCGGGAACAATGAATTTGGATATTATGAAACCATTGGCGGCGGCGCTGGGGCAGGCCCAGGGTGGAATGGTCAATCGGGAGTCCATACTCATATGACAAATACCAGAATAACAGACCCTGAAATATTGGAAGTTAGATATCCTGTTTTATTAAGAGAGTTTTCTTATAGATTAGGTTCTGGTGGAAGCGGAAAATATTGTGGTGGCGATGGTTTAATTCGCGAGATTGAATTTCTAAGCTCTATGAACGTGGCGATTTTATCTGAAAGAAGACTATATCCTCCTTTTGGGCTAAAAGGAGGAGGAGATGGAAAAATAGGAGAAAACATTTGGATTGCAAAATCAGGAGAGATTGAGAATTTTGGCGGTAAAAACCAAAAAACTGCAAAAGCAGGCGACATAATTCGAATTCTTACTCCAGGAGGCGGCGGATATGGAGACCTGTGAAGTTCCAATTTTTTTAGTTATCACGAGTGTTTTTTTGGGGAAAGGTTTTTAGGGACGCTATTTTGAAATTTTGGAGACTCCTTAATATATTTGCTGATATACTTTAAAGATATAAAATAATCAATCATTTTTAAAAAAACTCATACTTTATCAAGCGTAGAATTTAAACGTTTGATTTATTTTAAATTTTGGCGTTAAAACTTTATGGAAGAACTAGTTAAAAATCAATTGAGCGAGGATGGAACACTCCTTGATTTAGAAAAACAAGGTATAGGAAAAGCGGAATTAGAAAAACTATTGGAATTAAAGCCGATACCTACCTTGGAGAAAATTTACTTAAGCGATAATGGCTTAGGAGACGAAGATATTAAAGTTTTGTCTCAATGTAAATTATCCGAAAAGATTACCCATATTTATCTAAATCATAACAATATTGGCGAATCTGGAGGCGAAGGGATAAAAGTTTTAGTAGAATCCAACTTAGCAAAAAACTTAACCTGTTTAATGTTAGAGGCCAATAAAATAGGTTCGTTGGGAGCTAGAGCTATTGCTGAATCCGATAATTTAGGAAATTTAGAAACGCTTTTTTTGGATTCTAATCCCCTTGGGCCTGAAGGTGTCCAATATTTAGCTAGATCCGATAAATTTCCAAGATTAACTGCCTTACATTTAGATTCGACCCAGATGGGCGATAAAGGAGCTTTGGAACTTGCCTCTACAGAGACCTTAACAAAATTGACTAATCTTTATCTTTGCTCTAATAAAATAGGCGATGTGGGATTTGGCGCTATTGCTCAATCTGAAAGTTTTAAATCGTTGAGAGTTTTAAGTATTTGGAGGAATGAAATTCGAGATGAAGGAGGAAAGTTGATTGCTGAAGGTAATATTTTCCCGAATCTTGAGAGGCTTTATATGAGCTTGAATCTTATTGATAGACCAGTCAGGAAAACAATTAGACCTGGACCGTTGGCAAAGAGATTGAAAACCTTAGTAATGGATTAGAGCAAAGTGACGACCAAACAATAAGGAGTAGATTTAATGGATTATAAATTTAAATACAGTAAATCATTTAATTGGATTTTCCACACGGGCGTTATTTTTAACGTTTGCTTGGTTATCTGGCTTTACTTATTATATTTCGAAATTATCTAATTCGAAGATTCTCCCGAAACTCCTCTCTTTGGGTTTCTTTAATTAAAAACTCTGAGTTTTTCCAATTTAATAACTCATCTGACACTAGAGTGTTACCTTTAAGTGTTTTATAGGGAGTCCACTCATTATTGATGAAAACTTCATTGGGTTTAAAGTTGGCTTTATAGTTTAAAGACCGATTTTTTAATATAAAATAACCTAAATAAAAGAACTTTATTCCGCATTCTCTAGAAAACTGAATTTGTTTTAAAATGCTAAAAACTCCAAGACTCATTTGAGGTTGTGGGTTGGTATAGAACGTGTAGACGGCGGAAAAAGTATTTTTGGTAAAATCTCCCAGCGCCGCTCCCACCAGTTTGTCATCGTAGTAATATTCGAATTCAATTCCAAAAGGAACACTTTGGTAAAAAGAAACTGAAAAGTTTTCTATGTCTTCGACGTCGTCTTGTAGAGACGGGAATCTTCTTTTATGCTCCAGATAAAGTTCGAACTTTTTTTCGCTGAATCTTGGGGGCCCAACTTTTATTTTAATATCTTCGCATTTTTTGAGCGTTCGCTTATGCGTTCTTGCCATGACAAAAGCTTCGGGGCGAATTCGTATTGGAATGCAATCGTTGCACCCATTGCATCTAGGGCGGAAAAAATAATCTCCGAAGTGCCGCATTCCATTTGATAATAAAAACTCAAACTCTGTTTCGGAAATATCTTCTAAAAGATATTCCTCAAAGAATGACTGGCGATCGTCAAAGTAACCGCATTGGAAGGTTTTTGAATCGATAAAATGAGCGAGCATACTTACTTAAGGGTGGTGAAATTTTAATCTTCTAATATAACATTTCTAAGAAAATTTGGCAGTATTGCTTTTTATAAATTGATATTGGAGTATGAAGAGAGCTATTACTAAGTCTTTAAAGTTTGCCAAAAGGGGCTCCAATGCTATATAAAAGGCGCGCAAGGCGATTTTATAGGCTTTTTTAGTTTATTGCATTATGGTTTACTTTTTTGCTAAATTGCTTTTTAAGTTTATCTTCTAATGTAATGTTAACGCGATAATTATTTTTCTAAGTTCATGAGTTTAAAATTATCTGTAATTGTTCCAGCATTTAATGAATCGCTGGTCATTGAACAGACTTTATTAAAAGTCCAAAGTTTTGAGCCTTTTGAAATAATCGTTGGCGATGGTGGAAGCAATGACGAGACGAGCGCTATTGTTAAAAAATTAGGCATTAAAATAGTTATAGCTCCAAAAGGAAGAGGCTCCCAAATGAATGCAGCGGCAGAAGTTGCTTCTGGAGATATCCTTTGGTTTCTTCACGCAGATAGTATGGTTGAGCTAAACGGTTATGAAAAGATGGTTGAAACTATGTCGTCTGGAAAATTTATTGGCGGCGCTTTTAGTTTAGATATTGCCTCTTCCAAAAAGTCTTTAAAACTTATATCCGCGGTTGCGACATTGCGTTCAAAATATTTGGGCGTTACGTATGGAGATCAAGGAATATTTGTTCAAAAAAAAGTATTTTGTCGGATGGGCGGTTATAAAAATTTACCTATTTGTGAAGATATGGATTTTTCTCAAAGATTAAGGAAAGAGGGTAATGTAGCGATATTAGACGAGAAGGCTTCTACATCTGCCCGCCGATGGCTGTCTGAAGGAATCGTCTTTGCCACCTTGCGAAATTGGCTTATTGCCAGCCTTTTTATTATGGGATTTCCTCCAAAAGTTTTAAGCCGTTGGTATTTGGCCGTTCGATAATAGTATCAGCGCTCCTTTTCCAGTAAATATTTTATCCACAACCCAATAGTGAATCGTGTTGACACCCCGATTACGTACAGAGTAAACTCTCTTAAATATTGAGCGTTAATTATTCGCATAGATAATTATGCGATTGCATGGCGTTACACTTCCCCTTTTAGTTTAATAGTTTTACCGACTTTAATAGGAATAGGCCATTATGTTGGAATCGTTTAAAATTCTGGTTTTAAATTATTCCTACGAACCTTTGCAATTTTGTAATGCTAAAAGAGCCCTTATCATGGTTTTGTCTGGTCGTGCGGAAGGGATAGAGGTCGATGGTTATCAAGTAAAATCTCCGAATGCAACCTTTGCTCTTCCCACGGTTATACGAGTGTTAAAAATGGTTCGTAAAAAAGCTGGGAAAAGTATTTCTTTCAGTAAGAAAAATATTTTAAAAAGAGATAACTTTACTTGCCAATATTGCTCCGAAACGTCGCAAATTTTAACGATTGACCATATTATTCCAAAATCGAGGGGAGGGAAGACTACATGGAACAATGTAGTTGTTGCTTGCAAACCTTGTAATTTGAAGAAATCAAATAAAACTCCTGAAGAAGCGGGTTTTAATTTGGCCAAAAACCCCTCAAAGCCCGATTTTTATTTATATTCTTTATCTGTTCCTCCCGCTCCAAAATCTCATTTGGAATGTTGGAATAAATATTTGCCAAAAAAACTGAGAAAACTTGTTAATTGATTGAGAAAAATTTATGGCTAAAGAACCCGAATCGTTAGTTCAATTTATTGCCGAAGAAGAGTTTCTGCCGTTCGTTCAGGAAACCAGTCGCAGCTTTTTTCGCACTATCAATTCGTTTAAATTTTATGTTAAGGAGCAATCCGACGTTTCTAAAAAGTTTTACTCTCACCTAGTTCAGGAATCTGAGTTTTTAGAAAGTTTTTTAGATGAACATGGCGCGCGCGAGAACAAAACCTGGGTAAACTTTTCTGAATACGTAGCTTCTATAAGGAATTTGGGGATTTCCGCTTTTTTGATCCGGCATTTGCTAGACCGATATCCGTATTATAACCTTCATATTCCGGAAGACGTTGAAAAAGAGTTCTATTCAAGAACCGATCAAACTTTAGTTTTTTTAAATCAATCAATATTAAGTCTTTTCGAAGAAATCGAGAAATCAGCCAAGGTCAACGGATTAGAAGTTCCATCGGAAGGAGTTAAGTCGAGTGAATTCCCGGAGTTTCAAAGTAATAAAAAACTTCCCAAAAACATTTCTGAAGATAGAGTAAAAGACGAGCAAGAGAGGGTGATTGATCTTTGCGGCAAAGTTAGAAATGTAGCAAAAATGATTGAGGAAGTAAAAATAGAATTTACAGAAGATTTAGATCAATTAAGGAAACTAATTCCAGATATTATTAATGAAAAAAATTCACGGATGTACTCTAATGTGATTCATAGCGTTCAATCGGATTATGATACTTACGTTAAAAATACTAGAATTGAATATACCTTTCCCGATCTTAAAAATATACGAGGGTGCATTTCTTTAGCCTTACATCTTCAAGAAATATCATTATGGTTGTGCCACTTTTATGAAAGACATGAGGACGATATCCGGCAGGGTGGTTGTAAAGAAACTATTGCCAGTTTGGTAGATAAAAGTACGCTTTTTTCTACTATAATTAACTTTGCTTTTAAATTAAGCTTGGCTTATATCCAAGAAGGAGCAAGGTTGAGCGAAGAGATTTTAACTAATGCATTAGAGATAGTTCGATATGAGCTGCCAATTCCACAGCCTCATGGTTTTCATGCTAGGCCTTCGACATATTTGACTTTAATTGCAAAAGAACACAATAAAGACGTTTTTCTTTTAGTGGACGACGAAAAATTTAGTTTAAAGTCGGTCATGAGTTTATTGCAAGCAGGAGGTTTAGTCGCCGATAAAGGATATATGATGGTAACCTTTGAAGGCGATAAAAAAACTTTAGACGATATTAAAATTCTCGCCGAAAGTAATTATTGCGAAAGCGAGGAAATTCCAGCCGGGTTAGAGTATTTAAAAGCTCTAACAAATTCCTCCAAATAGAATTATCCACTCACTCTTCGCCTTTACCCGTTTTGATAAAATCAAGTTGTTGCAATTTACGTTAATATTAACGAATTTTTTTCTGAGCGAACGTTAGAATATGTTGCCTCAAGGTTTTTCAGAAATCTTTGATGTGGTGGATCAAGAGGATCGAATTATCGGCCAGGCCTCAAGGAAATTAGTTCATGAAAAAGGTTTAATTCATCGCTCTGTTCATATTTTAGTTTTTAATTCGGAAAAAAAATTATTTCTTCAAAAGAGGTCGTTGCAAAAAGACGAAAACCCAGGCCTTTGGGACTCTTCAGCATCGGGTCATGTTGATTCTGGAGAGAGCTATGAAGAAAGCGCGTCAAGAGAACTTTGGGAAGAGTTAGGGATTAAAGCCAAAATAGATTTTTGGATCAAGCTTTCTGCGTCTGAAAAAACTTTGTGGGAACACGTTTCCGTTTATAAATGTATTTCAAATGAAGAAATGACGTTGGCCCCGGAAGAGATTAGCGAGGGTAATTTTTGGGATGTCGAAGAACTTAAAAACTCTATTAATGTCGACCCCGAAAAGTTTACTTCCACATTAAGGATTATTTTTGGTCGTCTAATTGAATCAAGTGGGCAATGATTGAAATTGAAAGGTTTTTATTTTAACCTTCGTTAAGGTTTTTAATTTTACGATCTTTTTTAATTTGTAGATTGAATTTCTTTTAAAATACCAAAAGGAGATTAAGTTTCTTTTGCGACAATCAACAATCAAATTAAGCTTTTTGATAGCGCTAGTCGCTTTTTTTTATGGTTCTTCATCTGTTGTATTGCAGGCAGAAGAGAATAATAAAGTTTCGACAGAAAATCATTTCCCTATAGATTCTTTCATTAGTTTGGGAGAAATTTTGAATTTATCGGATCTTTCAGAGATAGAGATAAATTCAATTATGATTCGGTATTTAAAGTTAGAAAAAACCGCGTCTAATCAAGAGTTAAAGGGACCAGTTAATTTAGCCCTGGGTTATTTGTATATTGAAATGGAAAAATCCGAGCTGGCGATAAAAACGTTGGAAAAGTATATTTCGGAAAACTCTCCCTTAGGTGATTATTTCATTGAGCTATTAGGTCAAGCGTTACTTCAGTTATCCGAAAGTAAGTTAAAAGAAAAAAAATACTCCGAAGCCCTCAAAAATCTGGATCGGGCTATTAAGTTAAGACTGCAACTTGTTCAAAATTTTCCAAGCAGTCCATTTGTTAAAACCCTAGAAATAAAATTATCTGAACTGGAAAGAATGAAGGGACGAGTTTATCTAGCTCAAAGAAAGTTTGAAAAATCTATTTCATTTTATAGACGAGCTCTAGCTAGAAAATCTGAATCTCCTGAATGGCGTTCTAGAGCTTTGATAGAGTTAGCCGAACTCTATCAGTCGCTAAATAAGATACCCGAAGCTATAGAAGTGTTTACTATGCTAGCTTCAAATGATTTTAATGATGAAAATATAGAAAAAACGAAAAAACAATTCGTATCAAAATATGAGAATGAAATTCGAGGTAATAAACTCGCTTTTCAAGGGTTAATGGCTAAGGAATGGTCTTCGGAATCTGAGATCAAACAAGAGGAAATTGCAGATAACAGGGGTATTTTGGGGGTTGACGAGGAGTTTTTAAACAATTGGCGGATGCTGTCATTCGCTAAATTTGTCGAGAAGTCTAAATTCATTTTGATAAATTTTCCTGGAACAAAAAATGCGATACAGGTATTAAATATTGTGGTTCAAAAACTATCCGATCGATTGGCTAAGTATTCTTGGAGTATGGGCGCGCAAAAATTGGCAAGTCTATTACCTCCCGAAAAACTTAATGAACTTGCCCTTTCTTTATGGAGAAGGGGAAGGTCTGGATTGGCTGCGAAATGTTATCGTTTGATAGTTGATAAATACCCTATGGAAACTCGTATCGTTCACAAGTCTTTGTTTTTTTTGGGAAGAATTTTTGAAGATAAAAAAGAGTTTTTGAAAGCTCAAGGGTATTACCGCCGGTTAGTTGAGTCTTATCCTTACGGGGTTTATACAGGCGCCGCCGCTTTTAAAATTCCCTGGATACACCGGCTTCAAAGTAGAAGAAAAGAAGCCATTGAAGGTTTTAAGAATGCTATTATTTTTTATAAAAGCTCGCGTTTTGAGGCGTTGATAAAAGATTTTTCTGTTTCGACCTCTTTTTTACCAGCGTCCTATTTTTGGCTAGCTCAAACAGCAGAGTCTATGAAGGGGTTTGAAACCCGAGACTATTATCTTAGTGAGTTAATAAAAGAACATCCTTTTAGTTTTTACGCTCTCATTGGCAGAACAAAAATTGGAAAAGGAACTGGAGATACGATTAACCCTAAAAATTATGGGCTTTTGCAGCATAGAGACGAGATCCTTGGAGATAGAGAGCAGGCGATATTATATCGAGCGGAGGCCCTGATCTCAGTTGGTTTATTTCATTATGGCGTTGAGGAATTGGAACGTTTAAATGATCTTGAAAATGCATCTAACGGTTTTCTATTTTATTTGGCAAGTTTATATTTTCAGGGCCAATCCTATAAAGGAGCGATTGGATTTATTTGGGAAATAATCGACCGAGAAGATAAGGATATGATATCCTTAAACTTGGCTAAAACATTGTTTCCTCAAGTTTATTGGGAGTTAGTCTCCAAGCATGCAAAAAAAAGAAAAATGAGCCCATTTTTGGCTTTGGCTTTATCTCGGCAAGAAAGCGCTTTTCAAAAGGATGTTATTTCTAAGGCCAATGCGGTAGGGCTAATGCAACTATTGCCTCAAACTGCAAGAGAGGTTGCGAGGTCTTCAAACATAGTTTTGCCAGATGAGGAAAGTTTAAAAGACCCAAAAGTTAATATTCCTCTTGGAATTGAGTATCTTAAAGGTTTATTAACCGAATTCGGAGGGAATATTCCTTTTGCCTTAGCGGCTTATAATGCTGGGCCGCATAAAGTTCGATCTTGGAAAAGAATTCGAAATGGTTTAGGAATTCTAGAGTTTATTGAGAGTATTCCATATCGCGAAACGCGCGATTATGTAAAAAAAGTTTTAAGAAATTATTTAATTTATTTAGCTTTATACCAAGATCGGTCAATTAAGGACGTTAAAAAAATCTTAATAAATTCCTTCAATTGATATTTAAATAGTCATTATTTAAAGGCGTCGTCATGTCATCTTTCGATAGCGGAGTTTTAATTGTATTAGGATTAAGTTTAGGATTTTCTTTTTTTAAAGGAATGATCCGAGAAATTTTTTCTTTGTTAGCCTACTTTACGGGATATTTTTGCGCTAATCAATTTGGCGGTGAAGCGACTACACATCTTAGCGGGTTCATTACCAACCAAACCATGGCTAAAATAGTTGGTTTCTTTTTAGTTTTTATTGGAGTTTCGATTTTGGTGAAACTGGTTGGTAAGATGTTTAAAAGCTTAATGGCTGCCAGTGGAATGTCTACTTTTGATAGATTCGTTGGGGCGTTGCTGGGGGTAGTAAAGGCGGTGTTTTTCCTTTCGATAGGAGTAATGATTTTAGAATTATTTCCCGATTTGGACAAAAAAATTACTGAAGGTTCGCAAACAGCTCCTTATCTGCGGCAATCGGCCTCAGTTTTAAAGCAAAATATGTTTTCTAAAGAGACCTTGAACAAAGGAAACCAAATGCTTGACGGTATTAAAAAGAAAGCAGAATCTCTTAAACAATTGAACGAATTGTCCCAACCCGCTAATGGGTCTAATAATCCTCAGGATAATCACACCCAGTTAAGTAAGGAACAATTAGAAAGTATTTTGCGGGCAGCTCAACAGAAAAAATGAGGATTGCTCTTCTAATTTTATTTCTTTCCTCTAGTATGTCGATACTTTCATATGGCGATAAGAATAAATTTTAATGGACATATTGAGGAAACCGCTTCCGTGTCCGCATTTGATCATGGCTTCCTCTTTGGAGATAGCGTTTACGAAGTTGTTGCGACACACCAAAATGTTCCTTGTTTTTTGAATGAACATTTAAACCGATTAAGACAATCGGCTAGCGCTATTGCATTAAACATTCCTTGGACTGACGATCAATTTAAAGCTGAAATCGATAGGACAATTCGAGAAGCGGGAAATTCTGAAACCTATATACGTATTATCGTAACTCGTGGCGAAGGCGAAATTGATATAGACCCGTCGTCTTGCCACAAACCAAATATATTGTTGTATGTCACCCCCTTAAAATTGTTTCCAAAAGAATATTATCGAGATGGAGTCGAAATATCATTAGTTTCCATCAAAAGAAATTCTAAGGACGCCCTTAATCCAGGGATCAAAACTGGAAATTATCTGAATAACGTTTTAGCTCAAATAGAAGCGATCAAAGGCGGCGCTAAGGACGCGCTAATGTTGAATCATGAAGGTTACTTAACGGAATGCACAACAAGTAATTTTTTTATGATAAGAGATGGCTCTTTATTGACCCCATCTTTGGATTGCGGCATTCTTTCCGGTATTACGCGAGAGATTATTTTAAAACTGGCCGATGAAAACGGTATTTTAGTCGAAGAAGGAAAATGGCTCCCGGAAGAATTGGACCGCGTGGAAGAAGCGTTTTTATCTGGAAGTATAAAAAAAATTATGCCTGTTTATCGTATCGATAATAGAGTTATTGGGAATGGTAAAGTAGGACCTGTAACAAAAAAGCTAATAAAATTATATGGCTCGGTCTTGGAAAATATCAGAGCGACATCGTTACAAAATTAAGTGATTAGGCCTAATTTTATAGAAGGAATTTAGGTTTATTAAATTGGGAGAGGTAGTTATTTGTCTTTGCTAATTGGTTTGACTGGCGGAATGGGGTCGGGAAAGTCTACCGCCGCTGAAATATTTAAGAAAAATGGCGGTCATATTTTAGATGCAGATTTAATCTGTAGAGAGTTAGTGGAACCAGGCAAACCTGCCTTACGCGAAATCCAAGATTGTTTTGGGGATAAAGTAATAAAAAAAGACGGTCAATTAGATAGACCTGAATTGAGTCGTATTGTTTTTGAAAATCCGTCCAAGAAAAAAGTATTAGAGAATATTCTTCATCCAAAAGTATTTGAAGAAGAACGTATTAGATATGAAGCTATAAGGCAGAAGAAAGGTCCGGTTTTAGTTTTTGTCGACGCTGCTTTGTTGATCGAATCGGGAAACTACCGCAATATGGATAAAAATATTGTGGTTACTTGTTCAGATGAAGAGAGAATTAGCAGGTTATTGACGAGAGACACGTTAACCAAAGAGGAAATATTAAAACGTATAAACAGCCAGGCTCCTTTAAGCGAAAAAATTAAATTTGCCGATTATGTTTTAGATAATAATCATGACTTCGAAAGTTTAAAGTTGCAAGCCGATAAGATTTATACTGAGTTAACTGAGATGTTGCAGTCAATGCCAAAAACTTAGTTTTAAATCGTTTTAGGGATTTGATCAAGCCAATTTAAACGAGGGCATCGTGGCAGAAGAAGAGGAAAAACCTGAAGGCGAAGGCGGCGAAGATTCGGTAGATGAGGCGGCAGAGCTTCAGAAAATGCTCGGCGAAGCTGAAGCGGCTGAAGCTGAGTCTAAAGATACTCTTAAGAAGCTCATTGTCTTTGTTAAGAAGTATAAGCTATATATAATTATTGGCGTGGTTGTTATTTTTTTAGGAATTGTCGTTTCTTTCTTTTTTTCCGAGCCTGAAATTACTGAAGAGGAAAAAGAAGAAATTGCCATTCCAGAAATTTCCGAGGAAGAGGCCCCAGAAGAAGGCCCAAAAATCCTCAATGCTAATATTTACCAATTAGAACCTTTTTTATTGCCGCTGAAAGCGACTGGAGAAGAACCGGATCGCTTTGTAAATATTAAACTTTTTTTTGTTTTGAGTAACAGAAAGCTGGATAAGGAGTTGGATAAAAATATTCAAACGATCCGAGAAAATATTTATAACCTTTTAAAGAGAAAAAAACCAAAAGAATACCTTCGATATAAAATGAGAATTAAAGAACGACTTAAGCGAGAGATTGTAACGGTAGCAAATAGTTTGTTGGCAAGCGGCTCCGGTACTATTCAAGACGTGCTTTTTACCGAGTTTGTAGTAAAGTAGTTTTATCCTCCCCTTTGTTTTCCTAATTTATAGAACAAATCAAAGATGTAAATAAGTTTATATTTACTAATTTCTCCCCTATTGTTTTTTAGCTAAATAATTTTCCCCCCTTAATTTTTGTAATTACAATTTAAAAGAATTTCCAACGTAACTTTCTTTTTTTGAGGTGAGAATAACTTTTTTGGCTAGCAATTAGATCGAAAATTAGTAAAACTCTTAATTGACTATAAAATTGAAAAGACTTTCAAACATAATTATTGGAGAGGTTATGTTTTCCAAAAATAAAGGGATCTTTATTCCGGCAATTCTTATAATTATTTTTTTAGTTAACGATGTATTTGGAGCAGATGAAAAATTAAGCTTTAAAAAAGATATCAAAGAACTCAGTTTAGAAGAGTTAATTGAAACCCCGGTTACATCGGTTTCTAAAAAGGAAGAACGCGCATTCAACGCCGCTGCTGCAGTTTTTGTCATCACCGATGAAGATATTCGCCGCTCAGGTTTTAACAGTGTCCCAGAAGCTTTGAGGATGGCGCCTGGAATTCAAGTTGCCCAAAAAACATCCAATGTATGGGCGATTTCCTCGCGTGGTTTCAATGGCGAATTTTCAAATAAACTCCTGATTTTGGTAGATGGAAGGTCCGTTTACAACACTGTTTTTGCTGGAGTTTTTTGGGATATGAAAGATGTAGTTATGGAAGATATAAAAAGGATTGAAGTCATTCGTGGACCCGGAGCGACATTATGGGGGGCTAACGCCGTTAACGGCGTTATCAATATCATCACCAAAAATAGTAAAGAAACCCTGGGTGGATTGATTGCCGGAGGTGGAGGAAATCAAGAAAAAGGATTTGGGTCCGCTCGTTATGGAGGGAAATTAGGAAAAAATGCAACTTACAAAATATTTGCCAAATATTTAGATCGCGACGCCTATGAAAATGAATCGGGAAATGAAGCGTTTGACGACTGGGACGCCGCTCGAGGTGGTTTTCGGATCGATTGGAATGTAACCGATCAAGACTTTATCACCTTTGATGGAGATTATTTTGAAGGCGATTCTGGAACTAAAGACGACAATCTTGTCACTTCCCCCGTATCTCCTTTTGTAAGCAATGCGGACAATAGTAATCAATTTGAAGGCGGACATTTCCTGGCGCTTTGGAAACGGAACTTTTCAGATGGTTCCAATTTCAGAGCGCAATTTTATTTTGACCGTGAGAACAAGGATTTTAAAAATCTTTTAAGGATTGAAGTCGATACCTACGACTTTGATTTTCAGCATCAATTTAAATTTTCAGAAAACCAGGAATTAATCTGGGGAGTAAATAATCGCACCCTTTCTGATAGTTATGGCAATTCTTTTTCGTTAATCATCGAACCGGATGATCGTGTTTATAACAATTTTAGTTTTTTTGTCCAGGACGACATTTCTTTAATAAAAGATCGTTTAAAGCTTATTCTCGGTTCCAAGTTTACATTTAATCGATTCAGTGGTTTTGATCCTCAACCCAACATCCGTTTAGCTTGGACTCCCAACAAAAAAAATACAGTTTGGGGTTCGGTATCGAGAGCCGTTAGAACGCCTTCAAGGCTTGAGGATGGAGATTTAACTCAAATTAGAATTGCCGCGACCCCTGTTCCGAATGGATTCCCAATCATTACCAGCGTTATTGGAAGCAATGATTATGATTCGGAAAAGCTAACTGCATATGAATTAGGATATCGAGTTCAACCTACAAGAAATCTCTTATTTGATCTTACCGGTTATTTTAATCATTATGAAGATTTTAGAAGTTCGACCATAGGCGCTTTTAATTTAGAAACGTCCCCAGCTCCTCACCTAATTCTTCCTTTATTACTTGATAATTCAAGAGATGAAGATGTGTTTGGCATGGAAGCCGCCGCCAAATGGAATGTATTTGAATGGTGGAATTTAAACGCTTCTATCACTTTGCTGAATGCCAGTTCAAAGGATATAGACGACATCGAGCCGGATTACCAATGGCAAGTGAGATCCTATTGGAATTTAATTTACAACTTGCAATTAGATCTTGGAATTTATTATGTAGACGACCTTCCAGCTCAAAATATTCCAGATTATACTCGCTTTGATATTCGCCTAGGCTGGACCCCTATGCCAAATGTCGACCTTAGTTTAATGGCCCAGAATATTCAAGACTCTGAACACCTTGAGTTTAAAGAAGGAGAAGGCGCCAGTTTATTTCAAAACACGCTTGTACAGCGAAGCATTTTTGGAAAATTAACGTTGAGGTTTTGAAATTAAGGATATTTAAATTTGCTTTACTTTATACCTCATATTGAATTCCCTCTAGTTAGGGTAAGAACGCTATGGAGAAAAACTTCTCATTTAATTTTGAGTTCGTTTTTCATAGTTATTTTTCTCGTTCCTTCGCTTGGAATAGCGTCGCCCACAGAGTATGAATTAAAAGCGATTTTTATTGAACGTTTTGCTCAATTTACAGAATGGCCTCCTAATAAATTCGAAAATAATCTCTCCCCTTTTATTATTTCAGTTATTGGAGATAGTCCACTTAAACAAGCTTTTGAATCCTTAAAAGTTGACTCTTTTCAAAATCGAAAATTGATTTTAAAACAAATTTTTGTTTTAGATCAGAACCTCCAAAAATCTCATATTGTTTTCATTAGCGCTTCAGAAAGTTACCGCTTAAAGGAAATACTTTCCCTGTTAAGCGGATCAAAAGTATTAATCATTGGTGAGTTTGAAGGTTTTGCAGAAAGCGGAGGAATGATCAACCTAATCTTAAACAATAATAAAATCGGATTTGAAGTAAATAATAGAAGGGCGAAAGCGGGAGAGATTTTTATTAGCTCAAAAGTTTTACGGCTGGCAAAGAAGGTATATTAGATAAACTTTATAATGGAAAAATTATTCTTTATTCGATAAGAAATTTATTCCAAAATTTTAGCTTAAACATTTTGCGATATTTTTCTTTATTAAACCAGTTTAAAACCGCAGATTGAATAATTGTATAAATCGTTGTATATTAATAGGTAATAGTCCTTTAAGGTGAGGATTCCTGCCATGCCTACAATAGAACCGGCCAATACCCAGCAAGTTATACAAATGGGTACTCATGTCGAAAAAGTCCAACAAACCATTCAGCAACAGCAGGGCGTTGTAGGTCAACAGTTAGAGCTAGAGAACCTTGAAAGCGACGATATTAAAAGAAATCAAGTCCAAGAGACCGAAGATGCCTATGAATCAGACGCTTCTAATCCCGACGAAAAAGGTAAACAAGGCAGGTTGAGATCTAAGGCTAAGAAAAAGGTCGCCACAGAAATGGAAGAGAAAAATGTGGAAGAACCAGCCCCCGTTATAGTTGAAAAGCATCACGGCGGGCGGATTAACCTTCGGGCTTAAAAATCCCCATATGAGCTTTGCCTCCACTATTCAATTTATTCTAGACGTATTTTTTATAGGAGCGCTTTATTTTGGTTTCCTATTTATAAAAAACGAAATTAAATTCCGTAAAGAGTTTGAAAGCACACGCGAAAAGCAAAATCGTTTAAGCGAGGAATGGGCTGATCGGAAAAAAGACTTAATTCAAATTCGCGATTCTTTAGAACATTTGGTAACGGAAGCGTTGCAAGTTTCCGATAAGATCAATAGAGGCGTGGAAGTTAAGAAAAATGAAACCGCCGATCTGCTAGACCGATTAGAAGAAGAGAAAAAAGCTTTGTCCATTTCAATGGAAGATCTAAATACCGTTGCTTCCGAATTGAAAAAAAAGCCCGAAGCTCGAAAAATTCTTGGCGATGGCGACCGGTATGCAGATGCCTTAAGATTGGCGAAAAAAGGATTTTCTCCGGAAGAAATTTCTAAAAAAACTAAAATGCCATTAGGAGAAATTGAATTGGCATTGAACCTTAGGAAAGGCGAAGACTGAACTTGTTCATTAACGAGTTACCGCCAAATTTAATTAAAACTCTTGCCAAGGACGAAACTTTTGCCAAATTATTGGATTCTGTCAAAGGCATTAAGGTAGGACAATCCATTAAGGGGCAAGTTGCGGAAGTACTTACTGGCGGCAAAGTCTTATTAGATTTAAACGGTCAGAAAGTTTCTGCCGAAACGCCAGCCAATTTGGTTAAAGGCCAGCTAATTCAAGCGAAAGTTGAATCAATCTCTCCAAGCGTTGTTTTAAAAATTTCTCCTGAAAAAACCAACCCAGAACTTCAGGCAAAAAATAGCGCTCAAAAGACTTCTCCGGAAACTACCTTAAAAATCACATTATCTAACTCCTCAAGCTCTTCAGAACTGTCCAAAACGGGAGAACAAGGAAAGTTGCTTCCAGGGCAAGTTGCGCGCGGGGAAGCGACTAAAGTTTTAGATTCGGGGAGAGTTCGAGTTAGAATCCAAAATACCGAGGTCGAAGCGCAGTTACCCGCACAGTCTAAACCTGTTCGCATTGGCGAAAGCGTTTTGGTAAAAACCGCGCTAAGTAAAGACGGTTTAAGCTTTCAAATCTTGAATCAAGAAAATCAAGGGCCAAAGATAGATGGGACCACTTTAAAATCCTATTTACCCGCAAAACAGGATATGGGCAAAATGCTGACAAATTTGGAGAGCATTTTGAATAAAAATCCAGATTTAGGAAAGTATAAAATCGATTCCGATGTTGTCCAAAGATTGCGCGATAATTTAAAAATATTGATTCCGCGCGAGCAAACAACTCCCGATGGAACGCGTATAAAAGAGCAAGTGGATAGGTCGGGAGTTAACTACGAAGCGAAAGTAAAAAAAGCCGTTGATGAAGGTTTAATGATTGATAAAAAACCCATTTTGTCGAAAGATTTAAAAGGGCAATTGATGGAGTTACAAACCAAATTAGAAAAATATTTGGCTAAAGAAGGAGACCGGATACCTCCTCCTACACAGCGAACCATTACGGAAACTATTCAACAGGTTAAATTAGCTTCAGACAATATTGAACTGCAGCAATTATCAAATCAGTTTTCGAAACAAGAACAAAACCCATTGGTTTTGCAGATACCAGATCCATATGCCCCCGAAACAAGAACCGCCAAACTTTTTATTAGGGATGACGGGGAGGGCGAAGGCGGAAAGATCGGCGACAAAAAAGATTTTCATATGGTTTTTTTGCTGAATCTATCGGCCATCGGGGATATACGAATTGACGCTAAACTAAATGGAAAAAACTTGGCTGCGGATTTTGCTTCAGAAGATCAAAATGTAGTGAAATCAATCGACGCCGGCCGTGAAGATTTAAAAAAGAAGTTAGAAGAGTTAGGATTCTCGGCGTCGATAAACGCTTCTGTTAAAGAAAAAACGGATATGGAAATGGAAGATAGTACCGACCAAGCATTAAAAGAAGTGTCCACACGATTGGTGGATATAAAAACATGAAAAAAAAATCGAATGCTAAATCAGCCGTAGCTCTAAGGTACGACGCTTCAAAAGATAAGTCGCCAAAAGTAACGGCAAAGGGTAGCGGCAATATAGCGGAGAAAATTATCGCTGTTGCCAATGAGAATGGCGTTCCAATAAAAGAAGATCCCGATCTTGTCCAGGTTTTATCGCAAATCGACCTTGATAAGGAAATTCCCCCCTCTGTTTATCAAGTTGTCGCCGAACTGCTTGCCTTTGTATATGACGTCAATAAAGATTTTTCCAAAACGCAGAATTGAATTGAAAAGAGAACTGAAAAAGCAAAATCCCTTGTGCTTGAGCTTGGCCTGAGACTGCCGAGAGGTATTCCGACTGCAGCGGTTTATGAGCAGTCCAAAGTTAATTGATGATCGAAAAAAAGCATTGCGAACAAAGTGCCCACCGCTCGTCATTCCGAGCGTATGACGAGCCTTGCACGTTAATTAAAAAAGGAACTGGAGTTGCAAAGCCCCCTCCGCACGTCATTCCGACCAACGTGGAGGAATCTCGGTTTTTATACCGGTAATTTAGTTTAGAATTCTAGAAGCGAGCCGAAAGGTCGCTTCGATTCGATATAATAAACTACTTTTAATTCTCATTCCTCTCGAAAGGGGTTTTGGAAACTCCCCGTTTGTGAATGAGTGATGATTTCAATGTTCATCCTAAGAACGCTTAAAAAATTAATACAGTCTTTTTGAATATCCCAATATCTATTATTGAAGTTTAAGCTTATATCCTTTTCATTTTTTTGAATGGCGTGGATGCCAAACTCATAAACGGCAGCTTTATTTAAATGAGAACCGGCAATTCTTAAAAGGATATTTGCTATATAAGATTTATCTATTAATTGTGAATTTTGTATTACGTCTTCAAAGTTAGAGGCAAGAGTCGATATGTCCCGACAATTTTCTTTAGCTTTTTTTAGTTTAGGTAAAAATAATTCCCACGAAGGTTTTTTTTCAGGCTCTTTATCAAAGCCGATAATGTTTTCTACAAGTTCGTCCTCAGTATCTGAAAAACCTAGATGACAATATAAAATTTTCCAAGATTGACAACATAATTCTTCAAAAATAGGCGATTCTAAGCTTTTATCAAATAAATCCATAACCTCTCGAAATATCTTAAAAGAAGTTGATCGAATCGTAATTCGAAATAATACGCATGTTAAAAAATATACTACAGTTACAAAGTTCCATAGTGTATTGAAGGAAAGATCTGAGGTAAATAAAAAAATGTCACTCTTAAATAAAATGTTATCGTGAACGTCCAGCTAACTTCGCGTATGGGTTGTTTCAATAAGAAAAGGGTTAAGCTAAAGAAGTTTAAGAAAATATAAGTTTCTTTCTTTGTGTGACTTCTCTTTAGTATCTAATGTCGCGTTGACATTTATAAAACCATCCCATATTCTGGAAGTAATAATTAGAAATAAATCAATTTTAAATCCGAGGTATTTATGCGCGTATTAGCAGTGATCGGGACAGTATTATTTCTTTTAGTGGGAACGGCGTTTGGGAAATCTCCAGTACCTGGCGATAAAGCCCCTGATTTTTCTGTTCAATCTATGGATGGGAAAAGCGCTTCTCTTGCCGACTTTAAAGGTAAAGTGGTTTTAGTAGGGATGTTTCATATTTGTGTTCCTTGCAGGAACCAAGCTCTAGAATTAGAAAAAGTTAGGGCTAACTTAAACTCTGATAAGTTGGCCATCATTGGAATTAACACTTCTGGAGATTCAAAAGAGGCCGTTACAAAATATTTAAACGGTTTTCCATCCCAAGTTAATTTTCCCTATTATTTGGATCCGAATATGACGGTGCACAAGGCTTATAAACAACGAGATATGCCGACGGTATTAATTATTGGCGCGGATGGAAATTTGTTGGCCCGAACGCCATCGGTTGGAGCGGATCAATTGATTCCCTACCTTAAAAAATTGTTGTGATTTTTCCTGGATTGATTAATTACGCAAAATTTTAAGACTTGAATGGAATAGATGAATTTGCGCTTCATAAATAAAAGCCTTGAGGCGCTGTTGGTTTTTGTTTTTATCGCTATCGTGGTTGATGCTGCGATAGCGTTTGATTATAACTTTGACGGGCGTTTCCGCTCAGACGCCAGGTGGATTCCCGATTCCCCCTCGGGCATTGAAAATTACGACGCCGCCACAGAAATTCGGCTTGGCGGCTATGGTAATTTTATTCAAAAACCTGCCTGGTCTTTAGATTATGAAATCCTTGTGGACAATAGAAATGCCTGGGGCGCTTCGGAAAAAGCCGGGTTCGTCGACGATTGGGATGTTGATTTTTTTCGCGCTTGGGCTCGACTCTCTACTGAAAATTTAGAACTCCGAGCGGGAAGACAGCAAATTCTTTTTGGCGCGGGTTCTTTATTCAGACCTCTTGGGTTTTATGACAATCGCGTTATTTCTAGTGTTTTTCCTCAGACGGTGGGAGTCGATAGTTTCCGGCTTACTTGGCATTCGGACGAAACGACGACATTTCAAAGTTGGTTAGTTCCCGCTAAAAGCGAATCCCGTATGATTGTTGGAGGTCGTTGGGAGGGTTTGATTGGCGGAATGGAAACCGGAGTTGCTTTTCAATACCATCCTGTCTCCGATCTAAGAAATCTTGCCAATTTTGATAAAGAGCTAACGCAGTTTGGATATCATGTTAAGGGCGAATTAGAGGTTGGATTTTGGAACGAAACTCGATTTGATTTAGAAAGCAATTTTGGAGAATCATTGATTCGGGTGGATTCTGTTTTCGGAACCGATTATACGTTTGATTTAGGACAAGGTCTTCATGTACTCCTAGAATATTTTATTTCTTCCACTGAAAAGGGGTTTAGTTTTGTCGATCTTCAAGGAGATCAAACTATCCACCAGATAGGTTTCCAGATGGATCAGCCTATTGGCATTGCAACTGTTTGGAGGATGTTTGCGTTTTATGACATGTTAGACGGTAGTTTCCAATGGGCTCCGCAGGTTGAATATGCATTAACGGATGAAATTTATTTATACCTACAAGGTAATATAGGCGGAAGCGTGAAAGAGAAAAGCGCTCTCGGGCGTTTGTTCCGAGATAGCTCGGCGTTTACGGGAACGGAGTCTTCTATTGGTTTTTCCATGATTGCGTTTTTTTGAAGTTCTCCTTAAGGAGTGGGTTAAATGGCTAATAGAAAAATGAACTTAGTTTTTAAAATAATAGAATATCTCTCTGTCACCCTTGAGGAGTCCTCATTTGGAGAGCCTTGTATGATCCCCAAAGTATAATTTTTATTAAATCCATTTATGTCTCTTTAACGAAGAGAGCGTAGCGAATGAAGTAAAAGAGACATAAATTAAACTTGTATGCTTGTGGTCTGATAGACCGAT